>Ga0164309_10001524_pt1 | contig 11265 bp, 8 predicted proteins | sample Whisoiple_247_MG_FD_109984 | JGI IMG/M metagenome (GOLD analysis project Ga0164309, IMG submission 109984) | Soil microbial communities amended with fresh organic matter from upstate New York, USA - Whitman soil sample_247_MG | ecosystem: Environmental > Terrestrial > Soil > Unclassified >... | reverse complement strand
GGCGGCGACGGCGACGAAGCCAACTTCCGCACCGGGACGCTCTACTTCCATCACAACACGGTCGTGTCCGAGCGCTCGGACCTAGCCGTCTTGGTGCGCCTCTCGAGCGCCGATACTCACTTCGCCGGCTACGACAACGTGCTCTTCTCGACGTCCGGCACGATGGCGATTCTCGAAGACGCAGGCACGGCCGTCCTCGAAGGCAACTGGCTCCCAGCGGACATCGAGGAAGGGTCACCGTCACTCTCCGGCGCCATTTTCCTCGGAGAAAACACGCTCGGCGACGACCCGGGGTTCGCCAATGCCGCAGCCGGCGACTATTCGCTATTGCCGGATTCCGAGGCGAAGGGCATCGCGGTCGATCTACCGCAGGAAACGGCATCCCATCCCGCAACCTGGGAGCCCAATTCAGCGGGCCCGCCAACCGCGCGCGCCACCAGCACTTCGGCGGGCGCGTACGAGTAGGAACCTACCCGAGCACTTCCGCCGTCAGCCGGTCGAGGTTCTGCTCGTTCGCCGGCACCACGATGTGCGCAATTCCCCGCGCCACATCCGGCTTTTCGAACTCCTGCACCCACGAGACCGTCGTTCCGCCCTCGATCGGCGTGAGCGTGATGGTCAGCCGATATCTCGGCAACGAGACGTGCTCGATCACCACCGTCCGGCCCGGTTCGACCTCCACGAACGTGCTCTCGTTGTCGTAGTCGCGCCCGTCGGGCCCGTGCATCACGTACTTCCAGCGGCCGCCCGTTCTGAACTCGCAGTACTCGAAGGTGTTCGAAAAGCCGGCGGGGCCCCACCAACGGGCAAGCCGCACCGGATCGGTGAAGGCGGCGAAGACTTGCTCGGGGGGAGCGGGGATGAGGCGGGAGGTTTGGAAGGGAGGCATGGGCAGAGGGTCACCTCGAATGGAGAATAGGCGAGAGATCGTGTCGATCACGACGCTATTGCCCGGATCTTACGAGCTGGGGATCGTTTCGGACACCGCCCGTTGGCGAATGTGCAACTATGGGACCATGGGGACACACGGGCGGCTGGTGACTCTGAGGACGGGCATCTTGGCTTGTTGGCTGGCCCTCATGTCTGCCTGCGCAGGCAAGATCGACGGTGCCGGAGGCGGCTCAGGAGGCTCAGGCGGCACTCCGGAGCCCACCGGTTCGGGTGGCGCCTCTCCCGATTCCGTCTGCACCGGCATGTACGACCTCTCCCAGACTTGCCAGGATGCGCGCGACTCGTTGTGTATCGATCTCGACGAGGAGACGTGCATCGCGTCTGGGCGTTGTCAGGCGCTCGAGGCTTCGCACGTCGATCTCGCGGCAAACTGTGTCCACGAGGACACGGTGTACGCGGGTTGCGATGGGGCGCCCACGGGTTGTCATGGTGGCTACGTGCATGCGGTGGATCCCGACGGGAACCACTGGAAGTTCTGGAGCGGCCGTATTCCCCCGGGTTGGACGGACCTGGGCTTTCCGAATTTCGCCGACACCTGCGAGTGAGCGATTCATTCAGACCGTGCCGAGCTAGCTGGTGGCGCACTAACCCTTGCGCGTGGGAGGGACGGACGGGGGCCGGTCGGTCACTACGTCGAGCTCGGCGAGCTTTCGGTAGAGGGTTCGCCGATCGACCTGGAGAATCTTCGCGGCGTTTCCTTTGTGGCCGCCGGTCTTGGCGAGGACTTTCGTCAAGTAGGCTCTTTCCAGATCGGCCAGCGACATCTCACGAGCCAGTGCATCCTCGAGCAAGTCACCAGCGTCGGACACTGCAATGTCCTGCTCGAAATCCTCGATCCGAAGCACGTCATGCTCGGTGAGCGCCACCGCGCGCTGAACGGCATTCACCAGCTCCCTCACGTTTCCGGGCCAGGACCTGGCACGCAGAAAGCGCATGGCGTCGGCCGACACTCCAAGTGGAACGAGCTCGGATCGGGTCGCCAGATCTGCGAGCGCCTGATCGACAATCGCGTCGATGTCCTCCGGCCGCTCGCGTAGTGGCGGCACCTCGATGCGCACCACGTTGAGCCGGTGGTAGAGATCGGGACGGAACCGCTGCTCGCGAATGGCTCCTTCCAAGGACCGGTTGGTCGCCGCGATGATTCGCGCGTCTGCGAGCACTTCCCGTGAACCGCCGAGTGGCCGAACGGCGCGCACCTCGAGCGCTTGCAGCAGCTTGGGCTGAGCCTCGAGAGGCAGCTCTCCAATCTCATCGAGAAAGAGCGTCCCTTCGTGGGCTTGCTCGAACACTCCGGGGCGATCCTCACGCGCGTCGGTAAACGCCCCCTTCCGCACGCCGAATAGCTCCGATTCTGCCAGTCCCGCGGGCAAGGTCGCACAGTTGAGTTGAACGTACGGCTTGGAGGAGCGCGGACTGGCGTCGTGCACCACCCGGGCCAAGACGCCCTTCCCTACGCCACTCTCGCCGGTAATGAGAACGGGAAGATCGGATCGCGCGGCGCGCCGTGCGAGCTCCAAGGCCCTGTTCATGCCAGGGCTTCGAAACCTCAGTCGTGGCTCGGTGGACTCGCTCATGGCGGCCCGCAGTCGCACGACCTCGTGTCGCATTTGCCGCTCGCGTAAAGCGCGCTGAATGGCGCTGGTGAGGGCTTCGATGCGAAATGGCTTGGCCAGAAAGTCGACGGCGCCCTTACGCACGCACTCTACCGCGAGATCGATCGATCCGAATGCCGTCATGAGTAGAACGAGCTGCGCTGGCTGCTCCCGATGAACGGCAGCAAGGAAGTCGAGCCCTCGAAGCTCCGGCATCTCGACGTCGCTGATCATCAGGTCCACGCGCCGGGTTCGCAGAAAGTCGAGCGCCCGCAGGGCGGATGTTTCCCCGACCGTTTGATACCCGAGCTCCGTCAGCATCTCCACGAGCCATTCGACGACGGCCGGGTCGTCGTCGAGAACGAAGAGAGTTGGTGACCTAGTCATACGACCTCCGCCGCGGTCTCGCGTGGCAACGTAACCTTCACCAGGCACCCCGGTTCGAGCGTCTCCACGAAGTCGACGTTGCCTCCGTGATCGCGGACGATGCTCCTGACTACCGACAAGCCCAGTCCATTGCCTCCAGAGCTGGCCTTGGTGCTGAAGAACGGCTCGAACAGATGGGCACGGGCCTGCGGAGACAGGCCTGGGCCGTGGTCCTGGATCCCCAAGTGCAGGTAGTCGTCGTCGCCGGTTAGCGAAATCGCGATGGCAGCGCGCTCCGGCGAGGCCTCGAGTGCGTTGCGCAGCAGGTTCAAAACTACCTGCTGAATCTGATCGCCATCGGCCTGCACCTCGGTATGAGTCGCCTTTCGAAGAGCGAACGTAACCTGTCGTTTCTTCGCCTCGTACTCGAGGAGTGCGGTGACTCTGTCTAGGAGTTTCTCGACATTCACGAGTGCGCGAGCACGCGCGGTGCGTCGAGTCGTGGACAATAGTTGGCTCACGATGCGGCTGATGCGCTCGGTTTGCTCGATCAACATATCCGCAGTCCTACGCGTGGCGATGGGATCGTCAGCCTGGCGGTGCAGGGCATGGGCGCGACCCAAGAGCACTTGGAGCGGTGAGCCGATTTCGTGAGCCATGACGGCGGAAAGCTGACCGAGCGTGATCAGTTTGTCAGCGTCTTGCAGAGCTCGTTCGAGGTGACGCCGCGCTTCGAACTCCTGATCAACCCGATGGCGCGCCTGCTCCAGGTCTTCCACCAAGTGCCCGAACTCGAAGAGCGCCTCGCTGACCTCGTCCGAAGCAGCGTTCACATTCTCCAGCTGCGTGTCACCGTCCCGCACGCGCTGCATGTTTTGAACGAGAGCCGCGAGCGGGCGAGACACGTAGCGCCGAGCCAGAAGCCACGTAGCGCCGGCAACGACTGCGACGAAAGCCGCCGTCGTGAGCAGGATATTGACACGGGTCATGGTCAGGTCCCGCTCGAGCTCATCGAGCGGCTTCTGCAGGACGAGCGCGGCGCTTTCCGCAGACGGTCCTACCGACAAGCGAAGTGCCAGGAGCAGCACGTGAGGCTGCGTTTGCCCGAAATCCATGAGCGGGTTCGTGCGCCGAATCGCCTCGGCGGCGGCGGCGTTGACGTTCCGGTCGGGCACCAGATCCCTCGTCGAGTCGAGCAATACCCCCTGCCGATCGAACACGAAAACGACGACGGCATCGTTGACGCGGGAGAGGTCAGCCAAGATCCCGGCGATGTCCTCCGGTTGTTGGTCACGGATGGCGTTCTCGATCGCCGTCTGCAAGCTGCGACCAAGGAGCAGCGCTTCTCCCGTCTCCACCTGACCGAGGTCGCGCTCCACTTGCTCGAGCTGCACGAGCCCCGCCCCGCCGAACAGCAGCACCGCGCAGAAGCCAAGGGCCACGGTGAGGCGAGCGCTGAGCTTCATCTTGTCCCAAAGTACGACAAAAGAAGTCGCGAGTTGCGACTTTGTTGACGGCGTCCGTGGAAATTTCAGCCTGTTTTGCTGCTCTCCTGACGGGCATGGTTGTTGCTGTTGGTAGCTGCAATGGCGTTCGCAGTTCGGGTGCGCTCCCTCACCCTACTCGTGGCGATGACGGTGCTGGTCGGCTGTCACCAGGAAACACTGTCGACATCTATCGCAGAAGGTGTCGCCACATTTCCCGTGGCGGCACCAACGACGCGAGATGCAGTCATCGAGCGCGAGTACGTCGCGGAAGTGCGGGCCTCTCGTTACGCGGAGGTGCGGGCACGCCTCAAGGGCATCCTGGAGACCGTCGCCGTCGATGAGGGCCAGCACGTCAAGGCCGGGCAACTCCTGTTCGCGATCAACGCTGGGCACCTCGGGCACGAGCTGGCGGCCGCGAAGGCCGCGATTCTCGGCGTCGAGGCTGAGCTCGTTGCGGCTGAGCTCGAACTGCAGAACACGCAGCTTCTCTTGGAGAAGGACGTCGTGTCGTCGGCCGAGCTGGGGCGCGCTCAGGCAAAAGTGAACGGCTTGAAGGCGAAGGTCCAGGAGTGGAGAGCGACGGCTGATCGAGCCTCGGTGGAGCTTGGCTACGCGCGGATCACCGCACCGTTCGACGGTGTCGTGAACCGGCTCCCAAGCAAGGTAGGAAGCGCGGTGGTGGAGGAGGCGCTCCTGACCACCATCGCCGACACGCGTGAAGTGCTCGCCTACTTTCGCGTCTCCGAGCGAGAGTACCTGAGCTTCGGACCGGGCCGAGGCCTAGGGCGGGAGGTCGGTCTGCGCCTGGCGGACGGCAGTCTCTTTTCGCAATCAGGAACTGTCGACGCCGTTGAAAACGAGTTCGACCAGGACACGGGGAGTATCGCGCTCAGGGCGAAATTCCCCAATCCGGCCGAGGCGCTGAAGCAAGGCAGCAGCGGGAAGGTGGTGCTGCGGACGGTGCTGCCGAACGCTTTGCTCGTCCCGCAGAAGGCCACCTTCGATGTCCAAGGCAGCCTGTATGTGTTCGTCGTGGACGGTCAAGGAATCGCTCGAGCGAGGCGCATCGGCATCAAGACGCGCTTGGGCGATGCGTTCGTGTTGGAATCCGGCCTATCGAACGGGGATCGGTTCGTTGCAGAGGGGGTGCAGAAGGTGAAAGACGGCTCGAGGATCCGACAGCGGTCCCAGGCCGGAACTGAAGAAGGCTAGGCCCCATCCGTGTTTGCCACCCTGATCCATCGACCGGTACTGGCCGGCGTGATGTCGACCATCGTGACTCTGCTCGGCATCATCGCGCTGCGCGGCCTACCGATGACGCTGTTTCCGAGCGTGGCCCCGCCAGAAGTCAACGTAACCGTGGACTACACGGGGGCGAACGCGGAGACGGTGACGAAGGCAGCGCTGGTTCCGCTCGAGCGAGCCATCAACGGTGTGCCGCGCATGAAGTACATGAGCAGCGCCGCCAGCAACGACGGCGTGGGCGTGGTCCAGGTCCTGTTCGAAACCGGGACCGATCCGGACGTCGCCGCGGTCAACGTTCAGAATCGCGTCAATGCGGCTATTGGAGAATTGCCGCCAGAAGTGATTCGGAGTGGCGTCAAAATCGCGAAGGAGGAGAAAGCAATGCTCCTCTACTTGAGCATCCACAGCAAAAACCCCGAGCACGACGAGAAGTTTCTCTACAACTTCGCTGATATCAACGTCCTGCCGGAGCTGAAGCGTATTCCAGGCGTCGGGTATGCCGACATTCTCGGTGCGAAAGAATATGCGATGCGCATCTGGCTCAAGCCGGACCGGATGGCCGCCTACCAGATCTCGGCGCAGGACGTGCTCGCAGCGCTCGAAGCCAGCAACATCGAAGCTGCGCCGGGAAAGCTCGGAGAGAACAGCGACAAGGGCAGCGCGCCGCTCGAGTACACGGTTCGCTACTCGGGCAAATTCAACACCGTGGAAGCCTACGAGGCCATCCCCATTCGCTCCGCGCCGGACGGCCAGATTCTCCGTATCAAGGACGTCGCCGAAGTCGAGTTCGGCACGACCTATTTCGACGTGGAGGCGAAGTTCGACGGCCGCCCGGCCGCTTCAATCATGCTCCGGCAGTTGCCTGGCTCGAACGCGCGGGAGGTGATCGACAATGTGAAATCGAGGCTGGCCGACCTCCGGCGAGACAGCTTCCTCCCCGGCATGGAGTACGAGGTCAGCTTCGACGTGAGTCGTTTTCTCGATGCGGCCATCCACGAAGTCCTGCGGACCATCATCGAGGCCTTCCTTCTCGTCCTTCTCGTGGTCTTCGTCTTCTTGCAAGACTGGCGAGCGACGTTGATTCCGGTGGTCGCAGTCCCGATCTCGCTGGTCGGCACGTTCGCCTTCGTGCAATTGCTCGGCTTCTCGCTGAACCTCATCACGTTGTTTGCCGTCGTCCTGGCCATTGGAGTGGTTGTGGACAACGCCATCGTCGTCGTCGAGGCTGTTCACTACAAAATCGAGCATCATGGGCTCTCTCCGAGCGATGCGACGGTTTCCGCCCTTCGGGAAACAGGGCCCGCCATCGTGGCCATGACGCTGGTGATGGGTTCTGTCTTCGTGCCGCTCGGCTTCATCGATGGGCCTGCAGGCGTCTTCTATCGAGAGTTCGGCCTGACCATGGCCATCGCGATTGTTCTGTCTGGTGCCGTCGCGCTGACCTTGACCCCGGCGATGTGCGCATCGATGCTCCGTCCCGCGGCCGTCACGTCCGGAGGCACGTTGCTGGGACCAGTCTGGGCCAAGTTCAACCGGGTCTACGCTCGGCTCGAAGGCGCTTTCCTCGCGATACTTCGGAACCTGGCTCCGCGTCCCCTTCTCGTCGTCGCCTCGCTGGCCGCTTTCCTTGGCGCGGTCGTTTTCGTGGGTCGGCTCGTCCCTCGCGGCTTCATTCCGAACGAGGACCAAGGCACCTTTTATGTCGCCGTCACCTCACCAGCGGGCGCTACCCTGGAGCGAACGAAAGAGGTCGTGGATGCCGTCGCCCGAGCGGGGCGGGACTTGGACGGCGTCGAAAGCATCGCGACCTTGGCCGGGACGAACGTCTTGTCCGATGGCACCGGCGCCACCTACGGAACCTGCCTGGTCAACCTGACGCCTTGGGACCAGCGGTCCGTCTCAGCAGGGGACGTGATGGACGCTTTGCGGCGACGGGTGTCACAGATTCACTCCGCCGACATCGAGTTCTTCCCTCCGCCTGCGGTGCCTGGATACGGAAACGCCAGCGGCTTCGAGCTACGCGTCCTAGACAAAACGGGTCGAGGCGACTTGGCAGAAATGCAAGAGGTCGTCGATGGCTTCGTCGAAGCGCTCCGGGCCCGGCCGGAGATCGAGAGGGCCTTCACGATTTTCAATACGAGCTACCCGCAGTACACGGTGCATCTCGACCTCGATCGGGCGGCGCAGAAGGGGGTGACGGCTTCAGGGGCGCTCGGCACCCTCCAGGCTCTGCTCGGGAGTAAGTACGCAACGAACTTCATTCGGTTCGGGCAGATGTACAAGGTGATGGTTCAGGCGGGGCCAGCTTACCGCGCCGCGCCTGAGCAGCTGCTCGACTACAGAGTTCAAAGCGATCGGGGCGAGCTCGTGGCTTTGTCGAGCTTCATGACCACCGAGAAGACCTACGGTGTGGACCGGACGACGCGGTACAACATGTACCCTTCGGCCGAGCTCAACGGTGACGGACCACCGGGCACGAGCAGCGGGGTCGTGCTGGCGGCCGTTCAAGAGACAGCCCGAGCAGAACTCCCACGCGGGTTTGCCATCGACTGGGCGGGCATCTCCCGCGACGAATTGAGCGCCGGAAACCAAGGGCTCGTCGTCGCCCTCATCGCCCTGCTCTTCGTGTACTTGGTGCTCGCGGGGCAGTACGAGAGCGTGCTTCTCCCCGCCGTCATCCTGCTTTCGCTTCCGCCGGGCCTCTTCGGCGCGCTCCTGTGCTTGCACTGGTCCGGACTCGAGAACAACGTCTACACGCACATTGCGCTCGTCGTCCTCATCGGCCTCTTGGGCAAGAACGCGATTCTCATCGTCGAGTTCGCCGAACACGGCTGCAGAAGCGGTCAGACGCCGCTGTCCGCGGTGCTGGAGGCTGCTCGTTTGAGGCTGCGGCCGATCCTGATGACCTCGTTCGCCTTCGTCATGGGCCTGGTTCCCTTGGTCTTGGCACGGGGCGCAGGAGCCGTAGCCAATCGGACAATCGGAACGGCGACCATCGGAGGAATGCTACTCGGAACCGCCGCTGGCGTCGCATTGGTGCCAGGCCTCTACCTGATCGCGAAGGACCTCCAGGCGTGGAGTCGCACGCCCTCCGCTCGTACGCAGCCAACCGACGAGCCTGCTTTCCGAGAACCGCAGCCGCCCGCAGACGAGCCATCACTCGAGATTGGTGGGGCCAGCAGTTGATCGTGCGCGCTCATAGTCCCCTACCCTTGCTTGGTCTGTGCCTAATGGCGATGACCGCGTGCGTGCCGAAAGGTCCGGAACCGAAGGCCGAGGTCCCGGAGCTGCCACCAACGTTCGACGGCACCGTTGGGCAGCGAACACCGCGATCGGTGCCATGGAACTCGTTCCTCCAAGACTCCCAGCTGAGGGAGCTGGTGCGTCAGGCACTTCGAGACAACCTCGAGCTGAAGATCGCAGCGGAGCGGGTCGAGGTCGCTCGGGCATCCGTGCGCCTGGCCAAAGGGGCACAGCTACCGAGGGTCGACTTCGCCGCCGGTGCCGGCGTGCGAAAGTTCGGGCTCTACACCATGGACGGGGCAGGCAATGCCACCACGGACATCACCCCGGGCCAAACGGTCCCCGAACACCTGCCTGACCTGGCGTTCGGCTTACAAGCGAAATGGGAAGTCGACCTGTGGGGAAAGCTGAAGAATCAACGGGGTGCGGCGCTCGCCCGATATTTGGCAAGCCAAGAGGGAGTGAATCTCCTCATCACGAGCGTCGTTGCCGATGTCGCGATCAACTACTTCGACCTCATCGCGGGAAAGCAGGGGCTCGACGTGCTCACGCGGACCCTGACCCATCAAGAAGAGGCTCTCGACGTGATGCGTCTGCAGAAGAAAGTCGGCCGGGTCAACGAACTCGCCGTTCAGCAGTTCGCAAGTCAGCTCGAAGACACGCGCGCCGTTCGAACGCGCCTGACGCAAGCCGTCAGAGAGACCGAGATTCGCCTCAACCTGCTGCTTGGCCGGCTCCCTCGGGAGATTGCGAGCGCCGCCGCTTCGCCGGACAAGGAGCTCGCCACCTCGATCGAGCTCGGCATCCCGTCGGATCTGCTGGAGAATCGCCCCGATATTCGTGAGGCGCGCCTCCTGCTCGAAGCGGCCAAATGCGATGTAAAGGCGGCGCGCGCGGCCTTTTTCCCCAGCGTCAACATCACTGGCGGCCTCGGCTACCAGGCATTCGACCCACGCTTTCTGCTGTCGACGCCGGAATCCATCGCCTATTCGGTGTCTGGGGGGCTCGTGGCGCCGGTCGTCAACCGCAGTGCCGTCCGCTCGGAGTTCGACGCGGCGTCCGCAGGCCAACTCGAGGCGATGTACCACTACCAGAAGGTCGTCCTCACCGGCTTCGCCGAGGTCGCGATCGGTATTTCCAAAGTGCAGAGGGCGAGCGAAATCGTGCACCAACGCAAGGCGAAGCGCGAAGCGCTCGACAACACGGTGGACACCGCAACTCTGTTGTTCAGCACGGGAAATGCGGGCTACTTCGAGGTGTTGGCGGCCGAGCAAAGCGCCCTACGGGTGGAGCTGGAGCTGATCGAGGCCTACCGAGACGAGCGGAATGCGCGGGTGTTTCTCTACCGAGCACTCGGGGGTGGCTGGTAAGATTATTGGGAGCGCCAGCGCATCAGGCGTCCGGCTGATTGCGCAAGAAAGTTGCCAGCTCCTGGAAGCGCGTGTCGAGGAATCCGCGCACGTCACCGCTCACCTGCTCTTGGTCTAGGGCAAACATCATGCAGCGCATCCAAGCGTCCCGCATGGCGGAGTCAATCGGCACATGCGCGTGGCGCATGCGGAGCCGCGGGTGTCCTTCGCGCGGCGAGTAGTTCGCCGGCCCTCCGAGCCATTCGACGAGGAAGCGGGTGAAGCGCTCCTGCGTGCGCTCGCTGATGCGTCCGTTCTCGTCGAGCTCGTGAACACGGGCCAGTTCGGGCTCCGCTTCTGCCATGCGCGCGTAAAAGGTGCGGGCGATGCGAGCGACGAGCTCTTCGCTGCCCCCCATCAAGTCGAAGGGAGTGGCGGGACGGGCGCCTGACATGGCGGGTCTGATATCACAACCCGAGGACCGCGCGACAAGCGGGCTCACAGGAAGCGGTGCAGTAGGCCTCCTGCAAGAGCCCGCAAACGTTGCAGTCCGTCACGCCGTCATCCCATTTGCCGATGTTCAGGAGACCACAGGTGTTTCCGGCCTCGCACACGCCTTGCTCGGTGCATTCGGTGCTCTCGCCGTCATCACCACAGACCAAGAGCCCACAACGTGAGCAGCCGCCGAGCACCTCGCCGGGACAACACTCCCCATCGACGCACACGCCGTCGCAGTCGAGCTCGTCACTCGGACAGACGCACTTACCTTTCTTGCACTGCCCGCCGCTGCACGAGCAACCCGCGCTCCCCCCGGTCCCCGAAGTTCCGCCGCCTGACGTTCCGCCGCCCGAAGTTCCGCCGCCCGAGGTTCCGCCGCCCGAAGTTCCGCCGCCCGAGGTTCCGCCGCCTGACGTTCCGCCGCCTGACGTTCCGCCGCCGGACGTGCCGCCGCCTGAGGTGCCGCCGCCAGCCCCGCCGCCACCGGTGCCGCCGCCCCAGGCGCCGCCGCGTCCGCTGCCGCCCCCTGCGCCG
>Ga0164309_10001522_pt1 | contig 11270 bp, 13 predicted proteins | sample Whisoiple_247_MG_FD_109984 | JGI IMG/M metagenome (GOLD analysis project Ga0164309, IMG submission 109984) | Soil microbial communities amended with fresh organic matter from upstate New York, USA - Whitman soil sample_247_MG | ecosystem: Environmental > Terrestrial > Soil > Unclassified >... | reverse complement strand
TCGAACTCGCCGGACTCACCGAGCACGTGAGCCGCCGCGACCGCGAGGTCGAGGGCCAGCTCCGCGGTGATGTCCTGGTTCGCGAGTCCGCGAACCCCGTCGGTCCCGAAGAGTCGAGCCACTGCGCTGGTCTACCTCTCTACCGCGTCAGCCCGGGAAGCGGGCCGACGGACGAACCTACTACGCCGCGAGGGCGGCCCCAGGCAAACCGGGACCGCCCTCGCGTTCGAGCAGGAGCGCGTCAGCGCTTGCTGTACTGCGGAGCCTTGCGGGCCTTCTTGAGGCCGGCCTTCTTGCGCTCGGGGACGCGCGGGTCGCGGGTGAGGAACCCGGCCTTCTTGAGCGCGGGACGGTTCAGCTCCTCGTCGACGCCGTTCAGCGCGCGGGCCACGCCGAGGCGAACCGCGCCGGCCTGGCCGGAGGGGCCACCGCCGTGCACGCGGACGAGCACGTCGTAGGCACCGGTGAGGTCGAGCACGGTGAACGGCTCGCCGACGATCTGCTGGTGCACCTTGTTGGGGAAGTACGCCTCCAGCGTGCGGCCGTTGATCTGCCACTCGCCGGTGCCGGGGACGATGCGCACGCGGGCGATGGCCTGCTTGCGACGACCGGTCGCGGCGCCGGGCGCCGAGGCGCTCGGACGGCGAACGTCCTCACCGGCGACGGGAGCGGTGGACTCGGAGGTGTAGGTGCTCAGCTCCGGCTCGTCCGACTCCAGAACGGTGTCGGTAGTGATGTCAGTCAACTCAGGGTTCCTTACTGCGCGACCTGGGAGATGGTGAACGGGACCGGCTGCTGGGCCGCGTGCGGGTGGGTGTCGCCGGTGTAGACCTTGAGCTTGGTCATCTGCTGGCGGGCGATGGAGTTCTTCGGGAGCATCCCGCGGACCGCCTTCTCGACGGCCTTGGCCGGGTTCTTCTCGAGGAGCTCGGTGTAGGACGTGGACTTCAGGCCGCCCGGGTAGCCCGAGTGGCTGTAGGCCTTCTTCTGCTCCGCCTTGGCGCCGGTCAGCACGATCTTGTCGGCGTTGACGATGATGACGAAGTCACCGGTGTCGACGTGCGGGGCGAAGGTCGGCTTGTGCTTGCCGCGCAGCAGGATCGCGGTCTGGCTCGCGAGACGACCGAGGACGACGTCGGTCGCGTCGATCACGTGCCACGTGCGATCGACCTCGCCGGGCTTGGGGGTGTACGTGCGCACAGGACTCAGCTTTCGTCAGCGGTATCTCGGGTATGCCTCGCCGCGGCCCTTCCGGTCGACCGACCGCGCCGCGTGGCCCCGAGCCTGAACGCCTCGGGTGGCACAACCTCTCCAGTGTAGAGGCGGCCGACAGGGCGGCCAAATCGCCGCTGGCGCCGCCGCATACCGGGCCTGACCTGCGGTGATGTTATCGCACAGATTCTCTGCACGATACTTGTGCAAAGAGAGTGTGCATAGGTATTGTGCATCTCATGACCACCACTCCACCCACCGGACCCGGTACCTGGGGCTCCTCCGAGAGCCCCTCGGAGCTGCACCTGGGGGCCGAGGCCGTCAAGGTCCTCGCCCACCCGCTCCGCTCGCGCATCGTCACCCAGCTGCGCCGCAGCGGCCCCCTCACGGCGACCGCCCTCGCGGCCCTCCTGGGCACCAACTCGGGCGCCACGAGCTACCACCTGCGCCGCCTGGAGACCGTCGGGCTCGTCGAGGACACCGACACCGGCAAGGGTAAGGAGCGGATCTGGCGGGCGGCCGTCGAGCAGCACTCGTGGACCCAGAGCGAGCTGGTCGACGACGAGGACGCGCTCACCGCCCTCAACTGGCTGGAGCGCGACTACATCCGCCACTTCGCCGGCAAGGCCGAGCAGTGGCTCGACGTGCAGCAGGACTGGCCGGTGGAGTGGGTCGACCATCTCGGCATCAACGACAACGTCGCCCTGGTGACCCTGGACCAGCTGCGGGCCATGCGGGCGGAGATCGAGGACGTCCTGCTCAAGTACCGCCGGGTCGGCCAGGGCAACCCGCAGGCCAAGCGGGTGGCGGTCTACACCTACGCCTACCCGGTCGACCTCGACCAGTCACCGCGAGGAGACCGCTCGTGAGCGCCATCCTCTCCCCGGCCGCCGCCCGACGGGTGTTCCTGACGCTCACGGTGACGCGCTGGTTCCCGGTCGGGCTGGTCGTCGGGATCCTCACGCTGTGGCCGCTGGAGCGCGGCCTGACCATCCCGGAGGCCCTCTCCGCGATGTCGCTCACCGGGATCACAGTGTTCCTCCTCGAGCTGCCGACCAGCGGGTTCGCCGACGCGTTCGGGCGCAAGCCGGTCTACGTCACGGCGGCGGTCTTCCTCATCGCCTCAGCGGTCGTCTTCTACACGGCGACGGCCTGGTGGCAGTTCGCGCTGGCCGCGGTGTTGACCGGCGTCTTCCGGGCGCTCGACTCCGGACCGCTCGAGGCGTGGTTCGTCGACACGGTCCACGCGACCGAGCCCGGCGCCGACATGGACCGCGACCTGTCTCGTCAGGGGATGGTCATGGGGTCGGCGATGGCGCTCGGTGCGCTGATCTCGGGTGGCCTCGTCTGGTGGCACCCCGTCACCTCCCAGAGCGCCTTGCTGCTGCCAGGCCTGCTCTACCTGGGGCTGGGCGTCGTCCACCTCACGGCCGTGCTCCTCATCCTCAAGGAGCCGGACCGTCGGGGAGCCGGCGACAGCGTCGGAATGCGTCGGGCCGCGGCGTCGGTGCGCGAGGCGCCGGTGGTGGTCCGGGGGGGCCTGTCGCTCCTGAGGCACAACCGGGTGCTGGGCGGCCTGGTGGCGGTGGAGCTGTTCTGGTCGGCCGGGATGGTGGTCTTCGAGACCTTCCAGCCGATCCGGCTGGCCGAGCTGCTCGGCAGCGAGGAGGCCGCCGCGGCGGTCATGGGTCCGGTCGCGAGCGCCGGCTGGGGCCTGTTCGCGCTCGGGTCCGCCCTGGCCGCGGTCGGCAGCCGCCGGCTGGGCGTCGCCCGGACGGCAATCCTGGCCCGGATCCTCAACGGTCTCGGCGCGGTCGTCATGGGTCTCGTCGCCGGGCCGGTCGCCCTCATCGCCGCCTACGCCTTCACCTACACGTTGCATGGCGCGGGCGGTCCGGTTCACGGCGCGCTGCTCCACCGCGAGGCGTCCGCCCGGAACCGGTCCACCGTCCTGTCGATGAACTCGATGGTCTCGTTCCTCGGGTTCAGCCTCACCGCGGCGCTCGCCGGCCAGCTGGAGGCGCGGACCTCGACGCAGGTGGCGATGGTGGTGGTCGGCGCGTTCAGCGTCCTCGGGGCGTTCGGCTACCTGCCGGCGCTGCGGGCGGAGCGAGCCCGGCGGCGCGAAGCCGAGCCGGTTCACGTCGGCTGACCGGTTCGCCCTACCCACGAACGGGCCCGTCCGGCGTTCGCCATCCGAGGGGCCCTCGCGTCACGCGGAGCGAAGTTGACGCCATCACGTCAACTTCGCTCCATGTGGGGGCTGTTCGTCGGCCGGTCCCCCTCAGAATCGGTCAGCTCCCACCGGATGTGGGGGGAGTCAGGCAACTCCGGACGTACTCGAGCCAGGGTGCCGACGACGAACGGGCGTTGGCACCGCTGATCGTCGATTGACGGCCTCGCTAGCGGACCGACGCCGTCGCTGTGCTCGTCCGACGTTCAGCATCCTCGGGGCGTTCGGGCACCTGCCCGCGCTCCGCGCGGAGCGGGCTCGGCGGCACGAGACGGAGCCGGTTCCGGTCGACTGACCGGTTTGCCGTACCCACGAACGGGCGTTGGTCGCTGACGGCCCCCGACTCAAGGCCGAACACCGGACCAACGCCCGTCGGTGTGCCCGTCCGTCGGCCGGTCCCCTGAGAATCGGTCCACTCCCACCGGATGTGGTGGGAGTGACGCGACTCTGGTGGTACTCGCGGCCGGTCATATCCTCAGCTCGGCCGGATCCGGCTCCCACCGGAGGCGGCGAGTACCGCGAACCGCGAGCGGGCCCACTCCGGCGACGAGGATCACGCCCGCGCACGCGGTGAGGACCGGTTGGGTCCCGAACCGGTCGGTGAGGACGCCGGCCAGGGCCTGGCCCACCGGCATCCCGACGAACGAGGTGAGGATGTCCCACGACGACACCCGGGCCAACAGGTCGTGGGGGACGTGGTTCTGGATCGCGGTCTCCCAGCAGACGCCGAAGAACATCAGTCCGGAGTAGCCGATGACCGCCCCGAGCAGGACGCCGGTGAGTGTGCCCGGCCACACGTAGGCCATCACCCACACCGGCATCAGGCCGAGGGCGACGAAGCCGGCGACCAGCGGCCGGCTGGGGCGGACCCGCATGGCGATGACGCTGCCGATGACCCCGCCGAGGCCCTCCGCCGCAGCGACAACCCCGAGCGCCGAGGGGCCGCCGAGGTCGCGGAGCGCGACGACGTTGACGGTGACGAGGACGACCCCGTTGGCCACGTGGTAGACACCCGCAGCGATGACGCCCCAGAGCAGCCAGTCGCGGGAACGGACCGCAGCGAACCCGCCGCGCAGCTCGCTGAGGAACCCGACCCGTTCCGCCCGGACCGCCCGCGCCCGGATCAGGGCGACGGTGACGGCGGACGCCAGGAAGCTCAGCGCGTTGACGAGGAACCCGAACGGCGCACCGAAGGCGGCGATGAGGACGCCGGCGGCCGCCGGGCCGACGGTGAGCGAGGCGGTCTGGACCGCGTTGAGCGTGGCGTTCGCCGACCGGCGTCTCTCCATCGGGACCAGCGTCGGCTTGAGCGACGACATGGCGGGGTAGAAGAAGGCGCCCGCGCCCCCGAACACCGCCACCAGCCCGCAGAGCAGCGGCAACGGGTGATGGTCGCCGACATAGAGAAGGGCCAACGCCCCGGCCGCCCCGGCACGGACCAGGTCCGCCGCCACCATGATCGTCTGCGGCCGGAGCCGGTCCGCCCACACTCCCCCGACCAGGGTGCAGGCCAGCCGGGCGACGACCCCGCACGCGAGGACCAGCCCGAGGTCCGTGGCCGAGCCGCCCGACGCGATCACCGCGAACGACAGCGCGATCGGCTGGAACGCGTCGCCCAGCCACGACAGGCCCTGACCGCCGACCAGCAGGCGGAAGTCGCGGGTCCCCCATCGTGAGGCGACGGGGAGGTCGTCGACAACAGTCTCCATGACCAACCACATTAGTACGTCGTCTAACTATTTGTCATCAGACTTTCAAGCACTATCTCTGTACGGCGGCGAATGGCATACTGAGGGCGTGACCAGACCCCGGCCCACGGACGCGGTCGACGCGCACGTGGCCCGGTGGGTCACCCAGATCCCCGACCTGGACCCGTCGGTCGAGGGCGCGACGACCCGGATGCAGGCCGTCGTGCGGAAGCTCCGCAAGGACGACGCCGAGTTCCACGCCGGCCGCGAGTTCACCCTCGAGGACTCGAACACGTTGCACGCGTTGATGATCCAGCCCTACCCCGTTGAGGCGACGCCGGCACAGCTCGCCGACACCTGCCACGTGACGAGGGCGGCCATGACCAGCCGGCTCGATCGCCTCGTCGACGGCGGCTACGTGACCCGCGAGGTCGACCCGTTGGACCGCCGCCGCGTCATCGTCCGGCCCACCGCCAAGGGCAGCGACACCTGGCAGGAGCACCTCCACGCCGGGATGGAACGCGAGGCGAACCTGCTCTCCGCCCTCTCCCCGCGTGAGCTCGACCAGCTCAACGGGCTGCTCCGCAAGGTGCTCCTGTCGTTCGAGCAGGGTTGACAGCCGTGGGCGCGGATGAGGACGCTCGATCGGTGCCCGGCCCGCGGACCATCGACCTCAACGCCGACGTCGGCGAGTCCTTCGGGCGGTGGCGGCTCGGCGACGACGAGGCCCTTCTCGACGTCGTCACGTCCGCCAACGTGGCCTGTGGGTTCCACGCCGGCGACCCGGCCACCCTCGTCGCCACGTGCCGCGCCGCCGCTCTGCGTGGGGTGGCGATCGGCGCGCAGGTGGGCTACCGCGACCTGGCCGGGTTCGGCCGCCGGTTCGTCGACGTCTCCGCCGACGACCTCTACGCCGACGTGCTCTACCAGCTGGCCGCTCTGGACGGCATCGCCCGCACCGTCGGCAGTGCGGTGACCTACGTGAAGCCCCACGGGGCCCTCTACAACGCGGTCGTCCACCATGAGGTCCAGGCCGATGCGGTCATCCGCGCGGTCGCCGACTACTCGCGCGAGCTGCCGGTCGTGGGGCTGCCCGGCTCGACCCTCCTCGCCGCGGCCGCGGGCGCCGGGCTGGCAACGGTGCGAGAGGCCTTCGCCGACCGGGGGTACACGGCGGCCGGCACCTTGGTGCCCCGGTCCGAACCCGGCGCGCTGCTCGACGACCCCGAGGAGATCGCCGCCCGAGTCCTTCGGCTCGTCCGGGAGGGCCGCGTGACGGCGACCGACGGCGCCGAGGTCGAGCTCGAGGCAGACTCGGTATGCGTCCACGGCGACTCCCCCGGGGCCGTCGCGATGGCCCTTGCAGTCCGAAACGCCTTGTCGGGGGCCGGAGTCCGGCTGGCGGCCTTCGCACCACCGCCGTCCGCGCCGCCACCGTCCGCGCCGCCACCGACCGCATGAGGCTGCTCCCGTGCGGCGACCGGGCGATCCTCGTCGAGGTCACCGACGCCGCGGAGCGCCGCCGCCTCGACGCCACGCTCCGGCACCGTCCGCTCCCGGGCACGGTGGAGCACGTCCCCGGTGCCCGCACGGTCCTCGTCGTGGCGAGCGCGGCACACCACCTTCCCGAGATCGCCGCGGCGCTGCGCGACCTCGTCCTCGACGCCCCCGAGGCGACCGACGAGACCGACGAGCTCGTCGTCGAGGTGCGGTACGACGGTCCCGACCTCGACGACGTCGCCACCCACCTGGGAATCACGCGGTCGGAGGTCGTGGCGCGGCATACCGGACAGGTGTGGACCGTCGAGTTCGCCGGGTTCGCACCGGGTTTCGCGTACCTGACCGGATCCGAGGGCGACCTGGAGGTCCCCCGCCGCCACTCGCCGCGCACCCGCATACCCGCCGGGTCGGTGGGGCTGGCCGGCCCGTACTCCGGGGTGTACCCACGGCCGTCGCCCGGCGGGTGGCAGCTCATCGGACGCACCGACGTCACCCTCTGGGACGCAGAACGGGACCCGCCCGCCCTCCTCACCCCGGGGCGTCACGTCCGTTTCGTCGAGGTCGCCTCGTGAAGGCCCTGGTGGTCGAGGCCGTCGGCCCGCTGGCCCTGGTCGAGGACCTCGGCCGGCCGGGCCACGCGTCGGTCGGGGTGACCGGGAGCGGAGCCGCCGACCGCCGGGCCCTGCGCCTCGCGAACCGGCTGCTCGGCAACGCCGAGGGAGCCGCCGGTGTGGAGGTGTTGCTCGGCGGCCTCGCGGTCCGCGCCGACGGCGCCGTCCGGGTGTGCGTCACCGGCGCGCCGGCACCGGTCCTGGTCGACGGCCGCGCCGCCCCCCTGGGTGCGCCCCTCGACCTCCGTGACGGTCAGCTCCTCACCCTGGGTATGCCGTCGACCGGCCTGCGCACCTACCTCGCCGTCCGGGGCGGACTGGCTGAGCCGCACGTCCTCGGCAGCGCCAGCACCGACCCGACCATGGGGGTGGGCCCGGACCCGCTGACGCCCGGTCGGCGGCTGGCCGTGGGCAGCCCACCCGACCGGGAACCCGCCGCCGACGTCGACGTGGCCGCACCCGAACCCCCGCCGGTCACCGACGTCGTGCTCCGTGTCGTCCTCGGTCCGCGGGACGACTGGTTCGCGCCGAGCGCGGTCGACGCGCTCACCTCGCAGCCGTGGACCGTCACGGCGGAGTCCGACCGGGTCGGCGTACGACTGGCCGGGCCGGCGCTCGACCGGGCGGACACCGGCACCTCGCGCGAGCTGCTCAGCGAGGCCGTCGTCCGCGGCGCCGTCCAGGTCCCGCACTCGGGCCAGCCGCTGGTCTTCCTCGCCGACCATCCGACCACGGGCGGCTACCCCGTGGTCGCCGTCGTGGTCGACGACGACACCGACGTCCTCGCACAGCTGCGGCCCGGCGAGCGGGTGCGGTTCCGACGCGTACCCAGAGGTTGGTGACCGGACCCCACCCGATCTGAGCACTCGCACTCATGCGCCCCTCCGGTGACCCGGAGAGGGTTGGGGGGCACGCAGCAGCCGGGTGCCGGACACCCGTGACACCGACGACAGGGGACCTCGTGTACGACCCGATGGAGGCCATCGGCCGCACCCGCGACGACATCGTCCGGGGCAGTGGCGCGTTCCGCGAGGCGACCGACACGCTGGGGCCGGTCACCGCCAAGGACGACACGGGGGCCGTCACGGTCACGATCGACGGGGACGGACGGATCTCCTCGATCCTCGTGTCGATGACGTGGAAGAACACCTACACCGCGCACTCGCTGGCCGCCGGCATCAACGACGCGGCCAACAAGGCCGGGATCGCCCGGCTCGAGCAGTGGGGCACCACGTTGGTCGAGGCCGACGAGCGTCCCCACGGGCGCGTCACGGCGCCGCAGCTGGACGCCGACGACCTGTCGCTGCGCCTCTCCGAGGCCGTCGACCGCGACCGGTCCGGGTCGGTGGACTCGTCCATGCAGGTCATGCGTGACCTGCTGCACGAGCTGGTCGACAGCATCGAGCAGGTCCGGGACGAGGTACGCGAACACCTCACCCGTGAGTACACCGGGCGCAGCGCCTCCGGTCACGCCAAGGCCACCATCGCCGGCAACGGGACGCTGCTCGACCTCACCTTCGACCAGACCTGGCTGGACTCCGCGCACCCGGCCAACATCGGCCGCGAGACGACGCAGGCCCTGCACGAGGCGTACCGGCAGGCCGGCGGCGACGACGTCGAGACGATCGTCGCCCGTAGCCCGCTCGGCCGTCTCCAGCGGCTGTCCGAGGACCCCGTCGCGCTCGCGCGCGCCGTGGGTCTGCGCAACTGACCGACACGAACCGGGGACGAAGGAGCGGACATGACCTACGAAGTACAGCTCGCGGCGCTGACGAGCGACGCCGACACGTGGGACGAGACCTCGAGCACGCTGCTCACCGCCTGCAACAGCGCCTGGAGCCTGAGCCTCGGGGAGTACGAGCTGTCCTGGGCCGCCGAGGCGGTCGGGTTGACCACGACCTACAGCTCGATCCAGACCAAGGTCGCCAGCCTGCTCACCGAGGGCTCCACGGAGACCGGGAACATCTCGAGCACGCTGATGACGATCAAGCACAACTACGAGCAGAACGAGGACAACGCCGAGCAGCAGTACCAGGGCGCCTGGGAGCCCATCGGCTGACGCCGTCCCACCCACCCATTCCGACTGACTGACCGACACGCAAGGGGGACGACATGTCCGGTACCGCGAACGACATCCGAGATCTCGTCAACAGGTTCAACGGCCTGGTGCAAGACCTCCAGGACGCCATCAACGACGTCCTCGACTGGGTCCCGTGGGGCCTCGGCTGGCTGGCCGACAAGATCCGCGACCTGTGGAACGGCCTCATGGGCAAGATCAAGGAGTTCTTCGACCCGCTGGTCGAGATCCTCAGCAACCTCGGCGAGCCCAGCACCGTCTCCAGCAAGGCGGACCAGTGGAGCTCCAACGTCGGCTCCCCCGTCAGCGCCCGGGTCGCGCTGGCCGACGTCGGCTCCCTGGCCGTCGACGACAACTGGAAAGGCTCCGCGGCCGACCAGTACAAGCAGAAGGCCCCGCTGCAGAAGACCGCCCTGCAGAACGTCAAGACCCAGTTCACCGACGGGATCAGCAGCGCCCTCAAGGACGTGTCGTCGGCGATCCAGGTGTTCTTCGGCCTGATGATCGCGGCGATCGGCGCGTGGATCGCGGCCATCATCACCGCCCTCGGCGCCACGGCGACGATCTTCGGCATCCCCGCCGGAATCCTCATCGCCATCGCGGCGGCCGCCGGGTTCGGGGCGGCGTTCTGGGGCGCGGGCGAGAACCTCAAGTCCCAGTGCCGGAGCGCGAAGACGCTGCTCGAGCAGAAGATGTCGGAGAACACCGCCTACCCGAACGGGGCGTGGCCGGTGGCGACGCTGTGACGTCCTCCGGCGTGGAGGGGGACCGGGCCGCCATCACCAGGGGGACGGCCCGGTCCCTCGTCGCCGGGGTGTTCGTCCTGGTGAACCTCACCCTCATCGCGCTGTGGTCCTCGGTGGCGTCGACCCTGCCGGACCTGCGCGGGCTCGTCGTCGCGAGCATCGCCGTCCTGGCGGTCGGGGTCGTCTGTCTCGTCGGGGTCATCGTCCTGGGGACGCGCTGGCGCGGGACCCATCCGCCCGAGGGAGCGACAGGGAGCAGCGCCGCCACCGTGCTGGCAGCGGTCGCCGTGGCCCAGCTCGTGGTCGGGTTCGCAGCCATGACGCTGCTCGGGGCCTTCAACGACCTCTTCGCCCTGCAGATCTTCCTCGCGACGATGGTCTCGTCGGTGGCCGTGCTGGTCCTGGGGGTCGGCCTGTCCCGCCGGATCTCGAAGGCGGCCGCCGCCGGCTGACGTCAGCCGCAGACCGCCAGCACCCGCATCTGGTCGTCCTCGAGCCACCACGGCCCGCCAGTTCCACCGAGGACGGCCCGCTCCCCCACCACCGGACGCCGTCCGGCGTCGAACCCACTGAGCAACAGCCCGTCCGCCCCCAGTGCCAGCAGCTCGTCCCCGACTCGGAGCAGCACCGGCCCGGTGGGGTCGGCGCTGACCGCAGTACGTCCCGCTGCGACCCCGCCCAGGACGTCGTCCCCGTCGGTCAGCACCCAGGTCGTCGGGGCACCGGGGAGAGCGTCGTTCCCGTATGCGTGGAAGTCGCTCCCGCCGATGGGCACGGTCCCGGGATCCCAGGACAGCCACCACGCCAGCGGGCCGCCCCAGTTGTGCAGCACCGGCAATGCGTGCCACGACGAGTGCCAGACCTCCGCGACCGCCGTCGGATGGTCGAGCGCCATCCGCCAGCAGCAGTCCGTCGCCAGCGGGTGGTTCACCGACAGGACTCCGCCACGAGCCTCCAGGTCGCGTTGCCACTGCGCGCCGGGGTTGCGGAAGTCGACGAACCCGATGTCCCCCAACGCGTTGGCGTGCCCGCGGTCGGTGGTGACCTCCTGACCGGGGATCAGCCGGATGCCGTAGCGCTCGCCCACCGACGGCAGGTATGCGTGGTGGCTCGTCGTGTTGTGGTCGGTCACCGCCAGGACGTCCAGACCGCGGCTCACGGCGAGGGCGGCGAGCTCCTCGATCCCGAGCGCGCCGTCGGAGT
>Ga0164309_10001520_pt1 | contig 11274 bp, 8 predicted proteins | sample Whisoiple_247_MG_FD_109984 | JGI IMG/M metagenome (GOLD analysis project Ga0164309, IMG submission 109984) | Soil microbial communities amended with fresh organic matter from upstate New York, USA - Whitman soil sample_247_MG | ecosystem: Environmental > Terrestrial > Soil > Unclassified >... | reverse complement strand
TTGCTTTCGCGCTCCAAGAGGGCGGTCACACGCAGGGCTTGGCGCACTTCACGCACGTCGTGCACGCGCACGATGGCCGCTCCTCGCGCTGCAGCGACCAAGGACGCCGCGACGCTGCCTCCGAGCCGCTCTGCCGGCGGCGCGCCGTCGACCGCTGCTAGGAATGACTTGCGGCTCGCACCGACGACCAGCAACCCCTCGCTCCGAAACTCCGCCAGGCGCGCGAGCAGCGTGTAGGACTGCTGCGCGTTCTTGGCGAAGCCGAGGCCCGGATCGAAGTAGACGTCGTCACGCGCCATGCCGACCGCGAGCGCGCGATCGCGCGCGGCGCGCCACTCGCTCCGCACGTCCTCCACCACGTTCTGATAGCCGGCGTCCGGATAGACCGAGAACCCGGCCATGCTCGCGGCGGGGCCCCGCGCGTGCATGATGATCAGCGGGGCGCCATGCTCGACGCAGGCGCGCGCCAAGTCATCGTCCGCGAGGCACGACACGTCGTTGATCAAATGCGCGCCCAGCGCGAGCGCGTGGCGTGCAACGGCAGGGCTGGCGGTGTCGACCGAGAGCAGCACGCCCGTCGACGCGGCGTAGCGCAAAGCGGGTTCGAGGCGCGCGATTTGCTCTTCCGGCGCGATGGCAGCGGCGCCCGGGCGGGTGGATTCAGCGCCGATGTCGATCAGATCAGCGCCGTCGGCGACCAGCTGATCGATGCGCTGCGCGGCGTTCGCTGCGTCGTCGTAGCGACCGCCGTCGAAGAACGAATCAGGAGTGACGTTGAGCACTCCCATGAGCAACGTCCCACGCTCGCGGCGCAGATCTTCGATGCGAGTCGAGACGGGTCCCACCACTATGCGGTAGCAAGATGTGCGCCGTCGCGCAAGCGCGGGAAAGTCGCACCTTCACCGCTAAATAAGCGATGACTCGTGGCCTACGCGGCCACGAAACTCGGGGGTCTCACGCGCGACGCCCACGGCACGCAAAAAACTCGCTGCGCACCGCTCCTCACCCTCCCGCGATGAGCAGCATGCAATATTCCGAGTAGACTCGCGCGATGCTCCCGCCGGTTACGGTCCCCTCCGCGTTCGCTGCTCGTCGAAGCCGACTTTCTGCCCGATTTAGCGGCCCCGCGCTGTTCGTCTCGGGCCTATCGCGCCCGCGCAATTTCGCGGGCAATCGCTATCCGTTTCGAGCAGAGAGTCATTTTCTGTATTTCGTGGGCCGAGCCATCGAGGGGGCCGCGCTGTTCGTGGGGCCCGAAAAATCGATCCTTTTCGCGCCGCCCCCCGACCCCGAGGCCGAGCTGTGGGCGGGGCGACAGCCCGGGCTCGAGGAGCTGTCGCGCGAACTCGAGCTCGAAGTGCGCCCGATCGACGAGCTGCAAGTGCCGGAATTCACGGCGAGCCTGCCGGCCCAGGACGCGGAGAGCGCCACCTGGCAAACCGAGTTGCTCGGCCGCGACATGATCCACGGCTCCGGTTTCGAACTCGAAGGCTTGGATCGGGATTTGGGCGAAGCGGTGATCGATATCCGCCTCGAACACGACGCGGCGGCCGTTGCTCAGCTGCGCTTTGCCGCGCGCGTGGCCGAGCGTGCACACCGCGCCGGCATGCGCGCGACGCACCCAGGCATGCGCGAGTTCGGCGTGCGCGCGCCGATGGAAGCGGCGATCGTCGGCTCGGGGTGCGTCTGCTCGTACAACTCGATCGTGACCGTGCACGGCGAGGTCTTGCACAACGAACGCCACGACGGCCTGCTCGCGGACGACGATCTACTGCTCGCCGATGTGGGCGCGGAAACACCCGAAGGCTGGGCCTCGGACGTGACCCGCGTGTGGCCCGCGCGCGGCCAATTCTCGAGCACCCAGCGCGCGATTTACGACGCGGTGCTCGCATCGCAGCTCGCCGCGATCGCCGCGGTCAAACCGGGCGTCCGCTACTTGGACGTGCACCGCGCGGCCGGCCTCGAGCTGCTGCGCGGTTTGATCGAGCTCGGCATTTTCCGCGGTGAGCTGCAAGAGCTCTACGCGCGCGGCGCCGCGGCGCTGTTCTTTCCCCACGGCATCGGGCACCTGCTCGGTCTCGACGTGCACGACATGGAAGACTTGGGCGACCGCGCGGGTTACGCGCCCGGCCGAGTGCGCAGTCAAAACGCCGGAGACCGCTACTTGCGGCTCGATCGCGATTTGCGGCCGGGCATGTGCGTGACCATCGAGCCGGGCTTCTACCAAATTCCCGCGCTGCTCTCGAGCGCAGCCGAGACGGGGGAGCTCGAGTCGGCCCTGGACCGCAATCGCTTGGCTGAATTCGCCGACGTGCGCGGGATCCGCATCGAGGACGACGTGCTCGTGACCGCCGAAGGTTGCGAAGTGCTCACCAGTGCCATCCCGAAGACCGCCGACGAAGTCGAAGCCGCGGTCAGAGATCGGTGATCTGATAATCTTTGATCTTGTACAGCAGCGCGCGGTGGCTGATTTCCAAGATCTCCGCGGCGCGCGTGCGATTGCCCTTGGTGCGCTGCAGCGCGCGGCGAATCAGGATCTCTTCCACGATGCGCATGGTCTTTTTCACGCTCAGCTCGCCGCTGGCGAGCTGAGTTTGGACCGGATCGCGCGCTTCACGCAGTCGCTCGGGCAGATCTTGAGCGACGATTTGGTCGCCCTCGGCCAAGACCATCGCGCGCTCGATGGTGTTTTCGAGCTCACGCACGTTGCCCGGCCAAGGGTACTCGAAGAGTAACCGGCGCGATTCCGTGTCGAGACCGCGGATCGACGTGCCCAGGCGCGTATTGTTGCGCGCCACGAAATGATCGATCAAAAGCGGGATGTCCTCGCGCCGGTCGCGCAGCGGAGGCACCAAGATCGGCAGCACGTTCAGGCGATAAAAGAGATCTTCCCGAAAACGCCCGGCCTTGGTTTCGGTCGGTAAATCGCGATGCGTGGCGGTGATGATGCGCACGTCGATCTTGATGTCGCGCACGTCACCCACGCGCCGGATCTTCTCTTCTTCCAGCACGCGCAGCAGCTTGACCTGCAGCGCGAGCGGCAGCTCGCCAATCTCGTCCAAAAACAAAGACCCGCCGTCGGCCTCTTCGAACAAGCCGCGCCGGTCTTGCACGGCGTCCGTGAAGGCGCCCTTTTTGTGCCCGAACAGCTCGCTTTCCAGCAAATTCTCCGGGATCGCGCCACAATTGACGGCCACGAACGGCCCACCGCGACGCGTGCTGCGGTGATGGATGGCGCGCGCGACCAACTCTTTGCCGACGCCGCTTTCGCCCGCGACCAGCACGGTGGTCTTGTACTCGGCGATTTTGGAGATGGTGCGGAAGATGTCGAGCATCTTCTGGCTCTTGGCCAGGATGTCGTCGAAGCGATGCTCTTTGCGGATCTCGTCGCGCAGCGCGCGGTTCTCGCGCCGAAGTAGCTCGCGTTCTTCGGCCTTGCGCAGCGCGAGCACGACTTCATCCGGCTTGAACGGCTTCTGCACGTAGTCGTATGCGCCGGCCTTCATCGCCTCGAGCGCCTGGTCCATGTTGCCGTACGCGCTCATCACGATCACCGTGGCCTCGTTGCCCTTGGCCTTCAGCGTCGTGAGCAGGTCGAGCCCGCCCATTTTGGGCATGCGGACGTCGGTCAGCACCACGTCCGGGCCGAAGGAATCGACCATGCCCAAGGCGTCCTCGCCGCTCTCGGCGGTCTCGACCTCATAGCCGTGGCGACGGAGCAAGGTGCGCAGCACCAGCCGCAAATTCTCTTCGTCATCGACAACTAGGACGCGGCGCACTGTGCAAAAAATGCTAGCTTACGCGACCTGATCCTGCAACTACTGCGTAGTTGCCTACACCGGGGTTCCGTTCCGTTATCTCCGCGGATCTGATAGGGAATCCCGCAGGTTCTCGGAAAACCAGCGCGGCGTCCCAGGCGGCAAGCCGGCCTCAGCGCACACACAGACAAGGACCACACACCATGCTTTGCGGAGTCGATCAGTTGTTCACCGGCCAGCTCTCTGGCTTGCGCCGTCGCCTGCGTGGCAGTCGTTTGGGCGTGCTCACGCACGCCGCCGCGGTCGACCGCCGTGGGCGCCACCTGCTCAGCGTGCTCGAAGAGCTCGGCGCGTCGCCCCGCTTGATCTTCGCGCCGGAGCACGGCCTCGAGGCGACCGCGCAAGCGGAAGAAGCGGTGGGCTCCGAGGCCGCGCAGGGCAAGACCCCGATCTTCAGCTTGTACGGCAAGACCAAAGAGGCGCTCACGCCGGCGCCCGAGCAGCTGGCAGACATCGACCTGCTGATGATCGATCTCGCGGACGTGGGCAGCCGCTACTACACGTACGTCTGGACGGCGCTGCTCGCGGCGCGGGCGGCCGCCGCGGCTTCGATCCACACCGTCGTGCTCGATCGTCCGAATCCGATCTCCGGCGATCCGGCGACGCTCGAAGGCGCTCCGCAACAAGAGGGCTTCTTATCGTTCGTCGGACTCGAGGCGTTGCCGATTCGGCACGCGCTCAGCATTGGTGAGCTGCTCGCGCAATTCATCGAACGCGACGGCAAGGCGCTCGGACCCGAAGGCGCGCTCTCGGTCGTGTCGCTGCTCGGTTGGGAGCGCTACCGCGGGGCGGAAGCGTGGGGGCGCCCGTTCGTGATGCCCTCACCCAATATGCCGACCGCAGAGACGGCTTTGGTATACCCCGGGGGTTGTTTGGTGGAGGGCACCAACTTGTCGGAGGGTCGAGGCACGACCGCGCCATTTCAACTGGTCGGCGCGCCGTTTTTGGACGGCGAAGCCTTGGCGGAAGCGCTGATCGCTTCGGGCGCCCCCGGCGTTCAGGTGCGCCCGGTCGCTTTCCGCCCCACGTTCGAAAAACACGCCGGCCAAACCTGCCGCGGCGTGATGCTGCACGTGACCAACCCCAGCTTGTTCCGGCCGGTCGCGACCTACTTGCGGCTGATCGCGCTGGCACGCGCGCAAGCACCGGAAGCGTTCGCATTTCGAAACACGCCGTACGAGTTCGAAACCGAAGTGCCCGCGTTCGACTTACTCACCGGTTCCGCGGCCGCACGCACGGCCATCGAGGCCGGTGCGTCGGCAGAAGACGTCGTGTCGCTCGTGGCCCCGGTCGATCCGTCGTACGCGGAAGCCGTGCTGGCAGCCGAGGCTCGCTTGCAACGCGCGCAAGCGTGACACTTTCGCGCGCATTGCGTTACGGCTCGTCGAGCAGTGTCTCGACGAGCCGTGCTCACTGACACCGTTGTCGGGGAGCGTGCCAAGCTGCGCCATTGCGCGCCTGGCGGCATCCGTCGCTGTTCCGATCTGCCCTTGAATTCAAAGCGTGGCCGGATCTAAGTCTGGCGTGCGTCTTGCTCAACGCGAGCGCGCTCGCGGCTGATCCTGGCCGCGACGTATTTCGGGGAATCAAACATGAAGCGAACATCACGACGAGTTGTGACGGGGTTGCTGTTGGCCGCTGGCCTCAGCGCGGTTGGGGTGGCGGGGTGCTCCGGCTCAGGAGGCAAGGATGGTGAGCCCGCTGCGAAGGGGGAAGTGTCCCTCCCGCTCACCACCCAGGGTGCCTCAGGCACCACCTACCGCTTGAGGAACGCGACGTTCGTCATTCAAAATCAGTACTACGACTACAATTACGGCGAGGCCGGCGCCGGTGGCGCAGCGCCGAATCCCGGAAGGATCGTCGTCAGCAGTGAGACGAACCCCAACGCGCAAAACATCAGCGTGTCCCTCGAAGAGGGCTACTACTACGTGGTGCTCCAACCGGGGTGGCGCATGGAGAAGGTGACACCGAGCGGCGGGCAAACGGTCGAAGCCACGCTGCTGTCCGGCGAGTACCAGTGGGTTTACGTCTCGCGTCAATCCACGAGCTGGGCCGAATATAGCTTCGGCATCGGTGGGCGTGAGATCTGGTTGAACGGCAAGCTCAACATCGGCATCGACGTGCAAGAGGTAGCAGGCGCGGGCGGTGTTGGTGCTGGCGGCTCGGGCCCCGTGCCCGTCGCTGGCGTCGGCGGTCTCGGCGGCTCGGGCGAATAACTCAGAGTGAGCGTGAGTGCGCGGCAGGTTCGAATGGGCCTGCCGCGCGTTCACGGCCCGGACTGAAAATCAGTCTCGGTATCGATGTTCATGCTGAGGTGCACGCCGTTGGTGACGGTTTCGGTGCTGGTGTGCGTGCTCGAATGGGATTGACTGCTGATGGGGTCGAGCTTCACGTCGAGGTGCGCGGTGCTGTGAGCGTCGGTTCGGCCCAAGCTCACTCCGGTCTTGGCGTCTTGCCTGGGTGTGCCGGTGACGTCCGTCACCATCTCGAGTTGTAGCTGCTTGCCGTGCAGGCCGGTCAGGGTGACCGCGACGGTTCGCGCCAACTGCTGGCGCATGTCGTAATTGCCCTTCACCTGCCAGCGCGCTCCGAGCCCCACCGCTTCCAACGGCCACGGGACGGAAAAGCCGGACATGCTGGTGGCCACCTGTTGCATGCTTTGCAACATGGTCGGATCGTGAATCGAGCTCAGGTCCATCTGCGAGTCGATGATTTGGCCGCGCGTGTCGATGGTATCTTGATAGGGGATTTTGCCGACGCTCCTCAACATCTCCTCGACCTTGCTCTGCACGGCGGGCGCGACACCCGGCGTCGGCAGCACGGTAAAGCCGTCGATCGAACCTTTGCGGTGAGCCGTTCCGTCCGCGTCCACGGTGTGCGTCACGGTCGTGCCCGTGCACTCCGTGGTCGGAAGGAGTTGATGCATGGTCTGCGGGGCCATGGTGCTGACGTCCGCCGCGTGGATCACCGTGTCCATCGTCATGCTCGCACGCAGGCGCCAGCGCACCGACTCCCCGCGATGAAAGACGTAACGAAGCTGCTGACGCGGCTCAGCGCCGGCGCTCACGAGCTGCACCGTGCTCGCTCCTTTGGGCGGCGGACCCGCGACCGCAGCTTGGGGCGCCGTGCTCGGCGCGGTCGTCGCGATCGGCGCGGCGCTCGGCGCCTCCGGGACGCTGGCTTTGTCCGGCGCGGGCTCACTCGCGGGCGCAACCTTGTTGCGCGCTGCCGGCTCGGTCTCGGCCAACGGCGCTTCCGGCGAGAGCGGCGTCGTGGACGCCCCCATGCAGCCCATCATCATCGCCGACACGACCACCAATACGCGCATGGGAGCGCAGTCTACATGGTTCACGCACTGCTTGCGTGCGTGCGTGACGGCCGCGATTTTCAGCGCGCTTTCCAGCTGTCGATTGGGTGATCCTTTCTTGCATCAAGCCAGTGACGCCACCCTCAACGAATCGAACTCGAAATTGCCGACGTCGAAAGCCGACCCGTCGCTCACCATTCGAGTGCAAGACATCGCACCCCGACCCCTGCTCGCCATCGGGCGACGCTGAGTCAGCGTGAGCCGGCCAGGCGCGCCAAATCACGCCCAATGACTTCGCGGCTCGCAGCGTGCACTCACGCGGACGACTCGCCCACTTCCCAGCCAGAAAATGAACTTCATAATCCTGCGGAACCCCTCCGGTTTTCGCTTCCGCCAGGACTGAAGCCGCGCATCGAACTTCACGACCGCGCTAGCGGAATTCAGCCCCGCTGATTACGCCATCTTTTCCAATTATCTCGACACCTTGGACGCAACGCCCGCTCCACTGCCGCGGTAAAAGACCCATCGCCCGCTTCAATCGCCCTCTGACGCGCTTCCCGCGGCCCAGCGCCGAAGCTTGAACGCTCCGTCCCGTCTAGGAAGTCACTCTCGCGGATTTACCTCGCGTTAGGTCGAGTGATTTCGCTCAAAAAGAGGCGCAGACCCGGAGCGTGGCCCTCAATCGGCCCATCGCTCCGGTCTTGCCAAACAGTCCGATCAGGCCGCGGGCGACGCCGGCACGGGCGCGTCCGGCTCAGCATCGTCCGCGGTCTTCCGGCGCACCGCGAGCCCCAACGTGATCATCGCGCCTCGACCCAGCTCGGCATTTCGCGCGTGCGCACTCCATTCCGAAAACCAGCGATACAACTCGAGCTGCGCCGCGCCGCGCGAAGACCGATCCGCGGCGGACACCGGCGACACGCTCTTGGCCACATCGACCAACGCGCGCAACCGCTCCCGCTCACTCTTCGGATATCCACGCTGGGCGAGCAGATCGAGCGCCGCGCGATCCGCATCGCGCGTGCCCGCGCTGCGCCCAGCCTCGAGCGCCTCCAACCGATCGAGCAACAACTCGACCCCGAGTACCGCCTCAGCACCCTCCGCCGCACTCAACCCCTCGAACACGAACTGCGCCTGCTCAGGAAAACTCCGCAACAACGTATTCTCGATCGCCTCGAAATGCGGCCCATCCCACCCATCCAGCTCCACAATCGCACTGCGCACCACCGCATCGACCCCGGCCGGCGCGCCCGGCAACGTGCCCAGCAACTGCAACCGCGACCAAGCAAAATCATGCTCCGCCTGCGTGAACCCCTTCGCCTGCAAAGCAGCCCGCGCCGGCACCGACTTAGCAAGCCCAATCAAAAATCGGAACACCCGATTCGGCACCTCATCCAACGTCTGCTGCCCCGGAATATCCTTCTTGACCACGTGAAGCCTCCCAACACGGTAGTCCCCGCGCTTGGGCCCCACGCCCAACAACGGGAACGAGTTGCGAGAGTGGTAGTTAGGGGAGGTGTGGTTTGCCAAGCGGAAATGCGCGGATCGCAATGATGACTATGGCGGGTTTCGTCGGGGGTTGGGGGGCGGCAGAGAGAGGGCGGAGGGAGAAGGCAGACAGGAGTGGGGCTTTCCTAAAGCCAAGGTCGCAAGTTCGATCCTTGCTGGGGGCGCCACCGTTTCTCTCGAAGAAGAACGTAAAACGACCGTCAGTGCGGGTTTGGCGCGTATGCTTGCTCCAGCGTTTCAGCGGGTCCTTCCGTGGCGTGCGATCTGGTGTTTTCGTCCTGGCGATTGCGGGGCTCGTTCGATACTGGGGTTTGGTACGGCTTCATCCCATTTTACATCTTCGCCGCGCCGGGAGCCGCGCTGATTTGGCAGCATGGGGACTTCGAGCTCGGACTCGGCCCCAGGTACGTCGTTGCGCCAATCGATAGCTTCCAACTCATGCTGATGAGCGGCACTCGCTTCTAAGCGCCAGTGAGGAGCCAGAGCAGCGCGTCGCGCAGAGTACGCCCCTCCGATCCTTGCGCCTGACTGGGCGGCCTCGGGCTCTTCGTTCGCTCGCCCGCTGACCGTCAGCTGAGCGCGACTTGACGGCGCGGTGATGACTCGCTTCTGCCCCCCGCACTTCGAGCTACGCGCCGTGCAGCGGGGGCCGCGCCCGCTAACCAAACCATCCGGACATCGCTGGCCGCGAGTTGATTGAGGGTTGGCTAAGCGGGCAAGGCGCTCGCGCGGAGTCAGGGGCAGTCGAGCCAGATTTGCTGCAGGTCTGCCTCCGCGGCCAACGTCGCGGTCTTCAACTCGGTGCTATCGCTGCACTGGTAGTTCACCGTGAACTGCTTATCACAGCCATGGGCAGGATCGCCGAGATTGGCGCTGCTCACGACGTACTTGCATTGCCCCCATCCGTTGCAATAGGGGCCGACGTCCCAGCCTGCGTTGTTGAATGGCGCGCCGCAGTTCTGACCGTAGGTGGCATCTTGCACCGTGATCAGATGCGACGAGACGACCTGCCCGCAGCTCAACGACACGGTCTTGCCGTTCGCCTCTTGAGTGACACTGATCGTCACGCGTCCGGAATTGGCAGTATTTACCGTCCCGCACGCGAAGTCGACGTCGAAGTCTTTGGCACAGCCAAGGGCTGGGTCACCCAACGTGTCGGTCGAGATCAAATACGAGCAGTTGGTTCGGTGATCGCAGTCGGTGGCGACGCTCGCCGTCGCGTTTCCTCGCGAAACGCCGCAGCGAGTGCCATACGTTGCACTGATCACGTCGATCGGGCCCTCGAGCGCTTCTTGCGTGCTCGGGACGGGGCTTCCGGCGTCACCCGCAACGTCTGGGTCGCTTCCCGAACAGCCGCAGGTCAGCAATGCTCCGAGAAGCAAGCCTCCGAGCCCGCGCATCGCCACCGCAACTTTTGACACACTCATAACGCGCTCATCCTCCCACCTCGCACTGGCGAGCGATATGCTCCGCGGTCGGCGTGGTCCGAGCGGCGTTCTGACACGTTGGAAGCCAATCCGGCAGGGGCATTTTGCTCCAACCCGGAAAGTGCCGGCAAAAGGCACGTAGTAATTTCATTGGTGGGTAAGTTTGATGAGCCTCGGTCCCGACGACTCCGGAAACCCGCAGTCACGAACGCTGTTGACTTCCAAAGTAGCGCGCAAGCAGCTCAAGAACGCTCGCGCAACTAGCAACGCTTCAGTTGAGCCGTCCGCCGCCGGACCCTCGAGTGCACTCAGTGATAAGTGAACGAGATTTCGAGGGTCGGTAAGAGGACTGTGTCGTGCTCGGAGGGCATGCCGCCGCCCTCGGGATAGGTCACGCTCGCGACGTGTGTGTTGGCGTAAACGAGGCGCGTCAGGGCGCCGATGCTCCAGCGTTCGCTCACCCACCAATCGTGACCGACTCCCGCCATGAGTCCGAGCCCGCGTGGAGTCCCTTGGCTGATGTCGCCGTAGCCGAGGCTGGCGTAGCCGACCAGTGCCTGGACGTGCCAACCGAGCGACGCGCTCGGATAGTAATCGACGAAGGGGCCTACCGTGCCCAATAGCTTCACGTACGGGCCACCGCTGTCTTCCAAGGTTGCTGGCTGGCAATCCGCCGTGCGATCCGCGGACGAGACAGCGTGTGCCGAGCCCAGGCCAGCGACGCCGAGTGCGAGCCCGGGCCGCAGCTGGAACCCGACGAGCAACGAGCCTGTCGCGCCTAGGCCACTCTGCTGGTTGGTGTGGTCGTGTGGCGGTCCGCCAAATGGGTACTGAGCGGTGCTCCGATAACTCATCCAGCCCAGGCCCGACGCGAGCTGTACGTAAACCCCGTCGCGCGTGTGCGGCTCAGCGAGGCATTGGCCGCTGATGAAGAACAGGCTCAGGGCTAGCGCCGGTGTGCGCAGCTGGTGAATCCGAATCGCCATCTGCCCCACTGAGCAAGGGATGGGCCAACGTTCGTTTTTGCGCTGGTAAGCTCGAGAAATGCCGCAAGAGCGAAGAAGCACGCCTTTCGGGAACGGCTCCCGCTCGCGATAACCCTGTGGCAAGCGGAGCCCAGGTCGCGACTCGTCAGTCATGGTCTCGAACGACAGCGGGCCTCGACGGCACGCGGTGCAGCACTTCCTGCTACATGCACGTAGAGAGCGCTTTG
>Ga0164309_10001519_pt1 | contig 11279 bp, 9 predicted proteins | sample Whisoiple_247_MG_FD_109984 | JGI IMG/M metagenome (GOLD analysis project Ga0164309, IMG submission 109984) | Soil microbial communities amended with fresh organic matter from upstate New York, USA - Whitman soil sample_247_MG | ecosystem: Environmental > Terrestrial > Soil > Unclassified >... | reverse complement strand
TTTTTGCGGTAATTGATGTGGTCCCTCACCTCGCAGCGAGAGAGGCGCACCAGCGGTCCTGAGAATTTTCAGCCATCAGCGAAAAAGGACTTTTTCAACACAATCTGCCAGAAGCGGACTCTATCGAGTTAGTTTGCCGGACGCGCTTCGGGATGCGTCCAAGTGGCATTCAGTACTTCTGCCCGCGCGGCCGATAGATCCGCATCAGGCAGTTCCAACCAGCGCGGGAAGAAATAACTTCCAAGCGCGCACCTCGCTGTTGCCCGTTTGTCTCGCCTTTCAGCCCACGGATGCGCCTGCCTTGGCCCGGCTTATTCCGAGGACCAGGATGCGATGCAGCAGCTCAGCGTAATCAAGTCCGTCATGCCGGGCCGCTGTCGCGAACTCCTGGCTCTTCGCTATTTCGGGATTGGGATTGGCTTCAATGAAATACGGAGTGCCGTCGACAGCGAGGCGAAAGTCGATACGTGCGTATCCGTCGAGCCCCAATGTCCGGTAGATGCGTTTCGCTGTTCGCTGAATGCGGGCGTACACCTCCGGCGCGAGGTCCTTGGCTGGCCCGTCTACGATTCCGACGCGTTCCTGATAATCGGGATCGTGTTTGGCCTTTTTGGTGGCTATCTGCCGCGCGCCCTGACCGCCCAGGCTGCCGAACTTCAATTCCCACACCGGCAGAACACGCAGCCGATTGTTGCCGATCACGCCGACATAGAGCTCACGTCCTTCGATGTACTGCTCGGCGATGGCGGCAGTTCCGAGCCGCTCGTGAACGAAGGCGACGCGCTCTGCGAGCTGCTCGTCCGTATCGACGATCGATGCCTGCGAGATCCCGTAGGATCCATCCTCGCTCAGGCTCTTGACGATCAGCGGCAGCGCAAGGCGCGGCGGCCGCCTGACCTTGCGGCGCATCGGAAACACGGCGAAGGCCGGCACCGCGATCCGGCGGTGGTGCACCAGCGTTTTGGACAGATCCTTGCCGCGCGCCAGGACCAGGCCGCGCGGGTTACAGCCCGTGTAGGGGGTTTTCATCAGCTCGAGAAAGCTCGCGATATTCTGGTCATACGCGGTCGCGTAGTGGAATTCCTCGAGCAATTGGAACACGACATGGGGCTTGAAATTTTCGATCTCGTCGCGCACCGGCTTGATTTCCTCCTGCACCCCGAGCGGGCGAACGTCATGACCGGCCGCACGCAAGGTGCTCACGACGTCGAATTCCGTTTTCCAATCGTTGATTTGCTTTGCCGTGTACCCGTCGGTCGAGTCCGGCGGCACGCAGTCCGGATGCATCAGCACCAGAATGCGCTGGCGTCTCATAGCGCGATCCATTTGCGCCGCGACGGACCAAACAGCGCGTGCATGGTCTTGGCGGTCAACAGCACGGTGAAGTCGAGCACAAGCTTCCGTTCAGAGCCAGGGGCACGGAGATCGAGTTCGCGGCAGCGGGATATCATGTCATCAAGAACGGCATCGAGCGTAAGCTGGTTCTCGCCCGTCCACCGCGCCACCAGCTGCCTGATTTGCGCGCGGTGCCGCCTGATGAAGCGCGAAGCCGGCTGCGCCCGTCGATGCCGTGGATCGTTGGAGAAGAGACGGACGAGGTCGCGGTCGTATGTCTTCGGTGGGTTGAAATCATAGAACGCCTGCTTTTTCCGGTAGTGCTCGCCGAGCGTTTGGCTGAGCCCGGACAGCGGATCGGTACGCTCGCGCGTCGCGACCAGGGGCCGTTTTCCTGCGATCTCGCCCATCAGCTCGTCGACATATTCGAGCTTCTTCAGCGCCGGCCAGCCGGCATAGCGTGTCCGCCAGTTCGACCGCGGCCGCAACCACACCGCAAAGGTCTCGGCAAAATCCTCGTCCGGATGGCTCTGCGCGTACCAGCGCCGAAGATGCTGGACATAATTCCGGCTGGCCGGATTGGGCCGATAATAGAGCGGATAGTGTTTCGAAGACGGACCGAACAATTGCTGCCAGCGCCGGCGGCGCTGCAGCTGATAGCCGTGCTGCATGGCATGGCCTGCCTCGTGACGGAGGATCGCCATGCACTCGGACCAGGTACCGCCCTCGACCTCGAGCATCATCTTTTTCTCGAGTTTCATCAGGCGGGGATGGGTGAGATAGAAGGGAATCGCAATGCCCGGCACATCTGCCGGACTGAACCATTCGCCCGATATCCAGGTGTGCGGCCGCAGCCGGATGCCCCGCGCCTGCAACTCTTCATTCAGAGCGCCGACACAATCCTCGAGCCAGGTGCCTTCGACCCTAACCCTCAGGCTGCTGAGGCGTTGCTTGAGCAATTGCTCATCCGACAGCTTCTCCCAAGCATATTTCCGACGTGGCATAGGTTCCCGCAGTGATAAAAAACGGTACCTGGATGGTGTCACAGGATGCTGTCGGCAACAACCGCCAAGTCTTCGCGGCGTGCCCTTGTTCAGTGACCCGCGTCGGCTATGGCTCAAAAACCGAAATGTCCGACCGTCGGCCCGATGTCTGCTCTGCCCCGAGCAGCGGTCATAAGCCGCGGCGATGACGGCACTGCGCGCAGACGCCGCCGATTTCCGAAAGACTTGCGAGGCGCGCTTCGACAAGCCGCTCGAAGAAGTCGTCGCCGGTCGCGACAAATCGGTCGAGGATTTTCGCCGGACGCTTGCCGATGCGGCTAACCTTGAACACGCAACCTGATCTTGGCGGGACCGAACTACGCCGACCTAAGTCGGAAGGTGATATTCCGGGGGATCTATCAGTGCACCGCAGGCTCGACGTCGATAAACGCGCTGTGGCTCAAGCCTCCCGGTAGTCAAGCAAGATCAGCCCGATGATTACGAAGGCGAAGGGCCAGACCCATGACGCAATACGGCTCGGCCTGCCTTCGAGGCGCAACTCCAGCCAGCGTGCCCAGCCTGCGGTGATGCCGCACAGCGCCAGCGGGGTATGGCTCATCTCGATCAGCAGTTCGTCCTTGATATTGGCGATAGCGTGTGAATGGGTGAGCAGCATCGCGCCGGCTACGGCGATGGTCAGGGGAAACACCATGGCCGCCTTGCCGTCTTTGCTGCCGTTCATCCGCACCCGCCATTCGAACAGGCCGAACAGGATGATGAGCAGAGTGAAGATGCGGTGCTGCGCTACTTCCGGATCGCGCAAGGACGCGAAAAAACCTGCCGGTCCCAACGGCCAGGCTTGCTCATCGGCGCGGAAGAAGAGGAAGGCCGCCATCGCGAGGAAGATCAGCGGCCAGTGCCTCGCCCACCGGCCCCAGCGGAAATGCTCAATCAGCGCGAGGAGGCCGATGAGCATGACGAAGATGCCGGCCCAATGGTGGTTATATTCCGACCACGCGATATCCGCGGCGCTGCGCGGCAAGATGATGCCTTCGCCGGGAACATAGGCTTGCGGCACTGTCGTCCGCGACGCATCGGCGACAGCGATTTTCGCCTGCAGTTTGGAAATGGTCAGCTGGTCGTAAGCCGGGCTCGTCAGGCGGATCGGGAACTGCGGGGTCAGACGCTCCACGATCTCCGGCCAGCTCAGGCGGTCTTGCGTCAGATCGATGCCCGGCGGCAAGGACGTCAGCGAGGCGGCGGCGAAGAGAACGGTCAGACCGATGCCGATCTCCACCTCGGCAAACCGCTTCAGGCGCATGATCGGCGCTGAGGGATTCCGCCGCAGGCGCTCGACAACCATATAGTTGGCGCCACCGGCCGCCAGCAGTATCAACAAAAGGAGGGCTTTGGTCGAAACCATGACGCCGTAGGCGGTGCCATAGATCGCCTCGATCGAGCCGATATAGCCGATCGACATCACGATGCCGCCGACAACAATGGCTGCAACCGAGGACATTGACATCAGGGAATACCGCCGTCCGACCAACCGCCAATCGGCCGCCTTGTGGCTCTGATTGAGCGCGATCAGAAAATAGGGAAGACCGCCAATCCAAATCCCGGCGCCCAGCATATGGACCGCGTCGGAGAGCAGATAGGGCCATCGCAAATCGAGACGGCTCGCGGCGTGGGTCACGGAAAGCTGTTCAGCCAAAGCCAGTGCGGCGAGACCGACGAGAATTGCGCAGCGCAGCCCGCTCCACGGGCCCCTTGCCAACAGGGCGATGCAGAGAGCGCAAGCAAAGATGATGAGGTCGGCGCGGGCGAAATCGGTACTCGCGACATCGCGCCATGACGTTTGCAGCGTTCCGGTCAGCGCGGCCGCGTTAAGCGCGAAAGCCCAGATCGTGAAGAGGGCGAAAGCGAAAGCGCTGACACGGAGGAAATTGTGACAACGCCGGGCGATCTCTGCGGTGTCAGCGGAAAGCTTCGATTGCAAAGGCCGCAGCAGCAGAAGCAGGAAAACAAGGCCACCGAGGGTGAAGGACTGCGCGACCAAGATCATGCCGCGCAGGACGACGGACAAAAAACCAAAGATATCGAGGAGCAGGGACACCGGGGCCGGTTATCGGACAGTGAAAGGGATATCGCCGCGTGTGATGTGTCCATCGATGCTCAGGACCTGCCAGCGCAGGTGCCAGGCTCCGGGGGCCAAAACTTTTGCCTCGGCGTTCAGGCCGTCGGCGGGAGACTCGGCCGCGGGTGTAAGAGACTGCTGCGTGCCATCGGGCGCAAGCAGGGTCATTTTCGAGCGGGCACGATCGATTCGGCTGTTGAAACGCAGACGGATCGGCACGTCGTCGCCCGAGAGCACGGCGTTCACGGCGGGCGTAGACTTGAGCACGATGGCATGCGCCCACACCGTCTGTGGAACAAGGAGCAGGAGGGGCGACACCAAAAGCGGCAAGATGACTTGAAGTACCCTGCCGAAGCGGCGGACGGGAAAATGACGTGTGGTGGCGGCACCGGTGCCTGTTGAGACACCGGTGAAGATGACTACCTCGCCCTCGAACCCTGAGGTCATCATTGTCTGGCTCCAATCAGTTGCTCGGCGGGAGCGTCAAAAAAGAAAGGCCCCGATCTCCGAGGCCCGACCTTACCCGCGCGCGGAGTACGTTCGCCCGTGCCGCCATCAGTTTCTATACCGTCACGACAACAGTCGTTATCCCGTATCAAGTGTATTCCTGCCCGGCAGGGTGAAGGGCTAGTCTTTCCTCGGCGAAAAACTGGAGCGCGCCATACCCTTCCGTATCAACGGCATATCTAAATTTGCCGTCATCTGTTGGAAACACCGCGACGACCGTGCCGCTCTCGTGATCGTCGGCTGTATCGACTGTCTCGCCAACTGCAAACTTGGACATCGAGAACTCCTTCTGGAATTATCGAAAAACCCCCAACTCGGCCTGCCGAAATCATACGTGGGGGGCATACGGGAAATAAGAGTGAGCGGCGCTCATGTCGAGGTTTACTGGAGATTGTGACAAATCGGTCACATGCCACTAAGTCACGAATAGGCGAGCGGAATTACTGAACGATCGTAGTCTCGTCGAAACACCAAAGGGTTCTCTACGTCCTCAGCAGCGTCCTCCGCTAGACGGCCCCGGGGAGAAGTTCATGCGCCCGTTTCTGTTCATGCCTCTTCTCGTCGTCGCCGCTGCCGGCGCTTGCGGCAGAGCGATTTGAGAGCTTGCCGCCGACGCCGGCGCCAATCGCCAGCGACCGCAGCGGCCACGCGCAGGTAAACGGCATCAGCATCTATTACGCGATCTACGGCCAGGGCTCGCCGGTAATCTTCCTGCACGGGGGCTTGGCGAATGCCGACTATTGGGGCGGCCAGGTCCTACCCGTGGCGGCGCATCACACCGTCATTCTGATGGACAGCCGTGGCCATGGGCGCAGCACCCGCGATGCGCGGCCCTACGGCTACGATCTGATGGCCGACGACGTCGTGGCGTTGATGGACACTCTGAAAATCGCCAGGGCCGACGTCGTGGGCTGGAGCGATGGTGGCATTCTCGGCATCGATCTCGCCATGCGCCACAAGGACAGGGTCGGCAAGGTCTTCGCGTTTGCAGCCAACACGATGACGTCTGGTGTCAAGGACGGCGTCGAGAAGAATCCGACCTTCGCTGCTTTCATCGAGCGCGCCGGCCACGAATACGCCGCCCATTCGGCGACACCCAAGGAATACGACAACTTCGTCGAGCAGGTCAGCAGGATGTGGGCCGAACAGCCCAATTGGAGCGATGCAGAGCTCAAGGCGATCGACACGCCAATCCTCGTTGCCGACGGCGACCATGACGAGGCAATCAAGCGTGAGCACACCGAATATGTCGCGGCGACGATCCCGCACGCGGGGCTGTTGATCCTGCCCGACGCAAGCCATTTCGCCTTTCTGCAGGACCCGCGGCAATTCAATTTCGCCATCCTGCACTTTTTGGGAGACGAGTAGGGGCCTGTCTGGTTGGGAGCTTGATGTCCAAAGACCCGGCACGCTAGCGCCGAAGCCCGGGCATGACGTGGAAAACACCGTGCCGCTATTCGACAGGATGTACGTCCGCCGCCCTCTTCCGCAGGCAATCGCGGCACAGGCACTCGCCGCCATCTGACGGCATCGGCAGCCGCGCCACTTCCTCGGCGCACCAGCACGATCCCGCGAGGCCGCAGGTGAATTCCGTTCCGCAGCCGGAACAAGCCAGCCGCCGCAAGGGAGGATTTTCTAACCGATTTGTCATGAATCGAACCGAATCGTGCCTGCGCTTTTCATCTCGGGTTCATGTCGAACGGCGGTATAACTCGCAGCCGCATATACGCCCAGCAAAATCCAGGGAAGTATAAAGGGAAGATCCGATGGCCCGCGATCCGCAAGCCGCTCTGGTCGCGCTCAATCGCTTTGGATTTGGCGCGCGCGGCGGCGCGGCGGGCGATTTCGTCAACGCAGCCTCCGATCCGCGCGGCTTTGTCAAAGCCGAGCTGAGCCGCTCCAACGGCGTGCTGCTCGAAGTGCCCGGACTGTCATCGACCCCGGTATTGGCGAGCGCGGTATTTGCGTATCAGCGGGAGGCCCAGCAAGCGCGCGCCGCCGCGGCGAAATCAGCCGCGCCCGCGTCAGAGGCCGCGCCGCAATCGCCTGATGCCAAGGTACAAAGGCGCAATCTTTCGCTCGACGGCATCGCGACGGACATGTCGGCAAAAGAAGGCGCGATGCAGGGAAGAGAAAACGGCAGCGCCAGTGCAGCGATGCCGCCCGGCGAGCCGATGCAGCCGAACGCCGCGCAGCCCAACACACCAAAACCGCCGCCACAGCCGCTCAACGTCATTCAAAAAACCTACCGCGCCGAGGCGCTGGCGCGGCTGCAGCGCGCGATCATCGCCGATTGCGGATTCATCGAGCGGCTGGTGGCGTTCTGGTCCAACCACTTTTGCATTTCCGCCAGCAAGGGCGAGCTGGCGCGGATCTGGGCCGGCTCGTTCGAGCGCGAGGCGATCCGGCCCCATGTGCTCGGACGGTTCGGCGACATGCTCAAGGCGGTCGAGCAGCATCCGGCGATGCTGTTTTTTCTCGACAACCAGCAATCGCTCGGTCCGGATTCCCGCGCCGGGCAAAACCGCAAGCGGGGCTTGAACGAAAATCTCGCCCGCGAAATCATGGAGTTGCATACGCTCGGGGTCGGCGGCGGCTACACCCAGGACGACGTGACGTCGCTGGCGCGCATCATCACCGGCTGGACCTTTGCCGGACGGCAAGGGCAGCTCGGGGTGCCCGGCAGCTTCGTCTTCAACGCCAACGCGCACCAGCCGGGCGCGCAACGGCTGCTCGGCAAGATCTACGAGGACAACGGCGTCGCGCAGGGCGAAGCGGCGCTGGCCGATATCGCCCGCCATCCCTCCACTGCGAAATTCATCGCGGCCAAATTCGCCCGTCATTTCGTGGCCGACGATCCGCCGCCGGCGCTGGTGGCGCGGCTGCAGGACGGGTTCCGCAAATCCGATGGCGACCTCCGGGCGCTGACAGTGGCCCTTCTGGACTCCGACGAGGCCTGGCAGGCGCCGCTGACCAAGCTGCGCAGCCCCTACGAGTTCCTGGTGGCGATCGGCCGGCTGCTGGGGCAAATCCCTGAAGATCCCACCCGCTATCTCGGCGGCCTGAATGTGTTGGGCCAGCCGCTGTGGTCTCCTGCCGGACCGAATGGGTTTCCCGACAGCAATGCGGCATGGGCAGCACCGGAGGGAATGAAGCTGCGGCTCGACATCTCGGCGCAAATTGCCTCCCGTCTCGCCGCCAATGTCGATCCCCGCGATCTCCTGCAACTCGCCGCCGCCGATGCGGCCTCGCCGGAAACGCGGCGCACCATCGAGCTTGCGGAATCGCGGCAGCAGGCGCTGGCGCTTTTGTTGATGTCGCCGGAATTCCAGAGGAGATGATGATGGATTGCTGCGAAAGCCTGCCATCACCAGCAACGTCGCGACGCGCACTGCTGCTCGGCGGCGCCTCGTTTGCCGCCTGGGCGTATTTGCCGAAATTTGCACGCGCGGCCGACGGGCGCGACCCGCGCCTGATCGTGGTGATCCTGCGCGGCGCGCTCGACGGCCTCGCGACGATCGCGCCGACCGGCGATCCCGACTACGCCGGCCTGCATGGTTCGATAGCGCTCAGTGCGGATGGCCCGCACGCGGCAACGATGCTGGATTCCTTCTTCGCGCTGCATCCGGCGATGCCGGAGCTCGCGCGGATGTACAAAGAAAAGCACGCCGCCGTTGTTCACGCGGTGGCAACGCCCTATCGCGACCGTTCGCATTTCGACGGCCAGGACGTGCTCGAAAGCGGGTTTGCCGGCCCGGGCCGGGTGCAATCAGGCTGGCTCAACCGCGCGCTGGAAGCGCTGCCGAAGGGTGAGCGCGTCATGAGCGGCCTCGCTATCGGTCCGACCGCGCCGCTGGTGTTGCGCGGCGCCGCGCCGACGGTCGGCTGGGCGCCGGTGGCGCTGCCGCAAGCCGACGACGATACTGCGATGCGCCTCATCGACCTCTACCACCATTGCGATCCCGCGCTGGCGTCGGCGCTCTCGCAGGGCCTGCGGCTCGACAGGACCGCGCAAGGAGACGACTTAAGACCGAAGCCGGGCACCAACAATGCCGGCGCGATGCGGCTGGTGGCGCGCGGCGCCGCCAAGCTGATGGCGGCCGACGACGGCCCGCGGATCGCAGCGCTTGCGTTCGACGGCTGGGATACCCACGCCAATGAAGGCGGCCCGGTTGGCCGCCTGGCGCTATTGCTGTCGGGTCTCGACGGCGCGCTGGCGGAGTTCGAGCGCGGGCTCGGCGAACGCTGGCGCGATACCGTGGTGCTGATCGCGACCGAGTTCGGCCGCACCGCGCGCATCAACGGAACCGAGGGCACCGATCACGGCACCGGCACCATTGCGCTGCTCGCCGGCGGCGCGGTGAAGGGCGGACGGGTGATTTCCGACTGGCCCGGGCTGAAGCCCGCCAATCTCTATGAGGGCCGCGATCTTGCCCCGACCACCGATCTGCGCGCGGTCATCAAGGGCGTGCTGCGCGATCATCTCGGCCTCGCCGAGCCCGTGCTGGCAGAGACGGTATTTCCCGACAGCGCGCCGGCGGAGCCGATGCCGGGGCTGGTGGGGTGATTTTTTTACCTCGCCCCGCTCTTTGCGGGGAGAGGTCGAAGAGGTCAGCCCTTGGTGATCCCATCGATCTCGGCAAGGTCTTCCGCGCTCAGTGTCCAGCCGGCGGCTTTCACGTTCTGCTCGACCTGCTCGACGCGGGTGGCGCCGGCGATGACGCTGGCGACCTGCGGCCGCGCCAGCAGCCACGAGAATGCGAGTTCGAGCAATGTGTGCCCGCGCGCTTGCGCGAAAGCCTGCAGCTTCTCGACGATGTCCTCATTGCGCGGTGTGACATAGCGATCGCGCAGCGCAGGAGCTTTTCCGAAGCGCGTGTCCTCAGGGGCAGCAGTGCCCCGCTTGTATTTTCCGGTCAACAAGCCGCTGGCCAACGGAAAGAACGGCAGCAGGCCGAGCCTGTATTCCTGTGCCGCGGGCAGCAAATCCTTTTCGATGTCGCGCACCACCAGGCTGTACTCGTCCTGGCATGACACGAACCGGCTGGCATTGATGGCGCGCGCGGTGAATTCGGCCTCGGCGACGCGCCACGCCGGGAAATTCGAGTTGCCGATGTATCGCACCTTGCCCTGCCGGATCAGGTCGTCCAGTGCCCTCAAGGTTTCATCGATCGGGGTCAGGGAATCGTAATCGTGCTGCTGGTAGAGATCGATGTAGTCGGTCTTCAGCCGCCTCAGGCTGGCCTCGACCGCCGACATGAGGTAGCGCCGCGACGCACCCTGCCTGGTGCCGTCCTGGCTCATCGGCTTGGAGAATTTGGTCGCCAGCACGATGTCCTTGCGCCGGTCGCCGAGCACCTCACCCAGCACCGTCTCGGAGCCGCCCATTCCCGCATAGATGTCGGCGGTATCGAACAGCGTGATGCCGAGGTCGATCGCCCTGTGAATAACCTTGCGCGAGGTTTCGAGATCGGTGCGCTGGCCGAAATTGTTGCAGCCGAGACCGACGGCGGAGACGCGCAGCCCGGAGCCGCCGAGATTGCGAATTTGCATGGACCAATCCTGTGGGGATGAAGCGAGATGGAGCGACTTGTGACCCCGCGGATATTGAAGCCGAAAGTCGCGGGAGGCCATGGCATATGCCCATGTCAGGCCCTGACGCAACCGGGGCAGCGATCAAAAAAATGCGGCCCCGGTCAGACGCGGCGACTGACGGGGACCGCTGGGGCGCGTGATCTGTGACGGGGGGCCTGATCAGACGCGGCCGGAACCTAACCGGGCTTTGTTACGCGGCCATGACAGGGGAACTTATCCACAGCCTGGATCGTGCCGCCGCGACGCGGCTATTCCGCGGCGCGCAAGTGCCGCCCAACGCTGTGGCCGCGGCTGCCGCGCAGCGACCGGTAGTAGTCGGCCCTGGCGGGATCGTCGGTACGCCGGACCAGCTCGGTCACCGGCGTGTAGCTTAGCATTCGTCCGCCGTCGGGCAGCGCCGTGCAGCTGATGCGCAGCACCTCGCCGCCGGCGAGGTTGATATTGATCGGCGTCGAATCGCCCGATCGCATCATCTCCGTGCGCTCCGCGATGAAGGCATTCAATTCCTCCTCCGGCAGTTCATAGGCGCCGGTATCGCGGCCGTGATACATCAGTGCGATGAAAGGCGGCTTGCTGTCGGCCTTCTCGTCCGGCAACGAGAAATAATCGCGAAAGGCGCGATTGATGAACTCGGCGCGGGTGTCGGCGTCGAGCAGCACGATGCCGATGTCGACCTGATCGAGCGCCGCCGACAGACGCTCCGCGGTGGCGTGAAGCTTGCG
>Ga0164309_10001518_pt1 | contig 11284 bp, 12 predicted proteins | sample Whisoiple_247_MG_FD_109984 | JGI IMG/M metagenome (GOLD analysis project Ga0164309, IMG submission 109984) | Soil microbial communities amended with fresh organic matter from upstate New York, USA - Whitman soil sample_247_MG | ecosystem: Environmental > Terrestrial > Soil > Unclassified >... | reverse complement strand
GGACATCGCGTTTGGCGGGGTGAAGGGGTAGGGCGTCGTTCGATTGGGTCGGATGCTGTTTCTCGCCATTTCGCGCGCGCCGCGTTTCTGCCTTTCTGGGGACCTTGGCTTTAGGAAGACATCAGTGAGTGAGCCGGGGCTTCGATACAGGACACCGAAACCGTTCAGGTTTCTCGCTACTGGTTCAACGCGATCACTTGTTCTCTTCGTGCGTTGCCCCGCCGTTGCCCAGCAGCACGATGGCGGCGCGCAGGTCGTTCGCGGTCATGTCCGCGTAGCGCTGCGTGGTCGACATCTCGGCGTGCCCCGCGAGACGTTGCACCGCGGGCGCCGAGACGCCTCGACGAAAGAGCTCCGTCACGAAGAAGTGGCGAAGGTCGTGGAAGCACAGACCCGAGCGGCCAGCACGTTGCTGGGCGCGCTTGAAGGTCTGATTGAGGCCGCTCTGGCCCCAAGGCTTGCCGAACGCCGTAACGGCGACCGGTGCCCACGGGTTCGAGCGATTCGGCTCTGCCGCGTCGAGCAACGAGCGAAGCGGTGCTGCGATCGGCACCACGCGCTGATCGCCGGACTTGGGCGTGGTCTCCTCGCCGCGTGTCATTGCTCGTCGCACCGTCAGGGTGTTGCCCTTCAGGTCGATGTCAGTCCAGCGAAGCCCGCGCACCTCGCCTGCGCGAAGTCCGGCGAATGCGGCCAGCGCGAAGGCTAGCCGCGCGTGCGGTGACGACTTGGCCAGGATGGCGTCCAAGTCATCACGATGAAACGGGCGGACCATCTTTCGTCCGACGCGCGGAATGCGCGGCAGCCTCGGCATCATCGCGAGCATGCCTGCAGCCACCGCCAAGCGAAGGACGGAACGAAACACGATGTGCGGTTTCTGACGGGTCGACGCTTTGAGACCATCGGCCGCCAAGTCCGCATCGAGCGCGGCCAGCATGTCGCCGGTCAGGTCGGCAAGCGACGTGTCACCGAAGCGCGGCACGAGTAGGTTGTCCAACCGATTCTCGTACGAGAACCGTGTGGACGGCTTCAGCGTGCCGAGCCGCGTCACTTTGAAATGACGAACCGCGTCGTTGAACGTGAGCACGCGCGCCGGCTTCTCCCGGACAACCGGTGCGCTGACGTGTAGCAGCGTGCCGGTGCGCGAGAGTTCAGCGACGAGTCGACGGTGCTCGGCTTCGGCGCCGCCCTTTGTTTGAATCTGAGCGTCGCGACGGTACCGTTCGCGGAGCCCCTCAGTTGTCCTGTATCGAATTTCAATGAACAGACGAGACGTCCCGTCTCGAAGCTTGCGTTTGCGAATGGTCACGATGTGGCACTTCCACAGCCGAGACCGCTGCAATTGCGGCTCCCAACGCATAGCACGGGTGTCTCGTTCCGTCGCATTCCGTCCCTGCGCAACTAGCGGTAGTTGCACCAAGCTTCGCCAAACGACACGCGCCAGCGGTTCGCGAATTTTCGGGCACGGATGCCATCTATTCTCGCCTCCGTGCCGCCGTCTTTGGCCCGAACGACGTTGCGTTCTAACTGCTTGCGCAGCGCGTCGGCCGATACGCCCAGCGTGCTCGCCGCATCTCGAAGCGGAAACCAACGGAGCGGTGTGTTGGATTTCATGGCCCACACTCCACGACCGCGATGTGCGCACCAACTCGCCGGGCACAGTCCGCGCAGTAGCGCCGATGAATTTCCTCGATAGCAACGAGCACATCTTCCAGCTCGGCATCGCAAACCGTTTCGAGCACGAGCATCGCCGTGCGCCCTGACGCTGGGCGCGATTCAGGACGCCGCTTGGCGGCGCGAGCAATGGTCCGACGGGTTGAACTCATGATGCGCATTTCAATTCCTCAGGAGGAAACCAGAAGCGACCGCGTGCCGCGTTGCGGCGACGGCGGTAGGTCTTGAGCAAGTGCGGGTTGCTCGCGATCACTTCGGCGCATCGCGTGAAGTCGCTTAACAGCAACTCGCGTGTCATCTGCTCTTCGCCAGCGTCGCGTAGATTCGAAGTCCCACCGAGCAGACTCAACACAAATCCGAGGACGTTTTCAGGCGCAACGCCACCTTGGCTACCGCGGACCCGTTCGACCGAAGCTTGGCCAGCAAACGTCGCTGATTGGTAGATCCCCCATCGGGAGTCCGTTCGGCACCGCTCGATTCGCGTCGAGCTCGCGCGATCGACAAGCCGTATCCAAGCTTGAGCGTGCGAGTCGTTGCTTCCCACGACGTAGTGCCAAAGCGAATCAAGCGAATGACCGAGAGTCTCCGGCGAAACAGCATTGAATTCTTGAAGCGCTGGACCGCGCAGTTGCACTTCGACGCGCCAGACTGGCGACTCACCGTTCCAACCGGCAGCGCGAAAGGTGGCAAGCTCCGTCCGAGTCTTCTCGCTATCCCTGCCTTGAACGGCAAAGAGTTCTTCGGTCTTGTCGTAAATCCGGACATGCAGCGGGTTCCCGGGCGCGACCGCGAATCCCGTAAGGTGCACCCCATCGCCGCGCTTACTGGTGAAGACTTTTTCGGGCGCTTGATAGCGAACTTTTCGGCGTGCTCGGGTGACGAAGTTGTCTTCGTCCTCTCGGCTAAATACGAGCCCCGTCGCGTCTGCGCAAAGATCGACGCGACGCACGCGAACCTCGTCAATCGGGGTTGCCGCGAATTGTCGAGCCAGACCCTTGGCGTATTCGAGGGCACGGCTCAACGGTGTCGTCCGCAGGAACAACGCCCTCAGGTCGACAGTAATGCAGAAGTCATGCTGGTCCAGGCCTACGCACAGCGTTGCTGCTGCGTTGGACAAGAGAAACTTCTGGTTCTTGCCTCCGATCGTTCGGAGTTCAAACTCATCCCCGCCAACGTCGTACGCGGCGGGCTCGCCCGCGTCGAGAAAGCGGGCCATGCGAGCAAGCTCGGTTTCGGCAAGCGCGACGCGGAACGCCAATTTCAGCGCGTCGACCGACGACTGGAGCAGCAGTGGCGTCGGCGCAACTTGATCCCCAGCTGGTGTTCTGGCCCGGGTGTTACTTGAACCCGGGCCAATCCGACGCGCCAATGCCTCGCTGGGCCCCCCGGCGCCATTGCTCCGATCTTGGACCGTTCCGTGCTCAGACATGGGGAGAGTCGCCTCTGCCGCGACGAGCCGCCGTTGGGCTGAGCAACAGCTTCCAGCGATCACCGAGCTTGCGCGCAGCGCTTCTACAACCGCGCAGGGTTACTTCGCGTGTCGAACCCGAGGAGCGACGCCGTTGCAGAGCGCGACGAAGAGTGTCGGGCGCGCAACCTAGCTCGCGGGCAACGTTCTCAGCAGAGCGCCAACGAACTAAGACCCCATTGCGGGTCCAAGGCGAGTCGAACCTGACACGCCACAGTCGCCCGCGCTTCCGAGCACGAACGCCGTTGATACGCGCCTCCGAACGACCATTCGAAGCCTTCACGGCGCGCGCGAACAACTTCCTAAGCGCCCCAGGAGAGGTGTCGAGGTGCAGCGCAGCAACCGACAGGGAGACCTCAGGTATCGCTGCCACGATGCCCCCCTCCATCCGCTACGCGGACCGGCCCCCGCGGGGGGCCTTGGAAGCGCCGCCGCCAAAGGGCGGCGCAAGCCCGGGCGACCGAGGGATATGGCCCTCTCCCACATGCAACGCCGAAGCCCAGCTTTGGGCGCTCACTCCCCCGAGCGTGCGGTCGAGGTTTGACCCCTCGGCCGCCCGGGCTTCGCACGGGAGCTACTCCGTACGCTCGGAGGAGTGAACGCCTGGGTCTTGGCCCGTCTGGGTCGCCTGGGCCGTCGCCCTCGCCCGCTGCAGCGCCACCGGCGTCGCATGTCGCACGGCGAGCCGAGCAGCGCCGAACAGCCCGCCTTGGAGCACGACGCGCAGTCCGACGCCAGCACCGAAATGCTGCCCGCTCGGGAGCCTTGACCGCAGCCGTGCTGCGCCTCGATCGCTCTCCCCATTGGACGCGCTGATCGAGTTCCTCGATGTCGGCCTGCAGCTTCATCTGCTCCGCCGGCGTCATTTCGTCGTGCATAGCCAGCCGCGACTCGATTTCCGCTAGCTCATCCTCCGTCGCCTTTGCTGAAGCCTCGACGCGAGCACATTCGTCAAGAAGCTTGAGTTGCTCACGGAGCACGACCAACCATCGCCCAGTCACCCCTTCAGAATTGACCATCACGATAAACGTCCGAACCGAAGCGCGAAACTCCGAGTTATTTTCGTTGAGCGCTACGCGATCCATCATCGCCAAATAAGCGGAGAAGAAGCGCTCGACCCCTAGCGGATCGCCGACCGACGGCGCCAATTCAACGAGCTCCCGCGCAAGAGCTACCGTTTCAGCGGCATCACCGCGGACGTCGCGCAGGGCCGCCGCGACAGCTTGATACCGAAGCATCCGAAGAATCCAAGCACGATCCGCGTCCGAGGATGACGCACGAGCTCGCGCGAGCCTGCGCAAATGTCTGACTTCGGGCGGGCAAATCATCGGGATGCCACCTGTCCTGGAACGGGCAGGCCCAACTCGAGTGCCGCCTTCTGCAAGCGAAGCAGCGTGGACTCGCGAACGCTTGTCGGGTCCGTGTAGGCCCGGGCAATGGCCGCGTCAGAGATCCCTAGCGTTGCCACCGTGAGCCGACGTCGATTGAACGGGCTCGGAATGTTGGGTCCACTCGGTGTGATCGACACGTTGCTTCCTCTCGACATCGAATACATCGCGAGTGTCGAACGTGCAACTCACGCCTGTCGCGCCGTGTCGCGCCGTGTTGAGGACGAGCCCTGTTTGGCGCCGGAAATAAATTTCACGCGGCTAGTGAATCGCCGATGGCGCGCGTGGACACAGCGTGTGCGGCATGCACGTGCATGCTATTCTGGCCGTGATGACCCGCAAACAGGTCGCCCTACGGCTCGGTAAGAGTTTGGCAACGGTGCGGCGTATCGAAGGCGTGCTGCTCCACCCGACGCGCGATGTGCGCGGCGTTCATCATTTCGACGACGGCGAGGTGGAGACGCTCGCTCGACAGGTGAAAAACGGATGGGTGCAACTCTCCCAGGAGTTCAGTCCGACAACTGGAGGGGGCTACGACTCCGGTGCCCGCGAGCTTTGCGAAAAGTGCGCTGACCTCGAGCGCCGGGTGGCTACGCTACTTGAGGAACTCGACCAACAGCAGCGCCATCACGCTCTCGAAGTTCGTGACTTTCACCGTGAACGCGTCGTCCATGAAGCAGAATCAAAGGAGCTTGTGGAGAAGCTGGCTGAATTTATCGATCTCTTTGAACATTCGTAGCCCACTACATGGTTCTGCCTCTTCGGGACTAGCCCACAGCGATGGTCCACGGCGTTCCATTGACGGTCGAGGGTGCGACCGAGCACGACTACGGAAAGCGCGCTTCGAGATCAGCAATCAGCGGCGCGAGTGCGATCGTGACCTCTTCGGGAGAACGGTAAGTTTGCGGACCGCCGAGCACCACGTGCGCGTGTAGAGTATCTAACGTTATGGGGTAGGCGGCGCGTAGGGCATCCGCGAGTAGCGCCTCCGCAAATTGGATCACGATGTCTCCCGAGTAGCCAACGTCGGGCGCCTCTGGACGAAGACCGAGCCGAATCCGTTCGTCCTTAGGAATGTCCCAATACCGTCGCCGGCACTCCTTTGTGCGGTCGTAGAGCTCTCGCATGCGCATGGCGTAGATTTCAGCACTCGCCGTGTCCCGCAAGGTAGCAAGCGAGGTGGCGCGAACGTTTGTCAACGCTGCGGCTTCGTGCGCACCACTCTGGAATCCGCTCTCAGAAAGGATAATTCCCCGGTCCGCCCCAAGGTCGGCCACGATCGCACGTAGGCCCAGCACGTGTAGCTTCGAGACGGACGTAGCCCAAAACTTGCACTCCACGAGCCAGGTAACATCGAAGCCAACGTGGTTGGAGCGGACAACGACATCTATGTCGTGCTGCGTGCGCACGCCTTGCATCGTCACGTTGGTCTGCGCATCGAGACCCAGGCTTCGGAAAAAGGCGGCTGCCTCCTCCTGATAGTCGTTCCAGTTCGATGCCATGTTCGTCCGTCCAACGTTGGAAGGCTTCAACTCCTGAAGCCGCGCGTAGTGAGCTTTTCGTCTGCTGGAAGCATGAGTTAGGTATGCGTGCGAAGATTGGTATTGACCCAATTCCACACGATCGGGGGCGGCGCTTGGTCTTCGATATTTGACTTGACCAAGTTTTCCAGCTCTATTTTCAAGACATCAAGATTGGCGCGAAGGCGCTCGATATCGCTGGCCGTCAAAGTGAACTCGGCTTGATCGTTCCTTACACTAATTCGGTCCAGGGAATTGAGGCTAAAACGCAAGCTGTACTTTCCTGGCTTCCACCAGAAGGATTGTTTTCGAGCCTCAATAACCGTGTGGATTTCCTGACTTGCGATGGTCTTGGTCACGAACTCCGGATCGGTCCTCTTGAGATGATTGAAGTGCGCGACCAGGTCGCTCATCAGCGGTTCCTGGCTGTCGTGGTAGGCCGGCTCCTGGAATCTCACAAATCTCTGAACGAGTGAGGTCGTTCCAAGCTTGAGCGCGACGGGAACTTCGTCTCGCTCCACGACTTGTTGACGTAGACCGGCTTGATCACGAACCTCGCTGAGGGTTTCCTTGAGCCCCGCCCAACGGAGAATTCGCGTGGCCCCATCGGCGTGACGAACATCGAGCTCTATGCCGTCGATCACGGCGTCCGCGCGCTTCGAAGCCAACGCAAGCCGGAGATTGAAGATCGGTCCAAACGATGTAAACCCGACCTCGACAGTTCGCTCCGGAACAATTGTGATCACCGGACGAACAACCGCGTGATATATCCAGGTCGCAATCTGCGGAAGCCAGGCGCCTGCGCCAACGTACGCGGCAATCTCAGCTGCTGTCGTGACCGTGTCCGCCATCCGACGAAACAAGCAGACACCGGCTGCGAAGGCAAGCGCCGCCGGTGGATAGAGCTTGTTAACGCTATCGAGTCTTCTTAAACATCGTTTGCGCCGCAAGCATAGACGAAGAACGATCTAGGCTATAGGGGCTCTTCGGCTTAGCCGTTCGCTGCCGCGCCTCTGTGCGCAACCGTTCTTGCGAGATCGCCTGCAGGTCGTAAGGACTCGCTGAGACCGTGGGCTTCTTGTTCGCGTTCATCATTCAGGACACTAGGCCGGTTCGAGGTAAAAATTCCAGAAAGAATTTGTCAGCATTGGGTCGCCGGTCATCACTCGGAAGATGCAGCCCGAAGTTTTTTCGCGGAGGACAACCATTCCGTCCTCGTCACGCAGATCGAACTCAAGCGTGCGCGTCACAATGCCACGGACAACTTTCGCGCACTGGTCCGAGTTCCGCACGACCAGGACACCGTTCGCCACGCCGGTGGCCAGGTTGACTTGAATCCCGAGCGGATGGGATTCCTGTAGGGTCTGCGCGCGTTTATCATAGTGTTCCTTGATTTTTGCTTGAAGTCTTGCGATTACTTCGGACCGTGGTATCGCGCTCGGAGCAGCGATCCATTCTCGGACCTGCGGCTCCCTCCACGCCGCCGCCGGTTCGAAGAGCTGTAACTGCTTCAAGATGACGTCCGCCTCCGACGAGGTGGGATGACTGGCGACGGCATCCGCAACGAGGCGGTTCGCAAAATTGTCGTCGACTTCAGGCACGTACGCGATCACCGGCTTCCCCTGAGCGAGTGTCGAGGCGAGCTCAGAGTCTTTCCCGAGGGTATCGGTTTCTTGCGCAAAATATATCGTGCAGTACGCACGACGAAGCATCAGCGCCTCGGCGAGTCCCTTGTCCACACGATTTTTGCAATACGCCTGAGTTGGGTCGAACCAACGAAGCTTTAGTCCGCGTAATTGGTCGTTCTCAAATATTTCCCGAACGAGGCGGCTCACGCTTGTGAAGTCATGCCGCTCGCGCATCGACGTTGCAATATAGACATCCAAGTGATCCGATACGAGATAGGCCTCGTGGTTCCGCTTGCCCCGCGCCACGATTTCTTGTCGGAGCTGCTCCTGCTCTCGGGCCTCAGTGTCCGCAGGATCATCGAGCCTGCGGCGCAGTTCTCGCTCAATCAAATAGCCAAGGTAGTAGGTGTCCTCGCCTTTGATACGCTCAATCGGCAGAATCTCATCATGACGCCTGGTAAACTCGTCCGTGCTCACCTGGGCGAGGCGCACGACGTCTCGTGCGAGGACATCAGCTTCGATGAGCGTTTTGAACGCGTACTTTACGTTGCCGTACAGTAGAAGCGCTGTCTGGCAGAACCGTGTAACTCCTAGACACAGGCTCTCGAAGGACGAAATCGAGGCTCCTGTTACATAGTCCGTCTCGCCGTCGACAAGGTACTGAAAGAATCCGGGGCTAACTCGGTCAAACCCGAGGAGTATCAGTAGTTCGTTGAACTGGCTGTAACCCAGTCCGGTTCCGCCATCGCTCAAGAGCGCGGCTACCGTATCTGGGATCGCACCTGACAGCGGCGCCTGTTGTCCCGTTAGTTGCTCGATCGTCGCCCGGATCTTCTCGGTCGTGACTTGTTCCATCGGTGCCCCTCTGTTGCAGGTCGCTCCAACGTACAGCTGTTCAACCGTCGCGGCATCAGGAAATCAAGGTACGCCAGGGAGCGAACGAACGATCTCGCATTGCGTCATCAGACGCAACGGGAAGCGGCGCCAGGCACAATGAGGCGATGAGATCTCCAATCGCTTTGTCAGACCGCGCTTGCGCGAGGGAGGCGAGCTCGCAGCGTATTCAGATGATGATTGTGACTACGGTTGGTAGCCGGGAGGCCCAATGCCGGTGCTTCGGGATGTAATCGCGTTCCAGTCATGATTGGGAGCAGGAGGGATCGACGGGCCGTCTTTAGCCTCACCGCTTGTTGGCAGCTTGCCTTTCTATCCACGGCCTGAAGCGTTGTAGCATCCGGCGCTCCACCTTTTGCTGCCACGTCAGCGGTTTGCGGCGATACTTCAAGAAGAAGTCGGATGCCGTTGCGCATTCCAATTCGACGTCGGGCGCTAGGTGCCGAAAGTATGCGGGGACATCTCGCCGGATGGGGTCGACGATGGTCAGCTTGCGATCAAAGCCTGACTCCAGCCATTCGCGCAAAATCTGATCGACATGTGAGTCACCGAAGGAGTACCCAATAACATACAGATGCCCGACATGGTTGATGTACGATTTGAACATCTCAAGCATCCGACGTGGAAGGTTCTGATCGAAACGGGTGGTGAACTTTTGCGCCCCAGCAAGCAATGTTCGCCTCAGAAATTGCATTTCGCCGTTGACGTCGGTGTACACAATCTCGCCATTCGTGCGCACTCTATTGCCGTTGATCCAGTGGCCAAGCTGCTCGTTTGCTACGACCATCGCATCGAGAATTCCATCAGCGCCGGTGCGTGTGGGCGCGAGGCGACAGATGTCCTTCCCGTCGCGGCACATGAACGTATTCAGCGCACCATGTATCTTGAAAAGGTTGATCCCGCGCCCCGAATGAAAAAAATCGAGGTGTCCGTCGGCAAGCGCCTTCTCAGGCAGCACGTGAGCAACGAGTCCTGGCCGAAGAAAGCCGGCCCGGTCAGGGTTCGGTATATGCAAGCGATTGCTTTCGAAGAAGCCGTCCTTGAGCGGGAGATTGAGTCTGTCGGCCAAGAGCTCGATCATGACGTCGTGATTCAAGCTGAAAATCCACAATGGCTCGGCGTCAGGCAGAACTCCCGCAAGGCCCTCGAACGGCAGAAGCGAGCGAAGAATGTACCCCGTGCTCTTGACTTGGCGATGGTAGAGCAGCGCGTAAATGATGCTGACCATCGAGACGTAAAGAACGTGGTACTGCCTTCCAATGTGTTGGTCGATGCCCATACGTCGATGGGCTGTCTGCAGATAGCCGAGCACGTTCTCGTAGTGCAGGTCTGGGCGAGCGAGGACGGCTAGCGTATTGTCGCGAACCTCGTCGGAAATCGGAACTTCTCCAAAGCGCGATTCTTCGCAGATGTGCCGAAAACGTTCCGGCGTGTAGAACCCCTTGAACTCGGCTGTAAGCTGCCAAACTAGTGGCATGCCGAGCTCGAACGATGCGCCAGCACCAAGAAATAGCCCAACCCTCGCGCTCACGCCCTCACCCCCGTAACTTTCTTTGCTCGAACTGATAGCGAGACTGCCGATCCCGAAGGTTAGCTGGAAGTGACGGTCATGTTGCCGATCCGGTCGCGAATGGCGCCACAGATAGCATTAATCTTTTCCACGAGCGCCTTTGCGTTCTGTTCCGACTCCTTCCAGTATCGGCGCGAGTCGTCTTTCGCCGATAGCTCGATGTAGGAGAGTGATTCGCCCCGGGCAAGACCCAGTAGGTCGTTGCATATCCGGTGGATCCGTTCGGCGATGAAGGGCTCGTGCTTGTCGTTAATATTCAGCAATGCGTTGTACGCGTCGACGAATGGCGTCATTCGTCGTTCTTTCCGCTCGGCTTCGGGTTCGTTTGGATCATACCTGTCCATCACTGGACGAAGCGCCAAAGTCGCTCGACGCAGTTCAACAAGGGCGGCCCAAAGCTCCGTGTAGACGGTGAACTCCTTTTCAAATTGAAGACGGTGAACGAGAACGTGCTTGGTCGACTCGGTTCGAGTGTGTTCCAAAGCTCGAAGAAGTTCGGCTTTAAGTTTTTCGAGCTCTGATTGGAAAGCCTGCTTGTCCCCTTCGAGTTCGCGATCGGCGCGCAACTTGAACTGTGTCTTCAGGGCTTCGAGTTCCGACCCATAGCGCAAGCGATCCTTTTCCAGGATTCGCGCAGCCCAGACCTTACCCAGCCACCCCGCAAGGGGGACGACGACCACGGCGCCGAGCGCGGCTGACTGCGCTAGGTCTCGAACCAGCTTCGCAAGATCGTCGATGGTCACGTGATGTTCCGCCCGTTCTGCCTAGCTTGTATTTGAGCACCTCTGCCGCCGCAAGCCACGGTGCACCGATAGTCGAAAAGCAGCCGGATTTTTACCAAACCGCAGGTCTTGGTTTTGGGGACCGTTGCCCTCCTATTGCCCCGACCCACGTCGCAGAGCGTCCTATCGCGTCGCATTCCGTCCCGATCGCGAGCGCCCCCCTCCTGCCGCAACCGCAACGGCCGCAGCCGTTTTCAGGTTGATTCTCCGTGTTCGAAGGTAGCGCCCCCAGCAAGGATCGAACTTGCGACCTTGGCTTTAGGAAAGCCCTTGTCTCCGCTGCCCCCACCCCCCTCACGCCCCCAACGCCCTCTTCACAATCGCCCCCGCGACCGCCGAGAACGGCAATTCCAATGCCGC
>Ga0164309_10001517_pt1 | contig 11293 bp, 9 predicted proteins | sample Whisoiple_247_MG_FD_109984 | JGI IMG/M metagenome (GOLD analysis project Ga0164309, IMG submission 109984) | Soil microbial communities amended with fresh organic matter from upstate New York, USA - Whitman soil sample_247_MG | ecosystem: Environmental > Terrestrial > Soil > Unclassified >... | reverse complement strand
TCACCCCGCCGGCCAACTTGCGCGAGAGCACGCTCCTGCGCGCCATTGGCCGAGCACCGGTTCCCGATCGCGTCTTTGCTTTCGGCGAAGCACTCGATGCGCTCGATTTTTTCGACTCGAGCTTCGAAGGAGAAGTAAAGTCCGCCCAGCACATGCAGGAGCTCGAGCGCTACGCCTCGCGCTTGCAGCGTGACGCGCTGGCGCGCGGCCTGGGCGCACTATCGGCCAAGGTCTTGCTCTTCGTCGTGGACGAGCCGAAAGCGAGCGGTGTCGTCTCCGACTTCGACGGGGAAGCGCCCCACGACGTCGCATTGCGCATCTTCGACGTCGAGAGCGGACGGGTCGTCTGGCAGTACAGGTCCCCGGTCGACCCGGCTTGGATCTCCGAGAAGAGCCGCCTCGCCTATTCCCGCCCGCTCGACAGTTGCCGACTGGCCCACGAGCTCCTGAGCCCCGCCGCCACGCCGCCCAGGTAAGTCTTGCGCCTTGGATCGCCTGCGCGCAGTTTCTGCAGGATCAGCAGGCGGCCGCCATGCCCGGTGAAAGCCGCTCGAGAAAGAGACAGCCCTCCCGAGTGAGACGCTGCGCATCGGGCATTTGGTCCACTTCGTGATCAATCGCGACGAAGCGAGCCGTCATCGTTTCCTGCAGCACCGGATGGATCCTGACGGCAGCGACCGGGAACAGCACGGTCTCCTCGAGCTCCATGTGGCGCCGGTTGAATGCGAGCCATTCTCGGGAAAGGGCCACGAAATGCCGCAAATCGTCGGCATTCCAGGCCGAGCGTTGGTGGGTGGCCTGACGCAATGCCGAGACGAGGTACCGCCCCTGGCGATGATCGCGGCGAACGTGAGCCAGCGGCCCGTCGCTCCAGGCCAAGCCCAAATGCTGAAGCTCCGGCAACAGCACGGTTTCTTCCTTCTCCTCGTGGCGGAGCATCAGGACCTCGACGACGTAGTCGAGGAACGGACAGAGCTCGTGGCGGTCGACGGTTTCGGATTCGTGTCCGACTCGCTCGACCAGGGTCGTGAAGGTGTCGACGGCCTCCAGGCAGTGCTGGATGTGGCGGTGTTCTTGGACGAGATGCTCAATGGCGGGTGATTGCATGGTGCCCTCCCAGGTTGGGGTTCAACCAGGAGCCATGCATCGGCCGTTCCACCAGCGCCTACGGCGCGAGAGCGCGAGCCGCTGCCAGGAGGGCAGCGCTGCCAACGGAGACATCGGTCTGGGCGGGCAGCGGCTGCACGTACCAGCGCACCGCAAAGCTGGTCGTGCCAGCAACGGCAATGTCCGTCTGGGGCCCCTGCACTTCGAGCTCGATGTAGCCGGCACCTAGATAGAGCTCGACTTCGCCATGATCGGGCGCGATATCCGCCGTGGCGACGGGAGTCCAGGTCTTGACGAACAGGATGTCCCCGACGACGTGCGCTACCCAGCCTTCCTCGCCATCGGAGGACACCTTGTTGTTCTCCATGCCCGAGGACGCCGAGTCGTCCCACCAGTAGACGCCGTCCATGCTCGTCGGCTCGAACTCCCAGCGCACGGTGCCAGCTGTTGCCTTCGCGCCGGGCCAGAACGTGAGGCCACCTCGGTCCAGACGAGTGACCTCCCACGGAGCGTACGGCGCCACCGCTGCACCATCGTTGTGAATCGAGTAAGTGAGGTCGACCGCCCCGGCCGCCAGGTCGGCGCTGAATGATTTCTCGATGTGCACCGTGCTCGTCTCGATGGTCGCACTCGGGCCCACCAGGTCGATGGTGGTGCCGGTCACGGTCGGTGTGTAAGCATCGCGATCAATCGCCGCGATCGGCGGCCAGTCCCAGGCGGACTGTGGGCTCAGCCAAAACGTGCTGCCCCCATTGAGTGCTTCTTCGGCGGTTTCTGCCAGGGGGCTGAGCAGGTTCGTTCCGCCGAGCGAGTAGGTCACCACGCGCGCGCCCTGCGTCGGATCGACCTCGAACTTCGTGTTGCCGAACTCGAGCACGTAGCTCGTGGCGGAGCGCATGATGGGCTCGACGAGCGTGAGCCCACTGGCTCCGCCGCTGCCGGCGTCACCGCCGGTGCCGGGCGTCCCACCGGACGAGCCGCCGTTGCCGCCGCTCGCCGGCGCGCCGCCGACGGCCGGCACGCCTCCCGTCCCCGAGCCGCCCGTGGCGGGGCTGCCGCCCACTGCTGGACTGCCGCCGCCACTCGTCACCGGAGCGCCGCCGCTGCCGCCGCTGCCGGCCGGAGGGGTCACGCTGGGGCTACACGCGGATGCCGCCAACAAGGAGCCGAAGACCGGGATCAAGAGCCACGAGGCGCGGGAGCGCAGCGGGAAGGACATGGCGTGCTTTCTACCACCGGCGGCCGCAAATAGCCCCCGGACCTTCCGCTTGGCGGGCGGACAGGCGGTGGCGTAAACTTCCAATGATCCGGGAGTTGTCCCTTGCTGCGCCGTCCTCTTGCACGACTCACATCTCGCCGAGGCCCGATCGGGCTCGGACTCGTGCTCGCGCTGACGCCACTGCCAGCCTGGACGGAAGAGCTGACGGGCCAGGCGCCGGGAGCGGCGGCGGGCGACCCAGCGCTCACCCCGACTCCACCGCTCCAGCCCGGACCCGAGCCCCTTTCCTCACCGCAAACGCCACCCAGCGAGAGCGCTTGGGCCCTGGACCGGACCATCCCGGACGACCCTTGGCTCGCTGCAAAGACCCCAGGTCCCGAAGCACAGAACCAGGTGCCGTGCGATCCCTGGAACCGCGCGGCTCATTGCACGGAAGAAGCGGAAGGCGCCGTGCTCAGTAACCCGTGGCCCGCCGAGCTCCCCGCGGCGCCAGAGTCCGCGCCGCCAGCAGAGGTGAGCGCCGCCGACGAAGCCGACCTGCGGCTGCGGCTGCGGGGCGAAGCGGTCGACCTCCGAGTCGACGTCGAGTGGCCGAAGGCGAGCGTCCCGGTCAGCTGCGTCCCCACCGAGGCCACCGTGCGCGTGGAAGGCCAGGTCGATGATCGACGTGTGTCCGGCCGCACCGTGGGCCAGATCAGCCCGCTCGACCTCTTGGTGGTCGACCTGGGTGTGCCGGAGGCGCCATTCGATTGACCCTCGTAGAAGGCTGGGCTCGCTCGAGCCTCCCGCTGGCGCTGGCGAGCCTGCTCTTGGCCTGTGGCCCGAGCGGCAGTGCGAGTCGAGCCGCGAGCGCCGCATCCAGCAGCTCGAGTGCTGGCGAGCAATGCCTGGCGGATGCACGCGCCGAGCGCCATCCGCCCGCAAGCGCCCCGGATCGGATTTCCGTGCGCCACATCCTGGTGCGCCACCGCGAGCTGACTCGCCCGGACGGAGCCACACGCACGCCCGAGGAAGCATGCCTGCGCGCGCTCGAGGCCCTCGAACGCTTGCAAGCCGGGACCGACTGGTCAGCCGTGGTCGCCCAATACAGCGACGCCAAGACCGATGACCTCGGTGAGGTGAGCCGAGACCTGCTGTCGCCCGCCTTCGGCAACGCCGCCTTCGAGCTAGCGAGCGGCGAGCTCAGCTACGTCGTGGAGACCGACCGCGGCTTTCACGTCATCTTGCGCAAGTAGCCCGACCAACCGCCGTCGTGATCGAACGTGCGGCGTCGCGCATGTCTCGTGCGAGATGAAGATTTCGAGGGCTGGGGCCCTGGGCGGCGGACTGCTCGTTACGGCAGCGCTCGCCTGCGGCTCGAATCCAGCTGGTCCAGGCGGAGACCAGCAGCACACGGACGCGCCGAGCAGCGGCGGCCTCGGCAGCGGATCGGGGAGCGCAGCGGGCACGGATCTCGGCACGCCAGCGGACGGCGGAACCGATCTCCTCGTCGACGGGGGCGCCACTGGTGGCTTGTCGGGGGGCGGCGCCGGACCCATTTGCGAAGCGGCGTCGAGCGCCGCGGAGACGACGCCCGTGCTCCTCGCCTTTGCCTTCGACGTGTCCGGCAGCATGGGCAAGCTGGACGAGCCGAATTGGTGGCACGACCCGACCAAGAAGTGGACGCCCGTCGTGACCGCCACCTCGGCCTTCTTCGAGAGCCCCGCCTCGGCGGGCATCCTCGCCTCCCTGACGCTGTTTCCTGCGGCCGAGGACGACTGCGAATCGGATTCCTACCTCGAACCGACCCTGCCCATGACCGACCTGCCGTCGGCTGATTTCGCGAGCGTGTTCGCAGACTACGAGGACGAGGTCGGCTCCCCGCTGGCCGGCGGTGACTGGCGCGGGGGCACGCCAACCTACGCGGCGACACTCGGGGTGTCGGGGTACTTATCGGCGGTCCTTCAGGATGCGCCGGACGCCCAGGGTGCGGTGGTGCTCGTGACGGACGGCTTGCCTCAGGGCTGCGATGAGGGCCTCGACGACGTCGTCCAGCTGGTGAGCGACCTGCTCGCCCAAGGGCTCTCCACCTACGTGATCGGCATCGAAAACCCCACGGAGCCTCCGGGGACCTTGCCCGAAGACTGGGACGACTGGGGCGAGTGCGATTCCGGCCCCGGCGGCGGTGACACCCCGTGCACGCCGCCGGCGACGCTCTCGGCTTTGAACGAGCTGGCCGAGGCCGGCGGAACGGGTGCGGCATTCCTCATCGACACCAGCGATGTCGGCGCCACGGAAACGGCCTTCCAAGCTGCCGTCGAGTCCATTCGCTCCGCCACGGTCTCCTGCACGCTGCTCATCCCGCCTCACCCGCAGGGGGGCAGTTTCGAGGCCGACAAGATCGACGTCGCCGTCACCTCCCAAGGCGTCACCTCCGCTTTGCCCTACGACGAAGATTGCACCGAGACGGTCGGCTGGCATTTCGACGACCCGGTCCTGCCGAAGGCAATCGAGCTCTGCAGCGAGGCCTGCTCGAACGTCCAAGCGAGCGACAGCTCCACCATCGACGTGAATTTCTTGTGCGAGCCGCGCGTGGACGTCGTCAAGTAGCGCACGACCGGGACGCGCTGTTCTCGGGGCCCAGGTTGGAGTATCGAGCTCTGCCTTGGACGCCTCCTCCTCCACCACGGGACGAGCCTGGGCAGCCCTCATCGGGCTCCTATCGTACTTGGCCCTGGGGGTTTTCTCGGCCTTTTCGTACCCGGGCGGCACCTACTGGGACCCAAGCACCAAGGGCTTCGGCTGGACGAACTTCTGGTGCGACCTCTTGCGCCCCATGGCCCACAACGGCCTGCCCAACGAGGCGGGCGCTTGGGCCGCGCGCCTATCGCTCCTCGCACTCGCGCTCGGACTCGGACCGTTCTTCGCCCTCGCTCGCACCCGCCTGAACCTCGGCCCAGGCCAGGGGGCGCTGCTCCAAACGGGCGGCTGGGGTGGACGCATCGCCCTCATCCTGGTCGCCGCCGGCACTGGACGGCTCCCAGCCGCAGTCCATGATTGGGCCATCTTGCTCGGTGCTCCGTTCGGGCTCGTCGCGCTCGCACTCGTGATCGTCTGGAGCGGCCGCCTGCATCGGACGCTTCCGCTGGTCGGCGGCGCTGGCCTCGCGCTCGCCCTGTGGAACCTGGCCGAGTACGCGCGAGAAGCCTTGCTCCATGCGCCCGACTGGCACGGATTACCCGTGGTGCAGAAAGCCGCGACGCTGGTGGTGAGCGCCTTCGTCGCGCTGTTCACGCTGACGGTTAGCGGCAGCCCATCCGACTGATCACGTAAGGGGCGTGACCATTGAGGTCGGCATCGGTCCAGCCGCCATTGACGCTGGCATCCACGTTGAGCAGGCAGCTCGTGTCCTCGGCCCCGTTCTGATCGAGCTCATAGGCGCAGTTGTCGAGCTTCCACGCGGCCCAACCGATCTTCTCCTGGTCCATCCAGTCGAGCCAGAGGTCCGCCTGCGGCGTGCCGCAAACCGGCGTGCCGTTGACCCCGCCGTCGGCATTCGTGGCGCCCCATTCGGTGACGAAAATCGGAACGCCGGCTGTATAGGCCGCTTTGGCCTTGTTCAGCAGGGTCGAGCCATGGCTGCACGAGTAGAAATGCAGCGTGTACATGACCTGCGGGTCACTCACCTGAGCGCCGATGACGTCATCGACATCCTGACACCAGTTGGGGGTCCCCAAGATCGCCACGTTCGGGATCCCGTCCGGGTCGGCGGCGCGAATCGCGGCGAGCACTGCCTCGTGATAGGGCTTGAGCGTCGTCCCCCAGTTCAACGCCAAGGGCTCGTTGTACGGCTCCAAGATCAGGTTCGGCAGGTGTCCGTAGCGCGCCGAGATATCGGTGAAAAACTCGATGGCTTGGGCCTGGTAGTCCTCGCCGTGGTGTGTGTGGAAGTCGACGATCACGTAGATGCCGAGCTTTTCGGCGTTCTCGACGATCTTGCTCACCTGCCCGACCATCTTGGTCTTACCGGTCGTCGCGTAGCCGCCGTCCGCATCGACGCCCATGGCGGCCCGGAAGATCTGCATGCCCCAGTTGTCGCGCATGAACTGCAGCGCCGGCAGGCTGGTTGCATAGCCATCGTTTTCCCAGTTGAGCCACATGCTGCTCACGCCGCGCAACTGCACGGGGTCTCCCGCGGCGCTGACCAAGTGCGTTCCCTCGACGCGCAAATGTCCGTAGCGCTCCACCACGCTGCCCGTGGGTGCTCCTTCGCCACCCATCCCACCGGGCTGGAACGTCTCGCACATCGCCGCGCCACCGGTGCCGACCGCGGCACCGCCTGAACCCTGCCCACCACTGGCCGGGGCGGAATCCACCGGGTCGCCACCGCCCGTCACGAGGCCCCCACCGCCGCCACAGGCAGCCGCGAGGATTGCAAGGTAGATTGAATTCTGAAGTAAGGTTCTCTGAGCCATGGCAGCGCTGCCATTCTTAGCGCGTCCCCGACTCATCGTCCACTCGATACGGGTCGGCAGCCCAGAATCAGCCCGATGACGGCGGAATGCAGGCCTTCAAGCCCGCCTCATCGTCGGTGGGATCGGCGTAGTCGAAGTTCGCCGAGCAGTTGGCTTCCTCGTCTGCCGGGCGATTGGCGTTGCACTCCGATTTGTCCGCGCACTCGCGAAAGCAATAGTTTTCGCCATCCGTGTGCGCCACGCAGGTCGCTCCGTCGGGACAATCCGCCGCGCTGTCACACCCCTGGATGGAGCAGTAGCCCCCACTGAAGTCGGTGATGCACTGGAGCTGCGTCGACTCGCCGTCGATGAGCACCTCGGGACAGTCGTCGTCGACCTCGCAGATCGACGCCACGCCGATCTGATCCGCCGCGTTGCCACTCGAACAGGCGCCCAGAGCTGCGCCCAAGCCCAGAACCCACACCTTTTGCATCCTCACCCTCATGGGCGGTGACGCTATCACGCCCTCGGACGCGACAGGAACGTCATTCCGTCGGCGCGGCGGCCGGTTTGGGCACCACGACGTCGACGGTCACCGATGAATAGGAGTCGATGCCGACGTGCTCACACAGCGTGAGCAGCGCCGGAACCGGCATGTCGACGTCGACCCGCACGACGATGGGTGACGTGGTCCGCACCCGGTAGTCGACGTCGGACTCGAGCACTTCGAGCGAGACGTTGTTGGTGATCTGGGAGCTGCCGTGGAGCTCGAGCGTTGCATCTCCTTGGATGAGCTGGCCCCCGCTGAAGCTCACGCTCGGTCCAACCAGACGGAAATTCCTGAACACCACCTTGGCCCACGGGTAGTCCTCCGTTTCGAAGTACGAAACGCGGATGTTCTCGTCCCGGATGGTCGAACCCGTGTTCAGGCTGCGCAGGTCGACCGAGACGGTCGCTTCCAGGCCCGTCAAATCGCTGTCGAGGGATGGCACCGGCCCCGAGAACGCGACCTCCACGAAGTCGAACCCGCCCGAGACCATGGCTCGCTCGGTGCCCGCTTCATTCAGCCATTTCCCGATTTGGAACTGCACTCCGCGTGGCTCGGCCATGGGCGAAGCGGCAGTCGTCTGCGGATCCTGCGTGCGGTCAGAGACCCCGGAAGCCTGCGCGGCGGTGTCGACGGACGTCATGCCGTCCGTCAGCACTGCATCGCAGCCCCATCCACAGAGGGCGAAGCCCACGCTGGCGACCACGGCCACCCAGCGATCAACCGATGAGAATATTGTTCGCACGTTCGCCTTATCGCTGATGTCGTACACTGAAAGCAATAGGGCGATTCTGTCGTAGTCAGTCCGACGCGAACCCCGGATCGCTTCCTTTTCACTTCCAAAGCTCCTCCGACGCCTACCAGAGCGGCTCACACGAAGTGCTCACGTCCGCGCGCACGAACGGCTGACTACCGGAGGCAACTCGGCACCACGGAACTCGCACAGATTGTGCGGAATCGGAGCCGCGCTCTTTGCAGTCAGCCCGGACGAGCCCCTTACCAACCCCGTACCAACACTGCCTCCGCCACTTGCAAACGCTTGGTGAGGCAGGCTAGAGGTGACAGGCTGCGGGCTCCCGCTAGTAAAAGACGACCTCGGCTCGGGCGAGCGTGCGCAGCCCTCCGGCGACGAATGCAAACGTGGTCGCCTCGTGGCGGCCCTCGAGCTTCACGCGTCCGCGCACCCCAGGCGCGCCACCCAGGAGCAGGACGAAGTAGCTGCCGGTGCGGAGCTTCTGCAAAGCGACGCTCGACACCGTGCTGTCGGCGATTCCTGGCGTCCACGGTGAGGTGACGTGACCGTCAGGGCCAACGATCACCGGCGCGGGACAATCGGCGGCAGGCGCCCCCGAGTCGCAGGTCACCACGACGCGGAGCTGCGGCACCTCAGCCTTCGCGGGTTTGGCCGGCGCGGTGGTGGCCCGCGCGGTGAGGGGCGAGCTGGCGCCCAAGAGCGCATTCCAACAATCGCGCGCTCGCTCCTGAGACTCGGCGTCCCCTGGCGCGAGCTCGGCCAACGTGCGCCGGTGGGCGCACGCGCGCACGCCATCGCCAGCATTGTCGAAGGCGCGCGCCGCCTGGCCGTGTAGAGCCACACTCTTCGGGTTGGTCTCCACCTGCACGTCCAGCATGCGGCGGGCCAGCTCGTGGTCCCCGGAAACGACGGCCGCCTGGGCCAAGAGATCTTGGGCGACGAGGTAGTCGGGGTCGAGCTCGAGGAAGCGCCGCGCCACCTGGGCGGCTTCGACGAAGCGGCCCTGGGCGAGATGGCGGCGCACGAACTCCTCGAGGCGAGAGCGACTCTCCGGGGACCTTTCGAGCAGAACGCGGAGGTTCTCGAGCTCGACGGCCGCCCAGCTGCGCCAGGCATCGTCGGCCGCACTGTAGGCCAGGTGGGCGCGTGGAGTTGGACGAACCCAGGGTCTTCCGGAGCGCGCGTAGGCACCGGGCCAGCCATCGCTCAGGGGATCCCCGTAGTCAGCGCTGAGGCCCCCCATCGGGTCGGAGTCGCGCGAGCGATTCGCCTCGGCCGCGCCACCGGAGCCGAGGGCCTTCTTGGCCTTGGGGGCGGGGGGCGGGCTCGGCGCCGCCGCGCTAGCCGAGGGAGTGGCCACCGCCTTTTCCAGCTCAGCCTGCTCCAGCTTGCGCTCATCCCCTTTCGCTGGCCCCTCGTCCAAGAGCGACATCGGCTGCTCGGCGGGCATGTCGAAGGCGGAGAACCTACTTGGCTCGTTGTCTCGCTGGCTGCGCTGGATGCCGAAGGTCTGGAACATGTCGTCGTTCTCGAGCACCAAGAAGGACGTGTACGGGCTCATCGCGCGGTACGTCACGGACAGGCGCACGATCTCGGCCTTCTGCTCGCGCGACTCCGGTTCCGAGAGCAAGCGCCGAATCTGCTCGCGTGCACATAGCGCAGCAACGAAGGGGTTTTTGGCCCTGCCACCCTTCGAGACGTCTAGCTCCGCCACGAGCCGATAGTCTCGACCATCGAGCCGCCCCGAAAGCTCGAGCGATCCCCCCGACAGCTCTCGAACGTCACCTGTGATGATGAGCTCCTGGCCGAGCCGTTGCGCAGGCAAACGAGACCTTCGAGTCGGCACGAACCCGCTCGGCAAGGCGACCTCCAGCGAGCGCACCACCGGCTGCCGTAGGCCGATTGCGATTTCGAACAGGCGCTGCTCGAGGTCCACCGCCGTCGGCAGGTAGTCGACGGCTGCATCGAGCTCGAGGGCCAGATTCGTCAGCTGATCGCTATCGATCTTTCGTCCCACCCCAACCAGCCGCAGATCGATGGACAGCGGAGCCAGATGTCGGCTCACCACGCGCGCGATCGCCTGTGGAGACAGCTCCCCTGCGCTGGCCTGCCCATCGCTGAGCAGCACCAATTGGCGCCCTTTCCCGCCAGAAAGTGCACCCAGGCGCCCGAGCTCGACCGTCCCCGCCACCAGCGCGCCGGCCAGGTCGGACGCGCCGCCAGGGGCTAGACCACCGAGAAAGCGCCGGACGAGATCGAGACGCGGCTCGAGCGGTGCTGGCGGCGACGCATGGACCGCACAGGCGCTGTCACAGGCCAAGATGACGACGCCTTCCTCGGGTTCGAGCTCGCTGATGATCGCCAGAGCGAGCGCCGCCTGGGCGCGGATCGTCTCCGCTGACTGACTGTAGCTGACGTCGAGGACGAGAGCGCGGTCGGCGCGCACCGGCTTGGGTCTCTCCACGCCTCTGGCCAAGTCGACGCTGGCACGGAGCGCGAAGTGACCGCTGCCCGCCGCCTGGACTGGTTGGCTCGCGCGCGGAGCCGCTGCGAGGAGCGGCGGTGGAGGAGGCTCGGTCCAGCCCGGCATATCCAGCGCAACCTGGGCAAAAGTAGGACGGCGCCGCTCCGCCAAGAGCACGAAGTCCTGACCCGCCGTCACGTCGCGGGCCGCAAAATACGCCGAGCGCCAAGCACCTTCTCTCCCAATCCGTGCGTCATGCGACGGCACTCGGATACTCTCGATCTGATCCTCGGTATCGAGCACGTGCACGGCGATGGACAGCTCGCGGATGGCATTTTCTCGGCCTTCGCCCAAGGACAGCGGATAGCTGTAGCGCAGGTGCCCCCCTTCCGAAGTGAGCAGCTGATCGTAGCCGAGCAGCACGCGCCGAGTCTTCTTCGGCAGGATGGGGAAGACCTTGAGCGACATCTCGCCAGCCGTGACCCACTCGAGCAGGGCCGGGTCGCGTGGCACGGGCCGGTCGACGATGCTCTCGTAGATCGAGCGGGCACGCTTGGCTTCGACCACTTCTCCTTCGACGAGCTCGTCACCGACCCACAGCCCGAGCCGCGACACCGCAGCATCTCCCGGCACGGGAAATCGGAAGCGCCCTTCCAGAATCTGCTCGGTCTGATTCTCGAACTCCTCGACGACCTCCGTCCTCGCCAGGCCATCGACGATGGTCACCTCGACCCGGTGCCCGAGCAGGCGGACGCCGCTCAGCACCTGC
>Ga0164309_10001511_pt1 | contig 11318 bp, 6 predicted proteins | sample Whisoiple_247_MG_FD_109984 | JGI IMG/M metagenome (GOLD analysis project Ga0164309, IMG submission 109984) | Soil microbial communities amended with fresh organic matter from upstate New York, USA - Whitman soil sample_247_MG | ecosystem: Environmental > Terrestrial > Soil > Unclassified >... | reverse complement strand
ACAGTCGTGTTCGTTTGAGGCGCCCAACGGGCTGGGCAGGTCCCAAGGCCTTGGCACTGCGCGAAATTCCCCGTCTCTGTCCAGCCATTTCGCACGCGGAGTCCGTGTCGCCCTTACCCCAAACGGCCTCCCGGATAGACTGCGCTCACGCTCGGGGCGCGGTCCCAAAACCGCTGAGAAGTACCCGTCGAACCTGATCCGGTTTGCACCGGCGTAGGGAAGCGCGCTGAAGAAGTTCGGCGTTCGTCCTTGCGCCAGCGAGGAAGAAACGAATGTCGACCAGAACTCTGCCGCTGCGCGGCGCAGCAAACCCCTCCAGCCTCCGCGACGGAACCAACCCGGGCTCGTTTGCCAACGCGCCGAACCTCGGCGGCGCGCTGACGTTCTCGTCACCCGATACGCCCGGTATGCCCCAACCGAGCGACAAGACTGCCTGGGATTTTCTGCCTCCGGGTTGGCGCCGCGAGGGGGACCGCGCCATCGCCCCCGCAGGCTTCGTGCCCGTCACCCAGCTCGAGCACGCGCGGCTCGGCAATATCACGCCGGAGATGAAGCGCGTCGCCGAACGCGAGCCGCATCTCAGCGCCGAACAGGTGCGCACGGAGGTCGCCGCCGGGCGCATGATCATCCCGGCCAACACCCAACATTTGCAACATGCGCTCGAACCGATGTGCATCGGCCGCGCGAGCAAGACCAAAATCAACGCCAACATGGGCGCTTCGCCCGTGTCGTCGAGCACGGATGAAGAGGTCGAGAAGCTGAAATGGGCCGAGCGCTGGGGCGCCGACACGGTGATGGACCTTTCGACCGGCGGAAACCTCGATGAATGCCGCCAGGCCATCATCCAGAACTCGCGCGTTCCGATCGGGACGGTGCCGATCTACTCGATGATCATCGGGCGCAAGATCGAAGACCTGAGCGTCGAGGTGATCTTGGAGAGCTTGCGGCAGCAGGCCAAGCAAGGGGTCGACTATTTTACGATCCACGCGGGCGTGCTCCGAGAGCATTTGCCGTTCGTGCAGCGTCGATTGATCGGCATCGTCAGCCGCGGTGGCTCGTTGCTCGCCAAATGGATGCTCGTGCACGGCAAGCAAAACCCGATGTACGCGCACTTCGACGAAATCTGCGACATCATGCGCGAATATGACGTGTCGTTCTCACTCGGTGATGGTTTGCGACCCGGCGGTTTGGCAGACGCGAGCGATGAAGCACAGCTGAGTGAGCTCTCGACGCTGGGTGAGCTGACCGAAAAAGCCTGGCGCAAGGGCGTGCAGGTGATGATCGAGGGGCCGGGTCACGTGCCGTTCGATCAAATCGAATACAACATGAAGCTCGAGCGGCAATTGTGCCATGGCGCGCCGTTCTACGTGCTGGGCCCGCTCGTCACCGACGTGTTCCCCGGCTATGATCACATCACCTCTTGCATCGGCGCGACGGCAGCCGCGTATCACGGCGCTAGCATGCTCTGCTACGTCACGCCCAAGGAGCACGTCGGACTGCCGAAGAAAGACGACGTGAAGCAGGGCTGCATCGCGTACAAGATCGCAGCACACGCCGCAGACGTCGCCCTCGGCATTCCCGGTTCGCGTGATTGGGACGATTCGCTCACCAAGGCCCGGGCCGCGTTGAATTGGGAGAAACACTTCGAACTCGCCTTCGACGGCGATACTGCGCGCGCCTTTCACGACGAAGATCTCGACGTGGATACCGATTTTTGCGCGATGTGCGGGCATGATTGGTGCTCGGTCCGGATCTCGAAAGAGATCGTGGAGTTCGCGAGCGGCAAGGCCGATGGCTTCACGCGCGACAAGATCGCGCAATCGGCCGCGCTCACGCCGGAGCAACGCGAGATCCTCGAGAAGCGAGGCGTGCTGAGCCCGGAGGAAATCCATCGCTTGGCCTCGAAGACGCGCAAAGCGGTTGGAGCAGAGGGCTCCAAGGGCTCGTGCCACTCGGACTACGTGGAGCCCCAGACGGCGCAGCAAATCCAAGAACAGCGCCTGGTGCAATTGCGCACCAAGCCTGAAGTGTCCGCGGCGGAATGACGAACGACGCGAGTCGTCATGTGTTTCACATCACCGAGCGCGGCGCATTCGCCGCCGCGCTCGAGTCCGGCGCGTACACGGCCGAGAGCCTCGAGCGAGAAGGCTTCATTCATTGTTCCACGCGCGCTCAAGTCCTGCGCTCGGCGGCGCGCTTCTTCGGCGGTCGAGCCGGGTTGGTACTGCTGTGCATCGACGCCGATCGCATCGCTGCGCTGTTGCGCTTCGAAGCCGCCGATGGCGAAACGTTTCCGCATTGCTACGGGGCGATCCCGCTCGACTCGATTCCGGCGGTGATCGACTTTCCGTGTCGCCCGGACGGTAGCTTCGAACTGCCGCCAGAGCTCGAGCTCTTTGCGGAGTGACGACAGCTCGACGCCGAAGGCTGGGACGCCACGCGCCGTGCCGCGTGACCATCAAAAATTCATGATCGCAGTACGCGCGGCTTTGGGCGTCTTCGCGTCCTTGTAGAGCAGCGGGTAGTCGGCGCGCCCCTCCACCGGCACGTAGTTGAGCCAAGAGCGGTTGTCCGTGACGCCCCAAAACGTGACGCTGGTGACGCTGTCCTTGTTGGCTCGGTACAGCGAGAACAAAGAAGCGAAGCGTCGTGCCTGCGCGGCTTCTAGCTCGGGTGTGTACTCCACTTGCGGTGAAGCGACGAAGCTGCCCGAGGCGTAGTCGTCGTACACGGTCACGTCGAGCTCGCTGATCTTGAGCTTGTAACCTGCGGCCACGAACCGATCGAACGCGGCTTGCAGCTCACCCGTGCTCGGCCAATCCATGTATTCGTGGCTTTGGAAACCGACGCCATCGACGTGAATGCCGCGGGTTTCGAGCCACGCGAGCATGGTCAGGATCTGGTCGACCTTCCCGGTCACGGTGTAGTCGTTGTAGTAGAGCTTGCCGGCAGAACTGCCGGGCTCGATGGCCTCGAACGCATCGTGAGCGTACTGGTAGGCCCAGTAGATGTACTCCTCGCTGCCGAAAAGCTCGTACCACTGCGAACCTTCGGGGCCGTCGCGATAGACCTTGGCCGAGTCGCTGCTGATGGCTTCGTTCACGACGTCCCAATTGTCGATCACGTCGGCGTAGCGACTGACCACGGCTTCGATGTGCGCCTTCAATCTGGACTTCAGCAACGAAAGGCTCGCGGCATCGCCGGCGCTGACGCCAGCGAACATCCACGCGGGAGCTTGACGATGCCAAAGCAGGGCGTGCCCGGTCACCTTCATGCCGTGGCTACGCGCAAAGCCCGCGACGCGATCGGCCTCGGACCAATCGTACGTGGCCTCGGACGGATGAATGTTTTGCGCCTTCATCGCGTTTTCGGCGGTGAGGTGATTGAAGTCGCGCGTGACTGCAGCGGCCGCGTTGTCGAGCTGCCAATTGCCGACGGCAGCACCGATCGGGAAGTAATCCGCGTATTTCTGCGCGAGCGAGCCGGCAATGCCCTCGGGGTCGCCCCCAGAGCTTGCTGCGCCCGAGGAGGCGTCGTCACAACCGCTCAACCAGAGGACGCTCGCCAGAAGCGACGCCGAGAACCAACGACTTACAGGAACGAAGCTAAAGCGAGGCATGTCTGGGACCGGAACCGGTTCCAGTTCCTGCCACAGCGGCGAGCAAATGCAAAGCCGGGCGCTGTTCGCGGATCGGGGACAGCGCCGCTACTCGGAGGCCACCAGGATGTCACCCCCGCTCGAATAGTACAGCCGATCGCACTTGGCGTTGGGGGTGGCACGTGTCCGCTGCTCGAGGTCGACGACCGTGTACAGGGGTGCGTCTGGGCGAGCGCGAAAGCGCGCCATCTGCTTGCCGCTGCCTTCCTCGACATAGAAGAGGGTGCGCGAGTCGCTCGATAACCCGCTGGGGAGAGGTCGCTCGGCCGTGGTTCCGTCGAACAGATCTTGGCTGATGCTGTCGGGCATGACCCAGCCGTTCATCGACCATGCGGATTCATAAACCATGGATAGCCCTTCGTAGCCCATGGGAAAACCGGTCTCGGGCTCGGGCGCGAAGGCGGAGAAGATGAAAGCTTTGCCGTCGGGCGCGAGGATCGGCGCGGCGTAGTGCTGCATGGTCTGCAGGGCGCGCTGGTTGATAGCCGCGAACGCGCTCGTGTCTGCGCTGGGCTCGAAGTCGGCGCTGCGTGAACTGCGGCTGAAGGCCGCAAAGCTTTGCCCGGTGGTCGCCAGCAGTACCATCGTGGTCCCCTCGGCGCTGAGGGCGACTCCGGTATCGACGCCGTAGCCATCGGCGATCGTCAACGTCGTGCCTGCGTCGAACTCGGCGCTCGCGAGTTCACGGTGCGCGCGCATCGGCACGTGGTCGCGCAAGAATAGGATGTCTAGCTCGTCAGCGGTGATCGCGAGCAACTGCTCGTCCGACGTGCTGGAAATTCCCGGCAGCGGCGTGGCGTGCGACCAAGCCGCGTCTTCCGCACAGGCACCCGGCGTGACGGGGATGATGGTGCCATCCTCCCACGCGCCGCCCTCGCCCCCTGCACCAGCACCCCCACTAGCACCGGCTTCACCGGCTGCTCCGCCAGTGCCCACGACGTCCGGCTCTCCAGCACTGCCGGCGTCGGCGCCGCCGCTGCCACTCTTGCCGCTCGATGTGCGACCACCCGCGCCGCTCTTCGAAGACGCGCCGCCGTCACTGACGGCCGGCGCGTGGTCATCCGAGTTGGAAGAGCAAGCGACGCCAACGAAGAGCGCCACGCCCAAGCTGCTCACGAGATAGCGATTCATTCCGCCGGCACACAGCTGTAGTTTTGACGCCAATTGGTGAGAGTCGGAGCCGCGCTCAGCGCATCGTTCGGGACCATGCGAATCGTCACCTTCAAGTATTGTTGAGACTTGAAGCCGGCCGCCAGCAACAGCGCTCCGACATCGCTACCGATCCAACTCGTGTTCGGCGCGCCGCTCGCGGTACCGAGCTTGACCACACCTGAGGTGGTGACCGCCGTCGGGTAGGTCGGCAAGGTTGCAAAATCGGTCCCCTTGGCCGACGTTTGTGCGTAAAACTCGATCTTCGAGTTTGCGCTCGGCGTAATCGTCTGCCAGTCGAAGAAGCGCCACACGGCCTTCGTGCCCGGATCACAGACTGCCGTGTACGTGCGCTCGTAGTTGGCGGGGCCGAGGATCAGCAACGGAGGAGGCGGTGCGCACGTACCGTTCAGGCAAACCGAGCCGAGACAGCAGTCGTTGGTGGTCCCGCACACGCCGCCGTCGGCGATACACGCGCCCACGGTGCTCTGCGCCGCGCAGTGGCGAGTTGGCGGATCGGTGACCGGTGAATCGAGCTTGCACACGGCCGTCTTCGGGCTGGTGAGCCCACCGCAGCAGTCCTCGTCCACTTCACAGCTGTTGGCGCTACCCGTGCCGTTGGTCTTGCAACCATCGAGCACCCAGAAGCCACGTTCGTTCAGGTAGTTGGCGCCCGTCGTGCTGTAAACCTGATTCGGCAGCAAAAACGCCGGGTGACTGCGATCCACACCCGCGCTGGGCACGTCGTCGAGCGCCGCGATCCAGAGCGCGCTCTGGATCTGGTTGTAGTTGGTGATCTGGGTGTAGCTCGACGTGTTCGAGTAGTTCTGCTGAACGGCGGGCAAATTGAAGGTATTGCCGTACGGGCGAGTACTGGTAAACACCACCCAGCGATAACCGCCCGCCGCTTTCGGAGACACGGTTGGTTGGTACGCTTTGTTGGCGTCCACCGCGCGCTCACCCGAGTTCAGGTTGGTCAACGCGACCGGGGTGGGCGTGGCCGCGGACGAATCGACCGACCAGAGGCGACCTGGATCTTCGAAATAGTTGGTCGGGCCCATGTAGCCGTACTTGGTCCACCCAGTGTTGGTGCAACAAGCGTCGGTCGGCGTGGTGGTTTGATAAATGATGCTGCGTGAATCGCTCTCGAACGTCGGCCACTTGATCACGTCGCCGAACGGCCACGTGTTGACGATCGAGCGACGCCGCTTGAATAGACTGTTGGTTTGTTCGAAGTCGAACAGACTCAGGCCTTTGCGCCAACCCGCGCCACCGGCAGAGTCACCGTCGACGAATACCAGTTTCGTCGAGTCCGGCGAGAAACTCGGCAGCATCATCGCGGTCCTGCCGAGCCCCCAAACGCCCGGGAAGTTGCCGCTGAGGTCGACGGGCGATGCACCAGTGGTCTGTGGTGTTTGCCAAATCGAGTAGCTGGTGTTGTTCCCGTTGTCGCCGCCGTCGCGCATCATGCCGGAGCGGTTCGTGTCACCCGTGGGTTTGAACGCAGACGTCGGGATCGCGACGAAGGGAGTGCCTTTCTGACAATTGACCTTCCATTGCAGCGCCGCCGCCGCCCCTCCGCCTCCGTCATACCAACTGAACTTGAAGTCGTGGTCGCCCGCGTCGAGGTAGGTGGAACCGTAGAAGGAGGCGTAGGTCCAAGTATTCGCGACGCGGATCTGATCAATCCACAACCTGCCGCCGTCGTCGACGAGACCGTCAGTTTGGAACTCGTACACGCCGCTACACGGCGCGGTGAGGAGTCCGGTCCAACGAGCCGACATGTTGTCGCTGCTGGTCATCTGCGAGAACTCGGTGCGACCAGTGCTCCAGTTGTTGTACAGGGTCGTGTCGTAACGGGTGAAGGAGTTCTGTAACGTGGGGTTCTGACCGAGATTGCCGTTGAAAACCTGATCCGTGTAGTAGCTCACGGTCAGCCCGTTCGTGGGCGGCGTGTAGCTCGCGGGGGCGTACAGGTTCGCGGTCGGAATGCGCTCGGTGAGGCCGCCGTACTTCCAGCGCAATTTGAGCAGCGCGGTGGTGAGCTTCTCGACGTGCTCGACCTTCAAATTGTAGAGGACGCCCTGGGTCATCGACACGTTGCTGCTGCAAGTGTCGGTCGCGGTTGCGTTGACGTTGAGTACCACGGTGCTGCCAACCGTGACCTTCGCGGTATCGTTGGCATCAATGCAGAAAACGACGTTGCCCGTGTACGGCGACTCGATTTGGCCCTGCCAGATATCGCTGAAATTGTCGGTCGGTAACGTGGTCTCGGTCGCCGGATTGCCCGAACCCCAGTCCGCATAGATGTCGGGTTCGAGCCGGTTGAGTGCGACCGGCGCCGTGAACGAGGGGTTCGCGTAGTAGTTCACGTCCAAGCCGTGGATGCCGTCGTTCGGGTACAGCTGCGCTTCGGGCACGACCATCGACGGGACCGAGGCGCTGCTCCACGAAAGCTTGATCGACGACTCGTTCGCGGTATCGGCTTGGTCGATTTGGATCGGAACCCTGGCGCCTGCGGTCATGGCGATCGTGCCGGTGAAGGTCTTCGGCGCGACCCCCGCGCCGGTTTGGTTGCTGGTGGCGTCGATCACCGTCGTTCCGTTGATGATCAGTTTCACCGCGTCCGTGGTGTCGATTTGGAACGTATACGTTTCGCTGGTATAGGCTTGAATCAGGCCCGTGCGCGTCACCGAGTAGTTGGTGGGCACCAAACCGCCCGGACTCGCCGTGCCGTGGCTGAAGTTGACGATCGGATCGATGCGCTTCCACAATGGACTCGCGGTCGTGAACGTCGTGTTGGGAAAGTACTTCGCGAGCAGACCCGTGCCCGTGCCGCCGGATTGAATCGTGTTCGGCACCGTGAACTGCCGGGAGCTGTTGATTCCCACCAAGGTCTGATTGGTGTTGCCCCAGATGTTGTTCGCTGCGAGCGCAAGCGTGCCGTCCGGAGTGAGCGGCGCCCAGGCGAAACCGCGCCAGTCGTTGCTACCGGCGGTATATGCATCGCGCGACGATACGAAATCGGCGATCGGGTTCAGCACGCCACCGGAGATCTTCGACAGACCGCCGTTCGTCGCGCTCCAAGACTTGTCGGAGGTCGCGAAATAGGTGCCGTTGGCAGACACCGAGTGACAGACGGGGCAGCCGTCGACCGTGTTGAAAGCGCTCTTGGCGGGCGCAGTCGAGCTCGGATCGGCGACCATCATGTTGGTCGAGCCGCTGCGGTTGTACTGCGTGTAATAGATCAGCCCGCGCACGGGCGCCGAGCTGAAATGAAGCGTGCGCGTCACCGCCTGCCCCGGCGAGCTGCCGATCACACGCTGGATACGAATGCTAACGTCGGCACCTTTGCCCGAGTTCTCGAAATCCTTCCACACCGCTTGGGGGATCGCGGCGCTGGGCGGGCTGGACTCCGGGATGATTTCGTTCCAGGAAAAGGTCGCCGTGCCGGTCGCTGGATAGCGCAACCCAACCTGCACCGCGCTCGCCGCGGTGCCACCGTTGTCCCACTGGATGACCGGCGGAATCAGCCCGAGGGGCAGCACGGTGTTTGCGTACGGGTAGAGGATCGTCATCGGATCCGAGGCACTCACCGCCTTCGCGAAATTCGTGACCGCGTTGGTCGGCGCCAGTGTGGTGTCCGTCGCGTTGACCTTCACGTTCAGCTTGGCCGTGGCGGAGAACTGCCCCAGGTAGGCCGTCACGTTGATCGTGCCCGGAACCGCGCTGATCAAGTTCACCGTGCCATTGGTCACGGTAGCAACGTCGAATCGATCCAGCGACCAAGCAGGCGTCAGTGTGCCAGCAAAGCAGCCGGCGGGCACCACGGACACCGTATACGGTTGAATGGCGGGCGTCACCGTCAGACGGCCGCGCTTGCCGGTTGGATCGCCGATCGCGGTGGCAGGAATGATCTGCTTGGCGATCGTCGGCGAGCTCCATTTGAGGTACACGGCGCTGCCGCCGCCCCCTTGGTAGTACTCCATACGAAACAGCGCAGGAGTGCCAGCCGTCAGGCTGATCGCTGGCGAAGCGTATTCAGTCGTACCTTGATCCTTCCATTGATCGACGACCAACGTGCCGTTGACCCAGAGCCGAACGCCGTCGTCGGCGGACGGATAGAAGGTGTATGCCTCGGTAGTGGTGGGGATGACCGAGCCGGTCCAACGGACGGAAAAATACGTCGCACCGATACCCGCTACCCCGGGCGCCGCACCGGCATAATTGTTGTTGATGTTCGCTTCGGTGCGAGTCGCAGTGACGGTCCAGCTAGACGGGATGGAGGTGATGCTGGTGCTGGTCTGATTGAAGTACTCTGCTTTCAGGTACGCAGAATTCAGCGCAGAAATCGTGACGTCCTGCGTGGCCGGAGTGATCGAAAGACCCGTGCAGGTCGTGGCCACGGCCAGCGGGATCGTGGCCTTCATCGTCAGGCCGCCGTCGTTGATGAAGGGACCGCCGTCCAGGTTCAGGCCATTGGCGTCATCGACGACACGCTGGCAATACGGATCGCACGGGTTGTCGGTGCAAGGCTTCGTAGTACCCAAGCCCTGTGTCTGCGGACCGCTCGCCGGCACGTTGAGCGTCGCGATCCGATCACCGATGCACTCGCCCCAGGTGTTGGTCGTTCCATCGCAAGTGCGTTTGCCGATCGTGCAAGAGACGTAGTCACCGGAGCGTCGCTCGACTTGACCACAGTCGACTACCTCGTCTGCGGTTTCGCACGCGCAGCCTTTGTTCGGCGTCTCGCAGGGGTCGACCACGGGGACTGGTTTGTCGCCCGCGTCAGCTTCACCCGCGAACGGCGCGGCGTCGTGCCCGCCGTGGGAACAAGCATTGCCGATGGCGAGTAGCGCGATGGCCAAGGCCAATCGCAGTGGCTTTCCGAACATGGATCTCCGGGGTCAGTAACGGCCGCTGTAACGGCCATGTAATGACGCAGCCCTGCAAGAACTGGGACAACCGAGCCAGTCGCGGTTGACCGATGTCAGGAAAATACCCGCAAAAACGCGGGGTCGAGCTCAACATCGCACATCGCCTCCGAGGCGCCGACACACGCCTCGGGGCGACGGGCGCGCCCGAGCTCAGCCCAACACGTCGGCGATCACGTAGCGCCCCGGCTTCTTTCCAGCCAAAAATTCGGCCGCGCGCAAGGCGCCGTGCGCGAACAAGTCTCGGTTGGACGCGCGGTGAGTGAGCTCGAGTCGCTCACCATCACCCAGAAGGTAGACAGTGTGGTCACCAATCACGTCCCCGCCACGCACACCGAACACCGCGACTTCGTCGTCGGTGCGCGCGCCGACCTCGCCGTCCCGACCCCGCAACTCACGTACCTCAGGCCGCACTTTTTTCACGGCGTCGAGCAAACGCGAAGCAGTGCCGCTCGGCGAATCGATCTTCTTCCGGTGGTGTAGCTCCACGATTTCGACGTCGTAGCCGAGGCCGAGCCGGCGCAGGGCGAACTCCACGGCCTCGGCCAAGACCTGAATGCCGAGGCTCATGTTGCCCGCGACCAGCACGGGAACGACTTCGGAAGCCTTGTCCAGCGCGCGCTTGGCGGCCGCGTCCAAATTCGTCGTGCCGCAGACGATCGCTACACCTTGCCGAGCGGCTAGCTGCGCGAGCTGTGCCACCGCCGAGGCGGTCGAGAAGTCGATCACCACTTCCGCCCCCAGCAACGACGAAGACACGTCAGGACTAGTGACGACCCCGAGCGCGCCGAGGCCCGCGAGCTCTCCCAGATCGCGGCCGAGCCGCGGGTCCGAACTCGAACACGCGGCGCCTACGATCTCGATCTCCGGCTTACCCTGGGAGAGGCGCGTGATCGCCAAACCCATGCGCCCTGACGCGCCATGTAACGCGAGCTTCATGACGCCTCGAATTCGGCCATCGCCGCGCTGAGTCGCGCGCGACACTCGGCGGATGCTTCCACGATCGGCAAGCGCACGCTGGCGTTGAGCCGACTCTTGAGCGCAAGCGCCGCCTTGGCTGGCGCAGGGCTCGCCTCCGAGAACATCGCCTTGTTCACGGCGAACATCTTGACCTGCTGCTTGCCCGCAAGCCCGAAGCGCCCTGCGAGCGCGTCGTTTACCATGGCGCTCACTTCCTTCGGGTACACGTTGCTGGTCACGCTGATCACACCGGTTGCACCGACACTCATCATCGGCACGGTCAGGGCATCATCCCCCGAGAGGATGGAAATGGGGCGTTTTGCGCGTGCGAGTAACTCCTGGCAGTGAAGTACGTTGCCAGTCGCGTCTTTGAAACCGAGCACGTTGGGGCAAGCGTCGAGCACGCGCAGCGAGCTGTCGACGCTGAGCTCGACGGCACTGCGACCCGGAATGTTGTACAGCACGACCGGCACGCTGACCGATTTGGCAATCGCACAGATGTGCTGAAATAGGCCTTCTTGGCTCGGACGGCTGTAATAAGGCATCACCACCATCACAGCGTCGGCGCCGGCGTCCACGGCCGCCCGGGCGCCGTCGATGCTCTTCTTGGTGTTGTT
>Ga0164309_10001510_pt1 | contig 11325 bp, 10 predicted proteins | sample Whisoiple_247_MG_FD_109984 | JGI IMG/M metagenome (GOLD analysis project Ga0164309, IMG submission 109984) | Soil microbial communities amended with fresh organic matter from upstate New York, USA - Whitman soil sample_247_MG | ecosystem: Environmental > Terrestrial > Soil > Unclassified >... | reverse complement strand
CGTCGAAGAAGTGGATCTCGAATGTACGCCAATGGCCCAGGAACATCCGCGCGAGGAACGCCAAGCCGCCTTTTCCCTGCTCGGCCGCAAACCCGATCTGCGCGCCGTTCGCTAAGATTGCGTACTTGTTGCGCGTCTCGAAGCCAATGAGCTCGGCCAGTTCGCGGCGCTGCACGATCATGAGCTCATTCGAATGCTGGACGATGTCGAGCAAATTGGACATCCACTCAGAATCGCACACCGGCGCGCGACAGCGATAGTCAGTTGCGGCCTGCGCCGCACATTCGTGCGCACAAATGTGCGGCGATAACTCACACCTGTGGGGTGAGTGACGAGCCCAAGAATTCGGAAGCTTGGGCTGTACTGGGCTCGTCGCAACGGGTAGAAAGGTGAGTGGGCGGACGGGGATCGCTTGGAGAATAGATTCGTGAAGATTCATGTCGCTTTGGTTGGCGCAGCAGTCGCTGCGGTGTTGTGCTCTGTAGGCTGCGGCTCGGATGATTCCCAAGGCTCTCCCGGAAGCAAGGCGGGGGCAGGCGGGTTCGGCGGCTCGAGCGGCGCGGCCGAAGCAGGTTCGGACGAGGGCGAGAGCGGAGGCGTAGCCGATTCCGGCGGCGGTGATGCCGGCTCGTCGAGCACGCTAGGAGGCAGCGGCGGCAAAGGCGCGAGTGGCGGAGCAACTGGAGGCAGTGGCGGCAACGGCGCAAGTGGCGGAGCAACCGGTGGCAGCGGTGGACAGGCTCCGCTCGGATTCGTTTCGGATCCCTCGGGGATCGAGCTCGAGCTCGATTCTGCGTCGGCTGCGGGGTTCACGCTCACCAGCTCGCGCCTCACGCAGGAGGCGAGTTCCAGCCTGTTTTATGCGGAGTGGTACGCCGAGCTTCACAATGGCACGAACAGCACGCAGTGCCTGATCCAAGTGAGCGGGGACTTTCAGACCGAGGCCGGCGAATCGATCATCAAGTTCGACACGTTTGCGACCGGCGCTGCATACAAGCTGAGCGACTCGAAACTCAGCTCGCCGTGCATGGCGCCCGGGGAGAGCGTGCCCGTTTGGTCGAACGACCTTCCGGATGCGTCACTCGCTCTGGCTTCGATTCGAAGAGTGGTGCTCGATATCCAGCCGCTTACCGTGTCGGACGCCATTTTGCACCCGTCGACGCCGACTTTGGGCACCGTCACGAAGACCTACTCCAGCGCGCTTTCGGCTTGGGCACTGAGTGGAACCGCGACGGCAACCGCAGACATCTACAATGCGAGCCTCACGTTTTGGGGCAAGTCCGGCAAGTTCTACGTCGACAACACGAAGGTCTTTCACTTGGAAGATCTGCTGAAGGGACAAGCCTGGTCCTTCAGCACGACCGTCGGCTTGGAGACGGTCACGCTCGACTCCGTCGTCTCTCAGTTTTCGTTCATCAACGGCTTGCAAGGCGCCTCTGCGAACAAGGTGTTCATCGACCAAACACCCACGCTCGAGTCGAGGCTGAGCAAAGCCGGCAACGTTTGGGACAACGCCGTCGATCGCCGTGCTCGGTTCCGACAGGGAGGTTTCAAACAGTAGTCGGGGGGGCTTGCTCGAGGCGGCGCACGCACGCGAGGCGGAGAGTTCCTCCGCCTCGCGTGACGCGCGGCAGCGCCCAAGCCGGCGCAGCCATCACCGCGGTATGCGCGAGCTTCTTGTCGCCGTAACGGTTGCTCGGGACGAGGAACAGCTTGCCCCCTGGCGTTCTTCACGAAGCGAGCGCGTCCGGGCGCGGCGATGGGTCATTGACCGGGGGCTGCCCGCCGGACTGAGCGTGCGCCGCAAAAGTCGGCCGTCCGTCGCAGCGGCGGAACGCCTGTTTTCGCTTTCGAAAAGAAAACTATGGCACGCAGGGCCGGTGAAGGGGACGCTCAGACGTTAGGCAGGGCGATTTGGTGACGTGGAGCAGCGGTGCAACCGCCGTCACGCTGCTCGGGCGAATCATTCAGAGGGCAGAATGGCCGATATCTTCATCAGCTACTCGAAGAAGGACTTGGCGCCTTCGAACGCCGTGTGCGAGCTCTTACGAAGTGAAGGGTACTCGGTCGCCATCGATCGCGACTTCTTGGTGGCTGGTGACGCTTACCGTCAAGTGATCGGCGAGCAAATCCGCATCGCCAAGGTCGTGATCGTGCTTTGGTCCGTGAACGCCGTGGATAGCGACTTCGTCCGCGACGAAGCGAGCCACGCTTCACGTCGCACCGTGCTCTTGCCCTTGATCGTCGACGACATGCGCGAAGCCGATGTACCACTCGGTTTCGGAGAGCTGCAGTACTTACGCTTGAAATGGCAAGCGGAAGGCCAGCTCAGCTTCGATTCCAGAGGCGACTTGATCGGTGCCGTGAAGCGCCACCTGCCCGCCGTCGAACCTCTAGATGCCGCTGTCGCGCAGCTCAAACAAGAGGTCAACCTCAAGCTGGGCGCGGAGTACGGTGCGCTGGAGCAGCTAGGCACGGGCCGGATGTCGGTGGTTTTCAAGTCGCAGCACGGGATCTACGGCGTGGTGGCCTTGAAGGTCACCCCGCTCGCTGGGATTCTGCTCTTGCCCGGCTTCTATGCTGAATTTCGACGCAGCATCGACGCCGCTCGCGACTTGGCACATCCGAACATCTTGACCATTCGCGACGTGAAGCTGCTCGACACCGTGGCTTGCACGGTGATGGACTACGTCGAAGGCTCGACGCTCGCGAGGTGCATCGTCAGCGCGGCGCCGCGTATGACGCTCGGTCGCATCAAGAGCATCGCTTCCGATATTGTCCACGCGCTCGCCCACGCGCATGCCAATGGCGTGGTTCATGCCAATTTGAGTCCCTCCAACATCTTGATCGAGGCAGCGCAGGACAGAGCGCTGGTGTCCGACTTCGGTGTGCCGGCCGTGGGCGCGGGCCCCGAGGCCAGCGCTGCAAAGGCGTTATTTCTGGACGCGCGGTACATGAGTCCCGAGCAGTGCTTGGGTGACCCGACGACTCCACAGTCGGACCAATATGCCCTGGGCACGATCCTGTACGAGTTGCTGAGTGGCAGGCCGCCATTCGTCGGCAGAACTGCGTTCACGATCATGCGCGGGCATTGCGAGGACGCTCCCACGCCGATTACCGAGCTGCGCCCGGAGTGCCCCCCCAGGGTCGCCGACTCGGTGATGCGCATGCTCGCCAAGAAGCCGAAGGAGCGCTACTTGACGACCGGTATGCTGGCGAGTGAAATCGAAAATTGGCCCCTCGCCGAGTCGGTGCGCAGTGGCAGCTCGCCTGCTCAGGGCGGCGCACATTTGGCGAAGATCGCACTCGAAAGCTACAATCGTTGCCTGGCCGATCCCAATTTTTTGGCCGCGTTCTATCAGCGCTTGAACGAAGACCCACGCTTGGCTCGACATCTGGAGACCATGAACGTCGATCGCCAAGTCGAGCCGCTCAAGCGGGCGATCCGACATCTACTCGAGTATGCCCAGGGCCAGCAGGATGCCCGCCGAGAGCTCGAGCGGGTGGCCAATGCTCACCAGCGCTTCAGGCTCGAGGAATCGCTGCTATTGCGTTTCGTCGACGTGTTGATCGAGCTGGCGCTGGAACGCGATCCCAACGCCATCGAGGTCGGGCAAAAGGAGCCCCTGCGCGGTGCGTGGCGAGCCGCCACGGAGTTGGGACTCGCGCGTTTCGCAGAACTCGCACAAGTCACGCAACCGCGCACCAGCACCCTGACGGCCGTCGGTGATGACGCGGCACAGGCGAGCCGAAGCGGCACCTGAAGGCGATGCGCCTTCTTATCGTCGTGGGGGCTCGTCTCGTCCTACTCACGCGAAAGGGCGTTTGACGGATCAGTCAACGTCGACGGCGCGCGATGCGCTGTCGATTTCGGGATCGGCGCAGGCGCAAACAGTGTGAACTGCGCACACGAAGCAGTGCTCGGGGCGCGCGTCCAAGATTTCCGTGAGCGGTTCACCGCAGGCAACGCAGGTTCGCGCTGCACGTTCGGTCGCAGCTGCGTGACTTCGAGTGGATGCTGCGGCGGACTCGTCTTCGGCGTTCGCGCTTGGCATGGACCTGTTCTTTAGTCGCGGAGAGCGCGGGCGTCCAACCGGTTCGCCTGCGCGGCTCGTCGGCTCAGCTCTGGGTACCGCGAAAGTTTCGTGAAGTTCGGCAACGCGACCCCTTGGGTGGGGCGCGCCTCGCGCAGTCCTTGACGGCGTCGCCCTCGTGCGGAAGGGTACGACGTGATGGCGCACATGTTGCTCATGGTCGAACCGGTTGGACAGCGGCAGTCCCGCACCGAAGCAGAGGGGCGCGAGGCCTATGCCCGAATGGAGCGTTGGGCTGAGAGCTTGAACCAGCGCGGGTTGCTCATCGCGGCCCAATCGTTGCGTTCGCAAGCGAGCGCCAGCCGTCTCCAGGTCCGCGCTGGTCGCGCGCACGTCATTGATGGCCCTTTCCCCGAAACCAAGGAAATGGTCGGCGGTTTCTTCCTCATCAACTGTGCGACACAACAGGAGGCCATCGCGATTGCCGAGGAATGCCCGGCGGCAGAGTGGCTCACCGTTGAAGTGCGCGCGGTCGCTGCGTGTTTCGAGGAGAGCCAAGGCATTTCCTGAGGGTGCACGAGCTGAAACTCGCGGGGGGATTCGCGGTGGCCCGAGGCGAGCGTCGCGGTGGGCCGTGCCCGAGCGTCCGCGGCCCTGAAGCGTTGGGACGAAATTTTCCACGCTGGCGCACGGCTGAACACGGGTTGGCGCTGCGCAGGGTGAGTGTGAAGTCGACACGGTCGCTCTGTTCACGACACCCACGCCCGCAGTAGTCCGAGGTCGGTCGACGAAATGTCAGGTTCGCTCGCTTGCGATAGTGCGAGAGCGCTTGCTGATTCCGCAAAGTGATCGGCTACAACTAGCGTGATGAAGTTCGCGCGCGGTTTGGTCGTCGCTTCGGTAGTCGGAGCAAGTGTTGCGTTGGCTACGGCGTGCGGCTCTGCGCCCGATCCGAATCTGTTTTCCGAAAGTGGTGGCGGCTCGGGCCACACAGGCGGGACCAATACGCACGCGGGGAGTAGCGCGGCGAGCGGCAAGCAAGACAATCCAGCGGGCTCGAGCAGCGGACCGGGCGGCAACACGAGCGGCGGCGATGTCGGCGTCAGCAGCGGCTCATCAGGCCTCTCCGCCGGTGGAATGAGCAACAGCGGTGGGAGCGACAGCAGCGAAGCGGGTGAAGGTGGCGTGGGAGCGCCCGGCGCCGGCGCAGCAGGCGCGTCAGCTGGTGACGCGGGCACGAGCGGCGCTTCGACCGGTGGCGCGGCGTTCGGTGGCGCGGGAGCAGGCGGCACAGGCATCGGTGGCGCAGCGTTCGGCGGCGCGGGAGCGGGCGGCACAGGTATCGGTGGCGCGGCAGGCGGCTCGGGCGTCGGCGGCGCAGGTACCGCTGGTGCATCGGGGGGCGGTGCGGGAGCCGGCGGCAGCGGCGGTGCCAATGGTTGTCCAACGCTCGCGCCCGCCGACAAAACGGATTGTACCGTCAGCACGCCATCGAGTTGCTTCTATCCCGGCGTGGCGTGCTCTTGCTTGGCAGCGAGTGATGCCCCAGCGAGCACGCGCAAGTGGGCCTGCTACGGCACGCCGGACAAGTGCCCAGGCGCGAAACCCACCGCTGGCAATTCGTGCAAACAAAACATCGGCGCGGAGTGCCCGTATTCGAATCAGGACTATTGCATTTGCAAGGGGAACACGCTGGACGCGAGCTGGGTTTGCCAGTCTCCGACCGCCACCTGCCTGACCAACAAGCCGCCGCAAAACTTGGCCTGCGGTCCCGTGCGAGCCTGTCAGTATTCGGACGTGTCATGTTTCTGCAATGCGAGCAGTTGGAGCTGCCTCGGAGGCTGAAGCGGTAATGAGCGCAATCGCTGACTCTGCCGCGAAAAACATCGGGGACACTTTGGCGATCGCCCTGGAACACACGGCCGCTCGAACGGCGCTCGTGGTCGCAGACGATCGCAGTGAGCTGTCACGCCTGCTCACGCAGGCGTACCGAGCGTGCCTACCGGACGCACAGCTGCTCTCGTTCGATGCCGCGGGAGCCGACACGGTGAAGGCGGCCTTTGCGGCGCTGCGTGAGCACGACCTGGCGGTGTTGATTCAATCGAGCGTGTTTCGCATCCCTGAGTTTCGCACTCGGGTAGAGCTGTTCCGACGCGGCATCAAGGTCATCGAGCATTCCAACTTGGATCGCATGGCCAGCGACGAGGTCGGACACTACGTGGCCGCGCTGGCCTACGATCCCGCATACTACCGGGGCGTCGGCCACGCCTTGAAGGCGCGCATGGACAGCGCGACCCGCACGCGCATCGAGAGTGAGGGTGAACTGCTGACGTTCGATTGCCCATTGGAGCCGGCCAAGCTCAACATTGGCCACTTCGCGGGGCTCAAGAACGTGGGCAGTTTGTTCCCCATTGGCGAGGTCTTCAGTGAAGCTCGCGAGCTCGAACGAGTACACGGGCGCGTGAAGATCTACGCCTTCACCGACGTTTCTTTTCGACTCAACGTTGCCCCAGCACCGATCACGCTGCAGATCGAGCGCGGTCGCGTCGTCGGCGCGCTCGACGCCTCGGCTGATTTCGAGCAAGTCTTGGCTGCGATTCGCGCCGACGAAGGGGAGGTTTGGTTGCGCGAGCTGGGCTTCGGCATGAATCGCGCGTTCTCGCGTGAGCATCGCGTCGCCGACGTGGGCGCGTTCGAGCGCGTGTGTGGTGTGCATTTATCGCTCGGCGCTCGCCATGGGGTCTATAAAAAGCCGCACCTCGATCGGCGCGTGGCTCGACACCACGTCGATACCTTCGCGGTCACCAGCCGCGTGCTCCTCGACGACGAGCTGGTCTACGCCGACGGCGCGTGGCTCGCGGCGTGATTCCACGCTGCGCTCCCTGCACGCTCCGCGGTGTAGGCGTGCTAGGGAGTCAGGACCAGGCGCTCGCTACTGTGGGCCATTCGTGTCCACGCTTGCTCCACGTCGCGCAGCGGAACGGCTCGCGCATCGACTCGGAAAGTCCCGCGTGCGATCTCTTTCACGAGCGTTGGAAGCTCCTTGACGATTTCGCGCCCCGGCACCGCACCGAGCCCGCTGCCGACGATCTGGAGGCGTGAAGCACGCAAGGCTGCGGACGGAACTGCCGCACTCTGGCCAGCGACGGAGCCGATTTCGATCCAGGTGAGCGGCCGACTGCGGTCGGCTCGCTCGGTGACGAGCAACTCGATGGCCTTCTCGGTACTCTCGCCCCAGATGAAGTCGAGCACGACATCGACGTCGCGGGCGAGCTGACCGAGCCGAGCCTCGCCCAACTTGACGACGTCGGTGGCGCCCAGTGCCGGCAGCTTTGCGAGGCGTTGCTCGTCGCGACCGACGGCAATGATTTGCGTTGCGCCCAAGTGCCGGGCTACCTGCACGGCCATGCTGCCAGCGCTCCCCGTAGCGCCGAGAATGAGCACGTTCTGCCGTTTCCGGAACGGGACGCGGCAACGCAGGGCGAGCCACGATCCCATCGCTGGGTTCATGGCGGCCGCCACGGCGATCGGGTCGCTGCTCGGTGGGAGCACGATGCTGTGATCGAGCTCGATCACGGTCTTGTCCGCCATCGAGCCGTGGGTTCCGTCGACCACGAAATAACGCAGCTTGCCGTCCGGGCCTCGCCCGACCCCGTCGAACCCCGGAACGAGCGGAAGCGTGCCAATGCCCGAGTAGTGCCTGCCTTCGGCCTTGGCTCGGGTGAGGTGATGGCGCTCGCGGACTACCTCGGTCTCGAGAAGTCGACGATGACGGGGCTGGTTGACCGAGCCGAAAAGCGAGGCCTCTTGGCGAGGGCGCCGAGCGCGGAAGACGGCCGGGCCACGGAGGTCTTTCTGACGAACGAAGGCACGAGGCTCGTCGAGCGGCTCTATCTAGAAGTGAAACAGGAGCTCGCGCCGCTCATGGATCGCCTCGACCCCTCCGAGCAGCGACACCTGCAGCAGCTACTTCGGCGCATGCTCGACCCGCAGGATGGCTGAACGTCGCGTCGGCGAGACTCGAAAGAGAGCGAAAATCCCGGCTTCGTGTGCATGCGTCCTTCCACGGTAGCTAAGCATCCTCGGAGTTCGCTAGGATCGGCCTCGGGGGTGATTTGCCCCACGAAAAGGAAGGCCAATCTTGATCCAATCACGCAAAGTTTTGCCCTTGGTCGGCGCACTCTGGTTAGCGGCATGCGCCTCGGCGAACGAAGTCCCTTCGGACGGCCCGCAGGCCACCACGGTCGAAGCGGACATGCGCAGCAATCACGGCAATCACGGCGGCCACGGAGGGCACAACCAGCCGGGCCAGCCATACCCCACGAAGGACCCCAAGGCGCTCAAGTTGCGCGAGCAGCACGTGCGCGAAATCTACGAGAACCTCGTGTATCCGAAGCCGATCGGCATTCTCACGGGGGCGACCTCGGTGGATCATCTGTTCGAGCGCGACTCGGTCAAGGGACGCGTCACGCCCGTCGGGCAATTTCCGGACTACAGCGCGGTCGTCGAGTACTTCTACGCGCTCGCGGTCACGCCCGGATCGATCGTCGACGGCGTGAAGTTTCGCTCGTTGCTGTCGGGCGACGACCAGGTTTCGATGGCCATCGATATTCACTTCTGCCGCTCACCCGATGGGGTGTGCGACCCGGATGTGCCGAATAGCGCGACCTCCCAGACGCTGACACAAGTGGGGTTCTTCCGCTTCAACAAGCAGAACCGCGTGATCTCGATGGATCTCAACATCTTGAACCTCGGCAAGGCTTCGGACCCGCCGAACGACCCGGCGGTCCACGCGGCGGCCATCGGGCAGCTTTGTACGGCGCTCACGGTGGCGCACGTCGAGCCCACGACGGGCGCCGTCGTCAACTCTGGCACTTGCACGAGCTACTTCGATTCAGCCGACGACTTCCCGTCGGGTTTCCCACTCGCCGCCGGCGCGTTCGAAAACTGCGTGGCCTTCATGCAATCGATCCCCTACGGCACCTGGGATCGCGCCAACAGCAACACCGTGACTTGCCGCCAGCTGCACACGATCCTCACGGCGGTCGATCCTGACATGCATTGCCCGCACACCAGCGCCGATGGCGGCGGAGCCTGCATCGACTTTTCGTACGCGTCTTATTACGACGAGTCGTTCTAGGGTTGCTCCTCACGCTGAGAGTCGCGTGACGGCCAGCGTGCTCGCACCCTTCGGGTGCTGCGCGCGCTGGGACCCTCAACGCCGGACGTGAGGGCCCGCGGCGGGCCCTCACGCGCGGCGGAGGGTCCCACGCCGCGTGCGCTGCGGCTCGTCTAGCGATGTGCGTGGGTGTTCGCGGCTATGGCTGTGTCGTGAACCAAGCTACGCGACGAGCTGCGCGCGCTGCGCCCGCTGCGCCCGCTAACCAACCATCGATCGCGGGTTTTCACGCACGCCAGGCGCCGGCGCGCGCGGCGTCGCGCACGTATTGCGAGAAGTCGCGGGGCTTGCGCCCCAGCGCGCGCTGCACGCCATCGGTCAACAGCGCGTTGTGCCCGTCGAGTAACGAGCTGAATAGTTCGGTCAGGAACGCCGCCTGCGCAGGCGGCAGTTCGGGAGCGAGCGCTTCGGCGAATGCCTCACTCGAGATCGGCCTGTAGCGAGCGGAACGCCCCGTGACGCCTGCGATCTCGCGCAGCGCTTCGCTGAAGCTCAGCAGTGCCGGCCCGGTGAGGTCGTAGATTTGTCCCGCGTGACGCGCATCGGTGAGCGCGGCGGCTGCAACGTCTGCAATGTCGTCTGCGTCGATGAAGGGCTCGCGCACGTCGGGTGCCGGCAGCGCGAGCTCGCCGCCGAGCACCGCGCCCAGCAGGTGCCCCTCACTGAAATTCTGATTGAACCAAGCGCAACGCAAGATCGTGAACGACGCGCCCGACTCACGGACCGCGCGCTCGCTCGGCCAGACTTGGTGCTCCCCGCGCCCCGAGAGCAGGACGATGTGCTCGATTCCGGATTCGAGTGCCAGCTTCGAGAGCTTCCGCACGCGCTCGGATGCACCTGGGAACGCCAAATCGGGATAATACGTGAGGTACATCGCCTTTGCGCCGCGGAGTGCCGGCGCCCAAGTGAGCTCTTGCTCCCAGTCGAAGGACACCTCGCTCGAACGACTCACGCTTCTCACGGGCACGCCGAGAGCGTTCAAACGCGCGTGCACTCGCCGTCCTGTCTTGCCAGTCCCACCCACGATTACCGTGCTCGATTTCATGTGCATTCTCCTCGAAACGGCCGAAATGGCCGCTCACGAGCGAGAACATGAGCCTTGCAAGAGTGCATAGCCACCGGCGTTTTGACAGATACGTATTGCAAAAACGCATGGCTAGCTGGTCGACCGAACCAGGCGCAAACGTTGGGACGCTGCAGGGCGGGGGAGGGTAGGACTGGACGCGCTGGCGTCGAAGGACTTTGCTCGCCGAATGAGCGAATCGTCGCGCTTGGTCGTCCATCATTTGGAGCATTCCCGTTCGCTGCGCGTGCTTTGGCTGCTCGAGGAGCTGGGGCTGCCCTACGACATCCGGCGCTACGCGCGCGATGCCAATTTCCGCGCGCCGCCCGAGCTCAAAGCCGTGCACCCGCTCGGTCGGTCTCCGGTCGTCGAGGTGGACGGCCGTGTGCTCGCCGAGTCCGGTGCCATCATCGAATACTTGCTGGAACGCGAGGGCGGCAAGCTCCGTCCTGAAGAGTTGGATGCCAAACTACGCTACCGTTTCTTTCTGCACTATGCCGAGGGCTCGGCCATGCCGCCCCTGTTGGTACAGTTGCTCGTCGACAGGATTCGGAACCAGCGCGTGCCGTTCTTCGTGAAGCCAATCACGCGCAAGATTGCCGAGGGCGTTGAGCAAGCCTTCTCGGGACCGGCGATCGCAACACATTTCGGCTTCGTCGAGAACGAACTGTTGGCTCGTCCTTACTTTGCTGGCTCCGAGTTCACGGCGGCGGACATTCAGATGATCTACCCGGTCGAGGCGGCGCTCCTGCGCAGCAATGGAGATTGGCCGAGTCTTCGCGCCTGGCGAGAGCGCGTCACGGCGCGGCCTGCCTTTCAGCGCGCGGAAGCGAAGGGCGGCCCTTCGATGCCTTCCCGAAAGTGAGCGGCCAAGCAGCAGTCGCAAGTGCTCCTCGCTCCGAGGCGCGCAGCACCCACGTGCGCTAAGAGCCAATCCTAGAACCCCTCCCGTCGCCCACCTGCGGATCCGCTTCGCAATCCTGCGTTGCGGCTCCTCAACGTACTTTTCAAGTACGCCCTCGTCGCCGCGCCTAGGCTTGCTCGCGTCT
>Ga0164309_10001509_pt1 | contig 11327 bp, 6 predicted proteins | sample Whisoiple_247_MG_FD_109984 | JGI IMG/M metagenome (GOLD analysis project Ga0164309, IMG submission 109984) | Soil microbial communities amended with fresh organic matter from upstate New York, USA - Whitman soil sample_247_MG | ecosystem: Environmental > Terrestrial > Soil > Unclassified >... | reverse complement strand
TGCGAAGCCGAATCGAACAGCCGCTCTGCTTCGGCCTGGCGGCCCGATTGCATAAGCGTTTGCCCGAGACCAATCTCGCAGCGAGCCAATTCCGGCCGCAACCCGAGCTCGAGGCAGATCTCGGAAGCTTGCAGATAATGGCGCTCGGCTTCTTCTTGATCCGGTGCGGCACCGCTTCGATAGATCTCTGCCAAAAGGCGAAACGCGTCGGCTTCTATCGCGCGATACTTGTACTTACGCGCAAGTTCGAGAACGCTGCGGGCATGATCCAGCATTCCCTCGTACCTGTTGTCCAGCAGCTTGGCAAAACCCAGGTACGCACTCGACCAGGCTTCCCCATAGGTGAATTTGCTGGCGCGAGAGAATCCCAACGCCTTCGTAAGCAGCGCTATTCCTTCGGCGGGGCGTCCCGCCAGCACATAGGTGTAGCCCAGGGATGTCGAGAGGATCGGAACCAGATAGTTGATCTGGCTGGCGCGGCAAACCTCGAAACCATGCTCCAGGGCTTGCAATGCCTGGGGCACATCGCCCTTGTGCGACCAGATGAAGCCCGCCCACCAATACGCCAAAGCAATGTCGTAAGGCCGCTGAACCTCGTCGGCGATGAGACATGCCTTTCGCGCGGCATCGATCGCTGCCTCGAAGTTGCCCAAACGGCCGTGAGACGCTCCCAACATACCCAGCCACAACACCGAGCCGGTGCCGGTGGTGCCGATCCGCTGGTGCCGCAGCGGGCCATCGATCCAGGCGAGGTTATCCTCGAGCACCGCGACCGATTGCCGGAAGTCGCCGCGCCACATATAGGCCTGGCCGAGATAGAAGCTGGCCCCGACATCCACAGCGCGGTCGCCGATTTCGCGGGCGATGCTGCGCGCCCGCAGGCCGCATTCAATGCTGGCATCGAGCCCGCCGCGCCAATTGTGGACGAACGACATGGCGACGTTGATTGCCGCCAACCGTGGGCGATCGTCGATCGAAGTGGCCAGGGTTTCAGCCTCGGCAAGGCAGTGCTCGAGCCGGTCGTAATTGGCCGTCGCTCCGATTATCGGTCGCAACTTCAGCCGGATGTCGATCCCCTGGCGGATACGTTCGGGATCCTGAGGCAGGTGCTTGAGCGCCTGCAGGGCCTGTTCGAAGAAGGCGCCCCCTTCCCGATAGGCGGATAATTCCACCGCCTTGTCGCCGGCCTGGCACAGATATGCCACGGCTTCCTTCCAGAGCGCCGCGTTGAAGGCATGATGCGCGAGGCTTTCGACCACATCCTGCGGGTTCTCCCGATTCTGCAATTCCATGGCGCGCAGTACGCGGGCGTGGAGCACCTGACGCTTGGCCGAGATCAAGCCGCCATACGCGACCTCATGGACCAGAGCGTGCGTGAACTTCCATTGAACGGATGTCGCGCTTGACCTTTCATACACGAAATGCGCGGCCTGCAGTTCCGCCAGCAGTTGTTGCAGTTCGAGCCCGGCGAGGTCGACGACATCGCGCAACAGGGTAATCGGAATCTCCGATCCGATCACGGAAGCCATTTGCAACAGCGTTTTGCGTTTCGGGCTGAGGCTGTCGATACGCGCAGCGATCACCGATTGCACCGTTTCGGGGATCTGGATTTCGCGGATTTCCCGGGTCAGTTCATAGCCGCCGTCACGCGCGCGCAGCACCCCGCTCTCCACAAGCGTTCTGACCGTTTCCTCGATGAACAGCGGCGTCCCGCCGGTGCGCTCGACGATCAGGGCGCGCAACTCCGCCGTGGCTGCACTGTCCCCCAGCAAGGACCGAACCAGCTGGTCGGCAGCATTGGATTCCAGCGGATCGAGATCTACTCTGGTGACGCAGTCCTTGCTCTCCCAGTTGGCCTGGTACTCCGGCCGACACGTCAGGACCACAAGCAAGCGGCTGGCGCCCATGGCTTCCACCAGGCTCTCGACCACGTCTTGCGTCTCGACATCGGTCCATTGCATGTCCTCGAACCAGAGCAGAAGCGGACGATTCTGGACGCAGCGCAAGAACAGGTCCTTGACGGTCGACCTCATTCGCTGCCGCCGCACGGTGGGTTCCAGCGTCGGCCAATCGGCATCGTCGACAGCAAGCTCGAGCAGCGATTGCAATGCCGGAACATAGATCGATGAGCCTGCCGGCAACGCAGCAAGAGCATCATGCAGGCGGCCCGTCGCGTCGGCGGGGGAAGCCTGCTCGGGAATCTCGCACCAGGAACGCAGCAGGTTGGAGATGGCCAGATAGGGCGTGCCACGCAGGTAAGGGGCCGCGGCGGTCTTGAGCACCGTCCAGTCGGACAGTTGAGGCGACTGGATAAACTCGTGGACCAGCCGGGATTTTCCTGTGCCCGCCTCGCCTTTGACGGCAATCACCTGGCCCTGGCCATTGCTGGCCAATTCCAGTGCGCGCTGCAGTCGGGCGGCCTCGCTCGCTCGCCCGACGAACGGTGTCAGTCCTCGAGCCGCTGTCACTTCCCAACGCGTGCGCGCCGATGTGTGCCCGACGATTTGAAACAACTCGACCGGGTGGCGAACTCCTTTCACCGATGCCTCCCCGAGCGAGACGGCCTCGACGAAACCCTTTGCCATTCGCATGACATTGGCCGTGCAGTAAATCGCGCCTGGAGAAGCCATCTGCTCCATGCGCGCCGCGAGATGAACGGTTGGCCCGATCGCGTCGTAATCGACCGAAAGGTCGTTGTGGATGGCGCGAACCAACACCTCGCCTGCGTGCAAGCCAACCCTGATGGCGATGTCGTCGTCGCATGCCGCGCGAACGCCCTTTTGCATATCAAGCGCGGCGTAAGCGGCGCGCACGGCATTGTCCTCGTGCGCTAGCGGCGCACCGAACAAGGCCATGATGCCGTCACCCTGCACCCGGTTGATCGTGCCTTCATAGCGATGCACGGCATTGATCATTGCATCGAGCGCCGGACGCAGCCGCAAGTCGGCATCTTCCGGGTCGAGATCCTCGATTAAAGTCGTCGAGCCCCTGATATCCGCGAACAGAACCGTGATCTGCTTGCGCTCGCCTTCGAGCAGGCCGCGGCTGTCCAGGATGCGTCGCGCCAGATGCTGCGGAAGATGAACCGGGGCGGCCAGGCTGGCCCCTTCATCCCGAAATCCTGCCGACAGGCCGCGCTCGAACTTCGCGCCGCAATTGCCGCAGAACCAGTTCGACAATGGGACCGGCTTGCCGCACTCGGCGCACGGCAGGACCAGCGCCCCTCCGCAGTCCCGGCAATGCCGGGCTTCGCTCGGATTCGAGGCGCCACAAGCCGAGCAGTCCATGGGACTCCGGGGAAGCAGGAATTTACGAGGTAAAACCTATACCGCGAAGCACACCAGCATCAAGCGTCATATGGGAAAGGAGCCGTCTTCCGTCCGGCATCCGGCGCCCCGCAGGGCGCGACGAGTAGCGGGGATTTGACGGCACAACAATCGATTGTAGGATACGCTAATATAGGGGATCGAGGAGGATATGAAATGTCACTTCTAGTTCACGCAAAGCTTCCGACCCAGGAGTCTATCAACGATCAATTCACGCATGGAAATATCCATAAATCGCTGGCGTATTATAACAGAATCAAGCGACCGAACGGCGAGTATCAGTTCGGCGATCTAACCGTGCAGTGGTACGGCGCGAACCCCGACTGGATGAACGAGGTGAATACCTACGACGCGACGGCGCAGCAGCAGATCATAGGCTACATCGTCGGGTTCCTGAACCACAAGACGAACGGCAACCCAGATCCCACACCGTTCACCATCGTATGGAGCGAAGGCAAGAAATCCATCACCCGGACCGCCAATACGATAGAAATCGTCGGCTACCCCCAACCCCCGACCGCGGCGGAACTGAAAAACAAGAAACCGTGACGGAAAATATCCGCGCTGCCGAGACCCGGCTTGGACGCGGGGCGGGTTCAAGCCGGCCCGCGGGCTTGATCCGTTTTGGCGAGCTGCAGGCAAAACGCCAGCAGTCCGGCGGTGACCTCGTCAATGATGTGCCGCATCTGGTGCCAGGGCGGCTGAAACTGCTTGCCCCATTCCAGCGTCCAGGACAGGATTTTCGACTTGCCGGGATCGGTAATATGCCGGCTGTAGAAATAGTCATCGGAGGGGCCCGACGCCGGGTAGGCCTGATAGGTTTGCTCGACGTAATAGGCGGTGCCCCTCACCGCCTTGATGCCTTCACGCAAGGCCGCCGAAAGCGATAGCATCTCGGCAAGATCGTCAGGCGGTATGTACTCCCCGTACGTTCCGTCGATGCCGCGAAGGCCATCATAGGCTGGGTTCATGAAGTTCATGTCCGGATCGTTGCTCTGGTCGGTGTCGTCGCTCCACCGGTACAGGATATGCTGTCCATAACAATGCAGATCGATGAAGAACCGCGTGTTGGCGAACCGGTCTGCGATCCATCGCGCATTCCGCGTTTCCGGCTCGGAGAAGGCGGAGGGGCCGAAGTAGTAATCGCTGCATTGGTCGGTCGACGTCAGATTGCCGGATAACGGGCTGAAGAATTTCCGGAAATCCCAGAGAAAATCATAATTCCGGTTCAGGTCCACGCCGAGGCACTGCGCCAAAGGCTCAGGCTCAGGACGGCGATTCTTCCGCCAGTCGCTGTTGGCGGCCGCGCTCATGCTGAACTGCCTGCCATCGGGATTGGCCTGCGGAAAGATCACGATGTCCAGCGTATCGACGATAGTCTTGATCTCGGCTGCGCTGAACGTCTTGCCGCCGAAGCTGAGCGGGGTGCCGTTCAGGTAAGCCTGCTCGATGCATTCGATGAAATTGATCAGGATGTCGCAGCTGCCCCATTCCCGGGCATGAACACCACCGAGAAAATAAACGCCGGTACGGTTTGCGCCGCTGCCATTGCCGATCTTGAGCGCGTGACACTGGCGGCCTTGCCAGGTTTTTTCGGGCAACGCGATCAGTTGCGCGATGGCGGAATAAGGCGCCGCCGCGGCTTTGAGCAGTGCGGATTCCACTTCCTCCACGTTGAGATATCCGGTGGCTGCGGTGTTGGTGGATTGCGTGTAGCGATTGCCCCGCCCGACCTCGTGCTGCCGGAGTTTCGCTGCTTCGTCGGCGTCTTCATGCTGAACGACCGCGTACCCGTTCTGTTGCAGTTTGCGGATTTCACCTGGCGTGGCGTACGCAGCGACGGTGTATCCCGTATCGGCAGCAAAGCGAATTCCGTGATCGAAAACCTGGATGCCGTGCTTGCGGACCAGATCAACCATGGCGGCTCTATCCGATCCGCTGATCGTGATCCGATATCGTGGCATCGCAAGAGCCCTGGTCCAGGTCCGGTACCACGACAGGTTGCACCATGAGTCCAGACCGGGCAAGCACTCGCTGATCTGACCAAGACGAAGGCGAGCAGATAATCCGTCCGGCCAGGCTACAGGCAGGTCACGCGTTCAGCGGCGAGGTAGCCGAACAGCAGGCCGACGCCGAACAATAGCACCAGCCCCGCCGCGCCGAATTCCAGGCCGCGCATGATGAGCGCGCCGCCGCCTTCGCTGGCCCCGCTCAAGCGCCGCGCCAGGTCTTTTGCCGACACCGCGATAACGGCAATGGTCGCCACCGTGATCGCGGTGCCGAGCCCCATCACCAGGGTCGCGGCGATGCCGGCCCAGAACATGCCCTGCGCCAGCGCGAACACCAGGACCAGGATCGCGCCCGAACAGGGCCGCAGGCCGACGGCGAAGATCGCACCAAAACCGCGCCGCCAGCCGCCGGGGCCGGCGAGCTCGCTTGGAACGGGGCCATGGGAATGGCCGCAATGCTCGTCATGGACGTGACCCTGGGCATGATCATGCCCGTGCCCGTCGTGACGATGCTCATGGCCGCGATGCGCCACATGGGCGTGAGGATGCGAATGCCCGTGGTGACCATGGTCGTGTCCGTGGCCGGCATGATCGTGGGGGGCAGATGCAGCCAACGCCATCGCCGGTAGGGCTTGTGGCGCCTGTAGCGCGCGAATGAATCCCCCGCCCTTGGTCCAGACCAGCCGGGCGCCGAACGCCGCGATCAGGGCGTAGCTTGCGATCTCAATCGCCTTTTCGGCCCCGCACATGGTTTTGGCGGTGGCGTTGAGCAGAACAGCGCAGATCCCGACCATCGCCACCGCGACCAGCGACTGCATCAGCGCGGACGCGAATGACAGCACGATGCCGCGCTTCGCGGTCTCCTGGTTGGCGATCAGATAGGACGAGATCACCGCCTTGCCGTGACCGGGCCCCGCGGCGTGAAATATTCCGTAAGCAAAGGAGATGACGAGCAGGGTCCAGACCGCTGACCCGTCGGATTTCGCGGCGCGGATGGTCGAGGACATCTCGCGATAAAATTCCGATTGTTTCGACAACAGCCATCCGACGATGCCGCGGACCTGCGGCTCGGCGCTCGGGCGCGGACCGCCGAACGGGTTTTGCGCCATCAAGACGTGGACGGCGCTGTCGAGCGCCAGCACAACCACCGCCGCCGCGACGCCAATCGTCAGCGCGCGCGCAAAGCCGGATGTCGGCCTCATGGACAATCCACCGTGATCTTGTTGGCGAACATCGCCCCGTAGTTCGAATTGTCGCCGCTCAGGAAATTCTGCTCGCTGAGCTTCTGGGCATTGGCGGTGCCGTCAGTGGGCCGCTGGATCTTCAGCTGGCAGGCGGCGGGAGCTCCGACCAGCTTGATCGGGTCCTTGTCGTCGAGCTGGAAGTCGATGAAATAGCTCGGATCGAACACTTCCAGCGCCAGCTCCTTCGGCTTCACCGGGGTTTTCAGCGGAAGCGTGAAATGCAGCGTCAGCGCGGCATCCTTGTATTCCAGGAAATAGTCGACCGGCTCCTGGAATTTCTCCTTGTTGCCGTCGGCCTTGGCAAAGGTGAAGAAGGCGAATTCCTTGAGCGATTCGACATTGGTCTGCGCCAGCGAGGCCAGCTCTTCGCGGCTGTAGACGCCCTTGGTCTTGGTCTCGATGCCCTGCAGCGCATAGGTCGAGAACATATCGTCGAAGGTCCAGGCGTGACGCACGCCGGTGATCGAGCCGTCCGGAGCATAGATCAGCTCGCTGGTTGCGGTGATCCAGACATGGGGATGGGCCTGCGCCGCGCCCGCGCCAAGGGCGCAGGATGCGGCAAGCAGCAGCCAACCCAGCAAGCCGCACATAAAGCTGTTCATGTCAGGCTGCCTCTGATGTTTCGAGCAGGCCGCGGCGGCGCAGCAGCGCGTCGGGCTCCGGCTCGCGGCCGCGGAACGCGACATAGGCCTCTTCGGGATCGCGCGAGCCGCCCGACGAATAGATGTTGTCGTGCAGACGTTTTGCGACCTCGGGGTCGAAAATATTGCCGGCCTCCTCGAACGCGCCGAACGCGTCGGCATCCATCACTTCCGACCACATGTAGCTGTAATAGCCCGAGGCGTAGTGATCGCCGGAGAAAATATGGCCGAACTGCTGCGGCCGGTGCCGCATCGAGATTTCCGCCGGCATCCCGATCTTTTCCAGCTCAGCGCGCTCGAACGCCCGCACATCCCGGCTGGCCGAGGCCGGCTGGGTGTGGAATTCGAGGTCGACCAGCGCCGAGGAGACGAATTCCACGGTGGCAAAGCCCTGGTTGAATTTTCGCGCGGCAAGGAAGCGCTGCAGGAGATCGTCCGGCAGCGGCTCGCCGGTCTGGTAATGCCGGGCGAACTGCCGCAGCACCTCCGGCTGTTCCTGCCAGTGCTCGTAAAGCTGCGAAGGCAGCTCGACGAAATCGGTGAACACGCTGGTGCCGGACAGCGAGGGATAGGTCACCTCGGACAGCATCCCGTGCAGCCCGTGGCCGAATTCGTGGAACAGGGTCCGCGCGTCGTCCGGCGACAACAGCGACGGCTGGCCGTCGGCGCCCTTGGCGAAATTGCAGACATTGATGATCAGCGGATAGATGTCGCCGTCGAGCTTCTGCTGGTCGCGCAGCGAGTTCATCCAGGCCCCGGACCGCTTCGAAGGCCGGGCGAAGTAGTCGCCATAGAACAGCGCCTTGTGCTGCCCGGCGGCGTCCTTGACCTCCCACACCCGCACATCCGGATGCCAGACCGGAATATCCTTGCGCTCGGAGAAGCTGACGCCGAACAGGCGGTGAGCCGTGTCGAAGGCGGCCTCGATGATGTGATCGAGCACCAGATAGGGCTTTATCGCGGCGTCGTCGAAATTGGCGCGGCGCTGCCGCAGCTTTTCGGCGTAGTAGCGCCAGTCCCAGGGCGCCAGCCCGAAATTGCCACCCTCCTCCGCAACCAGCGCCTGCAGGTCGTCGCGATCCCTGAGCGCCCGGGCCCGCGCGGGCTTCCAGACCCGCTCCAGGAGCCCGCGCACGGCCTCCGGCGTCTTGGCCATCGAATCTTCCAGCCGATAGGCGGCGAAGGTCGGAAAGCCCAAAAGCTTCGCGCTCTCCTCGCGCAGGCTGAGGATTTCGACAATGACGGCGTTGTTGTCGTTGGCGTTGTCGTTGTCGCCGCGCGCGACAAAGGCCTTGTAGACCTTCTCGCGCAGGTCGCGCCGAGCGGAGCTCTTCAGGAACGGCTCGACGGAAGAGCGCGACAGCGTGACGATCGCCTTGCCTTCCATGCCGCGCTCGCCGGCTGCGGCCCTGGCAGCGGCGATAAAACTGTCCGGGAGGCCATCGCGATCGGCCTCGCCGAGTTCCATGAACCAGTCCTGCTCGTCGCCCAGCAGATGATGGCTGAACGCCGTGCCGAGATGCGCCAGCCGCTCGTTGATCTCGGCCATCCGCGCCTTGGCGGCGTCGTCGAGGCCCGCGCCCGCGCGGCGGAAGCGGGTGTAGGTGCGCTCCAGCAGCCGCGTCTGCTCGCCGGTCAGGCCGAGCGTGGCGCGATTCTCGTGCAGCATCGCGATCCGGCCGAACAGCACCGCGTTCATCATGATCGGGTTCCAGTGCCGCGCCATCCTGAGCGACACCTCCTTGTCGATCTCGAGCAGCGCCGGGTTGGAATCCGCCGACACCAGGTCATAGAACACGGCCGACACCTTGGAGAGCAGTTTTCCGGAGCGCTCCAGAGCGGTGACGGTGTTTGCAAAATCCGGGGCGGAGGGATCGTGGGTGATCGCGGCGACCTCGGCTGCGTGGTCGGCGAAGGCCTGCTCGAATGCGGGGAGGAAATGTTCCGGGCTGATCTCCGCGAATGGCGGCGTCTCGAACGGCGTCTGCCACGCCTTCAAGAGCGGGTTTACCGGCGGCTCCGAGGTGACTGCCGTTTCCTGGGTTTCCGACATCAACAATTCCCGTTTTCGTCCCGAATATATTGAGGAACTTATATCACGCGATGGGGCTTTTTTGGGCCTTTTGCGCTTGATAGCGGAGCACTTTTCGGGGAGATTGCGGCCCAAACCGGATACAGGCCCATGAGTTCGCAGCCCTCCCCGACCAGCCGCCGCCAGATCATCTGGCCGACCGTCATCACGGTCATCAGCGCGGCCATCCTGATCGGCGCCGAGGTGTTCGGCGCGGCATTCGCCGGCGGCTGGGCGCTTGCGATCCTGCTTGGGCTCGACGACACCGGCGCGCACATCCTGCAGGCCGTGCTGTTTGCGATCGGCGTCTTCGTCATGGCGACCTTCATCCGTGCCGCGCAGCGCGTCGAGCCGTTTACGCGGCGCGCGTAATCCGGCTGACCAACAAAGCCGCTCGCCGCTTGGCGCGAAATGCTTTCAGCTCATTAAACAAGCTTAACGTCTGTTCACATTCAGCGCCGCTCACGCACGCTGAGAGCTCCGCTCGCAAGCACGCGTTAGGCAAATTTGGCCCCAGCCTAAAAAAAATGTTGCGAAGCAGACTCAAAACCCTTATTTGCAGTCTTGCCCAATTTCGCACGTGCCTGTGGTCGTGTGTCAGTCGGTAGGTATCCGGACAAGAGGCCGGACAGCCGCCAAGGGATGAAGAACCGAGGGTCGCTCAAGTCATCTGACTTGATAGGCCAGCATCTCTCTCAAGAGATGCCGTTGAAGGTCTCTTCGCTCCTTGCAACCGTGACTGGCAGCCGGAGGCGAACCGGCGCACCTCGTTCTCAACGGGGGACGCGACTTAAAGCAACGACGGATCGGGCTTTTTTGGTCTCTGCCGGCTTTCCACCAGCCGGCGCGAATACCGAAGAGGCTTGTCCTTCATTGCCAGGTGTGCGGGCGGGATCATTCCCAACCAATCCACGGCAGCACAATTCGGTTCGAGTTTTTCGGCTTCGTTGCGCCTCCATCGCGCGATGTGGCCGGAGCGCTCTTATCCGAGATCACATTTGAACGTGTCCCGTCGCTGGGCCGTTTGGAGGGTGCTATGACCGAACGTATTCAGGAATTCCTGCGCAACCGCCGCAACGAGGGCCAGGACGTCGAGCCGTGTCTCGTCGTCGACCTCGAGGTCGTGCGCGACAACTATCAGACCTTCTCGACGGCGCTGCCGGACAGCCGTGTGTTCTACGCGGTGAAGGCAAACCCGGCGCCGGAAGTGCTGTCGCTGCTGGCCTCGATGGGCTCGTGCTTCGACTGCGCCTCGGTCGCCGAAATCCAGATGGCGCTTGCCGCCGGCGCGCCCGCGGATCGCATTTCCTATGGCAACACCATCAAGAAGGAGCGTGACATCGCGCGCGCTTTCGCGCTCGGCATTCGCCTGTTTGCCGTCGACTGCACCGCGGAGGTCGAGAAGACCGCCCGTGCCGCCCCCGGCGCCAAGGTGTTCTGCCGCATCCTCTATGACTGCGCGGGCGCCGAATGGCCGCTGTCGCGCAAGTTCGGCTGCGATCCGGAGATGGCGGTCGAGGTGCTCGACCTCGCCAAGCGCCTTGGCCTGGAGCCCTATGGCATCTCGTTCCATGTCGGCTCGCAGCAGCGCAAGGTGAAGGCGTGGGACCGCGCATTGGCGATGGCCTCGACCGTGTTCCGTGACTGCGCCGAGCGCGGCATCAACCTCTCCATGGTCAACATGGGCGGGGGATTTCCGACCAAGTATCTCAAGGATGTGCCGCCGGTTGTGCAGTACGGCCGGTCGATCTTCCGCGCCCTGCGCAAGCACTTTGGCAACCAGATCCCGGAGACCATCATCGAGCCGGGCCGCGGCATGGTCGGCAATGCCGGCATCATCGAGACCGAAGTCGTTCTGATCTCCAGGAAGAGCGACGAGGACGATGTGCGCTGGGTTTATCTCGACATCGGCAAGTTCGGCGGCCTCGCCGAGACCATGGACGAGTCGATCCGCTACGCGATCCGCACCCCGCATGACGGGGCGGAAATGACGCCGTGCGTGCTCGCAGGCCCGACCTGCGATTCCGCCGACGTGC
>Ga0164309_10001508_pt1 | contig 11339 bp, 7 predicted proteins | sample Whisoiple_247_MG_FD_109984 | JGI IMG/M metagenome (GOLD analysis project Ga0164309, IMG submission 109984) | Soil microbial communities amended with fresh organic matter from upstate New York, USA - Whitman soil sample_247_MG | ecosystem: Environmental > Terrestrial > Soil > Unclassified >... | reverse complement strand
GGCGTCGAGGTCACGGTCATCCTTCCGACGTTCACCAACACCGAGCTCATCGCGGGCACGAAGGCCACCGGCGCGCAGAAGCCGGTCCAGCCCGAGGACATCGCTGCGGCGATCGTGAAGGCGCTCGACAAGCCGAAGACCCACGTCTCGGTGCCGGCCCAGTTGCGGTTCATCGCGTCCGTGACGTCCATGCTCGGTCCGCGCGGACGTCGCTGGCTGTCCAAGCAGTTGGGCAACGACCGGGTGTTCCTCGACGTCGACACGACGGCACGCAAAGGTTACGAGGATCGCGCTCAGTCCGCCACCGGGGTTCTCGACCCTTCCCGTCGCTCCGCTCGCCCCTAGTGACCTTCCCCGTCGCTCCGCTCGCCCCTAGCGAGAAGTAGGGCCCATCCCCCTGCGCATGATCTCCGCCAGTTCTTGGCGCGTCGTCACGCCGAGGCGCTGACACGCCCGCAGCAGGTGGCCCTCGACGGTACGCACCGACATGACGAGTTTGTCGGCGATCTCCTTGTTGGTGAGGCTCGCCGCCACCAGCTCGGCGACCTCGCGTTGCCTACCCGTCAGCGGCACCGGCGCGGACGCGATGCGCGTGGCGGGAGTGGACAAGCCGCCGCAGTCGCGGGCAAGCTGTTCGGCCGCCGACGCCGCGAACTGCCCGCGTCCGCGGTGTTGCGCGGCCATGAACGCCTCCGCCGCCTGGGCGGCGGCATCGGCTGCCGTGCAGCGGTCGCCGATGGCCTCGTACGCACGAGACGCCTCCAGCAGGCCCTCCCCGCGCCGCGCCCGCAGCGACTCCGCATGGGCGGCAACGGCATCGGCCAACGGGAGCTTGAGTTGGTCGGCGAGTTCACGAGTCCGCGCGATGATGTCGTCCAGCCCGTCGACGACGCCCCACTGCAGCGCCGCCTGCATGCACGCCACCTCGTGGGTGGGCTGGTTCCGGTCGCGGGCCACCTTCGCCTCGGCCATCACCGTGTCGATCGCCTCGCCAAGCGAACCGCCGGCCGCCAGCGTCCAGCCGGTGGCCAGCGCCAGTGCGGTCTGCATGAACAGGAAGTCCGGCGGGACGGCGCGGCGCGCCTCCACAAGCATCTGCGCCGACAGTTCGGGTTGCCCCTGCTTGGCGTAGAGCTCGGTCAGCGCGAAGGCACACGCGGGCCGCAACCCGGTCGTGACGGCGTGGTCCTCGACCCCCGCGAGGGTTTCGCGCAGTAGCCGACCCGCGGCATCGAGCTCGCCGCGCATCAGTTCCGCACTGGCGAACAGGAAGACCAGGTTGGCATACGCCAACCCAGGGACGTCGTTGACCTGCTCCGCGAGTTCCGCGGCGGCATCGACGCATTCCGCGATGCGACCGGTGAGCCTGCACGCCCTGGCGTACACGCCGAGGAACCAGAAGCGCATGTGCGAGGTCTCGTGGGAGTTCGTCGCGCGGTCGAGCGCCGCCCGGGCCACCGGGGTGATGTCGTCGGCGTGGCCGAGGGCACCGCACGACATGACCAGGGCCACCGACGCGAGCATCGCCGACAGGTCGGACAGCTCCTCGGAATCCAGTGCGGTCCTGGCCTTCAGCTCGGCCTCGGCGCAACGTGCGAACACCGCGTCGACGCAGGCCTCCACGGCCAGCCGCTCCACGCGTTGCGCGTCGGTCTCCGGGCCCTTGGCCAGGTCCGCGAGGACTGCGGCCGCCTCGCCGGGCTGCGCAAGCATCCACATCAGATTCGCCGCCAGCACGGTGGCCCAGCGGTGGCGCGACGGTGCGGGTCGGGAGACGAGGGCCCGCAGCAGTTCCTTGGCCTTCGTGCCCTGCCCGGCCAGGAAGCGGTTGAGGGCCTGAAGCTCGACCGCCTCCACCGAACCGAGTGCGGTCGCCGCGGCGGCGAACCGGTCGGCGAGGTCGAGATCGAGCAGCTTCATGGCGTGGCGGGCCGCGTCGAGGTAGAGCGCCGGATCGGGCGCAAGGTCGGATTGGAGCACCAGCAGGGCGCGACGGACCGTCGCCTGCGGGTCGCGATCGTCGGTGTCGTACAGACGGCGGGCCAGTTCACCCCGCACCTTGGACAGATGCAGCTCACCGACCGTCGCCCGCCGCAGCTCCCCGAACAGGGGATGCGCGAGCCGCGCCATCAGTGTGCCGCCGGAGCGTTCGACGGTGATCAGGCGCTTCACGTCGGCCGCTTCGACGTGCTCGCGCCCGACCACGTCGGTCAGCACGTCGACCTCGAGCGGCTCGCACTGCGACAGCGTGTCGACCACGCGGGCGAGGTCGGGCGGTAGCCGGTCCATCTGGCTGCCGACGAGGTCGCTCATGCTCTGCGACACGGCGACGTCGCGGTCCCAGATCCAGAGGCCTGCGGCCTTGTGGAAGCGGTCGGCCGCCACCTGATCCCTGATCAGCTGCTGTAGGTAAAGCGGGTTGCCGCCGGTGAGCTTCCAGAACCGCTTCGCACTACGGGCGTCGATGGGGCCGCCGAGCACGCTCTCGACCATCAGGCGAGTGGCGTCCTCGCTCAGCGGGTCCAGGTCGAGCCTGGCCAGCAGGCCGTCCTTCCACAGCGCCGTCACCGCGTCGGGTGCGCCACTTCCGGTGCGCAGCGTGACCACCAGCCGCGCCTCACGGGTCTGCGCGAGGTGGTGCACGACGTGCGCGGAGAACCCGTCGAGCAGGTGCGCGTCGTCGATGCCGATCAGGAACCGGCCCTTGGGCCCCTGGCCGACGAGTGAGTCGATGACGCGGCGCACGCTGGGCGCGGGGGCGGCGACGGCCGCCATGGCCTCAGCGGACAGCGTCGTGGTGAATGCGCCCAACGGAATCGGACGCGCAGACGCCGTCCCGACGATCCAGTTGGTCTGCATCCCCGAGGCCGCGGCGCGGCCGATCAGTTCGCGAGCGAGCCGCGTCTTTCCCACGCCGGCGGCACCGGCGATCACCACACCTGCATACTTGCCGACACCACCGAGCGCACGGCGCAACTCCGCCAGCTCTGCGTCCCGCCCGGTCAGCGCATCCCCGCTGGCCACGGCCCGACTATAGCCGCGTCGCAGGTCATTGGGCGTCGTAATCAACGGCGTGCCCTTAGCCCAGCTCCGGCTCGGCGTCCCCCGCGCGATACGCCTCGATGACGTCGAGCCGTTCGAAGAGTTGCTCGACGGTCATGGCCACGTTGATTCCGCCTTCACCCACCAGGATGACGTTTGGCTGGTCGGGCTCGCTGACCCAGATCCGGGTGATCGCCTCGGTCCGTTCGTCGTCATCGTCGACCTCGATGGCCGACGGTGGGTAGTACCAGGTGAGGTGGTCCTCGGTGGAGTACTCGCGATCGAATTCCCAACCCCTTGGGATGATCTGATTCGCGATCGCAGCCACTCCCTCGACGTCGGCGTGGATGTCGTCGGGCAGCCAGCGGTCGTTGCGCGCGGCGATCCGCCGCTTCCGGCGCGCCTTCTTTGCCGCACTCGCCTTGGACACCCGCTGATGTTAGGTGCGGACGCTGTGGACTCAGGGAGCGGCACGCCCGACATCTAGCAAACCGGCTCGACGAAGTCCGATCAGCTCAGCGCCCGGTCCAGATCGTTGATCAGATCGTCGGTGCCCTCGAGGCCCACCGATACCCGGACGACGGCGTCGCCGAGCCCGATGGCGGCGCGGCCCTCCGGCCCCATCGCGCGGTGAGTGGTGGTGGCCGGGTGGGTGATCAGCGACTTCGCGTCACCGAGGTTGTTGCTGATGTCGATCAGAGCCAGCTTGTCGAGCACCTCGAAAGCACGCTGCTTGCCCGCACCGTCGGCAGCCGCCAGTTCGAAGGTCACGACGGTGCCGCCGCCGCGCATCTGCCGCTTGGCCAGGTCGTACTGCGGATGCGACTCCAGGAACGGGTACTTCACCCACGACACCGAGGGGTGGCCTTCGAGGAACTCCGCAACCCGGTGCGCCGAGCGATTGGAGTAGTCGACCCGAACAGCAAGCGTCTCAAGGCCTTTCAACATCGTCCACGCGTTGAACGCCGACATCGCCGGACCGGTGTGGCGCATCAGCTTCTGCACCGGACCGTCGATGTACTCCTTGTCACCGAGGATCGCCCCACCGAGCACACGGCCCTGCCCGTCGATGTGCTTGGTGCCGGAGTAGACCACCACGTCGGCGCCCAGCGGCATGCCCTGTTGCAGGAGCGGCGTGGCGAAGACGTTGTCCAGCACCACCTTTGCGCCCGCGGCGTGGGCGAGGTCGCACACTGCGGCGATGTCCACCAGCGACTGCATGGGGTTGGACGGCGTCTCGAAGAACACCGCCTGCGTCGGCATCGACAGCGCCTCTTCCCACTGCGACAGATCGTCGCCGTCGACGAAGACGGTCTCGATGCCCCAGCGCGGAAGGATCTCACTGCACACCACGAAGCACGACCCGAAGAGGCTGCGCGCGGCCACCAGCCGGTCCCCGGCACTCAGCAGTGCACCCAGCGAGGTGAACACGGCCGCCATGCCGGTCGCCGTCGCGAAGCACGCAGGCGCACCCTCGATGAGCCTCAGCCGTTCCTCGAACATGGAGATCGTCGGGTTGCCGTACCGCGAGTACACGTAGCGGTCGATCTCGCCGGTGAACGCCTTCTCGGCATCGGCGGCGGTTTCGTAGACGTAGCCGGAGGTGAGGTACAACGCCTCGGCGGTCTCGTCGAAGCCCGACCTCAACAGGCCGCCGCGCACTCCGATGGTGGCCTGGCTGACGCCCTCGGGAAGTGCCGCCGGGATGCGCACCGACGGCACCTGCGGTTCGGGGCCGCTCATGACTGCCTCCACGGGAGTCCGATGGCCCGCCATCCGGTGCCGCCGCGATGGCCCTGCTCGTCGAGGTTGCCCTCGAAGCCGTCGAGCACGTTGTAGGACGGGGCGATACCCGCGGCGGTCGCGGCCTCCGCCGCGCCGATGGAGCGGTTACCCGAGCGGCACAGGAACACCACGGGGCGCTCGCCCGGCGTCACGCCAGCGGCGACCAGGTCGTCGACGAAGCCGTCGTTGTGCGCGCCGTCGGTGGTGTTCCATTCGACGTAGACGACGTCGCGCCCGAGGCTGGAGATGTCGGCCACGCCGACGAAGCGCCATTCGGCGGACGTCCGGCAGTCCACGAGCACGGCTTCGGGGTGGTCGCTGAGCAGTTTCCACGCCTCGTCAGGCGTGATGTCTCCGGCGTAGCTCACGACGGCGAGTGTCTCATGGCGGGCCCGGCTTAACTTGAGGGGCACAGACCTTCCACGCTCCGTCCTCGCGGACGACTGCGACGTCGGAACTCGACTTCTCGTCGGCGTTCTTCTTGAAGTGGTAGGTCACCTTCACGGTGGCCCGGTCGCCGTCGATCCGAAGGTCGGAGACGTCGTCCACGTAGCGCTCGCCGCTCTTGGCCACCGAATCACGCTGACTGGCAAGCACATCGGCCTCGTTGGCTTGCGCCGCGCGACACGTGTAGTCACGGAAGTCGGCGTAGTCCTGACGTTGCAGGGCATCATTCTGTCCGACGACGGCACCCCTGACCTGCTGATCGGGCGTCGGCTCACTGCTGCTGAAGGCATTGACGACGAAGATTCCGATCACCACGAGCACGATGATTGCCAACGCACCCAGGAACGGCGCGACGGTGGGCCGATCCGGGGAGTCGGATTCCGGTTCCGACGCCTCGGAGGAACTCACGACCCGGAACCACCGAGGGCGGCCGCCACCCGATGCGCCCTGTCCCGCGCCCGCACCACGTCGGGTGCGGTGGCCAACGCGACCGGCGATCCGTTGACCAGCCACACGTCGGTCTCGGGTATCTCCAACGCTTCGGCGAGCGCGTGAACCGGCACCGGCGACTCGGGGCTCGCCGCTCCGAGCTCCGCGGCGGCGGGCGAGATCGAGATGGTGTCGAGCGGCAGTCCCAGGATGGCCCTGGCGTGCAATTCGAACTGCGAAAGCCGTTGCGACCGCAACGTGACCAGGCCGGTGTCCCCGGGCCGCGCCGCCACGGTGGCGAAGTAGACCTCGTCGCCGCGCAACAGCAACTCGACCGCGAAGACGCCGCGGCCGCCCAGTGAGTTGACGATGCGGGCGGCGATCGAGCGGGCGGCGTCGAGTGCGGCCAGCGGCATCGCGTGCGGCTGCCACGCCTCCAGTGCGCCGTCGGGGTGAACCCGGTGGCCAATGGGCTCGCAGAAGTGCACCGCGGACCCGGACTGGCCGGAGGTGCGCACCGTGAGCAACGTGACCTCGTCGTCGACCTCGACGAGGGTCTCGGCCATCACGCGCTGCGCGGACGGTCCCGCCGACTGGGTGGCCACCCGCCACGCCGGCTCGACGTCGTCGGGCCGCAGGAGCACCGAACGCCCATCGGACTCGGCGCCCGCGGCGGGCGTGATCGCGAGCGGGAATCCGGCGTGCTCGGCGACGGCGACGAGTTCCTCCGCGGAGCCCGCGAACCAGAACGGCACCGTGGGCAGGCCCAGTTCGTCGGCGGCGAGCGTGCGCAGCCCCTCGCGATCGAGGGACAGGCGCGCCGCGCGCGGGCTGGGGAACACCTCGACGCCGTCGCGCTCGGCGGCGGCGATCAACACGTCTGCCGACACGTCACTGGACGTGGCGACGACGTAACTCGGCGCGTGCTCGTCGAGCAGCGCCGCCACCGCCTCGGCGTCGGGGCACTGCTCCTCGGCGACGACGACGACGGCGCCGAGCCGTCCGAACGCCGCGGCGAGCTCGCCACGGGAGTCGCCTGCCCCGAGCAGCATCACGGTGGGGCGGTTCGGGGTGTCGTGCGGGGTCGATTCACTCATCGCGACACCACCTTGCCAGACCGTCAGCCCAGCCGGAGGTCGACATAGCACCACCGCCAGCTCTCGCCCGGCTCGACCGAACGCATCACCGGGTGGCCGGTCTGGTGGAAGTGCGCGGTGGCATGCTGATGCGGGCTGGAGTCACAGCAACCGACGTGCCCGCAGATGACACACATGCGCAGATGCGCCCACGTATCGCCGCCGTGCTCCGAGCACTCCCCACAGCGACCCGGGGTCAACGGCTCCGCCTCGTCGGCTTCTGCGGCCTCCGACAGGTGCTCGCAGGTTTGGGGCGGGGACACCCTGAACTGCCCTTCGCGCGTTCTCCTCCGCATGCTGTTCAAGGATAGGGGCGGCTTGGTGTTGCTCCGACGCTAGGGAGGTTCGCACGTGGGTGCCCAAATACTCGCGGTACTCGTCAGCTCGGTGGTGCTGGGCGGGGTGGCACGCCGGTACGACGTGTCGGCGCCTTTGGCGCTCGTCGTCGCGGGCCTGTTGGCGGGCATGATCCCCGGCCTGCACGGCATCGAACTCGAACCCGAACTGGTGTTGTACGTGATCCTGCCGCCGCTGCTCTGGTCGGCGGGCTGGGAGAGCAGCTACGTGGCTCTGCGCCGAAACGTGCGGCCCATCGGGCTGCTCGCGGTCGGGCTCCCGTTGGCGACGACGTTCGCGGTCGGCGTAGTCGCGTTTCACACGGTGCCCGAGCTGACGGTCGCCGCAGCGTTGACGCTCGGGGCGATCGTGGCGCCGCCCGATGCGGTGTCGGCCGCCGCGATCGGCCGCAGGCTCGGCCTGCCGCGGCAGATCATGACCCTGTTGGGCGGCGAGAGCCTGCTGAACGACGCGACGGCGCTGACCGCGTACAAGGTGGCGCTCGCCGCGGCGATCGGTACCGCCGCCACGTGGCAGTCCGGCCTCGAAACGTTCGCGCTGGCGGCCGCGGGCGGCGTCGTCGTCGGCGGCCTCATCGGCGGCGTGCTCGAGTTCCTCAGGACGTGGTTCGACGATCCGATGGTGGAGAGCGCGATCGGGTTGGTCGCGCCGTTCTTCATCTACTTCGTCGCCGAGGAGGTGCACGGCTCGGGGGTGATCGCCGTGGTGGTGGCCGCGCTCATCCTCGGCCAGCGTTCGACGCGGGCGGGCTACGCGACCCGGTTGCAGGACACCGCCGTGTGGAAGGCCGTGCAGCTGGTGTTGGAGTCGTTCGCGTTCCTGCTCATCGGGTTGCAGCTGCCGACGGTGGTCGGGGAGCTGGCGGGCATCTCGGCGGCGACGCTCGCGATCGCGTCCGTCGCGGTGCTCGCGACGGTGATCGTGGTGCGGCTGGTGTGGGTGTACGTCTTCGCGTATCTGCCGCGCATGCTGTCCGCCCGGATTCGCGAACGCGAACCCCGAAAGCCCACGCCCTCAGAGGTTTTCATCGTCGCATGGGCGGGCATGCGCGGCGTGGTGTCGCTGGCCGCCGCGTTCGCCGTCCCGCTGACGACGTCAACGGGCGCCCCGTTCCCCGGCCGTCCACAGCTCGTCTTCCTGACGTTCGTCGTCGTGGTCGGCACGCTGCTGTTGCACGGGCTCACACTGCCGTGGTTGATCAGGGTGCTCGACGTGCAGAGCGACGACGACCACCAGGACGCCCTGCAGTTGGCCGCCGCCCAGACGAAGGCCGCGACGGCTGCCGCCACCCGGCTGGACGAGGTCCTCGCCGAGCAGCGGCCGGGGTCCCGCGCCGACGACGCCGCCGAGGTGCTGCGCGGATGGAACGAGCGGCGGCAGCGCGCCGCGTGGGAGCGCCTGGGTCGCGGCGAGGACGAGATCGGCGAGGGCCCGGCTGCGGCGTTCAAACGCCTGCGGTTGGAGATGCTCACGGCCGAACGCAATGCATTCATCGCCGAACGCGATGCGGGAGCGATCAGCGACGAGGTGCTGCGGTCGGCGCTGATCGGGCTGGATCTGGAGGAGGCGAGCCTCAACCGGAACTAGGAAGGTCCGATGCGGTCGGCGCCGCGACCTCGGCCCGAAAGGCGCGCATCCCGTCGACCATGGCGCTCATCGCGCGGTGCGCCGCCTCGAGGTCCTCGTCCGAGAGATTCGCCATCGCCCGCCGGTTGTGCGCGAACAGTTGGCTGAAGAACTGCAGTGCCACGCCCATGCCGCGTTCGCCGTAGCGAAGGATCACCTTACGTCGGTCCCTGGGGTCCGTCTCGCGGCGCAGATGTCCGGTGTCGACCATCCGCTCCACGAGATAGGTGATGGCCGCACCCGACAACTTCATCTGCTTGCGTAGGTCGCCTGCGGTCAGGAGAGCGCCTGAATCCTCTCCAATCATGACGAACAGGAGTGCGCGAAATTCGTTGGCGGACACGTTGTTCTGGTCGGCGAAGGCGCGCACGATCTGATCCGACTCGGACGTGAGTTCCCGAAGTTCGGCTCCCAAGCGTTGTTCGAGTTGCGCCCGATCGTCGGACACTTCGGTCCGTTCGGACATCAGTGGGGGCTCCGTTTCATGTCAATGGCCGTCCAGCATAGTGGCACCTCTTCAGCAACGATCGTAGGGCCGCTCAGCAATGGATTCAGTAGATCCTTCACCGATTGAATCATTCTGGTCGTGAAATATTCACGGGATGTCGCTTCGGATGTCCTGGGTGGCCGCCGTGCTCGTGATCCTCGCCTCCGGCGCTGGCTCTCATCGGCACCGGCGATTCCGCGAGCCAGTCCCCCGAGCCGGTGCCCGCCAGTGCGGCGTCGGCGCGCGCCGACGCCACCCGCACGCAGTTCCCCGGCGGGGACACCGTCCCGGCGATCCTGGTGGTGACGCGGCCGGACGGCAGCGCGCTCACGCCTGCGGACGTCGCCGCCTGCGACGCTGCCCGGGCGCGGATGCTGACCGTCATGGGGGTGACCGGCGGCGCACCTCCCGTCGTGGTCTCGACCGACGGCAAGGCCGCCATCGCCACGGTTCCGCTGCGCGGCGACCTTTCCGGGTTCGCGCTCAACGACGCCGTGAAGGCACTCCGGGACGCCGCGTCCGACGGCCTGCCGCGCGAGCTGCGTGCCGAGGTGACTGGCGGGCCCGCGTTCGGCGCCGACATCGCCAACTCGTTCACCGGCGCGAACTTCACGTTGCTCGCCGTGACCGCGGCGGTGGTGGCGCTGCTCCTGATCGTCACGTACCGGTCCCCGGTGCTGTGGTTGGTCCCACTGCTGGTGATCGCGTTCGCCGACCGCGTCGCTGCCGTCCTCGGCGCGTGGATCGCCACCGCGGTCGGCACCAGCCCGGACGGCTCGACCTCCGGGATCACCAGCGTCCTGGTGTTCGGCGCGGGCACCAACTACGCGCTGCTGCTCATCTCCCGCTACCGGGAGGAGCTGAGCCAGTCAGGCGATGAGCGCTTGCGCGAAGAGCAGAGCATTGATGACCATCGCGCGGCCATCCGGACGGCGCTGCGCCATGCGGGTCCCGCGATCATCGCCAGCAATGCGACGGTCGTGCTGGCCCTGTTGACCCTGCTGTTCGCCTCGTCGCCGAGCACCCGCAGCCTCGGGGTGCAGGCGGCGACCGGGCTCGTGGTGGCGGCGGTCTTCGTGCTGGTGCTGCTGCCGCCGCTACTGGCACTGTTCGGCAAGCGGCTGTTCTGGCCGTTCGTCCCCAAGGTCGGCGCGCCGCCGCTCACCACCACCGGGGTGTGGCACCGCGTCGCCTCCGCGGTGGCCCGTCGACCCGGCCTGATCGCCGGCGTCGCGATGCTGGCGCTCGCGGTGTTGTGCACAGGTCTTCTCGGCACGTCGATCGGGTTGTCCCAGACCGACCAGTTCCGCGTGAAGGCCGAATCGGTGACGGGCTACCACACTCTGGCGGCGCACTTCCCCAGCGGACTGACCGACCCGACGCGCGTCGTCGGCTCGACCGAACGGGCGGCCGAGCTCGACGCCGCCATCGCCGCCACGCCGGGAGTGGTGTCCTCGTCCGAAACCGGTAGGTCCCCATCGGGTTTGACGCAGTGGTCGGTGGTGCTCGACGCCGAGCCGGGCTCCGCTGACGCCTTCAGAACCGTTGACGCACTGCGTGACTCGGTCCACGATGTCGACGGGACCGCGTTGGTCGGCGGCTCCGACGCGTCCGCACGCGATGCCCGCGCCGCCGCCCAGCGAGACCAGTGGGTGGTGATCCCCGCCATCCTTGCGGTCGTGCTGACCGTGCTCTACGTGCTGTTGCGGGCGGTTCTGGCACCGCTGGTGCTGGTCGCGGTGACGGTGCTCAGTGCCTTCGCGGCGCTCGGGCTCGGCGGCTGGGTCAGCGTGCACGCCTTCGGATTTCCCGCGCTCGACAACACCACTCCGCTGTTCGCCATCCTCTTCCTGGTGGCGCTGGGCGTCGACTACACGATCTTCCTGGTCACCCGCGCCCGCGAGGAGACCCCCGAGCACGGGACGCGCGACGGCATCGTTCGCGCGGTGTCGGCGACGGGCGCCGTGATCACCAGCGCAGGCATCGTGCTGGCCGCGGTCTTCTGCGTACTAGGCGTGCTGCCGCTGATC
>Ga0164309_10001507_pt1 | contig 11346 bp, 9 predicted proteins | sample Whisoiple_247_MG_FD_109984 | JGI IMG/M metagenome (GOLD analysis project Ga0164309, IMG submission 109984) | Soil microbial communities amended with fresh organic matter from upstate New York, USA - Whitman soil sample_247_MG | ecosystem: Environmental > Terrestrial > Soil > Unclassified >... | reverse complement strand
TACCGCGCCGGCATCGATGGTCAGCGTGCCCTTTGGCTCCAGCTAGCCCGCGATCCAGCGCTTTCGCGCGGTGACGGGATTGGCGGGCGTCAAAAACCAGGTGCAGCGGCCGCCCTCGGCGACCGCCTGCAGCGGGTGCTCGATCTTGCCGGATGCAATCAGCATATGCGTGCCGGCGGTGGTGGCAATTTTTGCGGCCTCGATCTTGGTGTACATGCCACCGCGCGACAATTCCGATTCCGCAGCGCCCGCCATCGCTTCGACGTCGGATGTCACGGACTGCACGATTGGAATCAGCTTTGCATTCGGATTGCGGCCGGGGGGCGCGTCGTAGAGGCCGTCGATGTCAGAGAGCAGGATCAGGAGATCGGCGCTGGTCATGGTGGCGACGCGCGCGGCGAGGCGGTCGTTATCGCCATAGCGGATTTCGTTGGTGGCCACCGTATCGTTCTCGTTGATCACGGGCACCGCGCGCCATTCCAGCAGTTTGGCAATCGTCGAGCGTGCGTTGAGATAGCGCCGGCGCTCTTCGGTGTCCTGCAAGGTCACGAGAATCTGGCCGGCGCCGATGCCGTGATGTCCCAGCACCTCGGACCAGATCCGCGCCAGCGCGATCTGTCCCACGGCGGCTGCGGCCTGGCTTTCCTCGAGCTTCAGCGTGCCGCGCGGCAATTTCAACCTGCTGCGTCCCAATGCGATCGAACCGGACGACACAATCAGGAGTTCCCGGCCTTCGTTGTGCAATTTAGCCAGATCATCCGCCAGTGCCGCGAGCCACGAGGCGCGCACGTCGCCGGCGTCAGAATCGATCAACAGCGACGAGCCGACCTTGACAACGATACGGCGGAATTTTTTCAAGCTTGGGCGGACCATAACGGGGCTTTTAGCAAAAATTTCAGGCGGGGGGCACGGCGGAAGGTGAGTGAAAGGTGGTTATGGTTGAAACTCCTTAGCTGCCAATGGCAGCGAAGGACAGCGAGTGAAGACAGGCGATCAGCCCATCACGAAGGCGTTGAGCTTGTTGCCATCCAGATCCCGGAAATAGGCGGCGTAAAATCCGCCTTCTCCGCGTGGACCGGGAGGACCTTCATCTGTGCCGCCGAGCGACAGCGCGAGCTTGTAGATGCGGTCGACCTCGGCCCTGTCCTTCGCCGCCAGCGCGACCATCACGCCGTTGCCGACGGTCATCGGCTTGCCGTCGAAAGGTTGCGTCACACCCAACCCGGCGCCGCCATCCGCCGATCCCCAGGCAACAAAGGTGTCGGTTTCCATGAAGCGTCCGATGCCCATCTCGGCAGCGATCTTGTCGTAGAAGGCGGCAGATTTCTTGAGGTCCTTGGTGCCCAAGGTCACGTAGCCAATCATCGACCTCTCCCTAACGATTGTTCGAATTGAGTTCAGTCTTGCAGCAACGCGCGGGTGGTTCGAATGGTCTGAAGTATGCTTTAGGTCAGCCTTGCGGCGTCGGCGATGCCCATGGATCGGTCTGTGCCGCGCTTTTGGCTTTTCCCGAGACCGGCGCTTCGCCAATCACATCCGCCAGAGCCCGCAGCGCGTCCTTGACGCCGGCGCCAGTGGCGCCTGAAACCAATAGCGGCGTCTTTTTGGCCGCGCGCTTCAGCCGATCTTTCTGCTTCTTCAGATCATCTGATGTTACCGCGTCGATCTTGTTCAGCGCCACGATCTCGAGTTTCTCCGCGAGTTGGCCCGCATAGGCCTCGAGTTCGGTCCGCACCGTCTTGTAGGCCTTGCCGGCATGTTCGCAGGTCGCATCCACCAGATGCAGCAATACGCGGCAACGCTCGACGTGACCGAGAAAACGATCGCCGAGGCCTGCGCCCTCATGCGCACCCTCGATCAAGCCTGGAATATCCGCCAGCACGAATTCGCGGCCATCGACATCGACCACGCCGAGCTGCGGATGCAGCGTCGTGAAAGGATAATCGGCGATCTTCGGCTTCGCGGCGCTGACGGCGGCAAGAAACGTCGACTTGCCGGCGTTGGGCAGGCCGACCAGGCCGGCGTCGGCGATCAGCTTCAGCCGCAGCCAGACCCAGCGCTCTTCGCCTGTCTGGCCAGGATTGGCGTTGCGCGGCGCGCGGTTGGTCGACGTCTTGAAATGCGCGTTGCCGAAGCCGCCATTGCCGCCTTCGGCGAGCACGAATTTCTCGCCGAGCGTGGTGAAGTCGTGGATCAGCGTTTCGCGGTCCTCGTCGAAAATCTGCGTGCCAACCGGCACCTTGAGCACGATCGGCTTGCCGTTGGCGCCATGGCGATCCTTGCCCATGCCATTGGTGCCCTTCTGCGCCTTAAAGTGCTGCTGGTAGCGATAATCGATCAGCGTGTTCAGGCCGTCGACCACCTCGACCACGACATCGCCGCCGCGGCCGCCATTGCCGCCGGAGGGACCGCCGAACTCGATATACTTCTCGCGGCGGAACGCCACGCAGCCGTTGCCGCCGTCGCCGGAGCGAATATAAACCTTGGCTTCGTCGAGGAATTTCATAGGCTCACCATAGCGTTTTCGAGCGAAGTGGGTAGCGGTTCGCGTGAAGAAAACGCGTCAAAACAAAAGGCTAGAACCTCGGTTCCTACCGAGGTCTAGGTAGGGCAGGGGAGACGGTGCGGCAACCCTCAAGGCGCCGGCATTGCCGGAAAGCCTTAATTTTCGGGGCTGTTCGCGGCAGCTGAAGGTTTCGCCGGCCAAAGTCGAGCCAGGAATTTATGCGCTCCTTTGGCGCGAGCTTCTTGCACTGATGGCCGTTCGCCGAGCATACCAGATGTCATGCGCCTGTTCGCAAAAATCTCGGCCTATCGCGATGAACGCTCCGCGCGTCTGGCCGGCATCGGGTTGATGCTGCTGTCGATCTTCCTGTTCTCGTTCGGCGACGCGCTCGGCAAATACCTGGTCATGGTCTATTCAGTCGGGCAGCTATTGTGGCTGCGGGCATGCGCGGCGTTGATCGTGCTGCTGCCGACGATGTGGCGGCAGCGTGAGGAATTCAACCGGCTGGAACGACCGTGGCTGCAATTGCTGCGGGTCACGCTCGCGACGCTCGAGGTCGCGGCGTTTTTTCTCGCGACCGCCTATCTGCCGCTGGCCGACGTCATCACCTATTACCTGGCGTGCCCGATTTTCGTCACCGCGCTGTCGGCGATCGTGCTGCGCGAGCAGGTCGGCTGGCGGCGCTGGAGCGCTATCCTGATCGGCTTTTGCGGTGTGCTGATCGCGCTTCACCCGTCTTCGCAGACGGTGAGCTGGCCGGCGTTGATCGCACTCGGCGGCAGCACCTCGTTCGCGCTTCTGATGCTGATCACCCGCATGCTGCGCGACACGCCCGATATCGTGCTGGCGTCGTCGCAATTCGGTGGCACCTTTCTGTTCGGCGCGGCGATCGCGCCGATCGGATGGGTGACGCCGAGCCCGGGCAGCCTCGTTTTGTTTGCGGCGTCCGGCGCCATATCGGTGAGCGCGTTGTTATGCGTCAACCGCTCGCTCAAGCTCGCGCCGGCGAGCGTGGTGGTGCCGTATCAATATTCGATGATCGTGTGGGCGGTGATGTTCGGCTACGCCGTGTTCGGCGACGTGCCGTCGATGGCAACGATCGCCGGCGCCGCCATCATCATCGGCGCCGGGCTCTATATCTTCCTGCGGGAGCGCGATCTGGGCGGCAAGGAGCCGGTCGCCAGTCCGCCCGTGTGACCTACTTGTTCCTCGCTGCTATCGCGCCCGCCGCGTCGAGCTGCCCCAGTTCTTCAGCGACGCCCAGACGCTGCGTGACAGGCGGAAGCAATCGACCGGCGTCGATGAGCCCAGCGCCTCGAAGCGATGCAGCTCGACGCCGCTCCACTGGAAACCGCTTTTTTCCAGGATATTGCGCGACGCCGGGTTGGTGACCCGCGCACCGGCGATCAAATGCTCGACGATGAATTCCTCGAAGGTGAAATCGATCACCGCGCGCGCGGCCTCGGTGCCAAACCCCTGGCCCCAATGCTCGACACCGAGCCAGTAGCCGAGCTCGGGTGCGTCCGGCTGGCGCCAGTCGACGCCGACCATGCCGATCGGCACAAAATTGTTCTCGATCAGGAACACGGTTTCGCACGGATCATCCGCCAGCGCGCGGACGAACGCTATGGCATGGTCCTGCAGATAGGGATGCGGCAGGCGGCGGGTATTCTCCGCAATGCGGCGATCATTGGCGAGACACGCAATTGCTTTTACGTCAGCGAGCGTCGGCAGGCGCAGCGTCAGCCGTTCGGTCTCGAGGCGGCAACTTCTTGCTTCCGGCAACATCGGGGGTGTCGGTAGATCCTGCAACATCTCGGCTCCTGAATGCGAAAATAGCGCAATAAAAAAGGAAGCTGGTTTCCCGCTTCCCCTTTGGAGCTTCTGGAGCTCCGCCGGTTCAACAGGATCCGGCGGACTCGATGTATCCTCCGGTTATTCGGCTGCAGCTTCCGTCATCGGAACCACCGATACGAAAGTGCGGCCATTGGCTTTTGCACGAAACTCGACATGGCCTTCGACCTTGGCGAACAGAGTATGATCGGTGCCCATGCCGACATTAAGGCCGGGATGCCAGGTGGTGCCGCGCTGACGCGCGATGATGTTCCCGGGGATCACATGCTCGCCACCATACGCCTTGATTCCGAGTCGCTTGCCTGCCGAATCACGGCCGTTACGCGATGAACCGCCTGCTTTTTTGTGAGCCATGGCCCGTCTCCAACTTCTCTGCTCGAACTCTAGATCAATTCCTTGACCGAATTATTCCAGTTTATTTCCCGCTTCAATTTGAAGCGATCACTTTTTATCGCGTTTGCCCTTCGCGGCGGGCTTTTTGGCCGCAGCCGGCTTGGCGTGGGACTTGGCCGGCGCTTTTGCCGCACTGGCCTTTTTCGCCGGCGCCTTTTTCTCGGCGGTCTTCGGCGCCTCTTCGTCGTCCTCGGCCGGTTTCGCCGCCACCTTCTCGCGCTTCGGGCGCGGGCCGATGGTCGGCTTGTTGTCGTTGGTCAGGATCTCGGTGATGCGAAGCACCGTGATCTCGTCGCGATAGCCGCGCTTGCGCTTCGAATTCTTGCGGCGGCGCTTCTTGAACGAAATCACCTTGGGGCCGCGCTTGTGCTGCAGCACTTCGGCCGCGACCGAGGCGCCCGCCACCGTGGGCGTTCCCAGCACCGGCGATTCACCGCCGACCAGGAGAACTTCGCCAAGCTGCACGATCGTTCCGACATCGCCGGCGATCTTGCCAATCTCGAGCACATCATCCGGAACGACGCGGTATTGCCGGCCGCCGGTTTTGATGACTGCGAACATCGTTTAATTCCTTCGTGTTCGATCCCGGCCTCGGCGCCATTCCCAAAAGGGACTTGTCCGGGCCGGCTTTTTCTTCAGTCGTTATGGGTTCGGTTTTCGCGCGAACAGGAAGCAATCCTATAAACCCGCGCAAAACAAACAGCGCAGGAAAACCCGCGCTGGATTGGCGGGATTTATAGCGGGCGTCCGGCCCAAGTCAAGGAGAAGCTGCCCAAAACGGCTCTAAAGCCAAGCGATTTCGAATATTTTTGGTCATCTGGAAACGTTTTTACGGTCTCGTGTTCCGGAGGCGAAACAAATGGGTTCCCTGCCCGTTGTCGTCACGGTTCCGAAAGCGGGCAAGGGGCAAAATGACTGAGGAAATTGTCACGACCACGGGCATTGCCCGTCACGGCGGCACCCGGCTGCCATCCGTCGATGTCGACAGCTTCAATATCGAATTGAAGGATGACGATGGCTTTCTCGGCGACCGCGCCAGCAAGGGCGCCTTCAGGAAGATTCTGGATGTTCTGCGCAAGCCACTGAAGAAAACCGGCGAGGACCCCCTTGGCAAGAAAGCCGCCGAGGACATCGCCAAGAGCGAGCTCGATGCGGCGTTGGCCGGCGAGGACATCATGGCTGCCGCACTGGTTCATGGCGCGATCGAGGAGTTCGCCCAGGAACTGGCATACGTCACCGGACGATTCCTCAAATCCAAGGCCTGGGCGGACACCGAGCGCATTGTCGTTGGCGGAGGTTTCCGCGAGAGCCGGGTCGGCGAAGTCGCGATCGCGCGCACCGATATTCTGCTCAAGGCGGAAGGCTTCAAGGTCGACCTGGTGCCGATCCGCTTTCACCCCGACGATGCGGGGTTGATCGGCTGCCTGCATCTGGCGCCGTCGTGGATATTTGAGGCCTATGACAGCATTCTTGCCGTCGATATCGGCGGCACCAATATCCGCTGCGGCGTGGTCGAAACGCGCTGGAAAAAGGCGCCGGACCTTTCGAAGGCCGAGGTGCACAAGTCTGAACTGTGGCGCCATGCCGACGACGAGCCGACCCGCGAGGGCGCGGTGAAGCGGCTGGTGAAAATGCTGAAGGACCTGATCACCGCGGCGGACACCGACGGCCTGAAACTCGCGCCCTTTATCGGCATTTCCTGTCCCGGCGTGATCAAGGAAGACGGCTCGATCGAGAAGGGCGCGCAGAACCTGCCGGGCAATTGGGAAAGCAGCAAGTTCAACCTGCCGGCGAGCCTGGTCGAAGCGATCCCGCAGATTGGCGATCACGACACCGCCGTCCTGATGCACAATGACGGCGTGGCGCAGGGACTGTCGGAAGTTCCCTTCATGCAGGATGTCGATCGTTGGGGCGTGCTGACCATCGGCACAGGCCTTGGCAATGCGCGCTTCACCAATCGCAAGAAAGACAATGGCAAGGACAAGAAAGAGAAGGAAAAAGACAAGGACAATGACGACAAGGGCAACGGCAAGAAGGCGAAGAAGAGCAAGGATTGAGTCGGCTCTCGAACCCGCGTCCTTCCCCCTCGCCCCGCTTTCGCGGGGAGAGGGTTGGGGTGAGGGGCCGCAGTATCTCCGCAAAGGCTGACGGTGAGGCGGTCCGCCCCCGAGCAAAGTAACCTTGACCGGTTAGGTTAAAACCGGGATCGCGTTGCTGTCCGTGAGGGGATCGCTACCGTGGCTTCGTCGCTCCACTGGCTCGCGAAGCCGCACTTCCCAGCCAGAATTTCAATGAAGCGGCACGGGACCGCCGGTTATTTCCGCGTCTGGCGGTCCCACTTTTTCTTGAGGTCAAACTCAAAATGCAGCCAGCATTCCGCGGGCTTTCAACCAGACGAAAATGAGCCACTTTTCGTCATGGCCGGGCATAGCCGTCTGAAGGACGGCGTCGCTTCCGCTCGCCTATGTCCCGGCCATCCACGTCTTTCTTGCTTCATTTGGGCAAAGACGTAGATGCCCGGCACAAGGCCGGGCATGACGACGACCGAATTTGCGTCCCCTGCCGCTTGCCCGGCCAGCCATCCTCGCCTAGAACTCGCGCCGACCGCGGTGATCGCAAATCACCGATCATGGCGCCCGGAGAGGTGGCAGAGTGGTCGAATGGACCGCACTCGAAATTCGCTTGTGCGCGTCCGTTCTCGTAATGTGCGGTCCCGCAAAGCCCTGTTAATTGGGGCAATTCGCTCCCTTAGGCACTGACCGTCACGCCGAATACCGTCCCATACTCGGCAGTTGGGTAGCAAAATGGTAGCAGTAAGTTCTCGCATCGTTCGCGCTTCCAGCACCTGCGGATATCGCCGCCCTTCCGCCTCTTAAGCAGTGCGGACTGACAGGCCAGACGCCTTAGACGATTCAGATCGGCTGGATGCTTCGCGTTGTTCGAACGGCGAGTTCATCCCGAGTCGCGAGCCCGACGGAGTTGCACGGCGGGCGGGGCGGTATCTGGAATAGGGGGCGGGGGCTGGGCCCCCCGTGTTGAACGGGGCCCCTAACACAAAAAAGCTGTGCGCGGCTTTCGTGTTTCATCTGCGCTTAGATAAGTTTTCAGAAAGCGCCGTGACCTCGCTTCAAGATATTTCCGGTCTAACCGGACTTTTCTTCGTCGCTCACGCAGCCTTTTAAACCAGCCAAACACCTACCGCACTCCTAAGATAGCTATCTTGCCGCCATCCGGCCGAAAGCCGCTTTCTTGGTCACCCAGGGTATTTGGTGGGTGTACGCCCACGCAATTCCCCGCGTCCGGGCTTTGCTTGGAGCGGCGGTCATCGCCGGACCGACTTCCAAACGCTCGGTTTGTCACCTTCACAGGTGGCCCGGCGGTTCCGTTCTACCCGGGACGTTTGCTGCGCCTGACGCGCCGTTGATGCATCACGCACACGCTTTCGAGACGGGGGGGATGGCCGCATCTGCGCCGAGAAGCGCGTTCGCCGCCCCCATAACACTGCCGCAAGGGCGAAAGTTGCTAATGATACAAGATGCCGCCGATTACATTACCGCGCTGCCGGAGATCGCAATGTCGCCGCTCGCGGCGTCATCAAGAGCTTGCCCTAGCTCACCTGAATTTTTCGCGGTTTCGCCTGCTCCGCCTTTGGCAGCACGATCGTCACCACGCCGTCCTTCATGCGAAGGCGACCTGAAGCAGACATGGCGTGTTCGGACAAAAGCGGCGCGCGGTTCGGCCGGGGGTTGCCGATCAGCAGGTGCGAACCAAAAATCGCGAGCTCGGTGAATATGATCGGCCGTTGGTTTACCGAAGCCTTCGCGCTCAGGTGAAGGGTGCCTATGGAGTGTCTGGATCGTTTGGGTGAGATCTGGAATGTCGTATCAGGCGCCGCAGCACGCGCGAAAGCTCCTCGGCCGCATAGGGCTTCTGAATAAGGTCGAAGCCGTGCCGGCCTTCTTGCGAGAGGACTTCGCTGTAACCTGATGTCAGCACCACCGGAACTTTGGGGTGGCGACGCCGAATCTCCCGACCAAGATCAACGCCGTTCATTCCGGGCATGATTACGTCGGAGAACACCACGTCGAAACCATTCGCCTGGTCCAATAGCTTGAGAGCTTCGTCGGCGTTCGTCGCGAGGGTTGGGTCGTAACCTAAGTCCTCCAGGATTTGGCTCGAGAACCTTCCGACTTCGACATTATCCTCCACTACGAGAACGCGGCGGCCGCGGTCGTGCTCGGGCAACGCGTCCCCTTGATTTACACCCATCCCAAGCCGTCCTTGGTCCGAGGCTGCCACGCGCTCGGCCCCGGGCAGATAGAGGGTAAATGTAGTTCCCCGACCTACCTCGCTTTCGACCGCTACGTCGCCGCCCGATTGTTTGGCAAAGCCATAAACTTGGCTAAGACCGAGCCCCGTGCCCTTACCCACCTCCTTGGTAGTGAAGAACGGCTCGAAGACATGCGCAATTGTGTCCTTCGGGATGCCCGCGCCTGTATCCGTGAGAGACACGGAGATGGACCGGCTTTGGTTGCCAGCGTGCCCGCGAATAGGCGGCATGCCAGCGATTTCCCCAATTCGGATGTGCAGGGAACCCTCGCCATTCATCGCGTCACGCGCGTTAACCGCCATGTTGACCAGCGCTGTTTCGAATTGACTAAGATCCGCCTCGACGGTGCAGCATTCGCAGCAGACTTCTGTCTCAATTCGAATGCGCGATCCCACAATCGTGCGCAACATGTCGCCGATGGCCTGGACGCGTTCGGACACATCGAACACCTCGGGCTTGAGCGCCTGGCGCCGTGCGAAGGCGAGCAGCTGACTGGTCAGCCTCGAGGCCCGATCCACGGTATCGGAGATCGCGTCCACGTAGCGGCGGCGTCGCTCCTCCGGGAGATCGGGGCGCCGCAAGAGGTCGGTGGAACTCTTGATGATTGTGAGCAGATTGTTGAAATCGTGGGCAACGCCTCCGGTAAGCTGACCCACCGCCTCCATCTTTTGCGCTTGCCGTAAGGCTTCTTCGGCCTGCATCAGCTCGGCGGTACGCTCTGTGACGCGCCGCTCCAGCGAGGCTGCGAGTTCGCGAATTTCCTGCTCCGCGCGTCTGCGCTCTACGGCCGTTCGGATGCGCTCAGCTACATCGCGGATCAATTCGAGTTCGCCGGGCGTCCACTCGCGCGCGGTCGCATGATTGAGATAGAGCAGCGCGACGAAACCGCCCTGTTCGGTGACTGGCATGTTTACGATGGATTGAGCGCTGATCGCCTTCAGGGCGTCGGCGGCCGCGGCGGTGCGGGGGTCCTTTTCGGCATCAGGGAACACCACCGTCTCGCCACGCTTTAGATCCTCGATGTACGAACCATAATCGCGAAAGTGGAGCACGCCGGCGAGGCTCTTGATGCCAGGTGCGTTCCAGTCGCGTTCAATGGTAATCGTTTCGGCAGCCTTGTCGATCGTGCCGTAGCCCGCCCGGCTCACGTCGAGCGTGCGCCCTAGTATCTCGGCCGCCGCGTATGAGAGCTCGGCCGGGTCCTCGATGTCGCGAATGCGATCAGACAGTTCGAGGAGAGCGATGCGGCGCGCCTCGGCCCATCGTCGGTCAGTCTCGTCGCGCGCGATCTTGATGAAACCCCGCTCGCGGCCCAGGTCGTCACGTGGCAGCGGCCGCATCGATCCCCGCAAAAAAACACGCGAGCCGTCGGCGCGCTGATGCCAGCGCTCGTCAGGGGCGAAGCCGTCGTTGCGCGCTTTTGCAATCTCCGCCTTGGGCTGATCAGCTGAACGGTCCTCCGGAGTGAAGATCGCGTCAGCCGATTGGCCCATCATTTCTGCAGCCGTCCAGCCGAGGGTCGCCTCGGCTCCCAACGACCAGCTCGTCACGCGTCGCTCGGGGTCGGTGGTGATGATCGCATATTCCTCGGCACTGTCGACGACAAGCCGCAGGTCCTCCTCGCTGGCCCGCAAGGCTTCGAGCCTAGCGCGAGCCTCATACTGCCGAAGACGGCTACGCAGCGCCGAACGTGCGAGGCTGACGAGCGTCGTCGGGTGAAAAGGGCGCTCTAGGAATGTCACGTTGCCCAGCACGTCGAGAAAGCGCTTCGCGGCCGGATTACGCTCGAGTCCGCCGCCGCCGGTCGTCAGCAGCACGAAGGGCAGGTCCGACCATTCTTCCTGATCCGCAAGCCAGGCGCTGAGCGGCCCGAGATCGGCGGTGGCGATCGCCTCCTCGGTGATTACTACGAAGGCGGCTCCCGCATCCAGTTCCGTGATTAGCGCAGGGAGCGTAGGGCAGGGATCAGCGGAAAGACCCCCGCCGCGCATGATCTCTGCTGCAAGACGGGCGTCGCGACCTCGCGGCGCGAGGACGAGGGCTCGCTCCGAGACTGTGCTACGCTTCACACTTCCTCCGCCTTGAGCAGGTCGGGGCCCTTGCCGACCAAGGCGGGTATGCCGCCTAAAACACCCTGAAAGTTCGTCAGCGGATCGCCCAACGTCATGCCGCGCCCGCCGATGCGGAACTCCCGGATCGTGTCCTCATGCGAACTCGTGCGTTTCTTGACGACCGAAATTGCCCGCCGCACGCGGCCGAAAGC
>Ga0164309_10001502_pt1 | contig 11360 bp, 12 predicted proteins | sample Whisoiple_247_MG_FD_109984 | JGI IMG/M metagenome (GOLD analysis project Ga0164309, IMG submission 109984) | Soil microbial communities amended with fresh organic matter from upstate New York, USA - Whitman soil sample_247_MG | ecosystem: Environmental > Terrestrial > Soil > Unclassified >... | reverse complement strand
GACCTCCTCCCTCTCCCCGACGCCCCGCGAGCAGCTCCGCGACCTCATCGTCGAGCTGGCCGTCGTGCGCGGCCGGGTCACGCTGTCCTCCGGCCGCGAGGCCGACTACTACGTCGACCTGCGCCGGGTGACCCTGCACCACCGCGCCGCCCCGCTCATCGGGCACGTGCTGCTCGACCGGCTGGAGGAGGTCGGCCTGGGCACGGCGGACGTCGAGGCCGTGGGCGGCCTGACGCTCGGCGCCGACCCGGTCGCCACCGCCCTGCTGCACGCCGCCGCGTCGCGCGGGCAGGACCTCGACGCGTTCGTGGTCCGCAAGGAGGCCAAGGCGCACGGCATGCAGCGCCGCATCGAGGGTCCCGACATCGCCGGCCGCCCCGTCGTCGTGCTCGAGGACACCTCGACCACCGGCGCGTCCCCGATCGCGGCCGTCGAGGCCGCCCGCGAGGCCGGCGCCGACGTCCGCGGCGTCGCGGTGATCGTCGACCGCGCCACGGGGGCGCGGGAGAAGATCGAGGCGCTCGGCGTGCCGTACCACTTCCTGTTCGACCTGGCGGACCTCGGTCTGGCCTGATCCCCGCGGCCGGGTCCCGGCGTCAGGCCGCCGCGTCGAACGGGCAGGCGGTGTCCTCGCCGAGCGCGTCGCCCGTCGCCGCGTAGGCGCGCGCCCGGGACCCGCCGCACAGGTCGGCGTACGCGCACCGCCCGCACCGCCCGGTGAACTCCGCCGCGCGGATGCGGCGCAGCAGCGGGTCGTCCCGGTAGATCTCGGCCAGCGGGCGGTCCCGCACGTTCCCGAGCGCGAGCGGGAGGAAGCCCGCCGGGTTGACCTCGCCGTCGTGCGCGACGAACACGATCCCCTTGCCGTCCCGGGTCGCCGCGGTGTGCGCGGACGAGCGCTCGCGCGGCGGGCCGAGCAGCTCGACCAGCCGGTCGGCGAGCGCCCGGTAGGTGGGGGAGTCCGGGACGGGCCCGCCCGACCGGCGCTCGGCGACGACCCGGCGGAAGAACGGCGCCTCGACCGTGCGCACGACGAAGCCGTACCGCGAGGCGTCGTGCAGCAGGTGGCAGGCGTCCAGGTGCTCGGTGGGCGTGATCGACCCCGCCGAGGTGCCGCGGCCGGTCTCGACCAGGAAGAACACCTCCCAGATGCGCGCGCCCGTGCGGGCGACGGCCTCGGCGACGTCGGCGAGCTCGTGCAGGTTCGCGCGCATCACGGTCGTGTTGACCTGCACGTCGAGGCCCGCGGCGACGAACGCCTCGATCGCCGCGACGGTGTCCGCGAAGTGCCGGGGCACGACCCGCACGCCCTCGTGGGTGGGCGCCGTCGCGCCGTCGAGGCTGACCGACACCGCCCGCACCCCGCTGCCGGCGATCCGCGCCACCACGTCGGGCGTCAGGCGGGGCGTCACGGCCGGGGCGAGGGCGGTGGGGATGCCGAGGTCCACGGCGCGCCCGACCAGGTCGAACAGGTCGGGGCGCGCCAGGCAGTCGCCGCCGGTGAGGACGAGGATCGGGTGCGGCCGGCCGAACCCGGCGACCTGGTCGACCAGCGCCAGGCCCTCGGCGGGGCTCAGCTCGCCCGGGAGCGGCTCGGTCAGGGCGCTGGCGCGGCAGTGCCGGCAGGCGACGCCGCACGCCCGGGTGACCTCCCAGAACACCAGCATCGGGCGCTGCGCGAAGTCGACCTTCGACCGGGGCGCGCCGGTCGCGGGGTGGTGGGCGGCGGGGGAGGCGGGACGGGGCACGGGGGCTCCTCGGCGAGCGGCGGCGGTCGTGACCGGCCCCGACGCTAGACCCGGCGCCCCGGCGCGCGCCGGGGGCCTAGGTCCCACTCAACCGGCGCCGGGGGGCGTCGACCGCCGCGGCCGCGGTGGTCAGACCGCTGCGAGCACCGCTCCGACCACCGCGATCGTCGCCACCACCTCGCCCGCGCCGATCACCGCCGGGCGCACCCGGCCCCGCCGGGGCAGGGCCGCCGCGCGGCCGAGCAGCGCGGCCGCCACGACCACCAGCGCCACCCCGGCCGCGCCGGCGGGCCGCCCCGCGGCGGCCAGGGCCACCGCCCCCGCGACGAGCGCCGCGTGGTACCCGACCGACAGCCGGTAGGTCGCGGGCCGGTCGCGCTCGCGGATCATCGACTTCACGTACGGCACCGTGCCGACCAGGTAGGCGGCGAGCAGGCCCGCCGCCGCCCACGCCCGCGGGTCGTCCGCGCCGGGCGGCCACCACCCCGCGGGCGTCCCGCCGAGCCCCGCCGCGACGACCGTCAGCAGGACCGCCGCCGCGATGGTGACCAGGTCGTTCCCGTAGGACCGGTCCGCGCGCCGCGCCGCGTACCGCAGGCTCACCCCGAGCAGCACCGCGAACGCCGGCGCCCAGCGCAGCAGCGCCGGCGCCGCCACGAGCAGCGGGACCCCGAGCACGGCGGTGGCCGCGGCGTAGCCGAGCACGGGTGACCGGTACCGCGGCCTGCGGCCCGAGCGCAGCCACTGCGTCGCCGCGAAGTACAGGCAGTACGCCGCGAGCCAGGCGACGACCAGCAGCGCGTGCCACCCGGTCGGGCCCGCGACGAGCGCCCCGACGACGGGCGGCGCGACGACCATCGCCCACGCGCCGTGCTGGTTCGGCACCCACGCGCGCGGGACGCGCCGCCGCCGCGCGGGGGCGGGCCGGCTCGGGGCGCGGTCGGCGCCGCGGGCGGGGGTCACCGCGCCATCCTCCCGGCCCTCGGCCGGGAGCCCCCGGGACCGAGGGCTCATCCCCGGCCGGGTGCCCCGCGGTCAGGCCTGCGGTGCCGCCGCGGCGCCCGGGTACGACTCCGCCCACTCCGGGACGCGGTCCACCAGGTCCGCCACCGAGTCCAGCACCTGCGTCGGGCGGAACGGGTACCGCACCAGGTCCTCGGTCCGGGTCGACCCGGTCAGCACCAGGAACGTCCGCAGGCCCGCCTCGATCCCGGCGACCACGTCGGTGTCCATCCGGTCGCCGATCATCGCGGTCGTCTCGGAGTGCGCGTCGATCCGGTTGAGCGCGGACCGGATCATCATCGGGTTCGGCTTGCCGACGAAGTACGGCTGCCGGCCGGTCGCGGCGGTGATCATCGCGGCCACCGCGCCCGTCGCGGGCAGGTCGCCCTCCTGGCTCGGGCCGGTGACGTCCGGGTTGGTCGCGATGAACCGCGCGCCGCCCTGGATCAGCCGGATCGCGCGGGTGATCGCCTCGAACGAGTACGTCCGGGTCTCGCCGAGCACGACGAAGTCCGGGTCGGCCGAGGTCAGCGTGTAGCCCGCCTCGTACAGCGCGGTCGTGAGGCCGGCCTCGCCGATGACGTAGGCCGAGCCGCCGGGCTCCTGGTCGGTGAGGAACTGCGCCGTCGCCAGCGCCGACGTCCACAGCGACTCCTCGGCCAGGTCGATGCCGGACGCGGCGAGCCGCGCGCGCAGGTCGCGCGGCGTGAAGATCGAGTTGTTCGTCAGCACCAGGAACGGGTGGTCGCCGTCCCGCAGCGCCCGCACGAACTCGGGCGCGCCCGGCAGGGCCACGCCCTCGTGCACGAGCACGCCGTCCATGTCGGACAGCCAGGACGCGATCGGCCGGGCCGTCACTGGTCGAACGCCTTCCGCTCCACGGCGGCGCGCTCGGCGGCCTCGTCGTACCGCTCGTCGCGGCCCTCGGCGGTGACCTGGCCGCGCCTCGCCGCGCGGCGCCCGCGCCACAGCTCGATGCCAACGGGGATCACCGAGACCAGCACGATCAGGACGGCCAGCGCCTCGATGTTGTCCCGGACGAACGAGATCGTGCCGAGCAGGTAGCCCAGCACGGTGACGCCCACGCCCCAGAGCAGCGCGCCGACCACGTTGTAGGACACGAACGTCCGGTACCGCATGCCGCCGACGCCCGCGGCGACCGGCGCGTAGGTGCGCACGATCGGCACGAACCGGGCCAGGATCACCGTCCGGCCGCCGTACTTGTCGAAGTACGCGTAGGTCTGGTCGATGTACTGCTGCTTGAAGATCTTCGAGTCCGGCCGGCGGAACAACCGGGGCCCGACCTTGTTGCCGATGAAGTAGGCGACCTGGTCGCCGAGGAACGCCGCCGCGAACAGCAGCACGCACAGCAGCCAGAGCGGGAAGTCCAGCGCGTCCTGCGCGACGAGCGCGCCCGCGGTGAACAGGAGCGAGTCGCCGGGGAGCAGGGGGAACAGCAGCCCCGTCTCGATGAACACGACGACGACGATCCCGATCAGCGCGTACGAGCCGAACGAGGAGATGAGGTGCTCCGCGTCGAGCCAGTCCGGCAGCAGCGCGGGCTGGGCGCCGAGGGCAGGGACGAGCGACACGAGCGCGGCTGACGCAGGCATGGGCCTCAGCGTACGGGGCGGCGGCCGGGACCCCGGGCGTCCGGGGTGCAGGTCCTGTGTGGGCTCCGCGGGCGGGGGAGGGGTGCGGCGGGTGCGGCGGCGGTGCGACAGGATGGCCGTCGTGACGACCTCCCCGCAGGCCGGCGAGCCCGGCGTCCTCGGCACCCCGCTCACGCCCGGCGCGACCCGGGTCCTGCTCCTCGGCTCCGGCGAGCTGGGCAAGGAGGTCGCGATCGAGCTCCAGCGGCTCGGCGTCGAGGTGGTCGCGGTCGACCGGTACCCGGACGCCCCGGCGATGCAGGTCGCGCACCGGTCGCACGTCGTCGACATGCTCGACCCGGCCGCGCTGCGCGCGGTGCTCGACGCGGAGCGCCCGCACGTCGTGGTGCCGGAGATCGAGGCCATCGCGACCCACGTGCTCGCCGACGTCGAGGCGACCGGGGTCCGCGTGGTGCCGACCGCGCGCGCCACCGTGCTGACCATGGACCGCGAGGGCATCCGGCGGCTCGCCGCCGAGGAGCTGGGCCTGCCCACGTCGCCCTACCGGTTCGTCGACGACCTGGACGCGCTGCGCGCGGCGGTGGCCGAGGTGGGCGTGCCGTGCGTGGTGAAGCCCGTCATGTCGTCGTCCGGCAAGGGGCAGTCGGTCGTGCGGACGGCGGCGGACGTCGAGGCGGCCTGGGCCTCCGCGCAGTCGGGCGCCCGGGCCGCGGCCGGCGAGGGCGGCGCGGTGCGGGTGATCGTCGAGGGCTTCGTGCGGTTCGACTCCGAGATCACCCTGCTCACCGTCCGGCACGCCGGGGGCACCACGTTCTGCGCCCCGGTCGGGCACGTCCAGGTCGACGGCGACTACCGGGAGTCCTGGCAGCCCGCACCGCTGCCGCCCGGCACGCTCGCGGAGGCGCAGCGGGTCGCGGTCGCGGTGACCGACGCGCTCGGCGGCTGGGGCCTGTTCGGCGTCGAGCTGTTCGTCGTCGGGGACCGGGTGCTGTTCTCCGAGGTCTCGCCCCGACCGCACGACACCGGGCTGGTCACGCTCGCGTCCCAGGACCTGTCGGAGTTCGCCCTGCACGCCCGCGCCGTGCTCGGGCTCCCGGTGGGCGAGGTCCACGAGCTGGGGCCGGCCGCGTCCTGCGCCGTGCTCGCCGAGGGCGACGGGGTGCCGCGGTTCGCGGGCGTCGACGCGGCGCTCGCGGTGCCGACCGCGCAGGTGCGGCTCTTCGGCAAGCCGTCCGTCGCGGGCCGGCGGCGGGTCGCGGTGACGGTCGCCCGCGGCGCGGACGTCGCGCAGGCGCGGGAGCGGGCCCGGGCGTCGGCGGCGGCCCTGACCGTGGACCTGGTGTGACCGGACCCGGCGACGGCGGCCCGATCGACCCCCGGGACCCCGAGGAGGTCGGCGTCGGACCCTGGCCGGGCGGCCCGGACGCCTGGCCCGCCGACCCGCGGCTGGACCCCGAGCTGCTCGCGCACGGCGACCGCCGCAACGTCGCCGACCGGTACCGCTACTGGTCCGTCGAGGCCGTCGTCGCCGACCTGGACACCCGGCGGCACCCGTTCCACGTCGCCATCGAGAACTGGGCGCACGACCTCAACATCGGCTCCGTCGTCCGCACCGCCAACGCGTTCAACGCCGCGGGCGTGCACGTGGTCGGCCGGCGCCGGTGGAACCGCCGCGGCGCGATGGTCACCGACCGCTACCTGCACGTCCACCACCACCCGGAGGTCGGCGACCTCCTCGCGTGGGCCGCGACCGCCGGCCCGGACGGCGGCGCCCTGCCGGTGCTCGGGATCGACAACGTGCCGGGCTCCGTGCCGCTCGACGGGTACCCGGTGCCGCGGGCGTGCGTCCTGCTGTTCGGCCAGGAGTCCGCGGGGCTGTCCGACGCCGCGCGGGCCGGCGCCGACGCCGTGCTGCACATCGACCAGTACGGCTCGACGCGCTCGATCAACGCCGGCGCGGCGGCGGCGATCGCGATGCACGCGTGGGCGGTCCGGCACGCGGGGCCGCCCCCGGCCTGACCTCGACGGGCGTCTCGTGGGCAGGACGTCCCGCCCGGCCTGCGCGCAGGACGTGCCAGACTTGGGGAGAAAGCGAAACCCCACTCTCTTTGGAGCTGCTGCGATGCCCATCGCCACCCCCGAGGTGTACGCCGAGATGATCGACCGGGCGAAGGCGGGCAAGTTCGCCTACCCGGCCGTGAACATCACGTCCTCCCAGACCATCACCGCCGCGCTGCAGGGCTTCGCCGAGGCGGAGTCGGACGGCATCCTCCAGGTCTCCGTCGGTGGCGCCGAGTACGCGTCGGGCTCCACGGTCAAGGACCGCGTCTCGGGCACCCGCGCGCTCGCCGCGTACGCCACCGAGGTCGCCAAGGGCTACGGCATCACGGTCGCCCTGCACACCGACCACTGCGTCAAGAAGAACCTGGACTCCTGGGTCCGCCCGCTCCTGGCCCTGGAGGCCGAGGAGGTCAAGGCCGGCAAGAACCCGACCTTCCAGTCGCACATGTTCGACGGCTCCGACATCCCGCTGGACGAGAACCTCGTCATCGCGGCCGAGCTGCTCGAGCTGTCGCAGGCCGCGCGGACGATCCTCGAGATCGAGGTCGGCGTCGTGGGCGGCGAGGAGGACGGCCACGAGGCCGAGATCAACGAGAAGCTCTACACCACGTCCGAGGACGGCCTCGCGACGGTCCGCGCCCTCGGCGCCGGCGAGAAGGGCCGCTACCTGACGGCCCTGACCTTCGGCAACGTGCACGGCGTGTACAAGCCGGGTGCCGTCAAGCTGCGCCCGTCGATCCTCGCGGACATCCAGAAGGCCGTCGGCGCGGAGATCGGCAAGGAGAACCCGTTCGACCTCGTGTTCCACGGCGGCTCGGGCTCCACGGCCGCGGAGATCTCCGAGGCGGTCGACAACGGCGTCATCAAGATGAACATCGACACCGACACCCAGTACGCGTTCACGCGTCCCGTGGTCGGCCACATGTTCAGCAACTACGACGGCGTGCTGAAGATCGACGGCGAGGTCGGCAACAAGAAGGCGTACGACCCGCGCGCCTGGGGCAAGCTGGCCGAGGCCGGCATGGCCGCCCGCATCGTCGAGGCCGCGCAGCAGCTGCGCTCGGCGGGCCAGCGCCTCCGCTGATCCGCCCGACGGCCCCGCGGGGCCGGCGACGCGACGAGGGCCCGGTCACCACCACGGTGACCGGGCCCTCGTGCGTGCGGGGGCGTGCGGGCGGCGCGGGTGCGCGCGGCGGCGCGGCGGCCCGGCAGCTCAGGCCCGGTGGTCGTCCTCGACCACGTCGAGCAGCTCGCCGATCCGGGTGACCTCGAGCAGGAACTGCACGGTCGGCGGCACGTGCAGCAGCCGCACCCGGTGCGGGGTCCGCCTGGCCAGGCGCGCGAGGAACGCCACGCCCGACGAGTCCATGAACGTCACGTGGTGCGCGTCGATCTCGATCGGCACGCCCGCCTGCTCGGCGTCGGTCGTGGCCTGCGCCAGGTCCGGGCCCAGGTCGGCGTCGACCTCGCCCGACAGGACGATGGTGGTCCGGTCGGGGGACAGGATGACGTGCACCGAGCCCGGCTCCCCGGCGGCGTCCCCGGGACCGGGTACGGTCGGTGCGGCGGGCGCTTCCGCGCCCTGGTCCCCGGCGAGCCCGCCCGGGGGTGTGCTGTTACCGTCGCGCACGATGCTCCCTCCCGTCCGGGTGGCGGCCGAGCCGGCCGCGCCGGTCATCGGCCACCGTCCCGGCGGTGTGCTCCACCGGGACCTGTCGGGAACGCTAGACGATCGGAGGCGGTGGTGGTCAACTCCACGCCCGGGGACGGCGCCGAGGAGACCGTCGGCTCGATCGGGCGCGCGGTCGGCCAGATCGTGGGGATGCCCGTCCTCGTGGTCGCCGCGGAGCCGCCCCGCTGGCCCGTGGTCTGGGTCAACCACGCGTTCACCGAGACGACCGGCCTCACGCTCGACGACGTCGCCGGGCCGGCGGTCGACCTCATCGCCCTGTCCGCCGAGGACTCCTCCGGCCTGCACCAGCTGCAGGACGCGGTGCTCGACCGCCGCGCCACGTCCGCGCTGCTCCGGCTGCGCCGCGCCGGCGGCGACTGGTTCTGGGCGCGCACCGTCGTCACCCCGGTCGTCGCCGAGGGCGCCGAGGAGCCGACGCACTGGGTCGCCGCGCTCGTGGACGTCACCGACCAGGTGCACCGCGACGCCGCCGTCGCCGCCGAGGTCGAGGTGGTGCGCCGGGAGAGCGAGGACCTGGCGCTGATCGGCGCGGTCTCGGACCTGGTGATGGACCTGGACGACCCGTACGGCCTGCGCGCCATCGCCGAGCTGCTCGGGCACCGGGTGGTCGCCTGGGCGGGCTTCTACGTCGACGAGGACGGCCTGCAGGCCGCGGACGGCGTCGACGTCACCCGGGCCCCGCGCGCCTCGGGCCGCCGGCACGGACCCGGCGGCACCGGCGTCCCGTTCGTCGCGCGGCGCGGTGCGCGCCCGGAGGGCGACGACCCGGTCCAGCGGCTGCTCGACGGCGAGGGGGAGACGCACCTCGTCCTCGACCTCGACACCGACGCCCCGCACCCGCCCGGCACCGCGTCGGCGTGGCTCGCGGCGGACCTGCGCGCCCGCGTGCCCGGCGGCGCCGGCGTCGGGCACGTCGCGGTGCTGCCGCTGCCCGGCCGGCACCGCGTCCTCGGCCTGCTCGCGGTCGTCCCGCGCGCGGACGCCGCCCCCGACCTCGTGCACGACGCCCCCGCCCGCGGCGGCGTCGACGAGCGCACCCGGACGATCCTGTCCCTCACCGCGCGCCGGGTCGGCCTCGCGATGGAGAACGTGCGGCTGTACGCCCGCGAGCACCGCGTCGCCGAGACCCTGCAGCGGGCGATGCTGCCCGAGCAGGCCGAGATCGAGGGCCTGGACGTCTGGTCTTACTACGCGCCGAACGTCGTGTACGCGCAGGTCGGCGGCGACTGGTACGACGTCGTGCAGATCACCCCCGAGGTGGTCGGCGTGGTGATCGGCGACGTCGTGGGCCACGACGTCGAGGCCGCCGCGGCCATGGGCCAGCTCCGCTCGGTGGTGCGCGCGTACGCCTTCGAGGTCACCGAGCCGGGCCCGGTGCTCGAGCGCGTCGACCAGCTCGTCGCCGGCATGCGGATCCCGCGCTCGGCCGGGCTCGTGCTCACCACGCTGACCCGGACCGACGCCGAGGACGGCGGCTGCGCGCGCTGGCACCTGGACTACTCGCGCGCGGGCCACCTGCCCGCGCTGCTCGTCCGGGACGGCGAGGTGGTGCTGCTGGACGAGGCCGGGGGTGCGCTCATCGGGTTCGGCGACCAGCCCCGGCGGACGGCGCGGCAGGACCTGCTCCCCGGCGACGTGCTCGTGTTCTACACGGACGGCCTCATCGAGCGGCGGGACCGCGCGCTGCTCGACGGGCTCGTCGCGCTGCGCGAGGTCGCCGCGGGCGCGACCGCCGTCGACGCCGCGGGCATCGGCGAGGAGCTGCTGGCCCGGCTCGCCGACAGCCCCGAGGACGACGTCGCCGTCGTCGTCGTGCGGATCCCCGACCTGACCGACACGTCGGGGCACGGCGGCAACGTCCGGAGCCGGCGCTGGCAGCTGCCCAGCGAGCCCGGGTCCATCGCGCGCGCCCGGCACGCGGTGCTGCGGACCTCGCACGCCTGGGAGCTCGGGGACGCGTCGAACGCGGAGCTCGTCGTCTCCGAGCTGGTCGCCAACGCGGTGCTGCACGGCTGGGGCCGGGTCACCCTGCGGCTGCACGACACCGGCGACGGGCTGCGGATCGAGGTCGAGGACTCCAACCCGACGCCGCCCGTCGCGACGGAGGGCCACCCGGGGCGGATCGGCGGCTTCGGCATGCGGATCGTCGAGCGGCTGGCGGACTGGGGCTGGCGGCCGTCGCGCGGGGGCAAGGTCGTGTGGGCCCGCGTCCGGCCGAGCGCGCCGTCCGTGCTCGACGGGCCTTCCTCCACGGTATAACCGTCGTTATACTCCCAGGATGAAGACGGCGATCTCCATCCCGGACCACGAGGCCGAACGGATCGATGCGAGCGCCCGGCGCCACGGCATGACCCGGTCCGAGTTCTACCGCCGCGCAGCAGGTCGGTACGCGGACGAGCTGGACAAGCAGGACCTCACCGCGCGCATCAACGACGCCATCGCGTCGGCGGGGCAGCCCGGTGCGGACACCGAACCGTTCCGCCGGGCCGCCGGCGACCTGATCGGGGAGTCCGACTGGTGATCGCGCGCGGCGACGTCTGCTGGGTCGACTTCGGGATGCCGCGAGGAAGTGCGCCCGCGAAGCGCAGACCCGCGGTCGTCGTCCAGGCGGACGACTTCAACCGCTCCGCGATCCAGACCCTCGTGGTCGTTCCTCTCACCTCGAACACGGCGCTCGCGGCCATGCCCGGCAACGTCCTCGTCCCCGGAGAGGTGTCGGGGCTCCCGAAGGACTCCGTGGCGAACGTCTCCCAGGTGACCGTCGCGTCCCGCGAGTACGTCGAGCACCCCGTCGGCGCGCTGCCGCTCGGACTGGTGCGCCAGGTGGACGAGGGACTGCGAAGCGTGCTCGGTCTCTGACCTCAGCCGGTCGTGGACGCGTCCTCGGCGACCTGCCCGGCGCCGCCCTCGGCCGCCTGGCAGCGGTGGTCGGCGTCGATCCGGAACAGCTCGAGCGCCCCGCAGATCTCCAGCACGAACAGGTCGCGCGGGTCGGCGCCGCGCAGCACCGTCGCGCCACCGCGCTTGCGGCTCGCGTCGGCCAGCGAGATGAGGAACGCCGCGCCGGTCGAGTCCATGAACGTCACGTCGCACATGTCGATCACGAGCAGCTGCCGCCGCAGGCCGACCACGCGGGCGGCGATCTCGGGGAACTGGTCGCGCTCGGCCAGGTCGAGGTCGCCGGCGATGACGAGGGTGGTCGTCGCGGCCGAGGTGGCGATCTCGATCATGGGGGGACCTTCG
>Ga0164309_10001498_pt1 | contig 11372 bp, 13 predicted proteins | sample Whisoiple_247_MG_FD_109984 | JGI IMG/M metagenome (GOLD analysis project Ga0164309, IMG submission 109984) | Soil microbial communities amended with fresh organic matter from upstate New York, USA - Whitman soil sample_247_MG | ecosystem: Environmental > Terrestrial > Soil > Unclassified >... | reverse complement strand
GCTTCCTATTCTTTCTCGGGGAGTATCCCGGCAATTTTCTTCAAGGGACGAGGCCTTGGCAGAGGCTAGGAATCAGATTGACCACCTGCTGTTGGATTAGAGCGTCGGCTTCGGTAGGCGTCCCTTTTTGTCTGATGACATAACCACGACCTGGAAACAACTTCGCGATCTCCCATCGCGAGAGCAGCCGTCGATGGCATGCTAATCAAATGAAGCGGGCGGTGCTTTTTGCAGTCATCTTTTTTGTAGCGCCAGCGGCGCACGCAGCTTTTACTTCCGGCAAACAACTCTCGCAGGGCTGCGGCAAAAGAGATGTGGCAGGGGAGTTTTTCTGTATGGCGTATATTTCGGGGGTTCTGGACTCAAACTCTCAGTGCGGTCCCTACACATTCAGCCTGCGTGAAGCGATGGGTATAGTTGCGAGTTGGCTTGCCGCCGATCCAGCACGGCAAAATCTGCCGGGGTCGGAGGTTGTCGTATCATCCATCCGCGAACGGTTTCCCTGCAAGAGCCGCTAGTTCATTACCAACGCCGTGCGGTAGGTGAGCGCCAACGGCCAATGAGGCTGAGAATGCCACACGTTGCACCTTGGTATCGTCGTGAGGACTACGCACGGGTCCGCGAAATAATGGCGGACGGCGATCGCTTCCCGCCCAGCTTCGATGCGTGGGAGAAGACGGCTAAGAAACAAATGGGGGAAGCAAAGCGCGAAGGGCTTGCAAGACCATCTTATGATGGTCAGGCCTCGCCAGGGACCATCATAAGTCCGGCGGGGGCTCATCTTTTTTGCGGCTACCTTTTCACACAAGCCGCCAGATTACCCTAGCTTGAACGCGGGAAATAATTCGGCAGCCTCGCGTTACTGAAACCGTTGTACGCGCTGCCGCAGATGCTCGGCGTGCTCGGTGGCTTCACGCCAATTTCTTTCAGCTTGCGATAAGTCCTCTCGCTGGAAGGCATCGCCGGGCATCAGGGTAAATCGGTCGAGGTTGCCCTTCGCGATCTTGGCGCGCTTTCCGCAGCGCTCGATAGCGGCCAGAAGGTAGTCGCGCTCGCTCATCGGGGTTTGCCCTGCATGAACTCAATGCGGTCAATCTCGGTCGACGAACTTCTGCACTGCATCGACCGGCGCACCGCTGCGAATGACCTCCGCTAGCGTGCCCATCGCGCTTGCCCACGACGCCAGGATGCCAGCATCGAGCCGACTCGTGACGCCGATGGCGGTAAGTTCCGACCGAGTTCCAAGCCGCTAAGGCACGGCCTTGCAACCACTCGGGTTGAACTGGCAAGTTGCCAACCTCGGCCGCCGACCTCCATTCAACACGCGATAGGATCGGGTGTTCCTGACATGCCCATCTTGGAACAAGCGCATCGGAATTACGTATAACTCAGACGGGGGTATGGAGGCTTGCATGCCTGATATACCCATAAGTTTTGGCAGACCCATCAGTGGAGACTGCCGCGAAGGCACTACCGATAGCTCCGTTACCCCCGGCATCGTGCTGGCGGCCCTCATTGCGATTCTTTTTCTCTTCGGCCCGCGCGTCTTTGATGGGGTTAAAAGCGCCGCAGACATGAGCACGCCGCAAGCGTGGAGCTGCTAATCAACCGAACGGAGTCACGCGTTCGCCGGCCAAGGCGAGGCGACTGGCTCGCGCAGAGCCAAAACTCCGCTTCTCTTAGAAATTGTGAACGAATGTTAATGCTAGCATGGGTTGTTCGATGCTTCTCGAAGGTATACGTTCTAGTGACAGTGATGGGCTCCCTCCCATCACCCCGTTCCCCCAAAAGGAACCTAAGAGGCCCCGCTCCCCCCCGTGCGGGGCCTCTTCATTTTCACGGCGGCATTCCTGAGGCCCGTCGGCTTGATCGGAAGCTGGTTGCTGCCTCATAAGCGCCCAGAGCCAACCCCACCGAGGATTGGGAGGCATGAAGGATAGGGTCTAGGTTGTCGTTCGCGGGACGCATTCAATCGGAGCCAAGACTGCGGCCAAGCCGCGCATGGCGCGGTTTTGAGGCGAGGCGTAGCTTCCCCAGCCTACAACCCTCGCAGGGAGGAAGCCATGAAACGCCTTGCTCTTGCGCTCTTGCTTTCGAGCGTCGTCGTCTCTGGGGCCGTTGCCGAAAGCTGCAAAGACACGGCAGCAGGGAAGAAGCTCGCCGGCGCCGCGCTTACCAGCTTCATGAAGAAGTGTGAGGAGGACGCAGCGACGGCTTGCGATACCCACGCGGCGGACAAGAAACTATCCGGTGCGGCGAAGACCAGCTTCACCAAGAAATGTGTGAAGGACGCGGCTGGCACCTAAGTCGGTGCCTTTGCACAATCCAACCGAGCTCGCGCGCCTTCGCGTACGCCGCTTGGTAGGCTGCGGCCACAACGAAATTAAAGTGCTTGGCTCAACGCTGGAGTCGACAGGCTCAGGCCGATTGCGCCGCCGATGATCAGAGCAATACACAGAACCTGCACCGACGTGAGCGGTTGCTGAAGAACTGCCCAACCAGTGATGCAGATCAGCGCAATGCCCATCCCAGACCAGACCGCATATACGACGCCCATTGGTAATTGCGTGAGGACGTAAGACAGCACCCAGATAACGCCACCGTAGATCACAAGCGAGAGGATACCGTAGAGAGGCTGTGTAAATCCCTCTGATTTTGTCAAAAGAGACATTGCAATTACCTCACCGATTATGCAGCCGACCAATATCGCCCAAACACCCATGATACCCACCCCATCCTAAGCTGATCCCTGGTCGTGAAAACTGTGCGACAGGAGCTTTAACACCACCACCACGCCGACCGGCCGATTATATCAATCGACAACCCGCCGTCCGCCACCACATCCAAGATGAGCGAAGGCAAGGCGAAGGTGGTATGTCATTGCGCGGAACCGCCGAACGGCTTTGCTCACTTGCACGTAGATGTTTCCCTTGCGAATAAATGCCAGCCGAAGCTTTATTTTGAAACCAAATATAATTCTCGGTAACTCGGGTAACGGGAATGCCGTCAGCGTCTGGCAGCAGTTCAAACCCTGAAAAAGGTCGGTCGCTATGCGCACGGCGGCGGGCTGTATCTCCTGATCTGCCGTCCGGGTTACAAGCAATGGACGTTCAGATCCAGCGTGTCGATAACATCCGTAAACCACACCCGCGAAATCTCGTCCCAATGCTCGCCAGCCTTAGCAATGAATAGTCGGAAGATGTGCTCCGGGTCAGCGTGTGGATTTTCATAGATTATGCGCTTAAGAATCTCCGTCGCGTTTCCGTCACTCATTGCTTGCCCCCCGTTCTCCCCACGGTCGCGACTATGGCATAGAGGGGCTAGGCTAACTAAGATAATCAGGAGTAGCGATGGGCCGCCTGGCCCGAAAAGATTGGCTAAAGCCCGCTCACTCCTGCCTTGGGGTTTGAAGCGAGCTAGCAGTCGGTTAAAACCTTGCAATAACTCCCCCGCGTGAGCTACGGGTTATGGACGAAAAGTTTGATCCCTTTAGCGCCAAACTCGACGGGCTTACCGACCAAGAAATTGAGGCGCGTATAGCGGCGGCAATTTGGGTCGATGACAAGCAGGCGTTCGTCCTCCGCTACCTTGAAGATAAGAAGCTGGAGCGGAGGAAGGCGGCGAAGGCAGAGGAGCTAGAGGCCGCGCGTAGCGCCAGGACACTCGCAAAGGCAGCCTTGGACTTGGCCAAGGACGCACAGGCAAAGGCCAAACTCGCCTTTACAATCGCGGGCGTGGCTACGGCAGCAGCTATCGCTTTGGCGGCGGTTGCTACTGCCGTCACCGTTCTGAAGCCGTAGGCATGGTTTGGCAACGGAGCAGCCCAACGCGATTCTCTTGGAATAGTTCGATGTATCGCACGCTAGCCAAATTTTTGGGCTGATCGGATAGTAACCCGCGCAGGTTCCTGGCTGAGGCATTGCCCAAAGAATGGTCGGGCTCAAACCTACAGCACCTGCCACGAGGGCGATCACGGCACTCCTCACATTGCTCTGTTCATTGGTTTTCTCTGGTTGCGCAGGAGCACTATTGCTTCCGCTAGAGGTCTCAGTTCTAACGAACTGTCCCTGAACATCGACAGAATGAACCATCCACGAGGGGTTCATCGGTGTGTCGGTGACAGCGGTTTCATCGGCCAACGATGTTGCTGCCGATACCATGAGGGACGCATACATTGATGTTCGACGACACGCGGGCGAGAAGATGGATTGAGCAATGCCGGAAGAAAGCGCCAAGTCCCTCTGCTTTGAATGCAAGCGTCCGCTGGTTGAGATCGACAATCGCGGCCAACACCTTCACGGCTGCATGACGTGCAACATCTGGTGGTCGCTCACGGGTGGCGCGGCTGTGAAGTTATCCGTTGAGGACCTGTATGCTATTCAGCAGTTGAGGAGGATGAAGAAAAAGGCCGACCGAAGCCGGACTCGTTAGATTGGTTTTGGGGAAACTTCAATGAGTCGTCATATAGCAATGGTGGCCTTGTGCGCGGTCATCGCGCAGGGATGCACGAAAAAGCTCGAAAGCTATTCGCTCACGTCAAAGCCAGGATACTATCCGATGGCATCCCTGCGTAGCGACTATCGAAGCTGGAATTGCCAGCAGCTTGCCGATGAAGCCGATCTCCTTCAGGACGCGCTGGCGGTGGCTTCCGAGCAGCGTGCAGAGGACAAGGTGGCGCACCTGACAGCCGAAACCTCGAAGGTTCGCCAAGCAAGGACTTCGAAGAAATGTAGTATATAGCTTGGTGCAGGCGGGCTGGACATCGAGTTCATCGGAGGCCCGTCAGCACTTAGTGGTGATCAACCGGCTCATCACCGCGATTGTCCGGCTGAACGACAATGCCACTCTGTGATCGTGCGATAGAGCCAAACAACGCCCAACCCCATTGCGATAATCCCAACGACAAATTTCAAGGGTGAGTTTGTCGTGAACGCGTCGTACTCAACAGCACCACCGGCTTGTTCTAATACGATAGCAAGGACCACCGAGAGAGTTAGTCTGACCATCGTTCAAGGAAATCGCAAAAGTCAGCAACCTGTCCCTCGGCATGTTGACGCAGCCGCATGGGGCGGACTTAATCGCTTTTTGGCACGCGCGGACAGAGACTCCCCACGAAAAAGAGCCCTGACCGCAGGTGGCCAGGGCGCTCTTAGTTGGCGGGCTTGGCGGGCTTGCGTGGTCATGCCGTCCGGTTGATGAAGCGGCGCGGGCGACATGGCCTGGGCGGAAGTTGCGACGGCCAAAACAATAGCAACAGCGACCAACCTGATCAGTGTCCCCTCCATAGACCTTCCAATGACCCATCCTATCGCGCGGACGAAGCCGATGGGTCCTGCTTTAGCCTTCGTTCATAAGCGGTCAGCACACTAGGTGAAGAGGGTTGCGGGCGAACTATCATGAAAGCGTTAGCCATCATTGCGATCGGCCTTGCATGCGCAGGCTGTGCCAGCGCGGACCAACGTGCCAGCGCGGACCAGCGTGCCAGCGCGGAAGCTAGGCGCAATGCCGCCGCGATGGGGCAGATGATCGCGGAGGATGACGCCTACTGCAAACGCTACGTCGACAAAGGATATGACGAGTGCCGCGACAAGCTCACCGAGATGCGTGCGGCGAACGGCATCGGTGCGCAGCAGGGCGGGAGACGTGTGACGACGACAAAATGCATTCCCACGGCGACAGGTGTGACCTGCAATTAGCCAGCCGCTTGACGCTCCGGCGAGGTGGCAAGACGTTAGTCAGCTCGATAGCACCTTCCATGGCCTAGCGGCTGCGCATAGTCAGTGCAAAGGTCAGTGCAGGATCTGGAATCCACCGCAATCCACTGTGCAGCAACGGTCTGTGACGGAAATGTCTCGCCCCGCTTGGCATTGCGGAACTTTGCCATGAAGGACTGACATGCGAATTGTCCTCGGCAAGATTGACGCCGTTCCGGCAACAGGAGGCTTGATGGGTCGATCAAGGTCCAAGCCAACACTGGTCGCACACCCGCAAATTCGCGGAAGCCATAGCGGCTGGTGATTGGCTCTTGACCTCCTCTTTGATGCTAGTGAAATGTGAGGCCGATGCAGCGAGCATAGCTCTGCAGCATCGGGTCGGAACCGACCTGTCTTATATAATAAGGAAGGAAATCCCATGCAGAGATTGTTGATATGCTGTGCCGCAGGGCTAGCTTTGCTTTTCGGCGCAGCCGCGCCGACGCCTACTTCTGCATATTATTACCGCCACCACCATTACAATTATTACAATAACGGCCATTATTACAATAACAACCACTATTACAATCATCGCCGCTACTATAATAACCGTTATCGCTATTAGCGTAGGGAATTCCAGCTTCCCGCGGGGCAAGGCCGCAGTGAATGCTGCGGCCTTCTCCTTTTCGGAAATGGTGGGAACCGAAACGGGCTTCAATGTGGGCGGGGGACATCAAGAAGGGCCGCCCGTTTCCGAGCAGGCCCCCATTAGGGGACGATCAGCCGAGGCTTCTTCGGTCGCCTAAAACCTCTGCGCGACCGCGGAGCGATTCCCAATTGTCGCGGTAACAAGACCATTTTATTCGAAAACCCCGATATGGGTGTCCGTCTCGCTCGCAGAGCGAGAGTACTTGTCGGCTACTATCCTGATGCGGCTTGCCGTCGCGGCCAGTTCCCGCGACCCAATATGCTCGCGCTTCGTCGATGGCCTCCTGAACCACGTTCGTGGGAACAAGATAAAATTCTGCCCGCGCGACACCATTCCGCATATCGACTATGCAGCAGTAGTCGCCTTTCATACGCAGGTCGAGGAACGTCACGCCGGACGGTTTTCTGGACCACATCACGCTCTCTGAACTTGTAGTCTTAACGCGGATGAGCGAGTGGCGATGACCGTCCACGACTGAAATATCAAAAGCAGGATTGCCTCGATCTGCCATGAACGCTTGAAAGCCCTGGCCTAATAGATGGGCCATTACGAGATGCTCGCCAGCATTTCCAAGGTGCACTGAGCTACGGGCTTGCATCACTCGCCTCCATAGCGATGACCCCACGCCAGAAGCTTAGTGGCTGGTTTGCTGTGCCAGGGCCGCTCCCGGCATCAGCGCGATTGCGATTGCAATTAAGGTTCTGGTCATGCGCCCCTCCGTGGCTATCCAATAACATGAGCCAGGGTGATGATGACGACGAGTAGCGCTCCGGCGAGCGCCATCACTTGAAAGAGGCTCTTGATAGCCTGCTGGTGTCTAGACATTGCATTCCTCCCCTAAAAAAAGCGGGGGCCGATAGAAAGCCCCCGCGCCACGCCGTCTTCCCCTAGAGGGTCCAAATCTTCGGCGGTCATACCCCGGAGGGGCTGATGGCCGCCATTCTCAACTCGGCCAATCTTTTGCGAGTTGGAGCCATCGAATTGATGCCTGTGAGACACTAAGAAGGGCCGTCGAGTTTCCCCGACAGCCCTTTTTAGCGACGATCAGCCGTGGATGTGGTTCGGGTCTCAGTAATACCGAACGCAAGCGCCTCCGGGTAAACAGGGAACCGGAATAGGTTAGCAGGGACAATGCCCCCGGTTTCGGGATTCTGGCCTTTGGCTTCAGGCTGAAGCCAGGAGTGGATTCGATGTCCGCTTATGGCGTGGCTTCAGACTAAAGACCCAGAGCACAACGAGGTCCGCTAAGTGCCAAAAGCGGACATAGAATTCCTTAGGCGCCGACACGTCGCCGGCGTTATTTTGCACGGGACACCCCGTTACCCCGGAGCGGCTCGAAAGCCGTTGTGCGGTTATCCGCACCGTGGGTTCGAATCCCAACCTCTCCGATCTATAGTGGCAAATTTCCCTTATATAACTAAACTATATAGCTGAGTGGCGCCGGTCTGCACTACACCTCGCACTACACTTGCATGGACGCTAGGGGGCTGGGCGAGATTGGCGTGCTTTGGGGCTGCATGATAAATTGCCCGCCTCCCATGAAACAGCTCTACCCTCATCTCTTCATCGACGGTCAGTGGGTCGACGGCGCGCAGTCGAAGCGCCGCACCATCCAGAACCCGGCCACGCTCGAGAAGGTCGACGAGGTCGTCGAGGCCACGGCGGAGGACGTGCGCCGCGCCTGCAGTGCCGCCGCCGCCGCTCAGCGCCACTGGCGAAAACATCCGGCCATCGAGCGCGCCCGGCTCCTCCACGACGCCGCCCGCCTCATGCGCGAAGACCGCGCCCGCCTCTCCGAGCTCCTCACGCTCGAGGGCGGCAAGCCGCGCATCGAGAACCTCGACGAGGTCGAGTGGTGCGCCGCCTGCTTCGACTACTACGGCGAGATCGCGCGTAACTCGCACGGCAGCTCGATCCCACCAGTGGCGGCCCACCAGGTGAACTTCACCATCAAGGAGCCGCTCGGCGTCGTCGGCTGCATCGTGCCGTTCAACTATCCGCTCCTGCTCATGACCTGGAAGGTCGCGCCCGCGATCGCCGCCGGCAACACCGTCGTCATCAAACCGAGCGAGCTCACGCCGCTGTCCACCTTGCGCTTGTGCGAGACGGCCTGGAAGGACCTGCCGGCCGGCGTGGTGAACGTCGTCACCGGCACCGGCGCCGACGTCGGCGAGCCGCTCACCGACGATCCCGACGTCGCCTGCATCGCCTTCACCGGCTCGACCGCGGTCGGCACCCGGATTGCCGTCAAGTGCGCCGAGAAACTGAAGCGCGTCAACCTCGAGCTCGGCGGCATCGACCCGCTCATCGTCTTCGAGGACGCCGACCTCGACGTGGCCGTGCGCGGCGCCGCCTGGGCCCGCTACCTGAACGCCGGCCAGGTCTGCACCTCGGCCAAGCGCATCTACGTGGTCGACTCGATCGCTCGCGAGTTCGTCGACCGGTTCGTCGCTCACACGAAGACCATCAAGGTCGGCCACGGCATGGATCCCGAAACCGACATGGGGCCCCTGATCTCCGCCAAGGCCCGCGATCGCGTCGAGGACCAGGTCAAGCGCGCCGTCGCCCAGGGCGCCAAGGTCCTCTACGGCGGCAAGCGCCTCGACGTGGGGCCCGGCTGGTTCTACGCGCCGACGATCCTCACCGAGGTCCGCCCCGATCACGCTGTCCACTGCGAGGAGGTCTTCGGACCCATCGCCTCGATCCAGGTGGTCAAGGACGGCGACGAGGCCATCGTTCTCGCCGCCCGCTCCGAATACGGCCTGGGCGCCAACGTCTTCACCAGGAGCCTCACCTGGGCCATGAAGGCGATGGCCGAGATCAAGGCCGGCACCTTCTGGATCAACGACCCGCTCACCGACAACGACGCCGCGCCGTTCGGCGGCATGCGCAAGAGCGGCATGGGGCGCGAGCTCGGCGAGGAGGGGCTCGACGCCTTCCGCGAGACCAAGCACGTCCACCTCGATTACGTCCCCGAGGCCAAGAGCTACTGGTTTCCCTACCAGAACCGCCGCGAGGAGATCCCGCGGTAATGGGGAGGATCGTCGTCATCGGCGGGGCGGGCGCCATGGGGCGCATCGTCGTGCGCGACCTCGTCGAGACGGCGCTTCCCGACATCGACGTGGTGGTCGCCGACTACGATGGCACGGCTGCCAAGAAGCTCGCCCGCTCGTACGGCCGGCGCAAGGTCGATGGGCTCAAGGTCGACGTGCGCGACGTCACCGGCACCGCGCGCGCACTGAAGGGCGCCTTCGGCGTGATCGCCGCTGTCCAGCACCAGCTCAACCTGCCCGTCATGGAGGCGGCCGCGCGCGCCGGCTGCCACTACACCGACCTCGGCGGTCTGTTCCACTTCACCCGCAAGCAGATCAAGCTCGACGACAAGTTCAAGAAGAAGGGGCTGATGGCGGTGCTCGGCATGGGCTCGGCGCCCGGCATCGTGAACGTCCTGGCCCGCTCCGCCGCCGACACGATGGAGCAGGTGCACGAGATCCACATCCTGGTGGGCGGCATCGACCGCACCGCCGATGTCCCACGCACGCCGCTCGGCACCTCCTATTCGCTGCTGACCATCCTCGACGAGGCGACCCTGCCGGCAGCGGTCTTCACCGAGGGCCGCTTCGCCTTCGCCCCGGCGATGAGCGGCGGGGTCGAGGTCGACTTCCCCGACCCGGTCGGCGTGCGCCGGCCCGCCTACACGATCCACTCCGAGGTGGCCACGCTGCCCCTCTCCTACCGGAAGAAGGGCATCCGCGAAGTCAGCTTTCGCATCGCCTTCCCCGACGAGCTCGAGGCAAACCTGCGCTTCCTGAACGCGATGGGCCTGACCTCCGAGCAGCCGATCAAGGTCGGCCGCCAGGAGGTCGTGCCGCGGGACGTGCTGCTCGCCCTGGCCAGGCGGCTGCCCCAGGTCGAGGGCTCGCTCACGCCCGACGAACACGAGGTCCTGCGCGTGGTGGTGCGCGGCGTCGCTGCCGGCAAGGCGGTCGAGGAGACCGTCGACTGCCACTGCCCGGGGATCCCGGCCTGGGGCATGGGCGTCGACGTCGACACGGGCTGCCCCCCCTCGATCGTCATGCAGCTGCTCCACCGCGGCGAGATCACCGGGCGCGGGGTCCTGCCCCCCGAGCGCGCGGTGCCGCCGGGCCCTTTCTTCGACGAGCTGGAGAAGCGCGGGATGCGGGTCGAACGGCGTCGCGTGCCCATTTCGTCCGCTGAGCCGGGCACTCCGCTTGTTTGCGCCGCCCATCAGGCCGTGAGATGATGCCCCACGTAAAGGAGGTACGTCCATGTTCGAGACTTGGCAGTACGTGTTAAACGAAGCATTCGAGCCCCTAAGGCATGATTGTGAGGATATCGAATTGGCCTGGTTCAGTCAGCGGGTATAACGGGATTGTGCAACCGGCTGACTGCCGGCCAAGGCACGCTTATTTCCGAGATGGGTCATTAGCCGAAATAACGGCCCGTCCGCGTCATGTCCGCTTTACCCCCGATAGCGGACATTCGTCACCGCATTGAGCATCTCTGCTTTGTGCCATTAGCGGACACTGCGTTGGTCTTCGGCGCAAGAACGTAGAACAAGCCCCGCAGCGAGTTGGGGTCGGATTCAGGCGCGCCTTTCGCACATTCCGCGCGTTCTCCCCCCGCCCATCGGTGTAGTCCTCCATACGAAACATTTCACACACGCGCGGAGCAATGAGCGCATCCCCGGCTATGTCGTGAGAGACGTCGTCTGCTATGCTTCGGCAATGAACCCTCTGCATGCGACCATCGAGGAGTTTGCGGCTGACGGCTATACGCACGTCCATTGCTATTGCCCTCGACGCCGCATGACGAGGTTGAGGCCGATCAGTTGGCTTCCCCGCATCTCGCTGGGCCTGACCATCGCGCAGCTATCGGCGCGACTGCGCTGTGCAGAAGGAGGAGCGAGTCCGTGACCCGAGCCTTGCCTTATCTTTATCTCGCTCTGG
>Ga0164309_10001497_pt1 | contig 11372 bp, 9 predicted proteins | sample Whisoiple_247_MG_FD_109984 | JGI IMG/M metagenome (GOLD analysis project Ga0164309, IMG submission 109984) | Soil microbial communities amended with fresh organic matter from upstate New York, USA - Whitman soil sample_247_MG | ecosystem: Environmental > Terrestrial > Soil > Unclassified >... | reverse complement strand
GGTCGCCCTCGTTGAGGCCCACGGTCACCGAGTCGAAGACGTTCTTGGTCGGGAAGGACAGGTGCAGCGCTTCGCCGCCGAGCAGGTGGGCCATCGGGCAAGCGTAGGGCGCACGGAGCGCCGGTCCCGCGCCGCGGCCGCTCCCGCACCCCCGCCCCGGCCCCGTCGTCAAACCGGTTGGCTCGATCGTCAAACCGCTTTTACGTTCGTCGGGACGTGCTGCACGAGGAGGTGAGCATGAGCCGACCGACGATCTCGGACGTCGCCCGGGCCGCCGGCGTGACCAAGGCGACGGTGTCCCACGCGTACAGCGGCCACCGGCCCATCTCGGCGGCGACGAAGGCCCGGGTGTTCGCGGCGGCCGAGGAGCTGCGCTGGGTGCCCAGCAGCAGCGCCCGCGCGCTCGCGGCCCGCCGGGCCAACGCGGTCGGCGTCGTGCTGCGCCGTGACCCGGCGATCCTCGCCTCCGACACGTTCTTCCCCGCGTTCATCGCGGGCGTCGAGCAGACGCTCGCGGAGCGCGAGGTCGCCCTGGTCCTGCAGGTGGTCGGCAGCCGCGGGGCGGAGGAGCGGGCCTACCAGGCGATGGCCGCGGGCCGGGCGGACGGCGTCATCGCCCTGGACCTGCACCGGGACGACTGGCGGGTGCCGTTCCTCGGCGGGCTCGGGCTGCCCGCCGTGCTGCTCGGCGCCTACGACGGCCCGACCCGGCTGTCCTGCGTCCGCACCGACGACGCAGCCCCGGTCGCCGAGCTCGTAGCGCACCTGCGCGCCCGCGGGCACACCCGGATCGCGCACGTGGCCGGCCCGCTCGGCTACGTGCACTCGTACGCCCGGGCCCGCGCGTTCGTGCAGGCCGTGGGCTCCCGCGAGCTGGTCCGCGAGGGCGACTTCACCGCGGGCAGCGGCCGGGCGCTCACGGCGGAGCTGCTCGCGCTGCGGGACCGGCCCACCGCGATCCTGTACGCGAACGACACGATGGCGATCGCCGGGATGTCGTACGCGCAGAGCCGCGGCGTCCGGGTCCCGCAGGAGCTCGCCGTCGCCGGGTTCGACGACGACCACCTGTCCGCGCACCTGAGCCCGCCGCTCACCAGCGTGTCCACCGACCCCGCCCGCCGCGGCCGGGTCGCCACCACCCGCCTGCTGGCCGACCTGGCCGGCGACGGGCCGCACTCCGTCACGGTCGACTGCACCGTCCTGCAGCTGCGCGGGAGCACCGACGCCCCCGCGCCGACGCACCACGCACCGCCCGAACCGCTCGAGGAGGAGCCACGATGAGGTACATCCGCACCGCCGCGCTGCTGGGCGCCGTCGCGCTCGCCACCACCGCCTGCTCCGGAGGATCGGACGACGGCGGGTCCGGCGAGGCCACCGACGCCACCGGACCCATCACCGTCTGGCTGTCGAACAACGAGCAGGAGGTGGGCTGGGGCCAGGACGTCGTGGACGCCTGGAACGCCGACCACCCCGACGAGCAGGTCGAGGCCCAGGAGATCCCGGCCGGCGCGTCCTCCGAGGAGGCCATCACCGCGGCCATCACCGCCGGCACCGCGCCGTGCCTGGTCTACAACATCTCCAGCGCGGCCGTGCCCGGCTGGGTGCGGCAGGGCGGCCTGGTCGACCTGACGACGTTCGACGACGGCGCCGACTACATCTCCGCCCGCGGCGGCGACGGCGTGTCCGGCTACGAGACCGACGGCGGCTACTACCAGCTGCCGTGGAAGTCGAACCCCGTGATGGTCATGTACAACAAGGCGCTGTTCACCCAGGCCGGGCTCGACCCCGAGAACCCGGGCATGGCGACCTTCGACGACTTCCTGGCCGGCGCGCAGCAGATCGTCGACTCCGGGGCGGCCCCCAGCGCGATCTGGCCGTCGCCGACCAACGACTTCTACCAGCCGTGGTTCGACTTCTACCCGGTGTACCTGGCCGAGACCGACGGCACCGCGCTGGTCGAGGACGGGAAGGCCACCTTCGACGACGAGGAGGGCAAGGCCGTCGCCGACTTCTGGGCGTCGATCTACGCCGACGGCCTCGCGCCGCAGGAGGCCGCCACCGACGACGCCATGGTGTCCGGCCAGACCGCGATGCAGCTGGCCGGCCCGTGGGCCATCGCGTCCTACAAGGACAGCGTCGACGTCGGCTTCATGCCGGTGCCGACCTCCGACGGCCGCGAGGACGTGACGACGTTCGCGGACTCGAAGAACGTCTCGATGTTCACGTCCTGCGAGAACCAGGGCACGGCGTGGGAGTTCCTGAAGTACTCGACGAGCGAGGAGAGCGACGGCGCGCTGCTCGAGGCCACCGGCCAGATGCCGCTGCGCCAGGACCTCGCCGCCACGTACCCGGACTACTTCGCGGCGCACCCCGAGTACGAGGTGTTCGCCGACCAGGCCGCCCGCACCGGCGACGTGCCGAGCATCCCGAACTCGATCGAGGCGTGGCAGGCGTTCCGCGAGGCGTACACCTCGGCGGTGATCTTCCGGAGCACGTCCGTGGACGACTTCCTCAGCGCCGCGGCCGCCAAGATCGACGACCTGGTGCAGGGCTGACGTGTCCACGGTGACGGCGGGGGCGGGTGCGAGCACCGGACGCACCTCGCCCCCCGCGCCCCGGGGCCGCGGCCGGCGGCGGTGGTGGGGCGGGCAGCCGCTCGGCACGCTGTTCGCGGCGCCCTACCTGGTGTTCGTGCTCGTCGTGTTCGCCTACCCGCTCGGGTTCTCGGCGTACATGGCGTTCCACGACTACTTCTTCACGGCGCCGGGCGTGGACGTGCCGAAGCCGTTCGTCGGGCTCGACAACTTCCGCGAGGTGCTGACCGACCCGCAGGTGCTCGCCTCGTTCCGGAACACCGCGGTGTTCCTGGTGATCAACGTGCCGCTGACCGTCGCCCTGGCGCTCGTGCTGGCGTCGGCGCTGAACGCGGGCGTGCGGTGGGCGGCGGCCTACCGGGTGGCGTACTACGTGCCGTACCTGACGGCGTCGGTATCCCTGGTCGGCGTGTGGATGCTGCTGTTCTCGTCGAACGGCCTGGTCAACGCGGTCCTCGGCCCGCTGGCGCCGGACCCGTCCTGGCTCGCCAACAAGGCCCTCGCGATGCCGACGATCGCCCTGTACGTCACGTGGAAGCAGCTCGGGTTCTACGTGCTGCTCTACCTCGCGGCGTTGCAGAACGTGCCGCGCGAGCTGTACGAGTCGGCCGAGACCGACGGGGCCGGCGGGGTGCAGCGGTTCCTCAACGTGACGGTGCCCGGCGTCCGGGCGGCGACGACGCTGGTGCTCGTCCTGGCGATCATCACCGGCACCAACCTGTTCACGGAGCCGTACCTGCTCACCGGCGGCGGCGGCCCCGACGGGGCGTCCGTGACGCCCGTGCTGCTCATCTACCAGCGCGGCATCCAGCAGCAGAACCCCGACGTCGCGGCGGCCATCGGCATGGTCCTCGTCGTCGTGGTCGGGCTGCTGTCCCTGGCCGCGCAGCGACTGAACCGGGAGCGGTGACATGGGACGACGACGTGGCGGCGCCGTGGCGCGCCAGGTGCTCCTGGCGGCGGCCGCGCTGGTGTTCGCCTTCCCCTTCTACTTCATGGTGGTCGGCGCGTTCCAGGAGAGCCCGACCAACACCCCCGACCGGCTCGTGCCGACCTCCGGGTGGACCACGCAGAACTTCGCGCAGATCGACGCGCGGATCGACCTGGCGGGGTCGCTGGTCAACTCGCTGGTGTTCACGGCGGGGGTGTTGCTCGGCACCGTGGTGCTCGGCACGCTCGCGGGCTACGCGGTGGCACGGCTGCAGTTCCCCGGCCGGCGGCTGACCTGGGTTCTCATGCTCCTGGTGCAGATGGTGCCGTTCCAGCTGCTGATGATCCCGCTGTACGTGCAGATCACCCGCGGCTACGGCCTCGGGGACACCTACCTCGGGATGATCCTGCCGTTCGCGATCAACACCACGGCGGTGTTCATCTTCGCCCAGTTCTTCCGGGCGCTGCCGCGGGAGATGTTCGAGGCGGCCCGGATCGACGGCGCGGGCGAGCTGCGCATCCTCCGGTCCATCGCGCTGCCGCTGGTCAGGCCGGCGCTGGCGACGGTGGTGCTGGTGACGTTCATCGGGCCGTGGAACGAGTTCCTGTGGCCGTTCCTCATCACCAAGGACGCGTCGCTGCAGCCGCTCGCCGTGTCCCTGGCGAACTACATCTCCAACGTGTCGCAGACCGCGGCCAACCCCAACGGCGCGATCCTGGCCGGCGCCTGCGCGCTCGCGTTCCCGGTCGTCGCCCTGTTCTGCGTGTTCCAGCGGTATTTCCGCACCACCGACCTCGGCTCCGCCGTGAAGGGCTGACCCCATGACCGCGACCACCCTGTTCACCGGCGCGACGTTCCCGCTCGGCCCGTTCGTGCCCTACGAGGGCAACCCGATCCTCCGGCCCCGCGGCGGGTCGTGGGAATCGGCCAACCTGTACAACCCGGCGGCGCTGGTCGTCGACGACGAGGTGCTGCTGCTGTACCGCGCGCACGCCGACGACATCGTGTCCCACATCGGCCTGGCCCGGAGCCGCGACGGGTACCACTTCGAGCGCGAGGACGAGCCGATCCTGTCCCCGCAGGAGGACTACGAGGAGTTCGGCTGCGAGGACCCGCGCATCGCCGTCGTCGACGGCACGTACTACCTGACCTACACCGGCTGGGACCGGAAGGCCGCGCGGCTGTGCCTCGCCACGTCGACCGACCTGCGCACCTGGACCCGGCACGGGCCGCTGTTCCCGGACTTCGACACGTTCGCCACCGTCGACCCGCGCGGGCACGAGTGGTCGAAGGCCGGGGTGATCGTGCCGGTGCGGATGCAGGGCCGGTGGTGGATGTACTTCGGCGAGGGCGGCCTCTACTGGGCCACCAGCGACGACCTGGTCCACTGGACCCCCGGCACGCCCGACACCGAGCCGATGTACGCGCCGACGCCCGGGTCGTTCGACGCCGACCTCGTGGAGATCGGCACCTCGCCGGCGCTCACCGACAACGGGCTGCTGGTGATGCTCACCAACGGCGCCACCCGCACGGTGCACGACGACGGCAGCGTCGACGTCGACTACCGGTGCGGCCAGATCGCGATCGACCCCGACGAGCCGACCCGGGTGCTGGCCCGCCTCCAGGAGCCGTGGCTCCGGCCGCAGACCTTCGAGGACCTCAACGGCCTGGTGTCCAACGTGACGTTCGTGGAGGGGCTCGTGCGGTTCCACGGGAAGTGGTTCGCGTACTACGGGCAGTCCGACACGACGCTCGCGGTGGCCGTGCACGACCCCGCCCGGCCGTGGGGCGCCTCGCTCCGCGGCTGACCCGGGTGCGCGGACGTCGGGTGGTGGCCTCGGGCTCGACGCGCTGCGCGTCCGGCCCGGGGCCGGTGCCGGCCGTCGGGGCGCTGGCGCGCACCTCACGACGACCGGCACCCGTCGCTCAGAGCAGCGCCGCGAGCATCAGCGTCGCGAACGAGCCGACCACGAGCACGGCCAGCAGCGGCAGCACCCACCGCACGTACCGGCCGTACGGCACCTTCGCGAGCGACAGGCCGCCCATCACGATCGCCGAGGTCGGCGTCACGAGCGCCACCGTGCCGACCGCGCACTGGAACGCGGTCACCACGAGGTCGCGCCCCACGCCCGCGAAGTCGGCCAGTGGTGCGAGCACGGGCATCGCGAGCGTCGCGAGCCCGGAGGAGCTCGGCACGAGGAACGACATCGGCACGTTCACGAGGTAGACGAGGACGCCGAACGCCCCACCCCCGGCACCGGAGACCAGACCTTCCAGCGCGTGCAGCACGGTGTCGGTGATCAGGGCGTTGTGCATGACGACCGTGATCCCGCGGGCCAGGACGATGACGAGCGCGGCGCCGAGGAACTCCGAGGCCCCCGCGAGCACGGACCCGACGAGCGCCTCGCCGCGCATGCGGCCGACCAGGCCGATCACGACCGCCATCACCAGGAACAGCGCGGTCAGCTCGGGGAAGTACCAGTCCAGCTGCCAGCCGTACGACGCCGCGCCGGGGCCGTGCACGACCTGCGCCCAGGGCACGAGGGCGAACACCATGAACGCGAACGTCGCCGCGAACAGGGTGATCACGACCTTCTGGCGGCCGGACATCACCAGCGAACCCGTGTCCACTCCCGCCGCCAGCTCGGCGTCCTCCGCGCTGATCCCGACCACCGAGCGGGAGGGGTCGCGGCGGACGCGCACGGAGTAGCGCACGACGTAGGCGATGGCGAGACCGCCGAACACCACCAGCAGCAGCGCGCGCAGGCCGATCCCCTGGCCGATCGGGATGCCCGCCGCGTCGGAGGCCGCGCCGGTCATGAACGGGTTCACCGTCGACGCCATGTTGCCGACGACGGACCCGACGAGGACCACGCCGACGGCGGTCATGCGGTCGAAGCCGAGGCTGAGCAGCAGCGGGATGAGGATGGCGTAGAAGCCGAGCGTCTCCTCGCCGAGGCCGAACGTGGACCCGCCCAGCGTGATGAGCACCATGAGGGCGACGATCACCGCCGCGCCGCGGTCCCGGAACCGCGCCGCGACGCGGCCGATGCCGGCATCGACCGCGCCGGTCCGGGTCGTGGTCACGATGAAGGCGCCGATCGCGAGCACGAAGAGGAACACGCCGGCGGCGCCGGTGAGGCTGCCGGACTCGTACGGGCCGACGAACCCGGACCCGGGGTCCTCGACGCCGTAGAGCCCGTTCACGGGGGCCTGGAACAGGTCCAGCACCCGGTCGCCGAACGAGGCGTCGACCTCCACGTGGTGGTACGAGCCGGGCACCGGCGCCCCGTCGACCAGGTCGTACTGGCCGGCCGGGACCACGAACCCGAGCACCCAGACGACCGCGGTCAGGGCGACGAGGATCGCGTAGGTGTTGGGCAGAGCGAACCGGCGGCGCCGGCGGCCGGCCGGCGCCGGGTCCGGCGCGCCGGCGACGTGCGCGGCCTCGGTGGCCGGGGAGGGGGACGGCTGCGTCATCGCAGGGCCTTTCTCGGGGAGGGGACGGTGCGGTCGAGCGCGGTGCGCGCGAGGGCAAGCGCGCCGAGCACGGGAGGGGCGTCGAGCAGGTCGACGGGGAGGGCGAGGTCGCGGCGGTCCAGCCCGGCACGGAGCGCGTCCCGCAGCGCGGGCTGGGCGACGACCACGCCGCCGGCGGCGACGACGCGGGTCGGGCGTGCGCCGCGGGTGACGACCCGGTGCACCAGGTCGGCCAGCGCGTCTCCGGCGTCCGCGACGACCCGCTCCCCGACGGCGGACCCGTCGGCAGCGGCCTCGAAGACGAGTGCGGCGTGCGCGCTCCACGCGGCCGGGTCCTCGGTCACGAGCCGGCCGGGCAGGTCGAGCGGGTGCCCGACCGCGAGCGCGCGGCACAGCCGCCCGGGGAGCGGGTCGGGGCGGTCGTCCTCGACGGCGCGCAGCGATGCCCGCACCGCCTCCCGCACGATCCCGGCGGCGCCGCCCTCGTCCCCGACGACCCAGCCCCAGCCGCCCGCGTGCACCCGCGCGCCGGTGGGGGTGCGGCCGACCGCGACCGAGCCGGTGCCGGCGATCAGGCCCACCGCGTCCGGGGAGCCGGCCGCCGGGGCGACCAGCTCGGCGTCGTTCACCACCACGCACACGACGCCGGGCAGCCGGCGCTGGAGGTGGCTGCGCAGCTCCTCGCTCTCCTCCTCGAGGTCGCAGCCGTGGGCGCCGACCGCGACCGCGGCCAGGCCCGCCGGGTCCAGGGGGGCGACGAGCGCGGTCAGCCGCTCGGCGAGCAGCTCGGCCTTCACCTCGAAGGACGTGCCGCGCCAGCCCGCGGTGGGGGCCGTGGTGTCCGCCGCCTCGGCGCCGTCGGCCGTCTCCACCCGCACCCGGGTCTTGGTCCCGCCGACGTCGATGCCGGCCACGAGCCGGGTCATCGGTCCGCGCCGTCGGTCGTCCCGGGAGCCACCTTCGTGTCGACCCGGGCGAGCGCTCCGGCGTCCACGTCGCTGCCGAGGGCGGACCCGAGGTCGAGCGCGAGCATCTGCAGGACCGCCACCTCGGTGACCACGGCGGCGAGCGGCGGCAGGGCGGGCAGCCGCACCGTGGCGACGCCGGCGGGTGCCGCCACGTCCTCGTCGGTGAGCAGGAGCACCGGGACGTCGTACGTGGCCAGCTGGGAGCCCAGCTCGGCCTCCCGGACGCCGCCGATCAGCACGTGCGCGGTGCGACCGACCGCGTCGGTCATGCCGTGCAGGTAGGTGCGCGTCGTGGTGCCGAGGGCGGGCACCTTGGGCCCCTCCCGGAGCAGCAGCGCGCCCTGCTCGGCGGCGCCGGCGCTCGCGGCCCGGCCGACGACGTCGACGCATCCACGCTCCGCCGCGCGTCCGGCGAACGCGGCGACGGTGCGGGCCGTGGCCGCGTCGTCGAGCACGTCGTGCAGCGCGGCGGGCAGCCCGGACCAGACCTCGGACGCGGCGCCGTGCACCCGGTGCTCGACGAGCATGCCGAGCGCCACCGCGGTCGCGGCCACCGCCACCGACGACATGCCGGAGTCCACCAGGCCCCCGAGCGAGAGCAGGTCGTCGGCCGCGTCCGCCAGGGGGGACCCCGGCTGGTTGACCACCGCGATGCTGCGGGACGCGCGGGCGGCCGCCTCCAGCGTCTCGGGGCTGCGACCCGACTGGGAGACCGCGACCGTGAGGTCCGCCAGCTCGGGTGCGCCCGGCGGCAGGTCGTCGCCGGCCGACCGCGTCGCCCGGACGCCACCCCGGCGCAGCTCGAGCACCGGAGCGGCGAGGACGGCGTGCGAGGCGCCGATCCCCGCGAGCAGGACGCCGGACCGCCGGGGCAGCGGCCGGCGCTCGGTGAGCCAGCCGGCGGTCCGGGCGACCGTGGCCAGGACGGCGTCCGGCTGGGCCCGGACTCCGTCGCGGAACGGGATGAGGACTTCGTGCGGCGTCATCGCTGGTCGCACCTCTCGACTTCGTTAGGTAACTGGCCTTACGAGCCGAGACCGTAGGATCGGCGGACCCGGACGCCCCTGTGCGGTCAAGATCCGCGGCCACGGTCAAGGACGCGACGACGGATCGGCGGGGTCGGTGCGCCGCGAACATTGACCGGGGCGTCACAACTTGACCGAGGAGCAGATGGTGCAGCGGGACTGGGCTGACGTGGTGCTGGCCGGCGAGGCCGATCCGGCCGTGCTGACCCGGGCGGTGCGGCGCGGCACCCTGGTGAGGCTGGCGCGCGGGGTGTACTCGGGCCGCACCGCGCAGGACCCGGAGGACGTCGCCCGCGCCTGCTGGGTGCGGGTGGTCGCCGCGGTGCTGCCGGGCGCCACGGTCGTCGGGCCCGCCGCGGAGCTGCTCGCGCGTCGGGCCGCCGCGGGCCTGCCCGTCGAGCCGCTCCCGGCGGAGATCGCCGTGCTCGACGTGCTGCACGACCGGCGCACCACGCTGCGGCTGCCCGGGCTGGTCGTGCGGTCCGCGCCGGGCCCGCGCCCCGGCCGCACGCTGGCCCTGCCCCGCGGGATCGCCGTCGAGCGGGTCGCCGGGGCCGCGGAGCCGGCGACGGGGACCGGCCAGCGGTCCGGTGCGCCACGGACCGCCCCGGTGCAGGCCGCCGGGCCGCTGCCCCGGCTCTCGGCCGCCGCCCAGGCGGTCGGCCTGGAGCTCGTCCGCGGGGGGCCTGCCACCCGGCCCGAGCTCAGTGCCCGCCTCGGGCTGTCGAAGCCGACCGTCTCCGTCGCGGTCGCCGAGCTCGAGCGTGCCGGCCTCGCCCTGCAGAGGACCTCGCGTTCGGGAGCGACGGGGCGGTCCGCGGCGGTCTACGCGGTGGCGCCGAACGCCGGCTGGACGCTCGGGATCGACCTCGGCAACGCCCAGGTCCGGCTGGCGGCCCGGGGCATCGCCGGTGACCGGCTCGGCGAGCGGCGCGCGACGCTCCGGCAGGCCGGATCCGTCGACCGGCTGCTGGAGGTGACGGCGCACGCGCTGGCCGAGCTGCGGGCGGGACTCGTGGCGGCCGGCCCGCTGCTCGCTGTGGCGGTCGCGCTGCCCAAGCCGGTGCGCGCGGACCACCGGCTCACCGGCCGCGAGGGGCCGTCGCTGGGCGGTCTGGCGCCTGAGGAGCTGCTCGCCCGCCTCGGGGTGCCCGCCGGGGTACCGGTGCTCGCGGAGAACAACGTGAACTGCGCGGTGCTGGCGGAGACCGGGCACGGCGTGGCCGCCGGCCGTCAGGACGTGGTCTTCGTCCAGGTGGGTGAGCGCATCGGTGCCGGGGTGGTGGTCGGCGGCGTCCTGGTGCACGGGGCTCGCGGCGGCGCCGGGGAGGTCGCCGACCTGCCCTTCCCGTGGGCCGACGACCGCGCACCGCAGGAGCTCGGTGCCGAGCGCCATGTCGGTGCCGCCGCCCTCGTGGCCCGCCTGCCGGGCCGTCCGGCGGCCGGCGACCTGCGGGCGCAGGTCGACGCGCTGCTGGCCCGCGCCGAGGCCGGGGACGCCGTGGCCGTCGCCGCGGTCCGCGACCACGCCCGGGAGGTGGCGCGGGTGGTCACCGCCCTGGTGGCCGTGCTCGACCCGGAGGTGGTGGTCCTCGGCGGCCCCGTGGGGGAGCACCCCCTGGTGGTGCGCTGGGTCCGCGCCGAGCTGGCCGGGCTGTCCGGCCACACCGAGGTGGTGCCGAGCGCTCTGGGCGGCGCGGCCACGGTCGAGGGTGCCGCCGCGCTGGCGGCGCGGCACCTGGTCGGAGAGCTGTTCCCAGCGTCGCGCCGCGCGTCCGGGAACCGGGAGCCGGGGCTGACGGACGGGTCCGTCCCGTTACGGTAGGCCGGTGCTCCGCCCCGACAGCGACCCCGCTGCCCCCGACGACGTCACCGACCCCGCCGCGCCGGTCGGTCCCGCGGCCGACGTGCTCGCGGACCCCGACGCCCCGAGCTGGCGGCGGCCGCCGATCACCGCGGAGCAGCGCCGGTACGACGTCCTGCTGGCCGCGGGCCTGCTGATCGGCGGCATTCTCAGCCTGGCGCTCGGGCGCACGGCGGGCATGTACGACGAGCCCGCCGAGGGCTGGGTCGCCGTGCTGTGCGTGCTCGCGGTGACCGCGCCGCTCGCGTGGCGCCGGCAGCGCCCGGCGGTCGTGGCGGTCGTCGTGGCGGCGGCGTTCGTGCTGATGGGCGAGCTCCGGGTCCCCGAGACGCTGTTCGGCAACATCGCGCTGTTCATGGCGCTCTACACGGTCGGCGCCTGGGACCGGAACCGCGTGCGGGCGTTCTGGGTGCGGGCGGGGATCGTCGTCGCGATGTTCGTCTGGCTGCTGATCGCGATGTTCCAGGCGGTCACCGACCCCGAGGGCATCGAGGGCTTCTCCAACGCGGG
>Ga0164309_10001491_pt1 | contig 11397 bp, 9 predicted proteins | sample Whisoiple_247_MG_FD_109984 | JGI IMG/M metagenome (GOLD analysis project Ga0164309, IMG submission 109984) | Soil microbial communities amended with fresh organic matter from upstate New York, USA - Whitman soil sample_247_MG | ecosystem: Environmental > Terrestrial > Soil > Unclassified >... | reverse complement strand
GAAAGCGGAACCCGATGGCTATACCCTGCTCGCCACGCCGCCCAACACCCTCACCGCCAATGCAGTCCTGTTCAAGCAGCTCAACTACGATCCGGCCGCGCTCGAGCCGGTGGCGATCATGGCAATCGCCCCCAACGTTCTGGCAGTGAAGGACGGTTCGCCCGCCAAGACCGTTGCCGACCTGATCGCTCTCGCCAAGGCCAACCCGGGAAAACTCAGCTACGCCTCGCAGGGCAACGGCTCGACCACGCATCTGACCTCGGAGCTGTTTGCGAGCCGCACCGGGATCAAGCTCGTGCACGTCCCCTACCGGGGCGCGGCGCCCGCCGTGAACGACCTCGCCGGCGGTCATGTGGACACGATGTTCTGCGACCTCGGCACCATCCTGCCGCTGCATCAGGGCGGCAGGGTCAGGATCATCGCCACGGCGACGCTCGACCGGCTGTCGCAGATCCGCACCGTGCCGACGATCGACGAGAGCGGCGTCAAAGGGTTCAGTTCGTCGACCTTCTTCTCGTTGATGGCGCCGCCCAGGACGCCCGCGGAGATCCGCACCAAACTGAACAAGGCGATCGTCGCTGCCATGCAGACGCCGGAGGCGCAGGCAAAGCTCAAGACGATCTTCGTCGAAGCCAGCAAACTCGATACCAAGGAGATGGGCGAGTTCGTCAAGGCCGAGGCCAAGCTTTGAGGCGACGTGATCCGCGCCGCCAACATCACCGTGGAGCAGTAGGCAATAATGCGAAATCGGTTTCTTGCGGCCGCGATCGGTCCCCATTCGCCGCGTCGGCGCGGTTCTCGCCACGATCACGTGATGCATCGATCGTGAGACGCGCCATCTCGGCCTTCGCGGCGCTGGTAGCGACATCCGTCCCTGGCGTCGCCCAGGACTGGCCCAACCGCCCCATAACGATGGTGATCCCTCTCGCCGCGGGTGGCGGGAGCGACGGCCTGATCCGCGTTTTCACCCCCCGCTTCGGCGAGCTTTTGGGCCAGCAGGTGATCGTCGAGAATGCCGGCGGCGCCGGCGGCATGATCGGCGCCGCCCGCGTGGCGAAGGCGCCGCCCGACGGCTATCAGGTGTTGCTCGGCACCTCAGGCACCCAGGCGCTCAACCAGAGCATCTACGAGAAACCGCTCTACAACGCGGCGACCGATTTCACCTCCGTCGCCCTGATATTCGAAGTGCCGCAAGTGCTGATCACCCGGAAGGACTTCCACGCCGCCAACCTGCAGGAATTCATCGCCCATGTCCGGGCCAACCAGGCGACGCTGCAGTACGGCTCATCGGGAGCGGGAGGAACCGGCCATCTCGCCTGCGCGCTTCTGAATTCGGCCATCGGTGTCAACGTGACCCACGTTCCCTATCGCGGCGGCGGGCCGGCGATGCAGGATCTGATCGCCGGCCGGATCGACTATCAATGCGCGCTCGCCAACATTGCGAAGCCGCAGATCGAGGCGTTCCAGGCCAAACCGATTGCGCTCTTGAGCGTGGACCGCTCGCCGACCCTGCCCGACGTCGCAACCGCGCACGAGCAGGGATTGACCGATTTCGAGGCCGCGGCCTGGAACGGCATCTTTCTGCCGAAGGAGACGCCCCCTGCGATCGTCGAGAAACTTCATGGCGCCATCATCGCTACGCTCGAGACGCCGGCCGTGGCGGAACGGTTGAAGCAGCTCGGTGCAACCGTGGTCGCGCCCGAGCGCCGGTCCTCCACCTATCTGCAGAAATTCGTCGGCGGCGAGATCGATAAATGGGCGGCCATCATCAAGGCCGCGAACATCAAGCCGCAGTGATCGCTTGGCGGGCGGCGTGCTTCAGGCGTCGAATTCGATCATGTCGAGCCCGCAGACCTTGTCGGTTACGAAGATCAGGCCGCGATCGTCCTTGGCGACGTCGTTGGTCCAGGGTGTCGTCTTTCCTGTCGTCGGCTGCGGAATGAAATAGCCCTTCTCCTTCGGGTTCGAAGGATCGGCGATGTCGATCATCCGCAACCCGGCCGCGAACCACGTCACGTAGAGCATGCAGTCCCGATCGACCTGCTCACGCAATTGATGCGTGCCGAAGCGGACATCGCTGCCGTGATAGGGCTGGGATTGTTCGTCCAATTGATAGGTGCAGAGAATCGTCGGCTTGGCCGGATCGGTCACGTCCCAGGTGCGCAGCGGCGCGTGCGGACGGCCGATGTCGGGACCGCGCTTGGGGCGCTCCTCTTCCGTCGACACCGCGATGCTCCTGCCGTTGATGGCAAACGGAACCTTCAAGAAGGTATGCGTGGGTTCGGCATGGGGCGGATCATATTCGTGGCGGCCGAGTGTCTGGGGACGCGAGATATCCGACACGTCGATGATCGAAATTCCGGAGAACCAGCAACCGGCATACATCTCGTTCCCGCATCGCATGGCGTGATGCAGGGAGTGATCACGCCCCTTGGGATGCGGGGGTTCGCCCGCGGCCAGGTTCTGACCCGGCATCCACCAGCGCGAAACCTCGACCGGCTTCGACGGGCTTCTGATGTCGTAGATGACGAGGATGTTGCCGGCGAACCCCTCCATCTCGGTCGAGATGTAGGCATAGTTCTCGTCGAGGTCGAAGCGGTGCACGCCGCGCGCGTGAGTCTTGACGAAGCTGATCAGCTTGGGCTGCATCTTGTCGCTGATGTCGTAGATGCGGAAGCCGCCGTCCGGATAGACCAGCCGGTCGCCGGCGCCGGGCTCGATCTCGGAATTCACCACCATGAGGTCACCGACGACGCGCACCTTGTGCGAATGCGACCAGAGATGCGATGTCATGAGCTTGCTGACAACCACCGGGTGGCGTGGATCGGAAATGTCGATGATCGTGGTGCCGTCGGGTCGATGCTGGTGCCCGACATAGGCATAGCGCCCTTGGATGACGATCTGGCCACCACCGGGCAGCTCCATGCGCGAAAGATGGCGGACGTTGTCGGAGGCAAAGGTCGAAGCCCCGGTGCTCATACGCGCAGCAGACGCAACTGCAACCACGTTCGTTCCTCCAACCGTTCGACCAGGGCGCGACGTGCGGGCTAGCTGCCGACGATCGTACCCGGAGGCAGGGTAAAGCAATAATTGGCGATGTCGACCGCCCGCGTGTACCACACCCGATCCCTGAACTTGTGCTCGATGCAATGTTGCAGCGCTCGCCGCACCGGCCGCAGCCGGAACGGTTGCCCGGTGATGAAGGTGTGGAGGGAGACCGACATGACCAGCGGTTGCTCGGCCGATTGCTCCACCAGTTCGTCGAACTGCTCCACGATCATGTCCGCGAATTCGCTGCCGGTGTGATCGCGATAGACATTGGTGCCGATGTCGTTGAGCTCCATCGGATAGGGAACCGACAATATCGGACCGGCGCGCGTCCGCATCCAGATCGGCTGGTCGTCGACCGGCCAGCCCAGATTGTGGGTGTAGCCCGCCTCCTTGATGAGATCGCTCGTGACCCTCGATTCCGCTGCGCCAGGACCCATCCATCCGGTCGGGCGTTCGCCGAAATGCCTGGTGAGGGTCTCGGTGGCCTCGGCGATGATCGTGGCCTCGTCATGCTCCCATAACCCTCCGAGAGCTTCCGCATTGCTGCGCCCGTGCGCGCACACGTCGTCGCCGCGACGCTTGATCCGCTCGACGATGCCGGGAACGGTCTCGCAGATCAGGCTGTTCAGCAGGATCGTCGCGGGCAGTTGCAGCTCGTCGAGCATGCGGAAGATCCGCCAGATCCCGACGCGCAGGCCGTAATCGCGCCAGGCATAGTTGCGTTGGGTCTGCGGGCCCCCGCGCTGGGTCGGATCGGCGCCGCGACCAGCCAGAAACGCGAATTGTTCGACGTTGAGCGCGACATAGAACGCGAGGCGCTTGCCGCCCGGCCAGTCGAAATCCGGGCGCTTCTCGATCGATGAATAGTCGTAGCGATTGTGCGTCGGCAACTTCAGCATGATCCCTTCCCTGGCGGTGCGATGGCGGGTGCTAGTGTCCCGATTCCGAAGTTCGCATCATTGTGCTGCACGCTGGTTTGCGAACTTCGGAATCGAAGGACACTAGCAACTTATTGATCTAGTGTGGCTTTGGTTCAGAAGTCCGCATTTCGGACTTGCCGCGGAAATGATGCGGACTTCTGAATCGCCACACTAGCGCGCGCAACGAAGCATGCAGGCGACATGCGTGCACGCGAACGTTCCGGCGGCTGCGCGAGAGTAGTCGAGGCGGGAGCTATCCGGCGCGATTATTTCTTGAGGCCGAGCGCGTTGATGACCTCGGCCCACTTTTTGGTGTCGGCCTCGATATAGCTCGCAAAGGCCGCAGGTCCGCCGCCGGACGTATCCATGCCCTGCTTGCGCATCTGGGCCAGCGTGTCGTCGGCCTTGAGCGCCTCGTTCACGGCCCCGGATATCTTGTCGACGACATCGCGCGGCGTGCCTGCCGGCGCCAGCAGGCCGTACCAGATGGCGCTGTCATAGCGCGGCAGGCCCGATGCCTCCGCCATGGTCGGCACGTCGGGCGCCATCGCGCTGCGCTTGTTCTCGGTGGTCGCCAGCGCCTTGAGCTTGCCGCTCTCGACGTGCGGCCAGACGATGTTCACCGGCGCGAACGCGGCCATGACCCGTCCGGCCAGCACATCGGCCATCGCCTGCGCGCTGCCCTGGTAGGGGACGTGGACCAGCTTGATGCCGGCCAGGAAATTGAGCAACTCGCCGGACAGGTGCGAGAGCGAACCGACGCCGGAGGTTGCATAAAGGATCTGATCGGGTTTCGATTTCGCCAGGGCGATCAGCTCCTGGACGTTTCCGACGCCCAGATCGGGATGGACGACCAGAATGTTGGGCACCGATCCCATGAGCGTGACCGGCGCAAAGTCCTTGCTGAAATCAAAGGACAGATTGGACGACAGCGTGGCGTTGATGGTGTTGGCGGAGGTGCCCAGAAACAGCGTGTAGCCGTCGGCCGGTGCACGCGCGACGAACTCGGCGGCAATGTTGCTGCCGCCGCCGGGCTTGTGCTCGATGATGAATTGCTGGCCCAGCGCCGGGCTGAGCTTCTGCGACACGATGCGGGCCAGCATGTCGCCCGCGGAGCCGGGCCCGAACCCGCTGATGATGCGCACCGGCCGCGTCGGGTAGTCCTGCGCCCGCGCCGTCCCGGCCGCAATCATGGCCACCAGCGCAACGCAGACGGCCGATGACGATCGCTTCAAGATTCCCATGCTGGTCCCACCGAGATGTCGCCGCTCGCCCGTTCGCGTCCGGGGTCGGCGGTATCTTGATGCAACAGTCGTGCCGGATCGAGGAGGCAAGAGGCCGCGCGGGGGGCAGCGACCATTCGTCCTCCGGACAAGTTCTGATTGCCCCTGGTCGGGATACGCAATCCTGTTATCACGCAGCCAGACGGGCGTGAGTAGGTTGCAGGCACGTGAAGGAGATGTCCGATGGCCTATGTCGATGGATTCATCATTCCGCTCCCGACCAAGAATCTCAAGGTCTACCGCCGCATTGCGCAGAAGTTCGGCAAGGTCTGGCGCGATCACGGCGCGCTCGCTTTTCGCGAATGCGTCGCCGACGATGTCAAAGTAGGAAAATGGACGTCGTTCCCGCGCAGCGTCAAGCTCAAGCGCGGCGAGACCGTGGTCTGGTCCTACATCGTGTACAAGTCGCGGTCGCATCGCGACCGCGTCAACGCCAAGGTCATGAAGGACCCGCGGATGACGAGCATAATGAATCCGAAGGCCTTGCCGTTCGACGGCAAACGGATGATCTTCGGCGGGTTCAAGGTGTTGGTCGAGGGGTGACGCGTTGCGTCATGCGCAGCCGGGGTCGCTCATAGGCGCGGCAAGCATGCTTACCGGTCATTGGCGTTGGCGCGGATATAGGCCCAGATCGCATCGAGTTGCTCGCTGTCGAGAACGCCTTTCCATGGCGGCATCTGGTTCTTGCCATTCGTGACCGAGTTTTCGAAGCGCGCGCGCTCGTCCTTGCGCAGCTTGCGCAGGTCGAAGGTCTGGCCGGAGTTCACCAGATTCGCTCCGTGGCAGGTTTGGCAATAGTCGTTGTAGACCGCCTCCCCCGCTTCCACCTGCTTCTCGCCCTGACCCAGGGCAGCGTAGACGGACAACAAGCCAGCACTTCCCGCAATCAACGCAACGATAATCGCCCGCACCCCTGTCCTCCGCACTCTCATGTGTCCCGGTGGCTCGAATGAAGACTCGAACGAATCCGCGGCCCGAACTCGCGACGCGTCCTGGCCGTCAATGCGGCGGCGGGAAGCCCCGCTTGGTGAGATATTCGGCCACGTAGAACCGGCAGACGTCGACTTTCTCACGCATCTCGGCGGACACCAGCGACTCGATCACCGCGACCGAATCGGAGCCGTCCTTCACCTGCGCGCGGAACTCGGCGCCAAGGCGCGCATCCCTGTCGAGGACAATATCGATCTGCTCCTTGACGATGGGGAACTCGCAAGCACGCGCACCTGCGGCGGCGACCAGCAGGAAGGCGAGCGAGGCCGCGGCGGCGAACCTCCGCGGGCCGGAACCACTCAAGGAGAGACTTGCGAGAGTCGCATGTCGTTTCATGCGTCGAGCTCATGGTATTCGGACACGCCGACCCGTTTGAGTCGGTGTTTCGGCGCGCCGCCATCCGATTGACCGGAAGTGAAAGCAAACGCGGGAGCCTCTGCCTGCTGCCGGCGGAAGACTCCCGCGATCTGTCGCGGTTACTTGTCGAACAGGCCGAAGGTCCACATGGTGGCGCCGGCCGGCACGTTGACCAGATTGGGATCGCCGGAGCGCAGCGCATAGACCCCGCCGATGCCGCTCATGACGGTCACGTACTGCTTGCCGTCCCTCTCCCAGGTGATGGGCTGGCCGATGATGCCCGACGGCGTCTGGAAGCTCCACAATATCTTGCCGTTCTCGGCATCGAGCGCCTGGAATTCGCCGGTCATGACGCCGGTGAACACGAGGTCGCTCGCCGTCACCATGGTGGAGGAGTAGTTCGGGCTCTTGTACGGCGTCTCCCACTTCGACTTGCCGGTCAGCGGGTCCACCGCCTTCAGGTAGCCGCGCACATTGGGATCATCGAGAACCTCGGTGCGCTTGACGGTGCCGCTGCCGGACGGACGTCCGGGCACCAGCTTCGGCGGATCGCCGGCCTCATAGGTCATGCCGATATTGAGCGTGTTGATGTAGAGCATCCCGGTCTTCGGGCTGAACGACATATGCTGCCAGTTGGTCACGCCCGAGACCGACGGCCAGACCGTGACCTTCTTGCCCTCGAGCGCCTCCTTGAAAACCGACGTCACCTTCGGGCGCCCGGTCTCCTTGTCGATGCCGTCGGCCCAGTTGACCTTGCCGAACGGGTTGGCGGCGATCAGCTTGCCGTCCTTGGCGTCGAGCACATAGAGGAAGCCGCTGCGGTTGGCCTGCATGACGACCTTGGTCGGCGTGCCCGCGACATTGAGCGTGGCAACGACCGGGGTCTGCACCGCGTCGTAGTCGAACGGATCCTCCGGTGTCGTCTGGTAGTACCAGACGCGTTCCCCGGTCTTCGGACGGACGGCGAAGATCGCATTGGTGAAGAGATTGTCACCGCTGCGGGCGCGCGGGTTCCAAGGGGCCGGGTTGCCGATGCCCCAATAGACCAGATCCAATTCCGGATCGTAGCTGCCCGTCACCCAGCTGCTGCCACCGCCCGTAAGCGCGGAGTCCCCGCCCCAGGTTTCGATACCCTTCTCGCCGGGCGCAGGCACCGTGTACAGGCGCCAGAGATGCTTCCCGGTGGCTACATCGTATCCTTCGAGGAAGCCGCGAATGCTGAATTCCGCGCCGGCCACGCCGACGATGATGACGCCATTGGCGATCAGCGGCGCACCCGTCATGGCGTAGCCGTTCTGGATCGTTGCCGGCTCGGGCGATTTCACCTGCCAGATGACCTTACCTGTCTTGGCGTCCATGGCGATGATCTGGTTGTCCAGAAGCAGCCGGATGATCATCCCGTTGTAGATCGCGACGCCGCGATTCACGATGCCGCAGCACACGACGCGCAGCGTCTCCGGCGGATAGTCGTGCGCGGTGCGCCAGAGCTGCTTGCCGGTCAGCGCATCGACGGCCGCCGTCATGTTGTGGGCGGTGGTGTAGATCACGCCGTCCTTGACGACCGGGAACGCCTCCGCGCCGCGGCTGTCGTTGATCGAGTAGGCCCACTTCGGCACCAGCTGGCCGATATTGCTCTTGTCGATGCGCGTCAGCGGGCTGTAGCGCTGGCCGCTGTAGCCCATCCCATAAACGAGCACGTCGCCTGGGGTCTGCTGGTCGTTCTTGAGATCGTCGGCGCTTTGCGCCAGCGCGCTGGCCGGGCATGCGGCGCACAACAGCAGGGCGCCAAGTAACGAAGCGGTCTTCATCGCGTTCCTCCTATTTTCGGATTTGTTGGACGGCGGGTGTCGAGATCAGATGCCCTCGGGCTCTGACGTTGCGCATCTCCTCTGTTCAAACAAGTGGCCGGACCGAGGCGAACGGCGACCGCTGCGTCCTTGGATGGATCGATGAAATGCCAGGATTGAACCACTTGCGCCGCGCGCTACGCCCGGGCGCAGTTGTAGCGATCGACTGTATCGAACCCATCATATCGATCGCGTCGCGGCCGAAAACCGCGCGGGGGTTGGCCACTGTCCAACTCACTTCATAATGATTGCAATCGGACCATGAACCGGGCGGCCCCACCGTCCCGGACATGGCACACGTGCCGAAATGGTCTGGCTTTCCTTCCTCGGCCGCTAACGACGGTGGCCCGGCACCGCAGAGTCGCCTCCTAATCCGCCGGCGCGCGCGGCGAGCTCGCGTCGGTCGATGCTCCCGGTTGTCCCCCCGACCAGTCGGTCTGACGTGGATACGCCGCTCGTACGAGACCGCCTCCGAAGGCTCTGCCACCCCATCTGCCTCCACCCGCAGTTTCCGGCATGCCGGCAGGCGCTCACGCTTGGCATGGCTGTCGGGGTCTGAATGGCACAGATCTTGAAGCTCCCGTGCCATCTGCCCCGAGCGGGCACATCGATTCCAAAACGGGCGGAGATTAAGTCATGATGCGACGGCGTGTTTTCCTCGTGAGTGCTGCCGCGACATGCCTCGGTCCGGGCCTGGTCGGCGCTCAAGGCGCCTGGCCGCAAAGGCCTATTTCGCTTGTCGTCCCGTTCAGCGCAGGTGGCTCGGCGGATCTGGTTGCGCGCATGTTCGCGCAACACTTCCAGGCGAAATACGGCGTGTCCGTTGTCATCGAAAACAAGGGTGGTGCGGGAGGAAGCATCGGTTCGGCGCTCGTCGCGAAGGCTCCCCCGGACGGCTACACGCTGGTCCTCGGTACGGTGAGCACGCACGCGATCAACCCGGCGCTGTATGCAAACCTCCCGTTCAATGTCGAAACCGACTTCGAACCGATTTCGCCGATCGTCCGGTTGCCTAATCTCCTCGTCATCAACAACAAGCTTCCCGTCAACACCGTCGCCGAGCTGGTCGCATACCTGAAGGCCAACGACGGCAAGATGAATTACGGGTCGGGCGGCAATGGCACGTCAGGACATCTCTCGACCGTCATGTTCATGAAGGCGATCGGTGTCACCATGACCCACATTCCATTCCGCGGCACGGCAGACGAAATGACGGCGATGGTCGGCGGCCACATCGATCTGGCGATCGACAGCATGACCACGATCTGGCCGATTGCGAAGGCCGGCGACGTCCGTCCGTTGGCCGTGACAACGCCCCGGCGCGTGGCAACGGCTCCGGACCTCCCGACAATCGGCGAAACGGTCCCGGGCTTCGAAGCCATCGGCTGGCAGGGTCTGTTCGCACCGGCCAATACGCCGCGACCGATCGTCGAAGAGCTCGCAGCGGAAGTGAAACGAATCTTTCTGCAACCGGAGCTCGTCACGGCGCTGCAGAACGTCGGCGGCGAACCCCTGCCCATGTCGCCGGACGAATTCGCCAGCTTCGCGCGATCCGAGCGGGTCAAATGGGGTGCGGTGGTCAAGGAGGCCGGCATACGAATTGAATGACGCCGCGTCGTCCATGTGTTTTGCTGAAGCGGGTTTATATTGCTCGCCCTGCCTCCGCTTGAGGAACGAGACACGTGGCCAAGAAAATACATCTGGCGTTCGACATCTCTTACACGCACTTGGACGGGCGCTGGCGGATGCCTGGGTCGTGGACCGGACGAACCTATCCCGACCTCGATGTCTACGAGGAGATCGCGCGCATCTCCGAACGCGGTTGCATCGACATGCTGTTCTTCGGGGACGGCACCGGTATCCCGGACACTTGGCAGGGATCGCGCGACGAGGCGGTGCGCTGGGGCATCGGCTGGCCGCGTCACGACATGAGCCCGGTGATCACGGCGATGTCGCGCGTAACCAAGCATGTCGGGTTCGGCCTGACTTATGCTTCGACCTTCATGCACCCGTTCTATGTGGCCCGGCTTTTCAATTCGTTGGACCACGTCACCAACGGGCGCATCGCCTTCAACGTCATTGCCAGCAGCCGCGGCGCCGACGCGGCCAACTACGGCTTCGACGAGTTGATGGAACACGGCCTGCGATACGAGCGCATGGAGGAGTTCATCGACGTCTGCCGCGCGCTTTGGGACAGCGCCGCTCCCGACGCCTTCAGTTGGGATCGTGAGACCGGCATCGTCGCCGATCCGGCCAAGGTTCACGCCATCAATCATGCGGGAAAATTCTTCAAGGTGCGCGGCCCGCTCAACTGCATGCCGTCGCCGCAGATCCATCCGGTGCTGATCCAGGCCGGCAGCTCGCCGCGCGGCATCAAGGCCTCGGCCTATATCTCCGATCATGTCTTCGCGCGCTGGCCGCCAAAGGCGGAGAAGGCGAAGCACCGCGCACTGCTCGACAAGGAGCTCTCCGCGATCGGGCGCGACCCTTCCAAGGTCGGCGTGCTCTGGGGCTGCGGGCTGATCGTGGCTGAAACCGAGCAGGAGGCGAAGGCACGGCGCGAGCAGCTCCTGACCATGATTCCGAAGGAGGCGATCGGACCCTATCTCGCGCACAACTCAGGGTACGATTTCTCCAAGCTGCCCGCGCGCTTCAAGCTGACCGAGCTCAACAAACAGATCGCCGCCGCCAACGCCTCGCCGGTCGGCTTCGTCTACAAGCTCGCCAATGCGCTCGGCGGCGACCCGGAAATCTCGCGCGAGGAATTCTTCGAATACGGCCTGCGCACCGCGACCAACTACGACCGCACGTTCGCCGACACCGCGGACAAGCTCGCCGATATGCTGGAGGAGGAGTTCGAGGCCGGCGGCAGCCGCGGCGGGTTCATGATGGTGCATCCCCAGGCGGTGCCACGCGATCTGCTCAATGTGGTTGACCTTCTGGTCCCCG
>Ga0164309_10001490_pt1 | contig 11408 bp, 10 predicted proteins | sample Whisoiple_247_MG_FD_109984 | JGI IMG/M metagenome (GOLD analysis project Ga0164309, IMG submission 109984) | Soil microbial communities amended with fresh organic matter from upstate New York, USA - Whitman soil sample_247_MG | ecosystem: Environmental > Terrestrial > Soil > Unclassified >... | reverse complement strand
GTCCTCGGTCCGCGTGGCCTCATGCCGAACCCGAAGACCGGCACCGTGACGATGGACGTGGCCAAGGCCGTGTCCGACATCAAGGGCGGCAAGATCGAGTTCCGCGTCGACAAGCACGCGAACCTGCACTTCATCATCGGCAAGACGTCGTTCTCCGACGTCCAGCTGGTGGAGAACTACGCCGCGGCGCTCGAGGAGATCCTGCGTCTCAAGCCGTCCGCGTCGAAGGGCCGCTACATCACCAAGGCGACCATCTCGACCACGAACGGCCCCGGCATCCTCGTGGACCAGAACAAGACCCGGAACCTCACCTCGGAGGACGAGGCGGCCTGAGCCACCTCACCCGGTACGACGGAGGCCCGGCACCCCTGAGGGGGTGCCGGGCCTCCGTCGTTGGTGCGGGCGGGCGCGGGCTTGGGCGCTCCGCGCGTCGCCCACGTCCCCACCCGATTGTCGCGCTGCCCCCTGATCGATCGGGGGAGGACGCGAGAATCGGGTGGGGACCCGGGGAGTCGTGTCGCGTGCGGCGCGGGTGAGCCGCGCGGCGCCGGGGGAGCCGTCCCTGCCGACGCCGCGCGGCGGTCGTGGGACCGGGCCCCCCGGGCCCGGTCGTGCCGGACCTGGTGGCCGGGCGGTGCCGGACCTCGCGGTCCGGCCGGGCGGGCCTAGTGGCCCGCGTGGCCCGTCTCGGCGGGCAGGCCGTGCGAGCCGTGCGGCACCGCGTGCGCGCCCGCCTCCGTCGCGGCGAGGCCCGGCACGGTCACTAGGGCCACCAGCAGCGCGCCCGCCGCGAGCGTGCCCGCCTGGCCGGCGCCGCCGGGCGCGCGCCGACGGGCCCCCGGGGCGGTCCCGGCGCGCTGCCCGAGGGCGAGCAGGATCCCGGCCGCCAGGCCCAGCACCAGCGCGGCGGCCTCGGCGGCGGTCGTGGCGGTGCCGGTCAGCGGGGAGCTGAGCAGCACCGCCGGCCCGGACGCCAGGGCGACGCCGGCAGCCGCGCGGGGCACGGGCGCGGGGCCACGCAGGGCGAGGACGCCCCAGCCGAGGGCCACGAGCCCGAGCGCGGACAGCGCGACGCCCACCGGCAGGTGGTGCTCCAGGTGGCCGGCGCCCACGCCGCAGGCGACCAGGCCCAGTCCCAGCGCCGCGAGGGAGGCCCACTGCCGGGTCAGCGCCTGGAGCGCGCCCTCGCCGACGGCGGTGCCGGAGCCGGTGTCGGCGACCGCGGCTGTGCCGGTGACCGTGGCAGCCGAGCCGCCCGTATCGTCGGCGGTGCGGTGCGCCTCCCGGGCACGACCCGCGGCGACGCGCGCCCGCGCGCCCGCCGCCGGGACGGTGCCGCCCGCCGGCCGCGCCGGGGCGTGCGCGCGGCCGAGCAGCCCCCGCGCCGGCCCGGGGACGCGGCCGGCGAGCGACCCGCTCACGCCCGGCGCGCCGCGGTCGGGGCGGTGGCGGCGCGGTCGGCGCCGAGGCCGACGCCGAGCAGCAGGATCGCGCTGGCGAAGTGCAGCACGTTGTCCGCGCCGTTCAGGGCGAGGATGTTCGCCGACGAGCCGACCAGGAACAGGCCGAGCAGGCCGACCAGGAGGTAGACGGCGCCGACGGTGGTGTTCGCACCGCGCGCGGCGCGCACCGAGCTCAGCGCGGCACCCAGCAGGGCGGCGCCGATCGCGAGGTGCACGATGTTGTGCAGCGGGTTGACCTCGAAGAAGATCAGCGTCCCGCCCTCGGTGCCCGCGAAGTCCGCGCCGGAGCTGACGAAGAACCCGGCGATCCCGACGAGCAGGTAGACGGCGCCGAAGATCCCGCCGACGAGGCGGTTGGCAGACTGGCCCATGGTGATCTCTCCTCCCGGGGTGACGTTCCCCGCTGACGTGGCGCACGGGGCGTGCGCTGGTGGGGGTTCGGAGCGAGGGCGGGGCCGGATGGGTCCGACCTGCGGGTGAAGCGCCGCGCACCCGTCCGCGCGCGCCCCGCACCCGTCCGGGGGCTGGACGGACCCCGGCACCGTGCACCAGGGTGGGGGGCATGCTCGTGGCGTTCTCCGTGTCCCCGCTCGGTGCGGGTGAGTCCGTGACCGAGGCCGTCGCCGACGCGGTGCGCGTGGTCCGGGAGTCCGGCCTGCCGCACCGCACGGACGCGATGTTCACGACGATCGAGGGCGAGTGGGACGAGTGCATGGACGTCGTGAGGCGGGCGTCCGAGGCCGTCGGCCGGCACGCGGGGCGCGTGAGCCTGGTGCTCAAGGCGGACATCCGCCCGGGGCGCACCGGTGAGCTGACGGGCAAGGTCGAGCGGTTGGAGGAGCACCTGTCCGCGTGACGGCACCGGCCCGGCCCCGGCCGGGCGCGTCCGCGTGGACATCTCGTGCAGATGGGCGGGCCGGGACCCGGTGCGGTCACCGGCGGTGGAAGACTTCCGCGGGGTGGAGCGCCCGGCGGTGCCGGACGCCCGGCGGCGGCGCGTGCGGCGCGGTGGGACGGTCCGGTCGAGGGCCGCGGGAAGGATGCAGCGGACTGATGGCGATCTTCGAGCTCGACGGCGGCCAGGGGACCCTCGTCCAGCCGATGCGGCCCCGGGCCGACGCGTTCGAGGCCGACTCGGCCGCGCTGGTGACGGAGCACGTGTCGGACCTGCTGGGCGAGCAGGTGCTCACGGTGCACGAGGGCGCCCGCGGGGGCCCGCACCTGCTGGCGCTCGACGCGGCTTCGCGTCCCGTCGTCGTGGAGGTCGTGCAGCTGCTGGACGAGGCGGCCCTGGTGCGCGCGCTGCGGCACGCGGGCGGCGCCGCCCGGCTGAGCCGTGCGGACCTCGCGCGGATGTACCGCGGCGGCCCGGAGGCGTTCGAGGCCGAGCTCGCCGTGTTCCGCGACCGCGCCCCGGTGCTGCGGTCGCAGGGCCCGGTGCCCCCGGGTGCCCGGCTGGTCGTCGTGTGCGCGGACGTCGCGGAGGACGTGCTGGAGGCCGTCGACCACGTGACCGCGGGCGGCGGAGTCGAGGTGCTGCGGCTGGGCGTGACCCAGGGCCCGGGCGGTCGCCGCTACGTCGACGTGTCCCCGCTGCGCACCACCGGCGGGCAGCGCCGCGCGGTCGAGCCGGGGCCGCGCACGGGCGCCGTCCCGGTGGCCGCGGCCCGCACGGCGACCTCCGGCGGGCACCGCGGGACGGCGCCCACCGACCCGACGCCGGTGGTCCGGACCGACGCCGCCGACCGCGCCGACGCCGCCGGAGCCGCCGGGGCCGCCGCGCCCGAGGGCGCCGAGCACCACCGGCACGCCGCGCCCGAGCCGGAGCCCCGCCCCGCCCCGCGCACCGACGAGACCACGCTCATCCCGCCCGTCGTCGACGACGTCCCGGCGCCGCGCGACGGCGACGCGACCGCCGTGGCCGCGGAGCCGCTGCCGGAGCTGGAGGCCCTCGCCGCCGCGGAGCGCCGGGACCTGGAGCTCGTGTGGCACCGCGTGCGCCGCAACCAGCGCCTGGTCGCGACGCTGCGGGTCGACGGGCTCATCGAGCTCGAGGACGGCACGGTGCACGCCGACCCGAGCAGCGCCGCGACCGCCGCCGCCGACCTGGAGCGGCCGGCCGACGGCTGGCGGGTGTGGCGGTTCGGCGAGGACGGCCCGACGCTCGGCGAGGCCGTCGGCGCCTGAGCCGGCCCGGGCGGGCGGTCACGACCAGCCGTACGCCGCCGTCCACCGGCCGATCTCCGCGTACAGCCGCGCCCGGACCGGCGCGGGCGACAGCGTGAGGTCGTGCAGGCCGCCCGCGATCCGCACCACCGACACCACCGGCCCGAGCTGCACCGCGCGCCGGGCCAGCAGCTCGACGTCGAGCACCACGTCCGCGGCGCGCATGTCCTCGCTCCACCGCGGGCTGATCACGGTGCGGTCGGACGCGAGCATGAGCACCGGCACCCGGATGTGCAGCCCCCGGGCCACCTCCGCGTGCCCGGCGATGATGGCGGCGAGCCAGCCCGCCCGGACGGGGAACGCGGGCACCGGCCGCCAGGCGTCCTCGTAGGTCCACTCGCCGCCGTCCGCGGCCCGCAGGGTCCGCCCGTAGAAGCCCGGGTCGATGTTCGGCAGCGGCGCCTTGGGCTGCAGCCGCGCCAGCCGGGCGATCGCGGGCGCGCTCACGTGCCGGACCACCGCCGCGCCCTGCAGCTCCAGCCAGGGGGAGTTGAGCACCAGGCCGTGGAGCCGGCCCGGGTGCCGGTTCGCCCACAGCGCGGCGATCAGGCCGCCCGTGGAGTGGCCCATGATCATCACCCGCGCGAACCGGCCGAGGTCGCGGTGCACCTGGTCCAGCGCGGCCTCGATCTCCTCGTCGTAGGTGCGCAGGTCGTCGACGTAGCCGGGCGTCTGGTGCGGGCGCAGGCTGCGACCGTACTTGCGCAGGTCGAGGGCGTAGAACGCGGCGCCCTGCGCGTGCCAGAACTCGGCGAGTCCGGTCTGGAAGAAGTAGTCGGACCAGCCGTGCAGGTAGAGCACCGCGCGGGACGGCCGCAGCGGCTCCGGCGTCGGCGGGGCGTACCGGACCAGGCTGGCGACGACCTCGCCCTCGTCGTCGGGCGCCAGGTCGATCGTCCGGACGCGGTAGTCCTCGCCCAGGACGTCCTCGCGCCACCGGCCGGCCATCGCGCCCCCTCCCGACCCGTCGCCCCGTCAGACCTCGGCGACGACCTTGCCGAACTGGTCGCCGCGCGCCAAGCGTGCCAGGCCCTCGCCGACCCGGGCCAGCGGGACGGTGGAGTCGACGACCGGCCGCACCCCGGTGCGGGCCAGGAACGCGAGCAGCTGCTCCAGGTCCTGCTTCGTGCCCATCGTGGCGCCCAGCACCGCGATCTCCAGGAAGAACACCCGCTGGATCTCCATCGCGGCCGGGTCGCCGGTGGTGGCGCCGGCGACGACGATCGTGCCGCCAGGCCGCACCGAGCGCACCGAGTGCGACCACGTCGCGGCGCCGACCGTCTCGATCACCAGGTCGACCCGGACGGGCAGCCGCTCGCCGGACGCGACGGCGCCGGCCGCCCCGAGCTCCACCGCCCGCGCGCGCCGCCGCTCGTCCCTGCTGGTCACCCACACCTCGAGCCCGGCCGCGACGGCGAGCCGGACCGCCGCCGTCGCGACGCCGCCGCCCGCGCCCTGCACCAGCACCCGCTGGCCCGGCTGCGCGCGGCCGGTCACGAACAGCATCCGGTAGGCGGTGAGCCAGGCCGTCGGGACGCAGGCCGCCTCGACGAACGACAGCTCGGCCGGCTTCGCGACGAGGTTCCAGGTGGGGACCGCGACCCGCTCGGCGATCGTGCCGGGGTACCGCTCGGACAGCAGCGACCGCGGCTCCGCGGGGCCGACGCCGTGCCCCGACGCGCCGCCGACCACGGCGTGCAGCACGACCTCGCGCCCGTCGGGGGTCACGCCGGCGCCGTCGGTGCCCAGCACCATCGGCAGCTGCTCGGCCCTGAGGCCGACGCCGCGGAGCGACCAGAGGTCGTGCTGGTTGAGGGCCGCCGCGCGGACGTCGACGGTGGTCCAGTGCTCGCGGGCCTCGGGCTCGGGGTGCTCCCCGACGGTCAGCCCCGCCAGGGGGTCGTCGGGCGAGAACCGGGTGACCATCGCGGCGAGCATGCTCCCGACCCTAGCCCGCCCGCCCCGGCGCGCCCCGGGACCTCGCCCGCCCCGACACCCCGCCCTCCCCGACACCCCGCCGAGGAGGGACCCCGTCAGAGGAGGGGCAGCATGCGGCCCAGGTCCGGGACCGAGTCCGACGTGAAGCGCGGCGCGAGGGCCGCCGCCAGGACGTCGACGTCGTACGGCACCCGGCCGGCGGCCAGCCGGACCCAGGTCAGCGGCTGCACCACGTCGAGGTCCCAGCCGCCACGCGCCTGCACGATGCGCAGCAGCTCGGTCGCCACGAGGTCGAGCGCGTCGCCGTCGACCGGCCCCGCCGAGGTGACCCCGTCGCCGAGCCCGCCCTCCGGCCCGAGCCCGCCCGGGACGCCGGGCAGCGGGCCGACGCCGGTGCCGAGCTCCGCGCGGGACCCCGGGGCGGCGCCGCGGGCGCGCGCCAGGGACCGCTGGAGGTCGTCGGCGTGCACCACGAGCTCGGTGATGCGGGACGCCAGCATCGTGGACAGCAGCACGGGGCCGCGGCGGGCCTGCACCACGCGGTCCTGCGGCCCGAGCTCGTCGGCCCGGCGCAGCGCCTGGGCGACCAGCGCGTCCACGTGGCGCAGCGGGTCGTCGGCGATCTCGGCGGCGAGCTCCTTGGTGACCCGGTCGATGTCGGCGGCCCGGCCCGCGTAGGAGCCCAGGTACTCGGCGAGGCTGAGCGGGACGGTGCCGGCCGGCGCGGGCTCGCAGACCGCGAGCGCGTCCATCGCGCGGCCGAGGTGCGCGACCAGCTCGGCGACGCTCCAGCCGTCCAGCACGCTGGCGGCGCGCGCCGTGTCGGCGTCCAGCACGTCGCCGACCCAGTCGCGCAGCGCGTCCCACTGCCGGCGCAGCACCTCGGTGCGCGCGGTCACGTCCCCGATCCCGGTCTGCATGGGGTCAGCGTGCCAGACGCGGCCGGGGTCCCGTGCGGCGGCGGGCGCCGGCCGGGGCCTCAGCCCTCCAGGTGCTCCCGGACCAGCGGCCCGAGCTGCTCGTGCTCGATGAGGAACCCGTCGTGCCCGTATGGCGTGCGCAGCGTGCGCAGCGGACGCGCCCCCGGCACCCCCGTGGCGATCCGCGCGGACTGCTCGGGCAGGAACAGCCGGTCCGAGTCGACGGCGACCACCAGCGTGTCCGCGGTGACCGTCGCGAGCGCGGCCTCGACGCCGCCGCGGTCCCGGCCCAGGTCGTGCGTGATCATCGACCGGGTCAGCACGGCGTAGGTGTTGGCGTCGAACCGGCGCGCGAGCTTGTCCCCGTGGTGGTCGAGGTAGGACTGCACCGCGAACCGGCCGCCGTCGAGCGGCTCCTCGCCACCCTGCGGGATGCGGCCGAACCGGGCGTCGAGCTCGGCGGCGCTGCGGTACGTCTGGTGCGCGATCTGCCGCGCCAGCCCGAGCCCGACGTGCGGGCCCTCGCCGTCGGGGGCGTCGTAGTAGTCGCCGCCGCGGAACCGCGGGTCGGCCGTCAGCGCGGTGAGCTGGGTGTGGAACGAGGCGATCTGGTCGCCGGAGGTCTGCGCGGAGGTGGCGATCGCGGCGAGCCGGCGGACCCGGTCCGGCGCGGTGACCGCCCACTCCAGCGCGCGCTGCCCGCCCATCGACGCGCCGACGACGAGCGCCCAGGACCCGATGCCCAGCGCGTCGGCGAGCCGCAGCTCGGCGGCGACCTGGTCGCGGACGGTCAGCTGCGGGAACCGGCTGCCCCACGGCCGGCCGTCGGGCGCCGTGCTCGCGGGGCCGGTGCTGCCCTGGCAGCCGCCGAGCACGTTCGGCGCCACGACGAACCAGCGGTCGGTGTCGATCGGCGCCCCCGGGCCGACGAGCGTCGACCACCAGCCGGGCGTCGGGTGGCCGGGTCCGGCGTCGCCGGTGACGTGCGAGTCGCCGGTGAGTGCGTGCAGCACGAGCACGGCGTTCGAGCCGTCGGGGGCGGGCGTGCCCCAGGTCTCGTAGGCCATCCGCACGCCGGGCAGCCGGCCGCCGGCCTCCAGGTCGAGGGCGCCGACGTCGACGAACCGGCGCCGGCCCACCGGGTCGCCCTCGCGCCAGGCGGACGACGCCCGGGGCGGGGTGCTCGGGGCGGGCCGGCCGCTGTGATCGCCCGTGGGGCCGCCCGGACCGGCGGGGGTGGTGCGGATGCTGCGGTGGGGCACGGGGCGTCCTGACGTGGGTGCGCCGACGGGCGCCGCGGGGGTCGCGGCGCCCGTCGGGGTGGATCGGGTGGTGGGCACGGGGTCGGTCAGGCCCCCTTGGCCGCGCGGAAGCCGGCGTCGAGGTCGGCGAGGATGTCCTCGATGCCCTCCAGGCCCACGGAGAGCCGGACCAGCCCGGGCGTGACGCCGGACAGCGCCTGCTCCTCGGGGGTCAGCTGGCTGTGGGTGGTGGACGCCGGGTGGATGACCAGCGAGCGGACGTCGCCGATGTTCGCGACGTTGGAGTGCAGCTCCAGCGCCGAGACGAACGCCTGGCCGGCGGCGGCCCCGCCCTCGACCTCGAACGCGAGGACCGCGCCGGTGCCGTTCGGGCCGTACTTGCGGCCGAGCTCGTACTGCGGGTGCGACGGCAGTCCGGCGTAGGTCACCGACAGGACGTCGTCCCGGGCCTCGAGCCACTCGGCGACCTTCTGGGCGTTGGCGACGTGCCGCTCGACCCGCAGCGACAGGGTCTCGAGGCCCTGGGCGATGAGGAACGCGTTGAACGGGCTGATCGCGGCGCCGAGGTCGCGGAGCAGCTGCACCCGCGCGCGCAGCACGTAGGACAGGTTGACCCCGAAGGCCCCGTCCTTCCCGAGGTCCCGCGCGAACACCAGGCCGTCGTAGGACGGGTCGGGCTGGTTGAACGACGGGTACCGCTGGGGGTCGGCGCCGTAGTCGAACGTGCCGCCGTCGACGATGACGCCGCCGATGGCCGCGCCGTGGCCGCCGAGGTACTTGGTCGCCGAGTGCACGACGACGTCCGCGCCCCACTCCAGCGGCCGGATCAGGTACGGCGTCGGGACCGTGTTGTCGACGATCAGCGGGACGCCGGACTCGTGGGCGGCACCGGCCACGGTCTCGATGTCGAGGACGTCCTGCTTCGGGTTCGGCACCGTCTCCGCGAAGAACGCCTTGGTGTTCGGGCGGACCGCGTCGCGCCACGCCTGCGGGTCGTGCGGGTCGGTGACGAACGTCGTCTCGATGCCGAACCGGGGGAGCGTGTGGTGCAGCAGGTTGTACGTGCCGCCGTACAGGCTGGGGCTGGCGACGACGTGGCTGCCGGCCTCGGCGATGTTGAGGATCGCGTACGTCTCGGCGGCCTGGCCGGACGCGAGCAGCAGCGCGCCGACGCCGCCCTCGAGCGAGGCGATCCGGTCCTCGACGGCCTGGACGGTGGGGTTGCCGATCCGGGTGTAGATCGGGCCGAGGTCCTTGAGCGCGAACCGGTCGGCGGCGACGCCGGCGTCCGGGAACACGTAGGACGTCGTCTGGTAGATCGGCAGCGCGCGGGCGCCGGTGGCGCTGTCCGGGGTCTGGCCGGCGTGGATCTGGCGGGTCTCGAAGGACCACTGCTGCTGGGTCATCGTCTCTCTCCTGGCGGTGCGTGGGGGCTGGCGGTGCGGGGTGGTGGGCGGTGCGCACGCGCGTCGTGCCAGGAGGGGTCCCGGGCGGCCGGTGCCGGTGTGCGGCGACCCGGGGGCGACGGGGTGCCGCCGTCTGCGGGGCGCCGGGGCCGCGGCCCGTGGGGGCCTGCGGGCACAGCCGAGCGTGCGCTGATCAGCGACACATTCGGCGGGACATGCGGCTCACAGTACGGAGCGCGCGCCGGGGCGTGGAACAGCCGTCCCGCGATGTGAGACGCGCTGTCCACGGCGGGCCGGCCCGGGGGCGCGGAACGGCACGTCGGGGGCCACGGGGGTCCGCCACCCGGGTGATTCGTGGCCCCGGGTGTCCGGTTCGTCCCGAACCACGCCGATGTGACTCATGTGAACGGTGTGACTCGTGTTCACTTCTGTGATTTTCACCGGTAGCGTCCCTCAGCGGGGCGCAGGGACTTCCGCCGGCCCCGGGGCGCGCACGCGGTGCGCGCGGGGGTGGCGGACGGCGACGAGAGGCGAGCAGGTGCGGACCACGGGACGGGCGCGCGCGGCGCGAGGTGCAGCCGCGGCGATCACGGCGGCGGTGCTGCTGCTGCCCGCGAGCGGGGTGGCGCTGGCCGACCCCGACGTGAGCGACCAGGACGTGCGGGACGCGCGACGGGCGGTGACGTCCGCGTCCTCGGCCGTCGCCGGCATCGAGGTGCGGCTCGCCGAGCTCAGCACGCAGGCCGAGACCAGCCAGGTCGCGGTCCAGCAGGCCGGCGAGGCGTACGCGCAGGCCCAGGCGGACCTGGCCTCCGCGCAGCAGCAGGCCAGCCAGGCGTCCGAGCAGTACGACCAGGCGCAGGAGCAGTTCGCGGAGGCCCGGGCCACGCTCGTGGCGATCGCCCGCGAGGCAGCGCGCTCGGGCGGCTCCATGGACACGGTGCAGGCCCTGCTGTCCGCCGACGGGTTCGAGGACGTCGTCGCCCGCAGCGAGGCGCTGTCGCACGTCAGCTCCAAGGCCGACCAGGCGGTGCAGGGCTACCTCGCGGCCGAGCAGGTCGCGACCACGCTGAAGACGAAGGCCGACCAGGCCGCCGCCGCCCAGGAGACCGCGGCCGCCGACGCGCAGGACGCGCTCGACGCGGCCCAGCAGGCCCAGTCCGACGCCGACGCGGCCGTCGCCGCGGCGCAGACCGAGCGCGCGGGCCTGATCCAGCAGCTCGCGGTGGCGCGGAACACCAGCGCCGAGGTCGAGCAGGCCCGCCAGGACCAGATCGACGCCGAGCGCCAGGCGCGCGCCGAGGCCGCGGCCCAGGCCGAGCGGACCACGCCGGCGGCGAGCACGCCGGCCGCGGGCGGCGGCACGGCCCCGGCCGCCGGCGGCGGGTCCGCCGCGCCGTCGACGCCCTCGACGCCGAGCACGCCGAGCACCCCGTCGACCCCCTCCACCCCGTCGACGCCGAGCACCCCGCCGGTCACGACGCCGCCGGTGACCACCCCGCCGGTCACGACGCCGCCGGTCACGACCCCGCCGCCCGTGTCCGCGAGCAAGGCGGAGACCGCGATCGCGTGGGCCCGGACCAAGCTCGGCCTGCCGTACGTCTGGGGCGGCACGGGCCCCAACGGCTACGACTGCTCCGGCCTCACCCAGGGCGCGTGGAAGGCGGCCGGCGTCAGCCTGAACCGCACGTCGCGCGACCAGTACCGCCAGGTGACCAAGATCGCGTACGCCGACCTGCAGCCGGGCGACCTGGTGTTCTGGGGCACCAACAAGAACGACGCCAGCAGCGTCTACCACGTGGCCCTCTACATCGGGGGCGGCCAGATCCTCGAGGCGCCCAGCGAGGGCAAGCCGGTGCGGATCGCGGCCATGCGGTACACGAACTCGATGGCCTACGCGGGCCGGGTGGGCTGACCGGCCGACCCGTCGCGCCCGCCGCACCCGCGGCGCACGACAGGGCCCCGGCGCGCGTGCTGCGCGCCGGGGCCCTGTCGTGCGTCCGGGCGCCGCCCGCGCGGGGCGGCGGCTCGGGTCAGTGCTGGTCGTACCCCGCGTCGATCGCGCGCTGCCGGGAGCGCTCGATCTCGGCCTCGGCCTCGGCGCGGCCGACCCAGTGGGCGCCCTCGACCGACTTGCCGGGCTCCAGGTCCTTGTAGACCTCGAAGAAGTGCTGGATCTCCAGGCGGTGGAAG
>Ga0164309_10001489_pt1 | contig 11413 bp, 7 predicted proteins | sample Whisoiple_247_MG_FD_109984 | JGI IMG/M metagenome (GOLD analysis project Ga0164309, IMG submission 109984) | Soil microbial communities amended with fresh organic matter from upstate New York, USA - Whitman soil sample_247_MG | ecosystem: Environmental > Terrestrial > Soil > Unclassified >... | reverse complement strand
CCATCGCGGTAATGGTGCTGCTCGCGCTGCTGCCGCTGCTGCGCCGCTGGGCTGCGCCCCGACCGGAGAACGCGACCACATCATGACGCCCGAAGCATCGCATCGCCGCATGCTGGTGCTGTGTCTTGCCGCCGTCTATCTGATCTGGGGCACCAGCTACATGGCGAGCCGTGTCGGCGTGCTGCATCTGCCGCCACTTCTGTTTGCCGGCAGCCGCTTCCTCATCAGTGGCACGCTGCTGACCTCCGTGGCGCTGTGGCGCGGCTTCCGTCCGGCCCAGCTCGCCGGTCAGTGGCGGCACCTGCTGGTGATGTCGGTGCTGGGCATCGCGCTGTGCAATGGCCTGCAGATGTGGGCCATGCAGTGGGTGCCATCGAACACCAGTGCGCTGCTGAACGCCTCATGCGCATTGTGGATCGTGGTCTTCGGCCTGTTCGGCTCGCGCGCGCACCGGCCAGCGGCGCGCGCGATTGCCGGCCTGGTGATCGGCTTCGCCGGCACGGCGCTGCTGGTAGCGCCCGTGGCCGGTGCGCCAGCGGGCGGCATACCGCTGCTGCCGCAGCTGGCCATGCTGCTGGCCTGCGTGGTGTGGTCGCTTGGCACGATCTACATGCGCAACCACAGCCTGGACCTGGACCTGTTCGCGCTGATCGGCATCCAGATGCTGCTCGGCGGAACCTGGATGGCCGCCACCGGAGTGCTGCGCGGCGAGCCGGCCCTGTGGACCTGGTCCCGGCCCGGCATGCTGGCGCTGGCCTACCTGGTGATATTCAGCGCCTGCCTGGCGTACACGGCCTATGGCTGGCTGGCACGCCATGCCACACCCGCCCAGGTGGGCACATACAGCTATGTGAATCCCGCGCTGGCTTCGGTGGTGGGTTACGTGGGGCTGGACGAAGGCATGACGCCCATGCAGATCGTCGGCGCCGCGGTGATCCTGGCCGGCGTGCTGCTGATCAACTGGCCTGCGGCCGGACCTAGCGAATCAACGACGAAGCCACCAGGCTGACCAGGCTGACGATCAGCGCGCCGAGGATGGCCGAGCCGAAATTCAGGATGGCGAAGCCAGGCAGTATCCAGGCCACCAGCGCCAGCACCACGCCATTGATCACCAGCAGGAAAAGACCGAGGGTCAGCACCGTGGCCGGCAGCGTCAGCACCACCAGCACCGGTTTCACCACGGCATTGCACACGCCCAGCAGCAGCGCGGCCAGCACCAGGCTCATCGGATTGGCGATCGACAGGCCGCTCACCAGCAGCGTGGCCACCCACAGCCCGAGCGCAGCGATGGCTGCGCGTACGACGAATGAAGTCATGCCGGTCTGCCTCCTGTAAGGACCTGGTTCTCACGCTGTTCGACCAGCGCCTTCAGCCGCGACAGTGCCCTTTCGGCCGCACCGCGCAGCTGCATGAAGTGCGCCCCCCATTCTCCTCCATCCGGGACGCCGGAGCACAGCAGGCGCAGCACGGTGTGCCCGTCTTCCTCGTCGAGCAGCAGGTCGTCCACCACCGCGCCATCGAAGGAAGGCAGGCCCGGTGGCGGCATGTAGATCAGGCGCAGCCGCCGCGGCGGTTCGAACACGTCGATCGTGGCCTCCCGCGGCAGGCCCGGCGCCAGCATTGCCGACCAGCTGCCGCCCGGCTGCGGCCGGATGCGGGCATCGGCGCCCAGCCACAGCGGCATCAGGCTCGGGCCACACAGCACCGTCCACACCTTCGGCGGCGGTGCCGCGATGTCGATCCGGTGTGCATAGCCACGTGTCTTCATGCCGAAGCCGACTGCATCGAACTGTGCCCACTCCCTGTCTTTGGCTATTCTGCCAGTTCCGCGGGTAGCGCTCATCCGGAGATGGAAAATGGCCTATGTACTGATCGTCATCGTGCTGGCGCTGCTGCAATTCGTGTTTTTCGGCTATGCAGTCGCCCGGGCCCGCGGCCGCTACGGTGTCCGGGCACCGGCGGTCACCGGAAACGAGCAGTTCGAACGCTACTTCCGCGTGCAGATGAACACGCTCGAGCAGCTGGTACTGTTCATTCCCGCCATCTGGCTGTTCGCCCAGTTCGTGGATCCGCGCTGGGCTGCGGTGCTCGGGGCTGTCTACCTGGCCGGCCGCAGCCTTTACTTCCTCAGCTACGTGAAGAATCCCGCATCCCGCTCGGCAGGCTTCGCACTCAGCATGCTGCCGACACTGCTGATGCTGGCCGGCGTGCTGTGGCAGGCATTGCGGATGATTTTCCCGCGCTGATCGTCCGGCTGGCGGGCGCCTGCTGCGCCCGCTGCGGCAACACGCGCCCTGCTGCGCAGGGCTGGTGTTGCTGAACCTATTACTGCCACTGCTATCACCGGCGGCCCTCATCTTCGGCCGCGTTCCGCGTGCGTGCGGAACCCTCGACTAGCATCGCCCCTCGCTGCGCCCGGCACTTCGCCGGTGCAGTGCAACTTCAATTCGAAGGGACAGGGGGATCATCTGATGACGCGTCATTACGCCACAGGCGAGTATTGCTCTCGCAAAACCAGCTGGCTCGTCGGCACTGCCGTCGCCGCCGCCATTTCCGGCAGCCTTGCCATCACGGCTCACGCGGCCGAGCCTTCAGCCGCCAAAGCGGAAGTGAAGCCCACCGAGATCGAGGAGGTTCAGGTCACCGGCTCACGCATCGTCCGCAAGGACCTGAACACCAACAGCCCGCTGGTCACGGTGGGCCGGGAGAAGCTGGACGAGAACACCTACATCTCCATCGAGCAGACGCTGAACGAACTGCCGCAGTTCATGGCGGGCGGCTCCGGCCTCGGCGCCTTCAGCACGCAGACCGGCGTAGGCAGCCTGGGCGGCATGGAGCAGCTGGATGGCGGCGCCGGTACCGGCACCATGTTCGACAACGCACGCCTGCCGGATACCGGCGGCCGCATCGGCACCTATACACCCGGCGCTGCCAACGTGAACCTGCGCGGCCTGGGTTCCAACCGCTCGCTGACGCTGATCAACGGTCATCGCGGCCAGCCCACCAATGCCACCGGCACGGTGGACCTGAACACCATTCCCTCCTCCGCCATCGCCAGCATCGAGGTCATCACCGGCGGCGCCTCGGCCGTCTATGGCGCCGATGCGCTTGCCGGCGTGACCAACATCAAGCTGCGCGACAACTTCGAAGGCATGGAAGTGCGTGCCCGCGGCGGCATCTACGAGCAGGGCGACGGCGCCGAATACCAGCTGTCCACGCTGATGGGCACCAGCCTCGCCGGCAAGGGCCATGCCATGGTCGGCATCGAGTATGCAAAGCGCGAAGTGTCGTATTACGCCAACCGCAGCTGGTACCGCGATGCGCTGCAGTCACCGTACTCCAACTTCCTCAACAACGCCTTCCAGCCCTACAACTACTGGGCGCCACCGACCAACAACCTGCCCAGCGCGGCGGCAGTGGCTTCGGTGTTCCCGCTGAGCAGCATGGCCAACTGCACCAACGCCAATGGCGCGCGGGTGAACTGCGTGTCCACCTCCGGCGGCGGCGGCGGCTTCTTCTTCAACGACGACGGCTCGCTGTTCACGCGCTCCTCCTCCTGCTACCTGCCGGCAGCCGGCACCACCAACTGCGCAACGGCCCCAGGTGGCGCGACGCCCGGCAGCACCACGTTCTTCGGCCCGCAGCACTACAAGGGCTCGACCGCCAACACGCGTGAATCGCCCAGCGAGATCACCTGCCAGTGGGCGGCCAACCAGCCCAACAAGGTCTACACGGATCGCTCCTGCAACCCGACACTGACGGCAACGGACTGGGACCGCTGGCTGGGCGGTCCGCGAGAGGCCTACACCCTGTTCGGCGATGCGCACTACGACCTCACCGAGAGCCTGCGCGCATTCACGACGATCGCCTTCTCGAACTCCACCACCAGCACACGCCGCGAGGCTTCGCCGGCGTCCGGCGGGTTTGCCGCGAACATTCCCTTCTATACGACCTCCGCCGGCGGCGCGAAGTACCTGCCCTCCATCCAGCAGACCGACGTGGTCCGCAACGGCGTGGTGATCCGCGCGGCCGGTTCCACCCTGCCGGAATATCTGGCGGGCGGCACACGCGGCACGGCCTGCCCGACGACGGGCGGCTGCACCATGGCGCAGGCCTTCCCGGTGCCGCAGGAACTGCGGACGCTGCTGGAATCGCGCGTGACCACCACCCGCCCGACCACGGGCAATGCGGCCACCAACCCCTACGCCGGACTCTCCTCCTGCGTGAACTACACGCGCATGACCAATCCCAACGGCACGGGTGCGGCAACCGGCCAGCTCGTCAGCACCACCGGCGTACCGGTGAGCTACGCCATCGATCCGAACACCGGCCAGCCGGTGTACACCTGCGGCCCGAATGCGACCTGGGCCTACAACTCGCGCTTCGACTTCATCCCGCCGCGCGGCACCATCAACACGCAGCGCACCTGGAGCCTGGCCGCGGGGCTGCAGGGGGATCTGGGTCTGTCGGACTGGACCTGGGAGCTGTATCTCTCCAAGGGCCAGGGCCAGACCAACACCGAGTTCCAGGGCTTCGTCTCCCTCTACAACTACCGCCTGATCATGTCGCAGCCGAACTTCGGCCGCGGGTTCACGCAGGATGCCGGGGGCACGGCGAAGACCCTGACCTGCACCAGCGGCCTCAGCCCGTTCTCCGACGAACCAATCTCGCAGGACTGCGTCGATGCAGTGGCCTCGAACCAGTTCGACCGCAGCGGCACCGACCAGACCATCTACGAGCTGAGCTCCCAGGGCCGCCTGTTGCAACTGCCGGCGGGCGACGTGCGGGCAGCCGTGGGCGCCACCTACCGCGAGAACAGCTACTACTACACGCCGGATTCGCTGCGCGAGCGTGACTACATCAACGACACCTCGGCCGGCCAGTTCGGCATCGGCAGCATCGACGCGGGCATCAACGTGAAGGAAGCCTATGCCGAGCTGCTGATTCCGCTGCTGGGCGACCTGCCCGGCGTCCAGAGCCTGGAGCTGGAACTGGGCGGCCGCATCTCGAAGTACAGCACCGGCGAAAAGGTGCCCACCTGGAAGGCACTTCTGAGCTGGCAGCCGGTGAACTGGCTGCGGGCGCGGGGCGGTTACAACGTCGCGGAACGCGCGCCGAACATCGCGGAGCTGTACACCGCCGCCTCGGCCAATGCCAGCGGCGCGGGCACCGATCCCTGCATCGTGCCGTCCACGAATGCCCTGGCCCAGATCGACGCCGGCACCAGCACCACGCCCATCGCGGTGGTGAACGATCCGCGCAACCCCAACCAGGCGAAGCTTCAGGCGCTTTGCGCCGCGCAGATCACGGCGGCTGGTGGCACGGGCATCTCCGAGTTCGAGGCCGATCCGAACAACTTCGGCCGTACCACGACGTACAACTCCGGCATCACCATCGTGAACGGCAACCCCAACCTCGAAAGCGAGAAGGGGCAGACCTGGACCGTGGGAATCGTGGTCAACTCGCCCTGGCGCACGCCGCTGCTGAGCCGCCTGTCCACCACCCTGGACTGGTACGAGGCGCGCATCGACGATCCGATCGAGATTCCGCCCGGCGGCATCGTCAGTTATGCCTGCTTCAATGCCTATGGCGACAACCCGGACTACCTGCTCGACGATCCGGATGGCTATTGCCAGAACATGCTGCGTGACCCCACGGTGGGCAACCTGCGCTTCACCAATACTCCGCACCTGAACCGCGGCAAGCTGGTGATGCGTGGCCTCGATGCCTCGATGAGCTGGAACGCCGCGCTGGCCGACATGGGCCTGGGCGATGCGCCAGGCAGCCTGTCGCTCAGCGTGGCTGCGAACTTCCTGTTCGACCAGATCCAGGCCGTGCAGGCCGGCGGCACCACGCGTGACTACGCCGGCATCGGCGGCGCCACGCCGTTCCGCTCCAGCACGAACCTGGGCTACAACTGGGGCCAGGGCAATCGTGTTTCGGTCAACTGGCAGTACCGGTCGGGCACCTGCACAGCGGTGTTCGGTGCTTCCGGTTGCGATCCGAACCGTTCGCGCTATCCGGTGGGCAACCAGTTCACCGTCACGGGCGGAACACGCATCGGGGTCGTGAGTGCATCGCTGAGCGTAAGCAACCCGCTGGGCACCAAGCCGCGCAGTGGCACGTACCTGTGGACGGATCCCACCAGGGGATACGGTTCCTACAACCCGTACGATGACATCAGCGGCCGGCGCATCTCGCTGAACCTGTCAGCCCAGTTCTGAGCAAGCCACGCCGCGCGGCGTGACCCCGGGGGGCCCTGGCGGTGCAAATCGCCAGGGCCTCTTTTATTCTGGCGTACCTCAGCAACGCGCCATGCCAGATGGACATCGCCCAACCCATCCCGTCACCCGGCCTGTCCGAAGCATCTGAACACGATGCCGCGGGCCGGCATGGCGATGCGTTCAACACGCTGAAGCAAGCCGCCGCCGCGGGTGATCTGCCGGCGATGACCGAACTGGGCCATCGCCTGCTGACTGGGTACCGCGCGCCGAAGATGGTCGACCATGCTCTGTCGCTTCTCACCGCAGCGGCGCGCGGGGGCGACGGGCGGGCTTTGGCACGCATGGCCGCGCTCACCGCAGCCGGTGCGTACGTGCCGCAGGACTGGGCGGCGGCTCTGCACATGCTGGCGCTGGGCGCAGCAGCGGGAGATGCCGGGGCCAGAGGACAGCTGCTGAGCCTGCACCCGGTATCACCAGAGCAGGTCGAAGACTGGCCCGCGCTGGCAGCACGCATATCTGTCCAGGACTGGCTCAGTCCCGCGCCGGTCTCGGCGCTGCACGCAAAGGTCCACCGCGTATCGAAGCTGGCTCCGGCGTCGGTGTGCAGGTGGCTGATCGGCAGGGCGCGGGGCCGGCTCGAGCGCGCCCGCGTCTACGATTCCGTGACGCGCAGCGAGATGGTCCACGAAATGCGCACCAATACCGCCGCGAACTACGACTACGCCTCGCTGGATGTGGTGCAGTTCCTCGTCCAGGCGCGGATGGCGCGGTCCTGCGGGCAGCGCCTGCAGCAGCTGGAAGCGCCGATGATCCTGCACTACGACGTGGGCGAGCAGATCACGCCGCACTTCGACTTCATCGACTCCAATGCCGTGGACTACGAACAGCAGATCCGCGAGCAGGGCCAGCGCATCATTACCTTCCTGCTCTATCTGAACGACGACTACGCGGGTGGAGAGACCACTTTTCCGTTGCTCGGGCTCGCGAATCGCGGCTCGCCTGGCGACGGTCTCTTTTTCATCAATTCGCACGCGGACCGCGCGCCGGACCGCGACATGCTGCACACTGGATCCCCGCCGACCGCAGGCGAGAAGTGGATCGTTTCCCAGTTCGTGCGCGACATTGCGCTGCGCCCCTGACCGATATCGTGCTGTCTATCACGATACGGAACGCTGCGAATCCAATCCCGCGGAAGGATCCGCAGTGATCACGAGTCATTTCCTCTGCAGTCAAGGGCACGCCGCCAACTCGTAGTGATATTGTCTGGACCGTTCCCGTTTTGGGGAACAGCACGACAATTCACTCCGGGGAGTCAATATGAAGGTCTCAAGCGGTGCGCTCAGCACCAGTCGATCGCATGTTTCTGCGAGATTTCTAGTCCAGGCCGCTGTCGCAGCCGCGCTGGCCGGCACAATCGGTTCCGCTGCCTATTCCGCCGACGCACCTGCTGCACCCGCTGCAGCTGCACCTGCCGCAGGCGAGTTGCAGGAGGTCACCGTAACGGGTTCACGCATCACGCGCCGTGACACTGAAACCAGCAGTCCGCTGGTTACGGTCGACAAGGCCGTGCTGGAGAAGAGCTCGTACATCTCCGTCGAACAGGCGCTGAATGAACTGCCGCAGTTCATGGCCGGTGGTGCGCTGTACGGCGCTGGCGCGGTCACGGGTCTCACCGCGGCCGGCGACGTGGCCGGCGGTGCCGGTACGGGCAACATGTTCGACACCGCCCGCGGCGTGGACAACGCGCGCGCTGGCCAGTTCACGCCGGGCGCCGCCACGGTGAACCTGCGCGGCCTCGGCCCCAGTCGCTCGCTGACGCTGATCGACGCGCGACGCGCCATCCCCAATGACGCCTCGGGCGCCATCGACCTGAACACGGTGCCGCAGATTGCCATCGGCAGCATCGAGATCATCACCGGCGGTGCCTCGGCCACCTATGGCGCCGACGCCATGGCCGGTGTCACCAACATCAAGCTGCGCAACAACTTCGAAGGCGCCGAAGTGCGCGCCCGCGGCGGTATCAATGAATACGCCGGCGACGGCAAGGAATGGCAGTTCTCGACCATCATGGGCACGAGCATTGCAGGCAAGGGCCACGCCATGGTCGCGATGGACTACAGCAAGCGCCAGATATCGCTGTGGAAGAACCGCCCCTTCTTCCGCGAGGTGATGGAATCGCCACTGTCCGGCTCCGGCGACTACCTCTTCGCCTGGTACCCCGGCTATGCGGCAGGCGCCGGGGCGGCGGCCGTGACCACCACCGGGTGTCCGGCCGGTGCAACCTGCACGTCAAGCCTGGCGAACAACGCGGGCGGAGGCAGCAACAACGCGTTCAACCGCGTGTGGGCCGGCAACGGCCCGGCGCAGACGGCCATCAACCAGGTTTTTTCCGACCGCAAGTGCGGTACGACGGCCGTGAACTGCGTCACCAATGCGTCGCAGGGCACGTACTACTTCAACAGCGACCAGACGCTGTTCGTGACATCGAGCAATTTCACGCCAACCGGAGCGCCTGCTGCACTTCGTTACGGCCCGCAGAGCTTCAACGGCACACTGGCCGGAACCGAACAGAATCCGGATGAATTCACCTGCGGCTATACCGCAGGCTTCGTCAACGCGGTGCCCGGCTACCAGACAGCCTGCAATCCCACGATGAGTCGTGTGGACTACGGCCGCCGGCTGACCAGCCCGCGCGAGGCCTACACCCTGCTCGGCAACGCCGACTACGCGCTCAACGATCATGTGACGGCCTATTCCACCATCACGTTCGCGCATTCGCATACCGAGACCCGCCGCGAGCCTTCACCGGCCAGCGGCAACTGGGGTGTGGCGATTCCTTATCACTCCAACCCGGCCGAGATCTATCTGCCCTCCGTGGCGCAGGTCACTGCCAATGGCATCACCGCCGGCCAGACGCTGCCCGAATATCGGGCGGGTGGGGCGCGCGGCACGAACTGCCCGGTGAGCGGCGGTTGCACGATGGCGCAGGCCTTCCCTGTGCCGGCCGAGATGCGCACCCTGCTCAACTCGCGCCCGGATGTGCTGCTGTCCAATACCGGCTCGCCCTTCAACGGCATGAGCGTGTGCGAGCTGCGGGAAGTCGACAACAACGCTGCGGCGGGTCGGCAACCTGCGCAGCGCACGACGGCGGCCGGCACGCCTTACACCGTGCAGATGGACGCGAATACCGGCGATACGTACAAGATCTGCGGTCCGAACTCGGCCTGGCGTCTCGCGACCCAGATGGGATTCCTGCCCCCGCGCGGCACGAACAACAACGTGACCAACTACCAGCTGTTTGCCGGCCTCAAGGGCGATCTGGGGTTGTCCGACTGGACGTGGGACGCCTTCATCTCGCAGGGCGAGTCGCGGACGCTGACCGAGTATGTGGGCTACGTCTCCTCGCAGAACTACAACGCCATCATGACGGCGCCGAACTACGGCAAGGGCCTGACTGCCAGCAGCAGCGTGTCGAACAAGACCTTCACCTGCACCAGCGGCCTGGATCCGTTCGCGCAGGCCGCAGGATCGCTGCAGATCTCGCAGGACTGCATCAATGCGCTGACGTCACCGCAGGCCGACAAGCAGGCCATGCAGCAGTATGAGTCGCAGCTGAACCTGCAGGGCGGGCTGTTCGACCTGCCGGCGGGCGAGGTCCGCGCGGCCCTCGGCCTAGGCTGGCGCAAGCAGAACTACTACTTCCATCCGGACTCGCTGCGCGAGACAGAGGCCATCTTCGACGGCCCGATGGGCCAGTTCGGTGTAGCCCCGATCGATGGCACGGTATCGGTGAAGGAACTGTACACCGAGGTCGTCGTCCCGCTGTTGAAGGACCTGCCGGGTGTGAAGAACCTGGAACTGGAGCTGGGCTTCCGCTCGTCGGACTACTCCACCGGCCAGAACGTGCCCACCTACAAGATCCAGGCAAGCTGGACGCCGATCGACTGGGTGCGTCTGCGAGGCGGTTACAACCGGGCGGAACGCACGCCGAACATCGCCGAGCTGTACACACAGCCGACGACGAGTTCGCAGCTCACAACCGGCGCGGATCCCTGCACGACCACCAACGGCGCGACGCTGCCCAAGTCCAACGTGGCGACCAACCCGGAACGTGCGCAGCTTCAGGCGCTGTGCTCGGCGCAGATCAACCAGTACGGTGGCAACAACGCTTCGAACTTCCATCTGAACCCCAATGGCGTGGTGCTGCCGCCCCCGGCAGTGGTCACGTTCCGGGGCGATGAGAACCTGAAAAGCGAAAAGGGTGATACGTACACCGCTGGCATGGTGCTGAACTCGCCATTCGAAGCGGTGCTGCTGCGGCGGATGACGGCCACCGTCGACTGGTACAAGATCACGATCCACGATGCGCTTACCGTGCAGTCCTCGCAGCTGGTGCTGAACGCCTGCTTCAACCAGGATGGCTCGAACCCGACGTACTCGCTGAATGATCCGGGTGGATATTGCTCGCTGATCGAACGCGATCCGGTCTCGGCCGGCGTCACCGCCACGCGCACGCAGTACGCCAACATCGGCGAGAACAGCGTCGAGGGCGTGGACGTGGCCCTGCACTGGAACGCGGCCATGGCCGACATGGGCCTGGAGTCTCTGTCCGGTTCGCTGTCACTGAACATCAGCACGAACTTCCTGCTGGAGCAGAACCTGCCGGTTACGGTGGGCGGCGCGCTGCAGGATTACTCGGGCTATGTGGGTGCCTCCGAGTTCCGTTCCAACACGGACATCGGCTACAACTGGGACAAGAGCCGCGTGACGCTGACATGGCTGTATCGCCAGGGCACCAAGGGCCTGGGTGGCGACAACCGTCCCACCACCCTGTTCGCGGGATACCCCACGAACAACCTGTTCAACCTGACAGGTTCCACGAGGATCGCGGACAAGTTGGATGTGTCACTGAGCATCAGCAACCTGCTGAACAGCAGCCCGGGACCGGCGGGCTATGCCTATGCGGACCAGACGCAGGGCTTCGGCACCTTCGATCCCAACGCCGACTCGGTGGGCCGGCGCTACTCGCTGAGCCTCTCGATGTCGTTCTGAGCTTCACGCGCCCAAGGGCGTGACCCCCGGGGCCCTGGCAGCGAAAGCTGTCAGGGCCTTTTTCTTTTCAGCCCTTCTTGCGGATGATCCTTCCGGAAGATCATCACCAGCATCGGCAGCATCGACACCGCGATGAT
>Ga0164309_10001486_pt1 | contig 11425 bp, 1 predicted proteins | sample Whisoiple_247_MG_FD_109984 | JGI IMG/M metagenome (GOLD analysis project Ga0164309, IMG submission 109984) | Soil microbial communities amended with fresh organic matter from upstate New York, USA - Whitman soil sample_247_MG | ecosystem: Environmental > Terrestrial > Soil > Unclassified >... | reverse complement strand
TCGAGGCGCCGAGACGGGCGGTGGTCGTGATCGACAGCACCGGCACGGCGGCGTTGATCGCGACGGCGGCCGTACCGCCGACGGTGCCGCCCACCGAGATCGAGAGCAGGTTCTCCGAGGAGACGGCCGACACGACGACGTCGCCCCGCGCGTTGACGAACGACCCGTCGCCGACCGAGGCACTGGTGTTCTTCGTGATGACCTGGACGTCGGCGCCCGCTCCGACGCCGGCGGTGCCGCCGACCGCGAGCATGCCCGCCGCCGCGCTCAGCGTGGTGCGGTCGGTGGCCGTGACGACGACGGACGACCCCGGCAGGCTGCCGACCGGGACCGAGCAACCAGCGCCCACGCAGTTGACCTTGGCGTTGCTGCCGATCGACGCGGTCGTCGTGTTGTTGAGCACCTCGACGGTCGCCGATCCCGCGATCCCGGCGGTCTGGCCGCCGCTGCCGCCGATGGCGATGAGGATGATGTTCGACGTCTCGGCCCCGGTCACCGCGACCCCGGTGGCACCGGCGGCGGAGACGTCCGCTCCGTTGCCCACCGTCGCCTCGACCCGCTGGCTGCGGACCAGCACGGCCGCGGCGATGCCGATCCCGGCAGTGCTGCCGAAGGCGATCTGACCCGCGTACAGCTCGAGCTTGTCCGCGGTGTCGGTGGCCGAGACGGAGAGGTTGCCCCCGGCCCGGACGGTCGAACCGGCGCCCAACGACGCATACGTGCCGGTGCCCGTCCCGGAGTTCATCACCAGGACCAGGATCGAGCCGCTGACCGCCGCCGAGGAGGACGCGGCGAGCTGGATCGCCAGGCCGAAGAACTTCTCGCTCGACGTGGCGGACACTGTCGCGTCGCCGCCGGTCGCGACCGTGGCTCCGGTGCCGATGGAGGCACCCACCGTGGTGTTGACGACGTCGACGATGAGGCCGATCCCCACCGAGGAGCCGTTGGTCGTCGCGGCGATGCCCCCGGCCACGTCGACGAGCCGGACGGTCCCGCTCGCGGAGACCACGAGAGTCTGCTCGAGGCCGCCGGTGACCGTCTGGTTGACGAGCACCCCGTCACCGAGGGAGGCGGTGGTCGAGAGGTTGGCGATGTCGACCGTCACCGAACCGGTGACGGCGGCGCTGCCGGTGCCGGCGGCACCCGACATGACCAGGGAGGTGAACTGGGGCAGGTCGGCCGGGTTGATCCGGGAGATGCCGGGGTCGGGGTTCAGCGGGTCGAGGGACGACTCGGCGTTCACCGCGAGCGCCTTGGCGACGTCGAGGCTGGTACCGGCGGCGGTCGCGGACTTCACCGCGGCCTGAGTCGTGAACGACAGGACCGCGACCGCGATGGCGCCGCCGACGGCCACACCGCCGAGGGAGACGCCGCCGGAGAGGGCGAGCAGCTGCATCCCGACCGGCGTCTTCGCGTGGACCGTCAGGCCCTCGGTCGAGGTCAGGTGGGCGCCGGTGCCAACGGTCGCGGTGGTGGTCAGGGTGAGCACCTGGATGGCGACCGACGCCGCGACGCTCGCCGACGACTTGCCGCCCGCAGCAGCGATCCCCCAGGCGATGAACGTGTTGGCCGCCGGCGAGGTCGCCTCGACGGTGATACCGGCGCCGCTCAGCGTGGTCGCGTCGCCGACCGAGGCGGCGTTGGTGATGTCGGCGACGTTGAGCCCGACGGCCGCCCCGATCTGGGCGTCGCTCTGCTGGGTGTCGAGCGCGGTACCGATGGCCTTGGCGTTCGACGTCGTCGTGCTGTTCGCCGTGACCGCGACGGCGCCGGTGACGGTGAGCTGGATGCCGCTCCCGATCGACGCGGTGGTCGCCGTGGTGGTCCAGTTCACGGCGATCGCCGCGGCGACGCCGACGCCGCCACCGGAGCTGCCGGACTTGCCGGACGCCTGGCCGTTGCCCTGGGTGGCGCTGCTGTCCGCGGACGGGAGGGTGCCGGTGCCGGTCCCGTTGGTGTTGGGGTTGCTGCCGTTGACCTGGTCGTTCGCGGTGGCGTCGGACTTCTTCGCGTCGTCCTTGTTGCCGCGGGCGCTCGCGGTCGCCTGGCTCTCGCTCTTGAGGGTCGAGGTCGCGGTCACCGTCACGGCTCCCGCGGTACCGCCGCGGGCCAGAGTCGCGGACGTGGTGCGGCGCTCCACGACGACGATGGCGACGACCGCGCCCACCGCGACGCTGCTCCCGGCGGCGGTCGCGTCCCCGGTGGTCTTGGTGGCGTCGGTCGTGTGCGTCGCCGAGACGGTCACGGTGCCGGTCGCGCTGAGGCCGGTCGGCGAGGTGCCGAGGTAGGCGGTCGCGGTGTCGTCGAGGACCAGCGCCAGGGCGACGGCCGGGGTGATGGCGGTGCCGCCGGTCGTCCCGGCCTCGACCGTGGTCGTGACGGTGCGCACCGCGGTCGCGGTGACCGTGATGTTGCGGCCGCCGACCAGGCTCGCGCCGTCGCTCACGGTCGCTGACACGGTCGACGGGGTGAGGATGTTGAGGGAGATCGAGGCGCCGACGCCGACCGCGTCGCTGGTCCCGCTGGCCTTGGCCTTCGCCGCCGCGGTGTCCGCCTCCGTGCTCGTCGCACCGACCGTGACGTCACCGGTCGGCGTGAGGGTGACGGCGCCGCCGACGGTCGCGGTCGTGCGGTTCACGACGAGGTTCATGGCGAACGAGCCCGCGATGCCGACCGAGCTGGCGTTGCTCGCGCCGGAGGTCGAGGTCGCGGACGTCGTATGCGTCGCGTCCGGGGTCCCGGTGCCGACCGGGGTCATCCCGGCGGTGACGCTCAGGCCGCCCACGCCGTCGGCGGCGGTACCGATGACGGCCGTGCCGGTCGACGCGGTGTTGGTGATCGTGACGAGGTTGATGGCGACGCCCGCGCCGACGCCCACGCTGGCCTTGGTCTTCGTGTCGCCCTTCGCGGTGGCCGTCGTGTCGGTGTTGGCCAGGGACGCGAGGGTGACCGACTCGCCGCCGACCTCGACGCCGTCCGCCAGCACGACCGAGGAGGTGGTGTTGACGATGTGAATGACGATCGCGCCGGCCAGGCTCAGCGAGGCGCCGTTGTCGTCGGAGGTCGAGGCCTTCGGGGTGCTCGTGCTGCCGGTGGTCGTCCCCGAGGGGCTGTTGGCGGCCTGCGTGTCCTTGGCCTGGGTCAGCTGGGCATCGGACTTGTCGTTGACGTTCGAGCTGCCACCACCGGACTTCTGTGCGCTGGCCTCGGTCTCGCCGTCCCCGGCGGCCTCGGCCTCGCCCTTCACGGTGAGGGACCCGGTGGCGGCCAGGGAGACCGCGCCCCCCGCGCGCATACTGCGTCCGGAGCTCGCGGAGACGATGTGCGTCGGGATGGCCAGGACCAGCGAGATGCCGATGCCGACCTTGGAGCCCGACACGTCACCGGACGCGGAGGACTCGACCTCGCCCTTCTGCGTGGCGGTGACCTCGATGTCGCCGCTGGTCGTCAACGCCGGTCCGGCGAGCAGGACGGCCTGAGTCGTCGCGTTGGAGATCTCCACGGCCACCGTGGGGCTGATCGCGACCTGCCCGGCCGCCCCGCCCTTCGCGGTCGTGGTGAGCGAGAGCTCGGCCGCCGCGTCCACGGTGAGGTCCTTGGCGCCGCTGAGCGAGGCACCGCGGGACGGCAGCCCGGCCACGCCGCCGAGGCCGGCCGTCGTCGTGTCGTTGACGAGGTTGACCGCGACCGAGGCGCCGATCCCGACCTTGGCCGGGGCGTCCTTGACCTCGAGCGTGTGCTCGGTGCCGGTGGCGGCCGGGTCGGTCTTCAGGTCGATGGCGGTGCCGCCGGAGCTCGTCGACAGCTGGTAGACGCCGGGCTTCTTCACGATGACGAAGTACTCGGTGCCGTCGGTCAGGCCGCTGATCGCCTTCCCGCCACCGGAGTGGTAGACGACCTTGTCGTTCGTCGCGAGCGGCGAGCCGTCGGGCTTGGTCAGCGCGAACGGCAGCGTGATCGTGTCCGCGGTGAAGTCGACGGCGGTGGCCGGGTCGAAGGAGCGGCTGGCCGCCAGGGCCTCGGTGGTGCTCACGACGTCGGAGTCCGCGCTGAGGGAGACGTCGGCCGCGTCGGTGATGACGACCGCGGCCGGGGCCACGGCGTCGTGGCCGCCGAGCAGCATGGCCGTGGTCACGATGTCGACGATGTTGAGGGCGAGCGAGCCGTTGATGTTCGCCGTCGTGCTGTTCGAGGCGCCGGAGGTCGCCTTGGCCGCGAACGTCTGGGTGGTGTCGGTCACGGCCCCGGTCGTCACCGGGGTGACCGCCGCCTTGAGGACGACGCCCTTGGCGGTGAGCGTGCTGCCGGCCCCGACGGTGGCGAGGTTGTTGACGATCGCCCGGTTGATGCCCACCGCGGCGCCGATGCTGGCCGTGCCGCCCTGGGTCGACGCCTGGCCGTCGGCCTCGGCACTGGCGTCGGTGTTGACCGAGGCGTCGAGGGTGGCCAGCCCGGTCGCCGTCACGGTCACGCCCTCAGCGAGCGAGGCCTCGGCCGTCGCGTGGACGAGGTTGAACACGACGGCCGCCGCGACCGACACGCTGCTGGAGCCGCCGTTGCCGTCGCTGTCGGCGGTCGACGCGGCCGGGGTGCTGGAGTCCTTGGAGCCGGTGGCGCCGTTCCGGGTGGCCGCGGCGTTAGCACCGCCGAGCTGCGAGTCGCCCTGGCCGTTGACGTCCTGGCTGGTCCCGTGCGACGAGCTGGAGTCGTCGGCACCGGCGGCGCTCGCGGTGGCCGAGCTGACCGTCGTCGAGGTGCCGTGGGCGGCAAGCGTGACGTCGCCACCGGCGCTGAGGTTCCGCAGGGTCGTCGCGCGGACCGTGTGGTTCGCGCTGAGGATGGCGATCGACGCGCCGATGGCCGCCGAGGACGCCTCGGTGTCGCCGGTCGCCGTGGTCGTGGCCGAGGCGGTCTGGGTGGCTCTGAGGCTGGCCGCCCCGCCCAGGGTGACCGCCGGGCCGGTGCCGAGCTGTGCGGTCGTGGTGACGTTGGAGATCGAGACGGCGACGACCGGGGTGATCGCCTGCGCGCCCTGCGACCCGTTCTCGGCCAGGTTGACGAGGGCGTCGGTGGTCGTGGCCGAGACGGTGAGGGCGCCGGCCCGGGTCAGCTGCGCGCCGGTCCCGATCCCGGCCGTCGTCGTGTCGCCCACGATGTTGATGCCGAACGAGGCGCCGATGCCCACGCCCTGGGCGGAGGTCTCGGTGCCGATCGTGTGCTCGGCGCCGGTCGCCTTGCTCTTGTCGAGCGTGATGGAGGTGCCGTTCGTGGCGTCGGAGGCGGAGGCGGCGAGCTTGAGCTTGGTCTCGGTGTCGGTCGCCGAGACCACGATCGCGTAGTACGTGCCGCCGTCGGCGAGCCCGCCGATCGGGGTGCCGCCGCCCGTGGAGTAGGTAACCGCGGTTCCCGTGGTGATGGCCGAGCTGCCGCTCTTCAAGCCGTACGGGAGGGTGATCGTCTGGTTGTCGGCGTCGACCGCGGTGGCCGGGTCGAAGACGTCCGAGTGGGCCGTGGCCTTCGTGGTGCTCGTGGAGCTCGAGGCGGCGGTGAGAGTCACGTCGCCGAGCTGGTCGAGTGCGGGGCCGTATGCGGTGTCGAGGTGCGCGTTGTCGGCGATGGTGGCCGAGCGGTTCAGGGTGATGACGTTGAGGGCGAGCGACCCGGCGATCGCGACCGTGGTCGCGTCCCCGACGCCCGACGTGGCGGTGGTGGTGTAGGAGTCCTGCGTGGTGCCCGTCGTCGGCATGGTGGCGAGGATGCGCACGGTGGGTCCGCGGATGTTCGCGCTGCCGGTGACGAAGGACTTGTGGTTCACGTTCGCGACGGTGACGGCCAGGCCGACCCCGACCGACGTGCTGGCCGAGGACGCCTTGACCGCGCTGCTGTCCGCGCTGCTGGAGAGGTGGTTGCCCGACGACGAGCTGATCGTCACGACGCCCGCGGGGCCGTTCGCGATGACGGTGCTGGGGTTCGGGGAGCCGGTCGGGCCGACCCACGCCGCCGTGTCGGAGGTGAGGTGGGTGAAGGCCAGGGAGGCCGCGACGGGGATCGACTGGGTCGCCGAGCCGCCGGCCGGCGTGACCTTGCCGTTGCCGTCGGCCAGGTTGTCGGCCGTCGTCGGGTTGCCGTCCTTGTCCTTGTTCTCGCTCGCCCCGCCGACGCTGGCGATGGCCGAGGTGTCGATGGTGGTGTCCGAGGTGGCGTTCACCGTGACGCTCGAGCCCGACGACGCCGGGCCGGTGCTGTCGATGAACGCGTGGCTGGTGATGTCGACGACTGCGATCGCGATGGCACCGCCCGCGGGCGAGTCCTTGGCGTTCGCGTTCGCCTTGACGTTGGTCGTGGCGTCGGAGCTGACGGTGAGCAGTCCGTCCGAGGTGACCGAGCTGGTCCCGGTCACCTGAGTGATCGCCTTGGTCGTGAGGACCGGGACGGCGATCGCGGCGTTGGCGGTGCTGCTCAGCGAGCTGGGCAGGCCGTCGGACGTCGCGTTGGCCTGCATGACGGCCTTCGAGGAGAGGGTCACGTCACCGGTGCCGGCGATCACCGAGTCGCCCGACACGACCACGGTGGCCGACGCGGTCGCGGTGATCTGGGCGACCGGACCCGCTCCGCTCCCGCTCGTCGTGTCCGGCGTCGAGGTGGCGGTCGCCGTGATGACGATGGTCCGGCCGCGGATGCGCGCAGTGGTGATGATCACCTGGGCGTCGGTGCTCGCGTCGAGGATGACGCCAAGCAGGTTCGTGCCCGAGGCAGAGTCCTCGGCCGTGATCGCCACGTCGGCCGTGCCCGAGTCGATGGTGCGGCCCGCGACGGTGATCTTCTTGGCCTTCAGGGAGACGGGCACCCCGGGGACCATGAGGTCGCCGTCGACGGCGAGCGTCTTGCTCGACGTGATGCTGATGCTCGTCGCGTCGGAGAGCTGGAACGTCACAGTCGGGTCGTCGCCGGTGACACTGACGATGCCGCCGCTGACGGAGACGTGCGCATCGCCGGTCTGGGTGACGACGACCGGTCCCGCCGCGAGGGCGGTGACGAGCGCGGCCATCGACTGCGGCGACGCCTGGGTGCTCGCCGACTCGGTCGCCGACGCCGTCGCGGCGGAGTGGGTGGAGCTGGCCCCGGCACCCGCGGCTGTCGAGCCGGTCGAGCCGGTCGTCGTCGTCGTCCCGGTCGATGTGGTTCCGCCGGCCGTGGTGCTCGCCGGCGGTGCCGCGTCCTGGGACTGGCCCGAACCGCTCGCGTCCGTGGCCGGCGCCGACGACGAGGAGCCGGACGGCGCAGCCGCCGGCTGGTCCGCGGGCTTGTCGGCGGCCTTGTCTGTCGCCTTGTCCGCCGCCTTGTCCGCCGCCTTGTCGGAGCCGGACGAGCCGGACGAGCCGGACGAGCCGGCCGGGGGGTCCTCCGGTGCCGGCTTCGGCAGGTCCGACGCGTCGACGGGGAAGCTCTGGCCAGGGCTGAGCGTCGCCGACATGACGCCGCCGCCGTGGCCGAGACCGAGGAAGTGCCCGATCTCGTGACGCACGACGGTGAGCAGGTTCATGCCGCCGGCGCCCCAGCCCCAGCCGGCGGCGTCACGGTCGATGACGACCGAGCCACCGCCTTCCGAGCCCAGCTGCAGCCCGGGGAGGTCCCCGACGCTCGCACTGAAGCCCGCGAAGCTCGCGGACGGGTAGGCGGCCTTCCACTCGGCCTTGGCCGTGGCCACCGCTGAGGCCAGCTGGCCTGAGCCGAGGTCCGCGTCCTCGACCGGAGTGTCCGGCGCCGACCGTGCGTTCAGCTGCTGGGTCTCGGCCTCCCCCGCCCCCGAGGTGGTCTGTTGCGTCGCCGAGCCGGTCGGAGCCGGGCTCGGGGTCTGGCTGGGCGTCGGAGTCGGCGTGGGTGTCGACGCCGGGTTGGGCGTAGGGGTGGGTGTCGGGGTGTTGGACGACCGGCCCGAGGTGCACGTCACCGAGTTGCCGTCGGCGCTGCGTACGCACTGCATGGTCGAGCCGGTGCTCGTCTCCGTACCCGCGCCCGGCGGGGCCGGGTTGTCCGCGCTGCCGGCCGGGGGGACCGGAACGACCGACAGGACCGGCGGCGCGGACGAGTTCCCGGGCTTGACGGTCACGGTCTTGGTCGACGCGGCCGTCGTCGAGGTGGAGCCCGTCTTCACCATCTGCCGCAGCTGCTGGCTGGCCGACTGCTTGACCGCCTGCACCTGCGCCTGGAGGGAGGAGAGCTCGCCGAGGATCTGGGAGATCTGGTACATCCCGTCCACCAGCTCGGCCGCGCGGTCCCGGACCGGGCCGGCGAGCACCGCCGGGACGGCCGGCGCCGCCGCCGAGGCGGAGGTCGCTTCGGGGCGGCTGGACGACGAGTCGGACGGGAACAGCCAGGGGACGAGGCCGACGGCGAGGGCGAGCGCGACGAGGGCGGCCACGAGCCGGGCGGGAACCCGCCCCGCCCCAACCGCTTCGTGATGCGCGCTCATGCGTCCCCGGTGCCGCGTGCTCTGACTCGAAGGACCGTGCCGTAGGACGGCTCGCCCGACGGGTGTCCGATACGGGACGGGACGCTAGACCGGTGGCCGTTGTCCCGAAATAGTCCCAACGGACCATTGACCCTCGTCGCACACAGCGTCCGGTCCCGGGGCCGGGGCCCGCGCCCACCGTGCGCAACCGACGTCCACCACGGGTAAAGCCCACAGAAACGCCTGCCGTGCAGCGCGTTCGGCCTCACCGACGGGATAGATCCCTATCGTGTCCAGCGCCGCGTCAGTGACGACGGCGAGGGTCATGACCCACGGAAAGCGGCCGGTTGGCGTGGGTAGTTTTCGTTGGCTGTCGTCTCAACCAGTGAGACACCATTCGGGGCAGACAACTCCCCCACGCGTCACTCGGTGAACACCCGCTCCTCGATGAGCTGCTCCACGACGTACTGGCCCGAGGCGTCGAACCGGCCCTCGGCGAACGCCTTGCGGAACTCCAGCTCGACCCCGTCGACGCCGTGCCGGTTCTTCTCGATGGTCATGACCACCCAGGCCTTGTAGCGGTCGGCGTTGCCCAGGTCGTAGACCAGGTGGTGCCGCGCGACGACGTCGTACTTGTTGTTGAGGATCAGCACGACGTCGGCCTCGTAGGCCAGGGCCGAAGAGCCGCGCAGGTCGTGGACCCGCATCCGCTTGCCCGCGACGAGGCTGCCCTTGTCGGCGGCCACGATGGCGAGGATCGGCACGCCGAGGTCCAGCGTCAGGTCCTTGAGCCGTTCGACGACGATGGTGACCCGCTCCTCCTCGGTGGCGGGACCACCCGGCACCGGCACCTTCTGGAGGTAGTCGACGACGACGAGCGGGGTTGTACCGTCCTCGGTCGGCAGCGTCTCGACGACGCGGCGGATCTCCTCGAGGTCCGTCGTCGAACCGGTGGACTCGTGGATGTGGAGGCGGCCCGCATACTGGCGCATCGTCTGCAGCCCCTCGGGCACCCCGCGGAGGTGGGCCAGGCGGTCGTCGAGGGTGGCCCCGGGCGGCCCGGTCGTCTCGAACGCCGCGCGGATGGCGGGCAGCCGGGCGGCGTCGAGGCCGGCGACCAGGCTCGCCTCGAGCGAGAGCAGGCGCTCCAGCAGGGTGTGCCCCTCGTGCTCGTACGAGAAGACCACCGCGCTGCCGCCGTTGCGCACCACGTTGCGGACCATCTGCATGACCATCGTCGTCTTGCCCAGTCCCTGGGGACCGCCGAGCAGGACCAGCTCGCCGGACCGGAACCCGCCGTCGAGCGCACGGTCGAGCACCGAGAAGCCGGACGGCACGACCGCCGCACCGGGCCGGACCCCGCGCTGGATCGCGTCGTCGGTGTGGGCCAGGAGGTCGGCCGTGCTGCCGAGGCGGCCGTCGGAGGTGGCGGTCGTCATGCCGCCAAGTCCACCAGCCCACGACCGGGCGGGTGCGGCTTTACCCCGAACCGGGCCCGAACGGACCCCGTCACAGGGCGATGCCGACGTACTTGGTCTCGAGGTACTCCTCGATCCCCTCGAAGCCGCCCTCGCGCCCGAACCCGCTCTGCTTGACGCCCCCGAACGGTGCGGCGGGGTTCGACACGATGCCCTGGTTGACCCCGACCATGCCGTACTCGAGCGCCTCGCTCAGGCGCACGGCGCGGCTCAGGTCGGTGGTGAAGAGGTAGGCCACCAGCCCGAACTCTGTGTCGTTGGCCATGCGCAGCGCCTCCGCCTCCGTCCGGAACGCCGTCACCGGCGCGACCGGGCCGAAGATCTCCTCCTTCTGCAGGCGGGCGCTGGTGGGGACGTCGGCGAGGACCGTCGGCTGGAAGAAGTAGCCGGCCCCCCGCTGCGGCTGCCCGCCGGTGACCACGCGGGCGCCCTTCGCGACGGCGTCGTCGAGCAGCTCGGTCACCTTGGCCACCGCCTTGGCGTCGATGAGCGGGCCCACGGTCACGTCCTTGCGGGTCCCCTTGCCGATCGTCAGCCGCGACATCCGCGCCGCGAACTTCCGGGAGAACTCCTCCGCCACCGACTCGTGCACGTAGAACCGGTTCGCTGACGTGCAGGCCTCCCCGATGTTGCGCATCTTCGCGAGCATCGCGCCCTCGACGGCCCGGTCGATGTCGGCGTCCTCGAAGACGAGGAACGGGGCGTTCCCGCCGAGCTCCATCGAGACCCGCAGGAGCTGTTCGGCGGACTGCTCGACGAGCTTCCGGCCGACCTCGGTCGAGCCCGTGAAGGTCAGCTTGCGCAGCCGGGGGTCGCGGATCAGCGGTTCGCACACCTCGCCGGTATGCGATGTGGTGACGAGGTTGAGCACACCGTCGGGCAGCCCGCACTCCTGCAGGACCTGGGCCAGCAGGAGCATGGTCAAGGGGGTCTGCTGGGCCGGTTTGACGACCATGGTGCAGCCGGCGGCGACCGCGGGTCCGATCTTGCGGGTGCCCATGGCCAGCGGGAAGTTCCAGGGCGTGATCATCAGCGCCGGTCCGACCGGCTGCTTCATGGTCATCAGCCGGGTCTTCCCGTCCGGGGAGGTCGCCCACTGGCCGTGGACCCGCACGGACTCCTCGGAGAACCACCGGAAGAACTCCGCGCCGTAGGCCACCTCGCCGCGCGACTCGGCCAGCGGCTTGCCCATCTCGAGGGTCATCAGCAGGGCGAACTCGTCCGCGCGCTCGGTGATCCGCTGGTATGCGGCGCGCAGGATCTCGCCGCGCTCGCGGGGGGCCGTCGAGGCCCAGCCGCGCTGTGCCGCGACGGCGGCGTCGAGCGCGGCCCGGCCGTCGGCGACGGTGGCGTCGGCCACGTGGGTCAGGGTCCGGCCGGTCGCGGGGTCCTCGACGGCGAGGGTGTTGCTGCCGGTGGCGTCCCGCCACAAGCCGCCGATGAGCAGCTGTTTCGGGACGGCGTCGAGGAGGCTCTTCTGCGTCGGTGCAGGCAT
>Ga0164309_10001483_pt1 | contig 11433 bp, 18 predicted proteins | sample Whisoiple_247_MG_FD_109984 | JGI IMG/M metagenome (GOLD analysis project Ga0164309, IMG submission 109984) | Soil microbial communities amended with fresh organic matter from upstate New York, USA - Whitman soil sample_247_MG | ecosystem: Environmental > Terrestrial > Soil > Unclassified >... | reverse complement strand
GCAAATCCGGAAACAATTTCCCCTTTAACCCCGCGCCCATGTACATCAATTCCCCCTTCGCCCCCTCCCCCGACAGCCGGTCGCTGTTTGAACGCCTGGCCGCCCAGGGATTCGACTGCCAGCGTGATCTCACGCGCCTTTACCGGGACATTCAGGGCCGACAGGTGGTCCTGTCCTTTTGGATCCACAAAAATCAGGGTTCGCTGCTGGTCGTCGACGACGGTCACAAGTGCGCCTGTTTTCAACGTGTGTCGTATTAATTTGCTGTGGCCCGAAAGGGAGCAGGCGACAAGGCGCGCGTTATTCGACCGTGCCTCGCGACGCTATAGCGTTGTGTGTGGCCCGTCGTGCCAGTTTTCGGACCTGGCCTGTTAGCCAAAACCGAGCCCTTTTCCCGTGCCATTTTCGAGCGACCAGATTGCCAACTATATCACGCCGCGCGACCGGCCGAACCTTTGGGCCGAAGTGGTCCAGGTCGTGCGGATCTGGTCGACCCGGCCCGGCCGCATCGTCGTCGACTGTAGCGACCCCCATTTCATTGTCGTGCGGGTTTATCCTCTATGACAACGCCCGCCCCCGTCCCCCTCCGCTTCGTCCTGGGCCACGTCAACGACATCGGGGAGACCTGGTATTTCGTCGGCGCCGGCGCCGTGCACAAGGGGCGCCTGATGGTCGTCACGACGACCCGCGACCTGGCCCGGGCGGGGTCGGTCGACAATGTGGTCGACGCCTTTTTCCTGGTCGACCGGCTGTGGGCGACCTGGGCTGTCATCGCGCAGCCGTCCGGCGAAGTCATCGACCGCAAACTTTATGAGCAAAACCAAGGCTAAGAAACCCGCTACGCAACCCGCGACGCCGAAAGCCCCGGCGCGCTTCTACATGGTCCAGGGTGACGGCGCCCTGCTGTTCTACGTCTGGAGTGACCGTGACCTCGGGTACAATCTCCTGGGCCGGGCGAAGCTGGGCGCCTATGCGGCCGACATCTACGAGGCCGCCAAATCGAAGCGGCTGTCCTTCTACGTTTGACCCCGCATCACCCCCGTCCGAATAATGCAACCTCGTGAAAAAACGACCCCCGAAAAGGGGAAGGCCACCCTTGCGACGGGTGGCCCTCCTGGTAAATCACACCGTTCCGCTCTCAGGGGAAACAAGGGATTTGTGGGTAAAAGGACAGTTCCGGCTGGTCCGGTCAATGGTAAACGCCCAGGCGCGGGCAGAGTTGAATCGGGGTGGCGACCGCCCACAAAAGGTTTTACGGATCCAATCGGTCCGGACGGTCTGGTCCAGGGGTCGCGTGCAACATGCGGCCATGAAGGGCGGGGCCAGCGAATTCGACGCTTATATGCGGCACGTGCTGCCGAAGCAAAGTCGACAACACGTGAAGGGGTTTGCCGTGCGGGCGGTCGTCGAGCGGACAATTCCGGCCGGATCCAAACCGCCGCAAAAGTTCAAGCCGTCCAAGTCTGTCCCATACCGCAACGCCCTGGGAAGGTTCGCCAAAAAGCCGAAAAAGACGCGGCCGTCGCCACGCTCGACTTCGAAACCGAAAAATTCAAGTGGCGCCGGATCCCGCAAGCTTTCCTTGCGGTCTGGGCGACGGCCGAAGGGGTCGAAACCTTCTGGCACGAAAACGAAAGGAAAGTCGTCGGGTGGGCGCTCGAAAAAGTAAAGGCGTTCAAGGGGATCGTTTTCGCGCATAATGGCGGCAAATTCGATGTCGCGGGCTATCTGATTAAAATGGCCCGGCGCGGTCTGTATGGCCGGCCGGTCAATTATATCGGCTCGCGCATTGTTTCCGTCGAAATTGGACAGGCCGACATGCGCGACAGTTACGCCATTCTCCCAGCGCCCTTGCGCGCCTATGACAAGGGGACCATAAACTACAACTGGCACGAGAAAGGGACGCGCGACAAGTACCGGGCGAAAATTGAAACCTATGCCAAACGCGACGCGACCAGCCTGCGCGCCTTGTGTGTCCGCTTCATTGCCGAGCATGGATCCAAGGTGAAGACGGCGGCCGGTGCCGCCTGGCAGGCCATAAAACACAGTGGCGTGAAGGTCGACCCGTTGTCGGATTTCCAGGACACCATTTTCCGGGAATACTACTATGGCGGCATGGTCCAGGCGTTGCGACCGGGGTCCCATAAGGGACGATTTCGGGTTTATGATATCAAATCCGCGTATCCCAACGCCATGCTGCAAAAGCACGGCCTGGGGAACGTGTTCAAGTTCATCGCGGATCCGACGGAAGTCAGGCCGACCGACTTTGTCACGGTCGACGGCGTCGCGGGTGGGTGTTTCCCGTTCCGGACCAAGACGGGCCTGTCCTGGCCGGCGTCGCGCCGTCTGTTCAAGATAACCGGCCATGAATACCAGGCAGCCGCCCAGGCCGGGGTCCTGGGCGAACATCAGGTCGTTTGCGTGCTCCGGCCGAAGCGGCTCGGGGACTTCACGGCCTACGTGACGCGGTTCTATGCCGAAAAGGAGCGCGCGGAAAGGGCGGGGGACCAGGCCGGCCGGCTGATAGCGAAGATCCTGGTTTGCTCCGGGTATGGCAAACTCTCCCAACGGCGCGACGGGTGGCGCGAACATATCATTGTGCCGAGTAACAAGGTGATGCCCCTGGGTCGCGCGGGCGGCAAAAACCCCTGGACCGTCAAGGGCGGGGCCATTGAGGAATATATCGACGAGAAAAACCGGTATGCCGTCTGGTCCCGGCCGTCGTCGAAACCGGCCGGCCGCTACAACGTCGCAACGGGGGCCAGCATTACGGGCGCGGTGCGCGCTCGCCTCCTGGCGGTCCTGGCCAAAGTCCAGGCCTTCTATTGTGACACCGATTCCGTCATCCTGGGCGATGGGGAAACCCTCGCCACGGGTGACGGCCTGGGCGAGTGGGCTTTGGAATTGGAAGGGGACCGGCTCATTATTGCGGGCAAGAAATTGTACGGGATCCGGATCCTCCCCAAGTATGTCAAAAGCGAATCCTATGCGGCCGAAAAGGGGTGGCATTACTATGAAGGCCGCTATTGGAAGATTGCTTCCAAGGGTGGGCGGGTGACGCCGTTTCAGTTGCACCGGATTGCCGCTGGCAAAACCTTCAAATATCGCCAAATCGCGCCTTGTTTTTCCCCCTTCGCCCATTCAGTGTGGGTTGAACGAAAAATACGCGCGACGGCTTAAAATTCCATTTCTACAATTTCTCCAATAATTCCATTGGAGGGAAACAAAGTAACAAAGGTAAATCAAATGGCTAAGAAATCCGCTCACAAACCAAACAAGGCAATCACGACAGGACTACTCGAAAAGGCCAGTCCTGCCCCCGCTGCTTTCGTCGCCCGTTCGACCTTGAAGAAGGTCGAGGGGGTCATCGTCAAAAGCATGTCGCCCTTGCTCAAGCCGGCCAACTGGCCGAAGATCGACGGGCAAAACGCGGTCCTGGTCGGCGTGTTCACCAAGATCTTCGTCACCAAATCCTTCACGGAAGGATCCGGCAAGAACGCCGTGCAAAAGGACGGCATCGGCGTCGAGATTGTCCCGGTGGGTGCCCCGGCCGGCATCGCCCTCCCCGTGACGGCGACCCTGAAAACCGGCCTGGACATCACCGGCGAAGGCAAAGAGGCGCAGAGTCCCTACCTGGGCCGCATCGTCGAGGTTGAACTCCTGGCCGACAAGATCCCTTCCAAAAAGGGTAATTCCGCCTGGCATTTCCTCGTGGGGATCCATCCGGAGAATTCCCCGGCTTTGCAAGGCTGACCGACCCTAGCCCTAAAGGCCAATTGCGGCCAATCTTGACCGGGGTGACCCGTCGTGCCATAGGTGCGACGGGTTTCCTGTTTATGGATGCGAATATATTCTTTAACGCGCGCGGCGTTGAGATCCCAGCCGACAATGCCTGGGATGGATTTCGCGGGGTGGAAGATTTGCGGGTTTTCGCCATGTGCGCCGAGTCCTGGCGCCGGTCGGGCTGGAATGTCCGGCGCCTGTCGACGGTGGGGACCGACTACACCCCGACCCCTTTCCTCCCCGACGGGCGGGTCGCGGCGCATTATCACTGGTATGGGTCGGAACTGTGGCAATTCATCGCGAAGGCCAAACAGGTCGCCCAGGACGGCGCCCAAATGTTTGTCACCTTCGATGTCATGAATTATGGGTTGAAGCCTTGTGCCGCGCGACTCCTGGATTTTCCCATCGGGGTACCGACCTGTCATTCTTTCCAGGCCGAGCATTTTTCCCTTTCCTGCCTGGTCGCGAACGGCGACTGGCTGGAACTGGCCGAGGATATCCTGCTCGCCTATGACCGGGGCGAATTGCCGGAAATCCGCGCGACCTACGTTTCCGACGAAAGGATCCTGCGCGAATACCTGCCCGGCCATGCCGTCCCCTGGCAAAAATTCGCGTGCAACGGGGGCGACGAGCGCCTGGTCCATTTCGCGCGCTCGGCCCTGGCCCGCACGTTTGGCGCCGTCCCCCTATGCCCATAAAAAAGAAAACCGATTTGGACGGCCTGGCCAGCCTGTCGGCCGAAGACCGGGCCGACCTGGCCGGCCTGTTTGACGGGTTGGAGGAGCGCAACGCCCAGATTGCCACGCTGCGGGGACAGGCGGCCGACGCCGACCAGGTCGTCAAGCGCAACAAGGACCTGGAAAAATTGCTCGGGGAAAAGGAAAAGCTGTCGACCGAGTTGCAGGAGAAACTAAATAAATTGACCGTGAAGGCCCCCGTGTCGACCGACAGCAATTTCGACGACCTGGGACCCTTCGCGGAAATCCGGAAATTCCTTGAAAGCTTTTTTGAAGAAGATCCGGGCACTCAGGAGTAATTTCCAATGGCTAATCCTCCGGACAAAAATCCGCCTGCAAACCCGGGCGATAAACCAGGCGGGGAAGCTGGCCGCCCAGTATCTATCCCGCAGGCCGAAAAGCCGAAAGTCGGCCGGCCGCCGGGGGCGGCGACGGGGTCGGGCAAGCACTACTCTAAAGCCGAGGCTGCTGCTCGCGCTGACAAGGGGAGCGCGGATTTTGACCCGGCTATTATTGGCGATCTTTTCGTAAGCTGTGCCGAAATTGGCGACGATGTTTTCTGCCTCGCGATCGTCGCGAAGGCCCGGGCGAAGTTGCCCCCGGAAATCTACGCCAAATTTTCCGAGGAATTGAAGACGGTCCGCCTGGGCGAGCGGGATAAAAACATGATTAGGAGCGGGGCGACGGCGCTCGCGAAGAAGTACACGTTCCTTTTGCGTTGGGGCCCGGAATTCGTGCTCCTGGTCGTCGGGATCCAGTACACGGCCCGCATGGCCAACCTGTACCGTCATTTGCACGCGCTCCCCGACCTGCCCAAAGAGGCGCCCAAAGTCGTCACGCCCGACAAACCGGCGCCCCCTTGAACATTTCGCGCAAAGCGAAGCATTTGGCCATCGTCGGCCGAAGTGGTACGGGCAAGACGACCCTGGCCATTACCCAGGTCCTCGGGCAAGGTCATGACCGGGTTGTCATTGCCGACCATGAAGGAGAATTTTCGGAAAGGTTGCACGTGCCGCTGTGCACGGATTGGTCGGCGTTTTATTCCGCTTTGGAAACGCAACGGGTTATCTGCCTCGACATCACCGAAGTGGCGCCGGGGCAAACGCTGGAAACTTTCGACGAGTTGGCGAAGCAAACCCTCGACCTGGCAAAATCGGTTTTCGATGGGAAGGGGATGACGGTTCTGTTCGTCATCGACGAAGTGCAAAAATACACGTCGACTTCGACCGTCCCGGAAAATTTCAAAACTTTGGTCGAGACCGGCCGCAAGTGGGGCGTCGACACCCTTTCCATCAGCCAACGACCCAATAAAATCCACGGGGATCTATTGGAGCAATTCACGGAAATCTTTTTCTTCCAGTTGAAGAATCCGCGCAGCCATATTTTCGGGGAATACTACGGCGTCACGGCCGACGAGCAAATGAATCTGAGCGAAGGGGAATACCTGTATTTGAACCAGCGGACCGACCGGCGCAGCCGCGACCGGCTGTGGCCGGAAGGAAAGAAAATCGTCGTCGCGTGAGTCACGGCCGGGGTGTTTTGGCTTGACATGTCAATCCGGAATTATCAGGAAATTTTCGTCCGACTCTCACCATGAAACGACTTATCGCCTGGGGCGGTGCCGCCCTCTTTGTCATCATCGTCGTGGCCGTTGTGTTCCGGGTCAGCCGCCTCAAGGCGCTGGTGACCGGCATGGCGAACCCGACCGCCTAACGGGATTTCTCCAACCATCCCTTCCCCGCCATGCTGTTCAAACCACAGATCAACCAGCTGCCCCAGCAATCGGGTTTCCTCCTGGGCCAGACGATCAACTTCGTCATTCCCCGGGATTTTCCGCTGGAAGGATTCATGCTCCGGATTCGTCCCACCCTTTCCGCCGCCGCCGCCACCGTCGCCCCAGAGGGGATTTTCTCGCTGATAAAGGCCATCCGGCTGGTGGTCAACGACGGTGGGTCCTCCCGCAACGTCATCAATTTGGACGGCATGTGGGCCACCCAACGCCATCTGCAGTACGGCGGCAACCTGGACAGCGCTACCCTGACCTTCTACGCCAACGCCTTCTCCACCGTGGGGCAGAAGGATATCACGGTCCCGTTCTTTATTCCGCCCTTCTCCATTGAGGACCCGGTGCGGAGTCATTTCCTCCTGAATCTCCCCCGGTTCAATTCCGACCCCGTGCTGCAAATTCAGCTGGGTACCCAGGCGGATGTGGACACCAATGCCACCCCCACCTTTGCCATTTCCGCCCTCCTCGCGGACCTGGTGACCTACAAACGCTTCGTCAAGGTCCCCAACTGGCAATACCTCGACACGGAGTGCTTTTCTTCCGTGCAAGCGTACCCCAATAACGCCGCCAACCAGTCCTACGACATTCCCGTCCCGGGCTATCACTTCGCCATTGGGGCCCGGGCCTATGCGTCCGCTACCGCGCTGGGTGACTTCACGCAAAACGGTGGCTTCTCCGTTATTCAGGCGCTCAATACCTTCGAGCGCCGGATTGAACCGGCCAACCTGTCGAAATTGGATACTTATTCCATCAATTCCGACGTGTCGCCCAACACCTCCGCCGCCGCCAGCGGTCCCCAGCGGGCGCTGGCCAGCGGCAACGGTTCCACCTTTTGGTGGGACTATCTCACCGACTTGAACGGGGCGGGGGCCATGACCCTGGACGGTGTGCTCGACACCAACCCCTTCGTGAATGTCGGCCAGGGTCCCCAGGTCATCTGGGACCTCGCGGGCGGCCCGGGCAAGCAAATCATATTCCTGCACGACCGCTGCTTCGGCAATATCGACGCCTACAAATTCATCCAGCCTGCGAAGGCCTGACCCTGTTCCGCTCTCAATTCTTAGCCTAACACCAGGGCGGGCACTAAACGCCCGCCCTTTTCTTTATGGCCGACACCATAGCCACCAATCCTCCGGCCCAGGCCCCCAACGGCGTCGCGGGCTTTTTCTCCTTCCTGGGCGGCATCGTCGGCACGGCGGCCAGTGCGGTCGCGACCGACCAATTGGCCATCATGGACGCGCGCAACAAGGCCAAGGTGCAGCAAATCTTGAACGACGGCCATGCGATCAACGGCGCCATCGGCGCCAACGACCCCAACGCGGCCCAACTGGCCGCGAACAAGACGTTTTTGGAGCGGTTTCTCCCCGACACCATGCTTTACACGACGACGACCGACCCAACGGGCAAGGTGACCAGCCGTACCCCGACCTTCGTCTATTATATCGTCATTGGCGCCCTCCTGCTGGGCGCCCTGCTCCTGGCCCGCAAGTTTCTGAAACGCGCCTAAAAACGCCCTTCCCGTGGCCGCGAACGACACTCCTGACGCTCCCCTGGTCCCCTCCTGGCTGACCGTCGAAAACACGGGCAAGGCCCTGGCCGCGAACCCCGACTACGCGGCCCAGATTGCCCAGGCCCGGGCGGGGAGTGCGGACATCCGTTCGCCCGCGCAATGGCTCTATGACGATCTGCTCGGCGGGGATCCGAACACCTCGTTTCTCAATGCGACGATGCAAGCCAGCGGCCAATTTGGCAACCTGTTCGGCACCATGCTGCCCTCGGGCGACAACCCGGTCAACCCGGGCGTCAACGCCCCCGACAGCTTCAACGCGGCCCAATCTGCCCCCGACGCCTCGGGGATCTTGAACCAGATTCAAGGGATGTTTTCCTCGTTTTTGGGGATCCTGGGGAAACCCTCGTACACGTCGGTCAACGCGCCGGTCAGCACGACGACGACGACCGAAAACGTGGCGATCGACAACTCGACCCACCTGACGGACAACAGCGTCGACAACAGCGTTTTCAATTCCAGCGTCGGCATTTCCTGGGCTGATTTTATGCAATTCTTCGACCGCTTCCCGCAACTGGCCAGCGTGCCGGCTGGGGGCAACGGGGTCGTCACCCCGGCCGCTCCCACCGTGGGCTACGGCCAAAACGTCGCGCAGTCCGGCCCCCGCCTGGGCGGTCAGACTATTGCCAGTGTCGGCGGGTTGGAACTCAACACGGCCGGCGTTGGCGTCGGATCCTGGGCCCTTCCCTGGGGTCGGCTCCTGCTCCTGGTCGGCCTGGGCGTCGGCGTCTGGTTCATCCTCAAACGCTTTTTCAAATGAGTTTGTTCGGCGGCATATTCAGCAAGGACATCAAAAACGAGTCGACGACGACGAACCAGGACAACAGTCGCGTCACGACGTTGACCGACTCGCTGAATACCGCCGTCACCCAAAACACGGCGCTCACCCAGGCCAGCAATCGCACGTACAATTCGGCCTTCGACGCGGTCGACAGCTTCAACACGGTCAATTCGTCGTCGTTCGTGAATATCGGCGCCGGGTCGGACGGGGCGATCCCCACTCTCGACTTCACGGGGCTACGCTCCCTCTTTGCCAATCCCGCCGACCTGGCCGCGATCTGGGCCAACGGCCACACGGCCGTAGATCCCAACGCGAACAAATACAATTTCGACTTCGCCAGCCAATCGGCCGGGGGCAACGATTTCCTTAAATCCGTTTCCGACATGGTCGGCACGACCTGGAATGGACTCGCCAACGCGACGACGGCGGCGCGCGAAACCCCCGCGACCCCGGCGCAAAGCATGATCAAATACGTCGTCATCGGTGCGGCCGTCGTCGCGGCCGCGTGGCTCATCGTCAAACTTTTCAAGAAATGAATCCCCTGGCACTCCTGGGCGGCGGCGGCATGTCGGTTTCCGACTCGACGGCCGTGACCTTCAATCCCTTCGCGGACCAGGGCAAGACGACCACGAATTCCATCAACGTGAAAAGCGGGTTGCAGTTGAACGCCGACACCCTGGTCCCCATTGCCATTATCCTGGTCGTCGGTTACCTCCTGTACCGCCTGCTCAAATGAGTTTTCTCGACAGCATCACCCCGCAACGCGATGTCACGGCCAGCGCCGTGCCGAACGGATCCGTCACCCAGGCGGCCGGCGTCGGCCTGGCCGACGTGGCGCTTTTTCCGTTTTCGCTTTTCACGGTCCTCCCGCGCCTCACCAATCCGGCCGAACAGTCGGCCGCTTTGGGGAGTGTCGTGACGAATGACTCGCCGGGTTTTTTGACGGGGTTCAAACGCGAAGTCGGGGCGACGGTCGACAATGTCACCGAAAGCGCCAAAACCGTCGCGCGCACGGCCGGGGGCATCGTCGGCGCCTTGCTGCCTTGGTGGCTCTGGGCTATCCTGGGCGTGGCCGCCCTGGCCTGGCTCCTGACCGTCCTGGCCCCCTACACGCGCCGCTCCCCATGAAGACTATACTTTGGATCCTGGCCGGCGTCGGCGCCTTCCTGGTCGCCCGCAAATTGCTGCAATCGCCCGCGCAGCGACAAACGCTACTCACCCAGGCGCAACGCGACGCGACGAACAACGCGACTCTCTGGGCGTACAGCCAAATCATGCCCCCCATCGCGCAACTCGACCGGGTCCCCTTCACGGGTGGCAACGCCCGCCTGGTCGACCCCGTCGTACCGTCGCCCTATGGCCCCACCGGGATCTATCAGAACGGGGGACCTTAACGCCATGCCCGACCCGAATTCCCTGACCGACAAGATCGACGCCCTGGCCGCTGCCCAACTGGAAACGGCCCAGGCTTTGCGCGACCTGTTGACGCGCGACCCCAAGAAGGAATTCGGCTACGGCCCGCAGTTCGACCCCAATGTCACGCGCCGTTTTCAGTCGAATCTGTGGCGGTCGATTGCGACCCCGGCCGGATCCAATGTGCCGATTGTGACGACCGCCCCCAATTCCGTCGAGGAAGTCACGGCGCTCATCACCGACACGGGCGAGACCCGCCCTATGGTCTATTTGCGGGTCGACATGGACAACAACCAGCAATTCACCAACGTCCCGGCCGACGGCCGCGAAGCGACGCTCTTTCTGCCGCCCTCCCTCGCTTCGCTCAACGCGTTCAATCCCGCGACCGGCGTCTTTACCTCGTACAATTTTGCCTGGAATCACCGCTTCCCCTGTGTCCTCAAATGGATCCGCTTTAGCTTCGTGACGACGGCCAACCTGCCGATTCCCTGGCCGGCGACGGCCCGCTTTGGCCTGGGCTTTCACGGCCAGTAAAACCGGCCCGCCATGGCCCCGCCGGTCAACATCACCCAGCCGTACCGGTCGGCCGTGTCCATGGTGGTACTCGACGGCCAGTCCTCGGGGACGCCTAACTTTGGCGACTTTCGCTGGGAAATCCCGAACTACACCCCCACCATCCCCAACGTCAACGTGCCCTTCGCCCGGGTCCGCTCGCATGGCGCCGTCTTTCGCGTGCCGCAGTTGAACGCGTTGGAGAGTGTCAGCTTTTTCCCGCATTATTTTTCGTGCCCGAACGTCGCCTTTGTCTTCGACAACGTCGAAAACGGATCCCGCCTGGGCGAGCGCGGCCTGACCTTCTGGCGCAATCCCATCGTGCGGCCGGTCGAGCGCAGCCATGTGCTGAAAAACGTGTCGTCGACCGAAGCCGGCCCTTACTACGCGATTTCGACCCTCTATAAAAATGGCGGCTTTGAAACGGCGGGCGGCGGCGGCCCGACCAGCTTTGCCGACTGGACCGTGGAAACTTCCGGCGCCGGCGCCGGCGTCACGCGCGACACGGCCGTCTTTTATCTGCCCGGGTTGAGCCATTTGCTGCCCTCCGGGGCGTCGGCCAAATTCACCCTGGGCGCCACCCCGGCCGATGTCGCGGCCTTGCGGCAGGACTTGCCCGAGATCCTGGCCGGGTGGGCAGAAGGCCGGGTTTACCGCATCAACTTCGCGGCCCGCGCGGTCGCGGCCGGCCTGTTCGCCTGCGTTGACACGGGGTCGGGGGAAATCGCTGTCGCGTTGACGGGCGACGGCGCGTGGCACAGCTATGAAGTCGAGTCGGTCGGCGGCCCGGGCGGCATCAGCGCCGGCCCGGCCG
>Ga0164309_10001481_pt1 | contig 11436 bp, 9 predicted proteins | sample Whisoiple_247_MG_FD_109984 | JGI IMG/M metagenome (GOLD analysis project Ga0164309, IMG submission 109984) | Soil microbial communities amended with fresh organic matter from upstate New York, USA - Whitman soil sample_247_MG | ecosystem: Environmental > Terrestrial > Soil > Unclassified >... | reverse complement strand
GACTATCGCTTGCGTCCCAAGAACGCGCAATTGCTACCCCGCCCGGCCCCGGGCCCGCGCTCCCCGCGCTAGCGTGCTCAAAAATCCACAGTTTGCCGGGATTTATGGGCGATTCACATTCGTCGCGGACCCCGCGCACAAGCGTTGACAGTGAGCGCTCCGGCGGTCATATTCCGCGGCGGAGAGATGACCGAGTGGCCGAAGGTACCCGCTTGCTAAGCGGGCGTAGGTCAAAAGCCTACCGAGGGTTCGAATCCCTCTCTCTCCGCAAACAAAATCTCTGCCCGCCGAGCCCCTCGAAATCCAAGTGAAGCTCGGCGGAGGGATTCGAATCCCAGGTACCGAGCGACTCAACTCGCCGCCAATCAAGCTGCACTGACGGAGGGTTCGCGCCGAGCCGCCACGCGACTCAAATGCACGAAGCCGCATCGGCCTCGGTGCACCGCGCGTGAACCCGACGTTTCGAGAAGCGCAGCCGGCGCAGCCGGCGAGCACCGCAGAGAATCCCTCTCTCTCCGTCTCTCCGCAGCTGCCCCCTCGCTGTTCGACGAAGTGAGGCGTAGGCACCCGTCGGTGCTCGCCGGCTTCGCCGGCTGCGCGCCGCCGACCTCCCCCAAAGCCGTGCTCGCCCTTCGGGCTTGCGCGCGGCTGGGGGAGGTAGTCGTTGAGCGGCGTCACCATCGTGAGCGCTGCTCGCTTTGGCACGTCAGAGCGCCGCGCGCACGAGCGCGACGGCAGCGGCGAGATCGCCGAGCCCGAGCTGTGCGCTGACGCGGACGACGCGAAAGCCGGCGCGCTGGAGCTTGCGGTCGCGGCGCGCATTCAGGGAGCTGCTTGCGCTCGTGAATGGCGTCATCGACCTCGACGATGAGCTTGATGCTTGGCGCTAAGAAATCAGCGATGAAGAGCCCGGCGACGGGACCCCCGGGCGCAGGCTGCGTGCCGGGCCCCCGCCGTGTTGCGCGTGCTTCGACTGGCGCGGCGCGGAGCGTGCGCCTCTCGCGAAGCCCGGCACGCTGACGGCGATGGAGGCGAGCGTTTAGCGCATTCAATCGATTGGCCGCTGCGTCGACCCGCCTCGCGCTCGGAAGATTATACTTTGTGCACGAAGTAAAATTCGTTGCGAGCGACGGCCTCCCTCCATTCCGCGCGCAGGCCGGAGGCCGAGCACGGAATTTGGGGGAGGCAGGAAGCGCGGAGCTCGCGCAGCGAGCGAGCACTGGACGGTGGGGGCACCTCGGCGCGCTTGCTAAGCGGGCGTAGGTTCCGGCGTCGCGACGCGCGTCGCGCGGCGGTGCAGCCGCGAGCACAGCCCAAGGGGAAGGTCGGCTGCGCCGCACGAGGAAGAAAGGCGCGCGCGTGCCGAAGAGCGGTGAGAGCACCACGGGTGCCAACGCCTCGCACCCACTGCTGTGGGCGACACGGCTTCATGGAGAAAATCTCCATGAACTCTGCGCAAGGTCTCCATGAGTTCTGCACGGGCGCTGTGTACGTTGGACGCATGATTGCTTCTTCGGAGACGAGTTCGGTCGGGCTTTTTACGCTCCTCAATGGTTTGCGCGACCCGGCCAGTGTCGTGCCTTTCTTGGAGACCAGTGGATTTCGTCGGGCGTTGCTGGAAAGCTTGACGCTCGCGTTGCTCGGGTCGGTGCTGTTCGGGGCGTGGACGGGGCTGTACGCTTGCACATTTGCGCAATTCTTGGCTTCGGCGTTGAAGGCACCGCTGCTGCTGCTGGGCACGACTGCGGTGTGTTTTCCCACGTTCTTCGTCGTTCAGTATGTGCTCGCGCCGCGTGCGTTGTCGCTGCGGGCAGCAAGTTTGCTGCAGGCCAGCACGGTCGCCGTCATCAGTGTGACCTGGGCGGTGGTCGCGCTGCCCTGTTCGTTGTTCTTGGCTAGCTCGGAGAGCTACGTGACAGCCAAGCTGCTGGTCACTTTCGTAGCCGGGTTTGGCGGGCTGCTGGGAATGCTCTGGTTCGCGCGCGGTTTCCGTAACGCGACTTCGAGTGAGCTGCGCTCGAGCCGCTTCATGCTGCTTTTGCCCTACTGCGTGCTGTATGGCTTGGTCGGGATGCAGCTCGCGTGGAGTCTGCGACCGTTCATCGGTTCGCCTAGCATGGCGTTTGCTCTGTTTCGACCCATGGGCGGCAATCTGTTGGACAATTTGTTGAGTGCGCGATGAAGGCGCTCTGGGTGTGCGTGCTCGCGCTCAGCGGCGGCTGCAGCCGCGCTGGTTTATCCACCAAGTTGCACGCAGACGCGGAGCTGGCGGCCCGTGAAGGCAGGCTGCCCGACGCGGTAGCTACGCTGGAGCGCGCATTGAGCTTCGATCCCCTGGACGAGGTCGCGTTGGAGCGCCTAGTCGTGCTCCAGCTTCGGATGGATAACCCGGTGCAAGCTTTGGCGCTGGCGACGTCCGGAACGGGTATGCAAGTGCGCTCTCTGTCGCTGCGCAACGCCCGCGTGGTCGCGGCTTTGCGCGCGCACGGCGTCCAGCAAGGGCTGGGCGAGGCGAAGTCGCTCCGTGCGGTCGGCGGCTTGAGTCAAGAGAGCGAGCAAGAGTTGCTCGATACACTGGCTGCCGACAGCTTGCGCGAGTCGCCCGAGTTGCCAGCTTCAGAGCATCTGCCGGAGCCGTGGCTCGAGGCCACCAGTGAGCGATTGCTGAAACGCGGCGACGTGGAGCACGCCGCTCGATTTTTGCTCGCGCGCCCTGAGCGAGAGCGGACATCCGTCGTCGGCGCGTCGCTCGAGCGGTTGCTGTTGGAGCGCGCGTACCGCGAGGATTTTGCCCTCACACAGGAGACGCTCGAGCAGCTGACGCGGGCACCGAAGAGCGCGCTCGAATACTTGGGCCGCCTAGAATATTGGCGCCGGCGCGGGGACGATGCTGAAGCCGCGCGACTCGAACCCAGCGCGGAGCTGCTTTCCCCACCGTACACCGCTGCCTGGCAGCTCGGACTCGCGCGCTTGGCAGCCGCGCGCGACGATTGGTACGGCGTGCTGGAGCGTACTCGCGACCGGGCAGACGCGGACGCTCGCACTGAAGCGCGCCGTCACGCACTGCGCTGCGTCGCGCAGCTCAAACTCGGCGACCGCCGCGCGGCACGCATTCAGCTCGATGAGTGGCTTGCGAATCCGGCGGCAGCACAGGACTGGAGCCTCGCTTTGCGGCTTCCCGAGCTACACGATGCGCTGGACGACCTGGTTGAGCTGCGTCGCGTCGCGGACAGATCGCAGGCGATGCGCTCCCCAACGCGTTGACGTATCCGAAGCGCGCGACACTACCCCGCAGCCGGCCCTCCCGACGGACGCTTCGGGAGCTTCTGCACCAACTGCTGAAAGTCCGAAGGCGGATTATGAAAAGAAACCGCCACTCGGTACGTCCAAACAATGCCTTCCTCACGCGGGACGCGCTCGCAGCGGACGACGGAAGCCGTCAGTCGACGAGCCTCTGCTTCACCCGGCACGTATAAGCTCAGCGCGAGCTCGCTGCCTGGTTCTGGGTGGAGGTGAGTCAGCAATAGCAGCCCGCCACCACTCGCGTCGTGTGAAACTCCGCAGCCAGTTTGCTGACCTGCGAGCTCGATCTCTGTCACGATGTTTACAGGTTCGCGTGGGAGGAGCCGCTTGTCTTTGGCTTCGGGCATTCCTATAAGTGTAACCCGGCTCGGCGGCGCTTCACAGCCACCTCGTGAGAACGCAGGGAAAAAAGCCTCATATTTGGCTCGGCGCGTGACGCTTTGGCGTCGCCAACGCGCGCGCTCGAACCAAAAATGAGGCCGAATTCCTCGTTGGGCGTTTGCAGCAATGGGCTCGGAGCAGGCGGTAGCGGGGGGAGCCAATGATCAAAACCCAATGTCGACGTCTTCGCGCGGTGCCGCGTTGCCGGTGAACCTGAAGGCGATTCTAACGTGCTCCGTGGCGCGCGCATGCGCCAAGCGCCAAGCACTTACCTGGCTGACGACGCACGCTGACAAGGCTGAGTCGCTGCCCGACACTTCAAGGACGTGAACCGCGCCGGTGGGGACGACCTCGATAGTCACGGTCACTCTCGAGGGTGATGTTGCCGACGGGGCCCGGCGATAAACCGCGTCACATCGGCGCACGACTTCCGGCTGCAATACACGGACTTGGTCGATGCGCGAGGCGTCTGGGTGCGATGTCCCATTCGCACCCACTGGCCCGCTTTGCCCTGGCTTGATCGGAGGTGCCCGCACCTCGTCGCGTTTGATCGTCGACGTCGATTCAGGGGGCTCGGGACTCGCCACCGTATCTGGAGTGAGGCCCGTCGTCGGCGCGAGGCTCGTCGCTTGCGGCGGCGCCGGGGGGCTCTCGGCAAGCACCGGCGGCGCCGTTGCCAACCCGGGATGCGCCCCTGTCGCGGTCATCTGCAACACCGCGGTTCCAATCGCAGCAATGAGCCCGAGCCCGCCGATCGTAGACGCCGCGATCGCCAATGCACGCGCCGCGAACCCCGTGGTCCGAGTGCTCGCTGCGTGGCCGGGCGCGAGCTGGTAAAAATGCAGATCGGCGAGTTCGGGCGGCGGCAACGCGGGGTTGTCGCTGCGAGGCATGGGCACTTCCCAATACGTGGGACGCACGAAGTTTTTGCGCTTCAGCGATAGAGCGTATTGCCATTCGCGTTGCACGAACTCGCTGTGCATCGATTGCGACGACCAGAACAGCTGGAATACGTCGGCGCGCTCGATCAGCGCTTGCAACGCTTCGTTCCAGCGTTCACCGGCGCGCAGACTGACGGCGTCCATCAAGTAGTCGTGACCGAGGGTGCGCGCGCCGTCCTGAATGCGCGCCACCATTTCTGCGTCCGCGTGCGAGTAAGAAGCGAAGATGTTGCCGTAGCGGGAGACCGCTTTGCCGTCACGAGCCAGGGCAGAATCTGCGTTCTTTGCGCGGGCTCGCTTCGAGTCGACCGTGATGGACAACTGCAGGTCCGCGACCAGCAGCACGCCGCAATAAACGGATAGATCGCCGCGCACCGTCTTCCCTTCGGTCGCCGCGCTCGCGCGCATGCGAAAGCGCGCTTGGTGAACGCTTTCGGTCCACTGGATGCCGAGTTTTGGCGGATTGAACTCGATGCCTGGCACCAAAGGCACGAACGTGATTTCTCCATCCGCCGGAATCGCGTGGCGCGTGTCCTCCACGAGTCGCTGAAAGCTCGACAAGTCGCCCTTGAGTGCGTCGGCCGCCTCACGTTCGACTTGTTCGAGCGGCTCTGGCTCATCCGCTGCGGCGTCCGCGCGCTTTTCTGCGAGGTGAGCGAAAGCCAGCAAGGTGACCCAGCGCCCAGAGGCGATGACCCGCGGGCGATACACGGAGAACTGCACGTTTTCATCGGGTGCGCGCGGCGCAGAGGGCGCAGCGGACGCACGTGGCGCAGCGGACGCACGGGGCGCAGCCGCTGGGACTACGCCGGAGCGACTGCGAGCGCTCTGGTGCGAATCGCACAATTCGAAGAGCGCGTTTACATATTGATTCGTCACCGTCAGCGCGGACGCTCCGCGTGCGAGCCCTTCGAAGTAATGGCTGGCATCGACATCCGCGCGCAGTTCGCGCGCAAGATTCATCCAGAAGGCCCCGAACAACACTGCCGCCGCTTCGTGCCGCTCCGGAGCGAACAACACTTGCAGCGAGGAGTAGCCGCTTTGGGCGAGAGCGCGCGCGACTCGCGCCGCGAGCGCGGCAACGACTTGGTGCGTGTCACGCCGTTCATCGAAGGGCTCGGGACGCAGCGCCTTTGCGACGCTCGGCAGCGCTTGCCGAAGTTCCGTCACGACCAAGCCGAGCTCAGCTGCGGCTTTCGACTCGAGTGCCGAACCCGCTTGGTTCCGCAGGCCTGGAAATTCTCCCTCGGCGAGCCAAACGTAGCGCGACGCGAGCGACCTGAATTCCGCGCTCGACTCGATGGGGCACATTCCGGCGGCATCCCCCGCGAGCACCGCGCCCAGTAACTCCCACGCGAACGTCGCCGACGACTCCACCCACATCGCGAAGGGCGTTTCTGGCACCTCGCGCGCGCCGCTCGAATCGCGCGCTCGTAGCGCAAGCAGCGCCGCCCCGACCATCACTTGTGCCAGGCCGGCATCCCGCGAGTCATCAACCGACGCAGTGACGGTCAAAATAGCCCTCAGCCGAAGATCATGACATCGCCGGACTTTGGGCGCCAATGGTCAATCCTTCGACGCCCTGCCCCTCCGTGATCCCCGTTGAGAGGCGCGTGAATCGCGCTCGAGGTGCAGCAACGCCCGGGTTCCTGCGCGCGCTACTTTTGTTGGTTGGCAAGCGGGCGCGACACGGCGCGTGACGGCGCATAGCTCATGGCGCGGCTCCTGGTCCTTCCCTTCGTCGTCGGATCGTGTCGGGAAAACGCCCTGTCTGGCACGAGCCAATCGCCGCCGCACATGTCCGCATCAGCTTGAGCTCAGTGCCTGTCGACCTGCGCCGACGGAGGTCGGAGATGAGCCGGGTCGCGCCGCGCCGGCGTTTTCCTGAAAGCGCAATCGAATTCGCCCGATACGGCACGGGAAAAAACGTCATTGTGCCTTCAAAACCCGCTTGGCGCGGATGAGGCTGGGTTAGGTTCCGCTCGGGCGTCAGCCAAATGCAACGCGAAACCGAACTCAGATCAACGCAAGACTTTCGCTCGTCGTGGGCGATTCTCGAACGCAAGAGGACTGCGCGTCGCGGTGTGCTCGCGTTGGCTCTCATCGTCCTCGCTAGCCTCGCCTTGCGCTTACAGATCTCGAGCCAGTGCGCGCTCTGGCTCGACGAAGCGTCGACTTTTCTGGATGTAGGACGTCATTGGCCCGCCGTGCTCGCGGGGCCGTCGCGCGAACATCCGCCGTTGATGTACGTGGTCGTCAAGCTGGTGACCGGAGTTCTCGGTACCAGTGAGACGGCGCTACGCGCTGTTTCGCTGTTCTTCGGTTGTATCTTGCTGATCGCGATGTACGAGTTGTGTCGCGAACTTCGGCTCAACGTCGCGCGCAGCTTGGTCGTCGTGGCGACGCTCGCGCTTTGCCCCTTCTTCATTCGGCACACCACGGAAGCGCGCCAGTACGCGATGCTCGCTGCCTTCATCACGCTCGCAACGACGCGCGTGGTGCGCGGCCCTGGGCGCTTTCTCGATGTCTTTGTTTTTGCCGTCGCTGCGCTCGCGGCAGCCTACACGCAATACTTCGGGCTGGCGTACGCGTTGGCGTTGCTGGGCACCATGCTCCTCGGCATCCCGCGGGCGTGGAGACGCGTCGGGTGGCTCGGATGGGTGCTGCGCATCGGCGTGCTGGTCGGTCTACTGAAACTGCTCGGCGACGTGGCCGTTCGTGCCGCGGCACTCGGACGTTTCTACGATACGAGTCGCACCGTGACCGATGCCGGGATCTCGATAAACACCGACCTTTTGCGCGCGATCACCGACGAATTTTCGTTCTTCGTTGTGTATGACAGCAAGTGGTTCGTGGTCGAGCCTCTACTCGTTCTGCTCGGCCTGACCTTGCTCACTTGGCGTTTGCGCGGCCCGGCTCGCTTGCTGCCCTTCGGCATCGGCGTTGCACCGTGCATCGCGGTGCTGTTCATCTCAGCGGGCCACTTCATTGCTGCCCGCTACCTCGTGCCGTCGGCAATCTTCTATCACTTGGCGGCTTGCCTCGCGCTCTTCGAGGCGTGCGCGCTCGCGCAACGGGTCCTCACGCGCAGCGCGCGCGCGAAAGTGTTTGCGCGGGCCGCCGCTGCGCTCGTGCTTGCGACGCTGTTCAGCCTCCGCTTTGCAGAGTTCCCGGTGGGCTACGCGATTGGCCTAGCGGATTACCGTGGGCTTCAGCGCTACCTCGTCGACCACGCCAAAGATACCAGACTGGTCGCCTTCTACGGCTATTTCGGCCAGATCCTGATGGGCAGAACCTACGATATCGGCTCGAACCCGATCCGGCTCGAATCATTCCGACCCGTCCGCGGTATCGACCACTACTTAGTCGCGGAGTTCCACGTCGGAAACTCGCCCGAGCGCAACGCCGAGCTCGAGTCCCGTGTCGAACGGCTATTTGCCCTCTCCCCGGAGGCCTGGCGTTCCCTTCCGCTCGTCCCACTCGCGCACTCCAGCTACCAACCCCCAGTCATGGCGCGGTTGGTAGAAGTTCCGAAGGGCCACGTCTATCCGGCGTTCAAAAAGCGACGGCATCCGAAGCGACGGGCCTCGTAGGAGCGGCATCCCCCGCTCCCTCGGGCTCGCGTTGAGACGGACGGAGCGCCAGTAATCCGGCAAGCGCGAAATCTTCCGGCTCAGTTGCGTGCTGTGCGCCCGCCTCGCACCTTCGCTCTGCCTCCCACCCCATCAAAGTTAGTTTGTTAACGCTCTTCAACAGAGGTTTGATTGCGGCGGCGACGTGCTATTTTACCGGCCTGAATCGTTACCAGGCCCCCTCTCTGCGTGCGCCCGGAGGCGCGTTGTAAATGAAGCATCTTATCTCCGTCTCTGTGCTGATCTTGTCCGCGGCTGCTTGCTCGTCTGATCCTTCAACTGGCGGTGGTGGCACGAGTGGCTCGAGCGGCACAACGGCCGGCGCACCCGGCACTGGTGGCAAGCCGTCCGGCACGAGCGGCGGCAGTGGAGTCGCTGGCAGCCCGTCAACGGGTACGGGCGGCGCGGGCACAGCGGGCGCATCGAGCGGCACAGCGGGCGCCACGCCGACGGCGGGTGCACCGGGCACCGCTGGCGCAACCGGTACGGCTGGTGCGACCGGCACGGGCGGCGCAACTGGGACGGCCGGCGCAACTGGGACGGCCGGCACGACGGGCACGGGCGGCTCTGGTCCGGTCGCGTCGTTCAAGTGTGACAACCTTTCGCTCGCGCCGAGCACGACCGGCGTTGCTAAGCCGTCGGGGGCGGCGGGTGGCTTGAAAGTGATCGACTGGGCAGGCTTCAAGGGCGCCGCGTCGTTCACGTTCGACGACAACACTGAATCGCAGCTGCCGAACTACAACGCGCTGAAGGCGACTGGCGCGCACTTCACCTGGTTCTTGATCGCGAGCACTGCGAACAAGGACGGGTACAAGGCGACCATGGCTGACGGCCAAGAGATCGCCAATCACACCCAAACGCATCCGGGGAGCGCTTCCCAGGGTGAAGTAACCAACGCGCAGAACACGCTCAAGACGAACTTTGGCGTGGACGTGCACAGCATGGCCGCGCCGAATTGCCAAGCGGCGTGGCAGCCTTTCGCCTCACCGGCGAAACTGTTTCAAAATCGTGGTGACTGTGGGCGAGGGATAGCGACCGTGGCGCCTCGCGGTAGCACCGACCCGCTCAACCTGCCCGCATGGCTGCCGGATGCAAATGAGTCTGCTGCCAACATGAGCGGCGCGATCACGATGGGCCAGTGGCGTATCTTCGTGATTCATGGCTTCACGACCCCGGGCACGTACCAACCGATTCCGATCGCGAACGTCACCGCTGCCATGTCGAAGGCCGTCACGGACGGGTTCTGGGTCGAAGGCATGACCAACGTCGGCGCTTACTGGCAGGGCCAAAAGCTGATCCCCGCGTCGGCCACCACCACCGCGACTTGGACGCTCCCCGCGAACTTCCCGCCGAATATGTGCGTGCGCGTCACGACCACGGGTGGCACCGTCAAGCAGAAGGGCGAAACCATCGGCTGGGATTCGCACGGCTATTACCAGATCTCGCTGGATGCCGGCGCCGTCACGGTTGAGTGAGTTAGTCAGCTAGCGAACATCGCGACGCCCCGTTCCAGCGACCAATAGGCCGCAATACAACCCATCGCGTACACGAACGCGCGGGTTGTCCAGACGGGGCGTCGTTCGATGCGTGTCACGAGCCAGCCTACGGCGACGAACACCGCGATCGCGGCGAGTTGGCCGAGCTCCACGCCGACGTTGAAGAACAAGAGCGCGGACGGCACGTGCTTTTCGGGCAAACCGGTGTCGAGCAGCGCGGAGGCGAAGCCCATGCCGTGCAAGAGCCCGAATGCGAACGTCACTAGCCACGGCGCCCGGCGCGCGAGTGAGTCCGCTGGTCGCAGGCACTCTGTGCAGGCCAGCACGATCGACAGCGCAATCGTCGTTTCTACCGCTGCTGACGGCAAACTGAGCCAGCCGAGCACGGTCGCCGCCAGAGTGATGCTGTGAGCCACCGTGAACGCGGTGATCGCCTGGATCAGCGGTTTGCGGCTCTGCACCAAGATCGTAATCGCGAGCACGAACATCAAATGATCGAACCCGGTCAGGATGTGCTCGATGCCGAGCCGCGTGTAGTCGAGCGCGATTGGCCCCAAAAAGCGCAGCCCGGCGGACGCGGGGATGCCGTACACGGTGAGGCTCGGTGAACGACCGTTGACCACGCGCAAGAGGCGCGAGCCGTTGTTCCAATCGATCAGCACCGTGACGCTCGACTCACCGCCGGCCAACCACGGAAAATCGATCTCGCCCACGAGTCCGAGTGGGCCGCACTCGAGCACCGCACCTTGCTGGTGACAGGACTTCGGATATCGTGCTGGCTCCCGCAATCCTTCGAGCGTCCTCGCGGTGGTTCGCCAATCGATGGCGAACTTGCCGTCGGCGACTTCGGTCAGCGTCAATGTTGCGGCATCGTAGGAATGCGCGGCTGCCTCTTTGCCGAACCAGGCGGCAGAGAGCACGAGCGAGATCAGCAAGAGCAACAGCCGCTTCATCGAGACTTTTCCTCGAAGTGGTAGCGCTGCACGACGCGCTGGGTTGCCTGGTCCACGATCTTTTGCGCCGCGGCGACCTTCCAACCCGCCAGCAATTGTTCGTGCAGCGTCGCTGGCGCTGGCAAGCCGCCTTGAATCGCGTTCATCTTGACCAACAGCAAACGATCGCTCGTCTCGAGCTCGCGCCATTGCCCGAGCGGCAACGCCCGCACCTGATCGGCGACCGCAGCCCCGAATTCTTGCTCGATTCGCGCTCGGTTCACGTTCGCGACCGTGCTGCGTAGACCGAGCGACGCGGTGGTCGCGCCTGCCACGAGCTTCTGTTCGTATTTGGTGCGCTGCTGCGCCGCCTCAGGGTCTGTTTTCGGAAAGACGACGTACTCGTGCTCGTAGAGCACGGGCAGCTCGTAGTCGCTTCGGTGTTGTTCCAAGAATTGCTGCAGCTCGGCCTCGCTGGGGTCGCGCTGCGGTGTTTGCAGCAGCAAGCGCTCGCGCATCTTTCCGACCAACATATTTCGGACGGTCGGATCGTCGCGATCCAACTTTTCGCGCAGCGCTTCTCGATACAGCGCTTCCTCGCTCTTCCAGTTCGCAATGATGCCGTCGGTTTCTGCGGACGTCGCGGGGCGACCCATCTGGTCGTGATAGCGCCGCAGCAGATCCGCTTTGAGCGCTGGCGTCAGCTCGATCGTTTGCGCATCACCGACGATCGCGCGCTGGACCAACAGCG
>Ga0164309_10001480_pt1 | contig 11444 bp, 6 predicted proteins | sample Whisoiple_247_MG_FD_109984 | JGI IMG/M metagenome (GOLD analysis project Ga0164309, IMG submission 109984) | Soil microbial communities amended with fresh organic matter from upstate New York, USA - Whitman soil sample_247_MG | ecosystem: Environmental > Terrestrial > Soil > Unclassified >... | reverse complement strand
CGCCAGTCCCGGTCTGGTCGAACAGGAACATCTTGTGGTCACGCGCGATCGTTGCGGCCGGCGCGGTCAGCACCGACCCTGAGTCGGCGACCAGCAGATCGACTTTATCCTGGGTGACAAGCTGGTTATACAGCGTGGACGCGGTCGCAGTGTTGCTCTGGTCGTCATAGGCGACAAGCTTGACGGGAATTTTCTTGTCGAACGCCTTCACATACACGCCGCCGTCAGCATTTTTCTGATTGGCCCACAGCTTCAGCGCGCTATAAACCGGCATCGAAATAGAAGCGAAACGCCCGGACGACGCATAGAGCGTACCTATCTTGATTTCCGCCGGCGCGTCGGCAGCCATCGCCTGTGTGGCCATCGCCAAACCCGCAATCAATGCCGCGCCTGTCACTTTCAACATTATATCCTCCCGATTTCTGGTTCTGCCGAACAATAGCGCGCCGAGTCCGAGGGATACAAGCGTTCCAGCCTTGTTCATTATGCGTGGGCCGGAATGCACGCTATGCACGCCGCAAGCCGGACCGTCGACGTTCGACGGTCCAATGTGGCACCAAGACAGGAACCCGCGAGCCCAAACCGACGCGTCCCAAGGGAGCTGCGCTATGGTGGACTCGACCCGGGCGCGATCGAAACCGACACCCGGAAACCCAGCATTTCTGGATGGCACGCAGGTCGGCCAACTTCGCCTGCCGCGTTGCGATGCCTGCGCCAATGTCTACTTCCCGCCCCGACCGTTCTGCCCGTCCTGCGCCTCGCGCAAGGTCAGGTGTTCGAGGCAAGCGGCAAGGCCAGGCTCTACAGCTACGTCATCCATCATCGCCCGGTGCGGGTTTCACCCCGCCCTACGCCATCGCGGTCGTCGACTGGACGAGGGCCGCGGATGATTATCGTCGATTGTCGGCAGCGAGCAGCGAATAGGGTAAGAGTAACAAATAGCTCTTGCTATTACTTATTCGCCGTTCCCTATTCGCTACTCGCCTCTTCTCTACCCGCTGTTACGCAACCCCGCTGAAATCCCGTTGATCGTGAGCTGAATTCCACGCAGCACCTGTTCTTCGGGATTCTGCGCGCGATGCTCTTTCAGCAATTCCACCTGAACGTGGTTCAGCGGGTCCAGATAGGGGAAGCGGTTGCGGATCGAGCGCTCCAGCAACGGATTGCCCTGCAGCAGGCGCTGCTGCCCCATGATATCAAGCAGCGTCTCGATCGAAAGATGCCATTCCCGCCGGATCCGCTCGAAGATTTTTTCGCGCAGTGCCGCATCGGACACCAGCTCGGCATAGCGCGATGCGATCGCGATCGAGCTTTTCGCCAGCACCATGTCCATGTTCGACAGCAGCATGCGGAAGAACGGCCATTCGCGGTAGAGTTCTTTGAGAAACGGCATGCCCTTGTCAGGATGTTGCAATATCCAGCTTTCCACCGCGCTGCCAAAACCATACCAGCCCGGCAGCATCAGCCGGCATTGCGCCCAGCTGAACACCCAGGGAATGGCGCGGAGGTCTTCAATGGCGCGGGTTTTCTTGCGCGAGGCCGGCCGGCTACCGATATTGAGCGTCGCGATCTCCGTGATCACGGTCGATTCCCAGAAATAATCGACAAAGCCCTCGGTCTCGTAGACCAGTCCGCGATAGGCCTTGAAGGCCAAATTCGACAATTGCTCCATAGCCTCGAGATATTCGTTACGCGGCGCGCTCTGCCGCGGCTGCAGCAGGCTTGTCTCCAGGGTTGCGGCCGCCATTATTTCCAGATTGCTGCGGCCGATCTCGGCGTTGGAGTATTTGCTGGAGATGATTTCACCCTGCTCGGTGATCCGGATCTGCCCGTTCACGGCGCCGCCGGGTTGCGCGAGGATTGCGTCATAGCTTGGACCGCCGCCCCGGCCGACAGATCCGCCGCGGCCATGGAACAGCCGCAAGCGCACGCCATGGCGCTCAAACACACTGACCAGCCCGATCTCGGCCTTGTAGAGTTCCCAGCCCGACGTAACAAACCCGCCGTCCTTGTTGCTGTCGGAATAGCCGAGCATCACCTCTTGCACCCCGCCGCGGCTATCGACCAGCCGCCGATATTCCGGCAGCGATAGCGCCCGGTCCATGATTGCGGCACAGGCCTGCAGATCCTCGATGGTTTCGAACAGCGGTACGATGTTGACCGCGCTGCGGCCGGAAGGATCAATCAGGCCCACCTCCTTGAGCAGCAGGGCCACCTCCAGCATGTCGGAGACGCCCTCGGTCATGGAGATGATGCATTGGGGAATCACATCAGTACCGAATCTCGTATGCGACTGCGCGGCCTCCTGGAACACTGCCAGTTCGCTGACCGTCTCATCGCTGTATTTCACGAAGCTCGAGGTCAACGGTCGCGCGTTGCGCAATTCGACGGCAAGTTGCGCAATCCGCGCGTCTTCGTTCAACGCCAGATAGGAGGTGCCCGGCTGCGCGGTATCCAAGAGCTCGGCGATGGTGCGCTGATGCACCGCGGAGTTCTGCCGCATGTCGAGGTTCGCGAGGTGAAAGCCGAAGCAATCCACCGCCCGGCGCAATCGCCGCAACCGCCCGCGCGCAATGACCCTCGAATTGTTCGCGATCAGTGAGCGATCGAGGATGTCGAGATCAGCCTTGAACTCTTTGGCGCTGGCATAGGCAGTGGCCTCGCCGACCGGCAGCCTCCTGGTTTCCACCTCAAGTCTCGCGGCGGTCGCGGTCAGCCGCGCATAAATGCCGGATACCGCCAGCCGGTATGGCTCGCCTCTTCGATGCGGCGAGGTATCTGGTGAGCGCTGGGCAAGTCCGCGCAAATCCTCTGAGACGTCGGTAAGATGCGCCGCCAGCGACAGTTCGGAGCCGAGCGCATGCAATTCCTCCAGATAAGACTGGAGAATCCTGCTCGATTGCAGGCGCAAGGTGCCGCGCATGACTTCCGCCGTCACGAAGGGATTGCCGTCACGGTCGCCGCCAATCCAGCTGCCTACTTTCAGGAACGACGCCAGTTCGCCGCGCGGGTCGCCATCCTCCTCGTTCAAGCGGTCCTCAAGCGCGCAATGCAGTCGCGGCACCTCGTGCAGCAAGGTGTAATCGTAGAATGACAATCCGTTGGCGACTTCATCGAGCACGGTCAGCTTGGTACGGCGCAGAATGTTGGTCTGCCATAGGATCAGCACCTCACGACGCAATTGCTCGTCGCTGGCGGCCGCTTCCTCCGCCGTGAACTGGACCCGTTCGCGCCTATCCAGCAGTGCCGCGATTTCCATCTCACGATCGATCGTGCTCTTGCGCCGCACTTCGGTCGGATGTGCGGTCAAGACCGGTTCGACCATGGCGCTGGCAAAAAAATGGCGCAGGTCTGCTGCGCTGAAGCCGGCGTCTCGCGCATGCGTCAGCGCCAGCGCAAGGCTTCCCGAGCCCGGCGCACCATTCCTTGACCGCATCTGGCGGATATTGTTCTGGTCCTCGGCGATATTGGCCAGATGCGAAAAATAGCTGAACGCGCGCACGATGCGCACGGTCTCGCTGATCGACATGCTGTCGAGAATGGTTTCGAGCTCGCGTCGCGCCGAACTGTCTTCGTCGCGGTGGAAGCGGATCGAGGTCTGCCGAATACGCTCGACCAGGTCGAACAGATCGGCGCCTTCCTGGTCGCGCACGGTATCGCCGAGGATACGTCCGAGCAGCCGGATATCGTTGCGCAGCCGCGCATCCGCTTCCAGCGCCAGAGCTTCGGCCGAGCGACCGGTCCGACTATCCGCGTCGGAAGGTCCGTCCTGGGAAGACTCCCTCTGGGGAGACATATTTTGGGAAGACATGGCTGATTGCTGCAGGATTGCCCGGAAGTCCCCTGAGTCGCAACTTTTTTAGCTGAGCGCAAGGTCAAGATGGACCTGGTTGTGACAGTCCTGTGGGCGCTTGATCTGGCCGGGACCACGATAACGCTAAATCCTTCGCCCTGACGCTCCCAATTGGGGGGTGCGCAGTTGGGGATTCGAGCATCATGCCCGTTCGAGCATCATGCCCGGCTACGGCTCGACCATGACCATCTGCGCCCCACCGAATTCTTCGTCAGGGACGCCGAATACCGCGCCTCATGGCGGCACCGGCGCAGAAAGCTCGGCCTTCGCCGGACAATGCTACCGCTTGCACGCCTCTTTTTTCGCTGCGAGCCCGTCCATGCTGCAACCAGTGCGTCGAACATCGCGATATCGAGCGCGTTCATTTTTATCCGCGCGCATCAGACGAACATCAGCGATCCCATCTGCAATCGATATCGTGACGCGGTCTTCCATGAACATTCTCCTCCGCTCTTTATTCCCTGGCGCGGCTTTACAGAAAGGCGCAGCCCGGATTTAGTCGGTCGACCAATTAACGAGCAATCCTGGGTGGAAACGATGTTCAACGATCAGCTTCTCGCCGGGCGGCGCATTCTCGTGACAGGCGGCGGCACCGGTCTCGGCAAATCGATGGCCACCCGCTTTCTCGAGCTTGGCGCCGAGGTTCACATCTGCGGCCGCCGCAAGAGCGTCTGCGACGAAACCGCGACCGAACTGATGGATCTGCATGGCGGCCGGGTCGTCAGTCACGGAGTCGATATTCGCAACGCGCTCGCTGTCGACGAAATGATCGAACAGATCTGGACCGACGGTCCCCTCACCGACCTCATCAACAACGCCGCGGGCAATTTCATCTCGCGCACCGAAGAACTCAGTCCGCGTGGCTTCGATGCAGTGGCCAACATCGTGATGCATGGCACGTTCTACGTGACGCATGCGGTCGGAAGGCGCTGGATCGCGCAGAGGCAGCGCGGCAATGTGGTGTCGATCACCGTGACCTGGGTGCGCAACGGCTCACCCTACGTCGTGCCCTCGGCGATGAGCAAGTCCGCGATCCACGCCATGACCATGTCGCTGGCGGCGGAATGGGGTCATTACGGCATCCGGCTCAACACCATAGCGCCCGGTGAAATTCCGACCGAAGGCATGAGCAAGCGCATCAAACCCGGCGACGAAGCCGGTGCGCGCACCAAGGCGATGAACCCGATGGGCCGCGTCGGCAAGATGGAAGAGCTGCAGAACCTCGCGGTGTTCCTGATCTCCGGCGGCTGCGACTGGATCAACGGCGAGACCATCGCGATGGACGGTGGCCAGGCGCTGGCAATGGGCGGCAACTTCTATCAACTGCGAAAGTGGTCCGATGCCGACTGGAATCAGGCCCGCGAGGCGATCAAGGCGCAGAACGAAAAGGACCGCGCCGCGCGGGGGTGACATGGTGTTCCCGGCGCAGAGCCGCCGTATTGTTGTTGGTGCGATCCTTGTTGGGCGAAGAAAGACCGGCAGGTAAATTGACAGAAAGCGGCGAGAGCAAACATGGACCTGAAATTTTCCCAGGTGACGCGTAAGGGACCGGTCACGACCGTGACGCTGTCGCGCCCCGAAGTGTACAACGCGCTGCATATCGAGGCGCATTTCGAACTCAACAAGGTGTTTGACGATTTCGCCGCTGATCCCGAGCAATGGGTCGCGATCGTCACCGGCGCCGGCGACAAGGCGTTTTGCGCCGGCAACGATCTGAAATGGCAGGCGGCGGGAGGAAAGCGCGGCTGGGATAAGGGCGGTTTTGCCGGCCTCACCTCCCGGTTCGACTTCGACAAGCCGATCATCGCCGCCGTCAACGGCGTCGCGATGGGCGGCGGCTTCGAGGTCGCGCTGGCCTGCGACCTCGTCATCGCCTCTGACAATGCGACGTTTGCCCTGCCCGAGCCGCGCGTCGGCCTGGCGGCGCTCGCCGGTGGTCTGCAACGGCTGCCGCGGCAGATCGGACTCAAGCGCGCGATGGGCATGATCCTGACCGGACGTCACGTCTCGGCCAGGGAGGGCCTGGAGCTCGGTTTCGTCAACGAGGTAGTTCCGCAAAGCGAATTGATGGCGACCGCGGAGCGATGGGCCGAAACAATCTGCAAGAACAGCCCGATGTCGATCCGCGCCTCCAAACAGGCGATCGAGAAGGGCCTCGCGGTATCGCTCGAACAAGCGATGGTCGAGCAGCGGGAATACCCGGCCGTCAAGGCGATGGCAGCCTCGCGGGATTATATCGAGGGACCGAAGGCGTTTTCCGAAAAGCGAGAACCGAAATGGCAGGGCAAGTAGCGACGTATCCTGTCTCAACGCGGTGCCGCGTGACATGCGGTGCGATCCGTCTTCGTCATCGGCCGCTCGAACGATGGTCGCCACGAGCATCGCGAACAACTCCGCGACAAGGACCTGACATTTACGGGCTGTGGAACCGGCCATAACCTGCCGGCGATTTTCGTGGTCGGCAGCGGCGACATCGCGCTGTCGGTTTCGGACACGTGATCCGGCTCCCCCGATCGGAACCAATCCGTCCTTGCCCTCCGGGACCAGTCTGTCATACCCCGGACATGCGGGGTCTCCAGCGCGCTCGCCGTCTTCCCGTCAGCCGGAATCCCGAGAACACCGCATCTTCGCTGAAACCTGTCATTGAACAGCGTCTTACGACTTGCACGGATATCAAACATGTTCGTTTCATTTTTTCCTCGACCCAAACTGTTCTTTCTGTCGGCTATCGTCTGGACCGCGCTGGCGATGACGGTCTGGTACAGCTTTGCCAGCAACCTCTTTCCGGCTTCCGAGCAGCCGGTCGGCGTGGCGACGTTCTGGGCGGCGCCTGCGCTCTGGTTCGACTGCTATTTCGCGCTGTGCTCCCTGATCTTCGCAGCAGCCTGGATGTTGTTTTCGCCGCATCCCTGGGCGCGGTGGTCGATTCTCGGCTCCGCGCTGATCCTGTTCACTTCCTACTTTCAGGTCGAGGTCAGCGTCGCCATCAACAGCTGGTACGGACCGTTTTATGACCTTGTCCAGGCCGCACTTTCCAAATCAAGGCCGGTCACGGTCGAGGAGTTCTACAGAGAATTGTCGACCTTTGCGGGCATCGCGTTGGTCGCCGTCGTCGTCGGCGTGATGACACGATTCTTTGTCAGTCACTACATCTTCCGCTGGCGAACCGCGATGAACGATTTTTACGTCGCGAACTGGCCAGGGTTGCGCACGATCGAAGGCGCCTCGCAACGTGTGCAGGAAGATACCATGCGCTTTGCCACCACGATGGAAAGCCTTGGCGTCAACCTGATCAGCGCCGTACTGACATTGCTGGCCTTCCTGCCGGTCCTGGTGAAACTGTCCGCCGACGTCACCGAGTTGCCCCTGATCGGCCATATCCCCGATCCGCTGGTATGGGCGGCGGTGATCTGGTCAGTGGTCGGCACCGGTGCGCTCGCATTGATCGGCATTCGCCTGCCTGGAATCGAATTCTTCAACCAACGGGTCGAAGCGGCCTATCGCAAGGAGCTTGTGCTCGGCGAGGACGATCCGGTCCGCGCCGATCCACCGACGCTCAGTGTGCTGTTTGGCAATGTCCGCAGGAACTACTTCCGGCTCTATCTGAACTTCATGTATTTCAACATCGGCCGCATCGTCTATTTGCAGACCGACGTCGTCTTCCCCTACCTCTTGCTCGCCCCCACGATCATCGCCGGCAAGATCACGCTTGGCGCGATGAACCAGATCCTGAACGCGTTTTCGGAAGTCAGAACTTCGTTCCAGTATCTGGTCAATTCGTGGAGCACGATCGTCGAACTGATTTCGATCTACCAGCGCCTTCGGGGCTTTGAGGCCCAGATTGACCACAAGCCTCTGGCGGGAATCGAGACGCGGGCGACCGTGCGGACGGCGCTGCAACGCCATTGGGATGCCTCGGACGCGAGCGATTTCGAGGCCGAACATGAAATCTACCGCGAGGATGCCGTGCTTCAATACCCGCAATCGGGCGAACGAATCCGCGGCCGGCACAACATTCGAGAGAGCCGGTTCCTGCAGCCCAACAAGAAGCGCTTCACGGTCCGGCGAATTATTGGCAGGGGAGATCTCTGGGTCACCGAATTCGTCCTTAGCTATGACGACATTCCATCCTATGCCGTGAGCATCATGGAATTCCGCGAAGGACTGGTGGCCAGCGAAACGCAATATTTCGCCGACCGATTTGATGCAGCTCCTTCGCGCGCGCAGCTTGTCGAGCGAACAGGCGACATTACGCCGCCCTGATTACGGACGAGGAGATGCGTTGACCGCGATCAGCCCGCTCACCTAAGCCACCACGGTTGCGACGGTACCACGCGTAGGTCGCCGGTTTATCCGCGATTTTTCTCCGCCCTGTTCCTCCGCTCGGAAGGGCAGAGAGCGAATTACGCTTTCGCCGGCTCGCCGATCTTGTCCTGCGTTTTGGTATCGAAATCGGAGGCGTCATGGCGCTCGTGCAACTGGCTTGCAGGGTCGCCGGAGACACGGTTGACCATGCGGCCGCGCTTGACGGCGGGACGCTTGGCGATGGCGTCGGTCCAGCGCTGCACGTTCTTGTATTCGTGGACCGACAGGAATTCGCCGGAGGCACCATAAAGCAGGCCCTTGGCGAGAGCACCGTACCAGGGCCAGACCGCGATATCGGCGATGGTGTATTCGGCCCCTGCGAGATACTCGTTATCGGCAAGCCGACGGTTGAGCACGTCGAGCTGCCGTTTGACTTCCATCGCGAAACGGTCGATGGCATATTCGATCTTGGTCGGCGCATAGACGTAGAAGTGCCCATACCCTCCGCCGAGATAGGGCGCGGCGCCCATCTGCCAGAACAGCCATGAGTAGCATTCGGCGCGCGCGGCGCCCTTGGCCGGCAGGAAGGCACCGAATTTCTCCGCCAGATGCACCAGGATGGAACCGGATTCGAACACCCGGATCGGCTCCGGACCGCTGCGGTCCATCAGCGCCGGGATCTTGGAATTCGGATTGACCGCGACAAAGCCGCTGCCAAACTGGTCGCCATCGATCCGGATCAGCCAGGCGTCGTATTCAGCGCCCGTGTGGCCGGCCGCCAGCAGTTCCTCCAGCATCACCGTGACCTTCACGCCATTCGGTGTCGCCTTTGAATAGAGCTGCATGGGATGGCGGCCGACCGGCAACTCCTTCTCGTGCGTGGCGCCGGCAGTCGGACGGTTGATGCTCGCAAAGCGGCCTCCGTTCTCCTTGGTCCAGGTCCAGACCTTGGGCGGCGTATAGGCGGAGGCGTCGCTCGGGACATCGGTCATTCAGTCAAACTCCAAATATTTTAAATGTTCTGAGTGCAGCTAGGCGCGTGGAGGCCCGGGCATGACGGATATGGTTCAATTTTCGTCATTGCAAGGGGCGAAGCGATGAAGCAATCCAGCTTTCGTGTGGCGCCGGATTGCTGCGCGGAGCCTTTCATTGGGTTGCCATTCGCCCGACGCGTTGGTTCGCACTGACGATGATTATGACATTGCGATTTTGCGCGGCCGACCGCCGCCGTCATCGTAAATCCCTCATAGCCCCTGGCCGCTTCTCCTCATGGCGAGGAGACGTCTGCATCCTCTCCAACCATCGACCGCGATCGCGAAGCTCCCGCCGGCGCCAAAAGACTTTCGTCGCAAGGAAGCACCACCATGATATCGCCGATCTGCAAGATGCAGAGAGTTGAATTCCCGTTATCGGCATTCAGCCATTGCCGCGACGTGGTGCCGGCCGTCCGCCGCGTGCTGAGCCAATTCGTTCCGGCTGATTTACCCGACCCGGGCCAAAAAAGGCAACGTGGGGTACCACGCGCCTTCACTTCCGCGGCCTCAGCGCATCAATGAGAGGGCGTCGGAAAAGAACTCCGGCCCGCCGAAATTGCCTGATTTCAGCGCAATCAACATCTCGCCGACGCTGGCGCCGATCGTGCGCAATACCGGCACACCCGCCGATATCTCGGCACCGACGAGAAAGGCCGGAATTTGCAGGCGATCTACCACCGCCCCGGAAGTTTCACCGCCCGCGACCACCAGCCGCCGCGCGCCGGCCTCTACCAAGCCTGCCGCCAAATCGGCCATCGCCTGTTCGATCGCATGCCCTGCTGCATCGCGGCCATGACGAGATTGCAGAGCTAAAACGTCAGCTGGAGTCGAACTCGAAACGATCAACACCGGGCCGTTCTCGATTCGCTCCTTGGCCCAGGCCACCGCGCGCCGGGCCTCGTCCCTGCCCGCGATGATCTGTTCGGGATCAAGATGCAGCACCGGCATCACCCGCTCGGCATTCGCGACCTGTTGCAGAGTCGCCTGCGAACAACTGCCGGCGAGGCACGCCGCCTGCCCGCCGACCGGCGCACCCGCCATCGTGCCCGACACATTCGGCCTGACCCGTCCCGACGCCACCAGCGCCCGCGCCAGTCCGAGGCCGAGGCCGGACGCGCCGACCGATAACCGATGATCCAGCGCGACCGCGCCGATGGCCTCCAGATCAGGATCGAATACCGCGTCGATAATGGCGGCGCCCACGCCCTGTTTGGAGAGTTCGGCGAGTTTTGCCCGAACCGCATCCGCACCCCGCGTCACGACCGCAAGATCGACCAGGCCGATCTTGCTCTTGCTTTGGCGCGCCAGCACCCGCACCAAATTGGAATCGTGCATCGGGTTGAGCGGATGGTCCTTGAGTGAGCTTTCGTTCAGCGGCACCGCGCCGACAAACAGATTGCCCTGATAGACGGTGCGGCCGGTCGCCGGAAACGCAGGCGTCACCAGCACGACGGCGTCGCCCGAACCGGCGCGCAGGGCGTCCATCACAGGACCGATATTGCCGGCGTCGGTGGAATCGAAGGTCGAACAGATCTTGAACAGCACATGATCGGCGCCGCGCCCGCGCAGCCATTTTTCCGACGCGCGCGAGCGCATCACCGCAAGGCTGGCCTCGATCGAGCGGCTTTTCAGCGACACCACCACAGCATCGACATCAGGCAGCGGCAGATCGTCCGCGGGCACGCCGATGGTCTGCACCGTGCGCAGGCCGCAGCGGGTCAGCGTGTTGGCGAGATCGGAGGCGCCGGTGTAATCGTCGGCGATGCAGCCCAGCGACAGCTTCACGGCTTCCCTCCGGCGTAAGTCTTGAACCAGCCGAGGCCATCGGTGGTCTCGCCACGTGGATTATACTCGCAGCCGACAAAGCCGTGATAACCGAGCCGGTCGAGCTCGGCGAACACGAACGGGTAATTCAGCTCCTCGCCATCCGGCTCATTGCGCGAGGGAATGCTGGCGATCTGGATGTGACCGATGATCGGCATCATCTCACGCAGCCGCATCGTGACATCGCCGTGAATGATCTGGCAGTGGTAAATATCGAACTGCAGCTTGAGGTTTGCGATTTTCAATTCGTCGATCAGATCGCGCGCAAAAATAAAATCGTTGAGGAAATAACCGGGCACGTTACGCGGGTTGATCGGTTCGATCACGACGTCGAGGCCATGCGGCGCGAAGAACTCGGCTGCAAAGACTACCGACTGGCGGAACGCCGCGATTGCCCTGACATCCGTGCAATTGGCGATGCCTGCCAT
>Ga0164309_10001478_pt1 | contig 11457 bp, 10 predicted proteins | sample Whisoiple_247_MG_FD_109984 | JGI IMG/M metagenome (GOLD analysis project Ga0164309, IMG submission 109984) | Soil microbial communities amended with fresh organic matter from upstate New York, USA - Whitman soil sample_247_MG | ecosystem: Environmental > Terrestrial > Soil > Unclassified >... | reverse complement strand
GGTACCGCGCTCGCCTGCGGCAGGTGCACCCGCAGGCGTCCCTCGTCGGTGAACTTCGCCGACAGGATGAAGAACACCACCAGCAGCAGCACCACGTCGATGAGGGAGACCACGTTGATCTCGGGCTCTTCGTGACGGCGGCCGGGCCTGAGGTTCACGGCGGCGGACCTCGCGCCTTAGGCGGCGGCCACGGATGAGGCGCGCTCGCGCAGGCGGGCCGCTTCGAGTGCGTCCGCCATGCGGATCGCGTGCTTCTCCATCTCCATGACGATGCCCTCCACCCGCCCGCGCAGGTAGCGGTAGGCGATCAGGGCCGGAATGGCCACGCACAGCCCCGCGGCGGTCGCGATTAGGGCCTCGGCGATACCGCCCGAGAGCGCCCGCGGATCGCCCATGCCGCCGGCCTGGATGGCGTTGAAGGCGCGGATGATGCCGGTCACGGTGCCGAGCAGCCCGAGCAGCGGTGACACGCCGGCGATGGTGCCCAGGGTGTTAAGGAAGCGCTCCAGCTCGTACACCACGTGCCGCCCGGTGTCCTCCAGGCGCTCCATGAGGATCTCGCGCGGCCGGTGCCGGTTGGCAAGGCCGGTCGCGAGCAGCCGTCCCAGCGGGGAGTTCTGTTCCAGGGCCGCGATCACCTTGTCATTGATCTGGTTACTCTCGACCAGCTGCCACACGCGCTGCGGCAGCTCCTGGGGCAGCACGCGCTTGTCCTGCAGCGTCCACAGACGCTCGAGGATAATGGCCGCCGCCGTGATCGAGCACAGGATGATCGGCCACATCAGCGGGCCACCGGCCCGCACTATTTCCCACATTCGGCTGCCCCAAGGACCGGTAAATGCAGGCGGCATCATACCGGAGGAGCGCGGCGGCTCAAGGCAGCTGTGTCGCATTCGCTGCAGCGCGCCTCAGCCCACCCCGGCATCTGCTAGAGTCCCCTGCCCGATGCCGCGCCGGCTGCTGCAAAAGTTCATCCCGGATCCCGCATCGCTCAAGGGTCGCTGGTTCCTGCGCCCCTTCGGCGACCGCCTGGTCGACCCACAGCTGTGGACCCTGCATCGGCGCGGCGTCACCTATGCCTTCGGCCTCGGGCTGGCGATCTCCTTCATCCCGTTTCCCGGGCACATGCTGCTCGCCTGCATGCTCGGGGTGCTGTTCCGCCTTAACATCCCGGTCGCCTGCGCGGCGACCTTCGTGGTCAACCCCTTTACGATCCTGCCGCTGTACTACTGCGCCTACCGGGTGGGCGCGGCGTTGCTGCAGGAACCGCGCCACCACTTCCACTTCGTGCCGAGCCTGCACTGGCTGCGGCACGGGCTCACCCCCGTGTGGCGGCCGTTCTTCCTCGGCTGCCTGGTGTGCGGGATCGTCACCGGCTTCCTCGGCTGGCTCATCCTCGAATGGGTCTGGCGCTGGCAGGTACGCAGCCGCTACCGCGCGCGCCACCAGACGCAGGCCGCCTGAGGCGCCTCTGCGCCGCCGCTACCCGCGGCTGATCAGGGTGCCGCGCTCGAGCTCGTAGACGCGCTCCATGCGCCCGGCGAGCCTCAGGTCATGGGTGACCACGACCAGGCTGGTGCCACGTTCGCGATTCAGTTCCAACATGAGCGCAAAGACGCTCTCGGCGTTGCCGCCATCCAGGTTCCCCGTCGGTTCATCCGCCAGCACGATGCGCGGTTGCGTGACCAGTGCGCGGGCGACCGCCGCGCGCTGGCGCTCGCCGCCGGAGAGCTGGTGCGGGCGATGCTCCAGGCGCTCCCCGAGCCCCACCCGCGTCAGCAAGGCGCGCGCCGCGGCGCGCGCCTCGGCTACCCTCACCCGGCGCACCAGCAGCGGCATCGCCACGTTCTCCAGCGCCGAGAACTCCGGCAGCAGGTGGTGGAACTGGTACACGAACCCGAGCGACTCGTTGCGCAGCACGCCGCGCTCGGACTCACTCAGCGCGTGCATGTCGCGGCCGGCGATCACCACCGCGCCCGCGGTCGGGCGATCCAGCCCCCCGAGGATCTGCAGCAGCGTCGTCTTGCCCGAACCGGAGGCGCCGACGATCGCGACCCGCTCGCCCGACCCCACCTCCAGATTGATCCCCTCCAGCACTTCCAGCACCACCGGTCCCTGGGTGAAGCTCTTGTGGACATCGCGCGCCTGCAGAACTGAATCACTCATGCCTCAGGGCCTCCGCGGGGGCGGTACGCGCTGCGCGCCACGCCGGGTAAATCGTCGCCACCACACAAAGCAGGAACGCGACCACGCACACCCGCAGCACGTCGGCACGCTCGACGAAGGCGGGCAGGTCACTCATGTAATAGACGCGCGCATCCAGAAACTGCGTGCCCAGCACACGCTCCAGCCCCGCCACCAGCGCCTGCAGGTTGTCCGCCAGCAGCGTTCCCAGCAGCGCTCCCAGCACCGTGCCGCCCAGTCCGATGAGCACGCCCTGGATGGCGAAGATCACCAGCACGTTGCGCGGGCCGGCCCCCAGCGTGCGCAGGATGGCGATGTCGGTCTGCTTCTCCTTCACGATCATCACCAGCGTCGCCACGATGTTGAAGGCGGCGACCGCGACGATCATGAGCAGGATGAGGAACATCATCGACTTGGTGATCTCGATGGAGCGGAAGAAGTTGGCGTGATCCTGGGTCCAGTCGTTGACGTAGTAACCCGGGCCCCCCAGGTGGCGCGCGGCGCGCACCACGATGGCCGGCGCCCGCAGGGGATCACTCACCTGCAGCCGCAAGCCCGTGACGCCCTCGCCGGTGCGGAACAGGCGCGCGGCGTCGGCCATGTTGACGAGCGCCAGTCCGCGGTCGAACTCGTACATGCCCGACTCGAATATCCCCGCCACGCGGAAGCGGCGCATGCGTGGCACCACTCCGGTGGGAGTCGCGGTGCCCTCCGGGGCGATGAGCACCACCGTATCCCCGGGGCGCGCGTTCAGTTCGTGCGCCAGCGCACTGCCGAGCAGGGTGGCGTAGGAACCGGCCTTGAGGTCATCAAGGCTGCCCGCGGTCACTCGCTGGGCGAGACCGGTGGCGGTGCGCTCCTCCTCGGGCAGCACGCCGCGCACGTTGGCGCCGGCCATGCGTCGCCCGTTGGCGAACATCGCCTGGCTCTCGACGTACGGCACCACCGCCTGCACGCCCTCCTCGCGCCGCACCTGGGACTGCAGCGCGCGCCAGTCGGTGAGTGGCCCGTTGATCCCGGAGATGACGGCATGGGAGGTCACGGCGAGCATGCGGTTGCGCAGCTCGCGCTCGAAGCCGTTCATGACCGACAGCACCACGATCAGGGTCGCGACCCCGAGCATCAGCCCGCACACCGACATCAGCGCCACGAAGGACACGAAACCGCGCCGGTGCGTCGAGCGCAGGTGGCGCGTGCCGATGAGCCATTCGTAGCCGCGCATGGGTTATTCGTAGCGCAGCGCTTCGGCCGGCGCCGTGCGCGCCGCCCGCAGGGCCGGGTAGACGGTGGCGAGCGCGGTCAGCAGCAGCGCGGCGACGCCGATGGCGAGCACGTTGCTCAGGTGCACCTCGGAGGGGATCGAGGTGATGTAGTAGACATCCGAATCCATGATCTGGAAGCCGAAGCTGCGCTCGAGGAAGGGCACGATGGTGTCGACGTTCAGGGCCAGCAGCAGCCCGAGCCCGATCCCGAGCAGCACGCCGAGCCAGCCGATTACCAGTCCCTGGGTGATGAAGATGCCCATGACACGGCGCGGGGAGGCGCCAAAGGTGCGTACGATGGCGATGTCGGTGCGCTTGTCGGTCACCACCATGACCAGCATCGCCACGATGTTGAAGGCGGCCACCGCCACGATCAGCAGCAGGATCAGCGACATCATCGTCTTCTCGATGCGGATCGCGCGGAAGTAATTGGCGTTGTCGCGCGTCCAGTCGCTCACCTCGAACTCCGGCCCCAGCTGCGCGCGCACGCGCGCGGCCACCGCGGCGGCCGCCAGCACCTGGCGCACCCGCACCCGCAGCCCCTCGCTTGCCGCCCCTTCCGAGCCCAGCGCACGCACGTCCTCGAGGTCGGCGAACACCAGCGTGCCGTCGTGATCCTGCAGGCCCACCTCGAAGATCCCGCTGACGATGAACTCGCGCAGCTTCGGTGTCGGCGCCCCGTCCGCGCTCACCGTCGGTATGAGCACCGTCAGGGAGTCGCCGGCGGCGAGCCCGAGGCGCTGCGCGATCACCGCGCCGACGATGACGGCACCGGAACCGGGCTTAAGATCGCTGAGACGCCCCTGCCTGATCGCGGTACCCAGATCCGCGCGGCTGGCCGCGGCAGCCGGGTCGATCCCGCGCAACAGGATCGGCACCATCTCCGGCTGGCGCACCGCGAGTGCCTGCAGCTCGGCGTACGGGGAGACATCCTCAACCCCGGCCACGGCCGCAATACGCGCCGCGGCGTCCCGCCATTGCGCGTCCGTCACGGTGGCCGTGGCGCTGGCGGTCACGCGTACCGGGGCGCTCAGCGACAGCAGGCGGTCGCGCAGCTCGCTCTCGAAGCCGTTCATGACCGAGAGGATGACGATCAGGGCGGCGACGCCCACGCACACCCCGACGAGGGATGCCCAGGTGATGAAGGAAACGAAGAACTTATGCGAGCGGGCGCGCACATAGCGCAGCCCGACATACACCGACAGGGGATGGAACATCGCCGCGATTTAACCACAGATGCCCGGGTTTTCAGACGTACGTCACAAAACGGCGCGTTCATGGGCCCGTGCCGGCTTTGACAGATTCACCCGGGTGTTATAGTTCCGGGCACTTCGAGGAGAGTCGCATGCACACCCGAAATCTCGCAGCGCTGCTGTTTGCCTGTGCGCTGGCCGGCACCGCCGTGGCGGAAACGATCGTGGTGAATGACAAAGTCGAGGTGGCGCCCTCGCAGGTCGATCGCCCCAAGCGCGGCTCGACCATGAGCGATGTCGAGAAGCATTTCGGTGCGCCGGTAAACCGGCACCCCACCGTGGGCGTGCCGCCCATCACGCGCTGGGACTACAACAACTTCGCCGTGTTCTTCGAGGGTGATCGCGTCATCGACGCGGTGGTCACGAGCGGCTAAGTCTCTTCGCGCCGCGCGCCCCCGCACTCCGGCTGGCGGTGGGTGTGGCGCTCGCCCGGCGCCGACTCAACCGCCCGCTCACCCCGACGACCCTACCCTACCGTGGGCGCGCGCCGCCCGAGTGCCGTCGCCGTCCGGCGCCAGGTGCGAGCACTTCAAGTACTTGTGGTACTCTCGGCCTCAACAGAATAATTTCCTTGGGGACCATGTGGTTGACGAGCCTTTGAGAGTCCATATCGAGGCTCTCGTGCGAGCAGGATTTGTGCGCAGGAAGACGGCCGCGGCTCAGCTCGAGGCTGAAATCCGCCGGCGCGAAGAGGTCCTTCGACAGACCTTTCGCCGCTACGTTTCGCCGCGGGTCGCGGACAAGATCCTCGAGGATGTGCAGCTGCGCAACACGCTGCTGTCCACCGCCGACGCGCGTGCCCACGCGGTGGTGCTGTTCGCCGACCTGCGCGGCTTCACCAGCATGTCCGAGCAGCTCGAGCCGCATCACGTGGTGCCGCTGCTCAATGAGTACTTCTCGCTCCTGACCGAGATCACGTTCCGCCACGAGGGCACGGTGTTCCACATGGCCGGGGACTGCCTGATGCTCGGCTTCGGGGTGCCGCTGGAGCAGTCCGACTGCGCGCAGCGCGCGGTACAGGCGGCGCGCGAGATGCTCTCCAGCTTCAGCGCCCTCGCGCAGTCCTGGAAGGAGCGCTACCAGATCGAGGCCGGCCTTGGCATCGGCATCAACGAGGGCGACGTGGTCGCCGGCAACATCGGTTCCTCCTCGTACATGAACTATACGATCATCGGGGACACGGTGAACATCGCCGCGCGCCTGTGCCAGCGCGCACGCGCCGGTGAGATGCTGTTCTCCAGCAGTCTCAAGCAGTCCCTGGATGCGCGCGGCATGGACATCGGCGCCACCCCGTTGCCGCCCCTGCAGCTGCGCGGCCGCTCGCACCCGATCGACATCTACTGCGTGCCGCTGCCGAACCGGGTGCAGCTGAACGCGGAGCGCGTCGCCGCCTGAGCGCCACGGCCGTGCGCGCCCGGAGAATTCTCAGCCGGGGTGGTGAACTCTCTTAACGGGGCTTGGGTAGACTTGCTCTTTTGAGCAATGCCCACACCCTGCCGTTCGATGAGCCGCCTGCTGCACCCCCCGATCCCGACCAAGGCCACTCCGCGGCTGCGCTGGCACCAGCTGTACGGGAGCGCGCCGGCGCTGGCGCTGGCGGAGGCCACGCACGGCGACCAGCGCCTCTACGTGCTCATCGCCGACGGCGCGCGCGAGCTCGACCGGCTCTCGGCGGAGCTGCGTTTCTTTGCCGGCGACGCACTGCCGCTGCTGCGCCTGCCGGACTGGGAAGTGCTCCCCTACGATCTGTTCTCGCCCCATCCGGACATCGTCTCGGAACGCCTGAAGACGCTGTTCGAGCTGCCGCACGTGAGCCATGGCTGCCTCATCGTCGCCGCCGACACCCTCATGCAGCGCCTGCCGCCGCGCCACTACGTGCAGGGGCGCGCCTTTGAGCTGAAGAAGGGACAGGCGCTCGCGCTCGAGCCCTTCCGCCAGCGGCTCGCGGAGGCCGGCTATGCGAGTGTCAGCCAGGTGGTCAGCCCCGGGGAGTTCGCCGTGCGCGGCTCGCTCCTGGATGTCTTCCCGATGGGCAGCACGGAGCCGCTGCGCATCGACCTGTTCGATGATGAGATCGAGGCCATCCGGCGCTTTGATCCGGAGACGCAGCGTTCACTGGACGCCCTAGAGAGCGTGCAGATGCTGCCGGCGCGTGAAGTGCCGCTGGATGCCGCGGCGGTGAAGGACTTCCGCCGCCGCTACCGCACGCGCTTCGAAGGCGATCCGACCAAGTCGGCGATCTACCGCGGCGTGAGCGAGGGGCTGGCCCCGGCGGGCGTGGAGTTCTACCAGCCACTCTTCTTTGAATCCACCGCCACGCTCCTCGATTACCTGCCGCGCAACGCCGTGATCGTTCAGGACGCGGCCCTGCCCGAGGCGCTCGCGCGTTCCTGGTCGGCGATCGCGACGCGCTACGAGGACCGCCGGCACGACATCGAGCGCCCGCTGCTGCCGCCGCAGGAACTGTTCCTCGAGCCGGCGCCGCTGAGCGCGGCGCTCGCCGGCTTCGCCTGCGTGACGCTCGATGCCTTCAAGGCCGACACCGAGCTCAGCGGGGAAGCAGCCGAGGTGCACAACTTCCCCACCACCGCCCCGCGCGAGCTGCGGATCGACATCCGCGCCGAGCAGCCGTTCGCGCCGCTCGACAGCTTCCTGAAGGCGTTTGACGGGCGCGTGCTGATCGCCGCGGACTCGGCCGGCCGGCGCGAGGTGCTGCAGGAAATGCTGCGTGCCTACCGGCACGAGGTGGCGCTGGTGCCCAACTGGGAAGCCTTCGCCGGCGGCACGATGCGCCTGGCGCTCACCGTGGCGCCCGACCTTGAGGGGCTCACGCTCAAGATCCCCCCGGTCGCGGTCATTTCCGAGGCGCAGCTCTTCGGGGCGCGCGCCCGCCAGGAACGCCGTCGCAAGCGCGCCGCGGATCCGGAAGCAATCCTGCGTGACCTGCGCGACCTGAACCCCGGCGCTCCGGTCGTGCACGAGGAGTACGGGGTGGGACGCTTCCAGGGGCTCATGCCGATGGAGATCGGCGGCCAGCCCGGGGAGTTCCTGGTGCTCGAGTATCAGGACGGCGACCGCATCTACGTACCGGTGCAGCAGCTGCACCTCGTCAGCCGCTACACGGGCGCTGCGCCCGAGAACGCGCCGCTGCACAAGCTCGGCACCGACCAGTGGGCGCGGGCGCGCAAGCGTGCCGCGGACCAGATCCGCGATGTGGCCGCGGAACTGCTCGACCTGTACGCGCGCCGCAAGGCGCAAGAGGGACTGTCGCTGCCGGCCAATGAACACGACTACCAGGCCTTCGCCAGCACCTTCCCCTTCGAGGAGACCGCCGACCAGGCCGAAGCGATCCGCCAGGTGCTAGCGGACCTTGGCAGCGCGCGGCCGATGGACCGCATCGTGTGCGGCGATGTGGGCTTCGGCAAGACCGAGGTGGCGATGCGCGCCGCCTTCGTCGCCGCCCAGGCCGGCAAGCAGGTCGCCGTGCTCGCCCCGACCACGCTGCTCGTGCAGCAGCACCTGGCGAACTTCCGCGACCGCTTCGCCGACTGGCCGCTGCGCGTGGAGGGCCTGTCGCGCTTTGGCAGCTCCAAGGAAACCGTGGCAGTCCTGGAGGGCCTCGAGCAGGGCAAGGTCGACATCGTGATCGCGACCCATCGCCTGCTGCATGCGCACGCCCGCTTCAAGGACCTCGGCCTGCTGATCATCGACGAGGAGCATCGCTTCGGCGTGCGCGACAAGCAGCGCCTGCAGGCACTGCGTGCCAACGTGCACGTGCTCACCCTCACCGCCACGCCCATCCCGCGCACCCTCAACATGGCACTCGGGGGCCTGCGCGACCTGTCCCTCATCACCACCGCCCCGGTAGCGCGCCTCGCGATCAAGACCTTCCTCATCGAGTGGCACGCGCCGACGCTGCGCGAGGCGGCGCTGCGCGAGCTGCGCCGCGGCGGGCAGATCTACTTCGTGCACAACGAGGTGCGCACCATCGACAAGATCGCCGCCGAACTGCAGGCGCTGGTACCGGAGGCGCTGGTGCGCATCGGCCACGGGCAGATGCGCGAGCGCGACCTCGAGCAACTCATGGTGGATTTCTACCACCGCCGCTTCAACGTGCTGGTGTGCACGACGATCATCGAGAGCGGCATCGACGTGCCCACGGCCAACACCATCATGATCAACCGCGCCGATCACATGGGACTCGCGCAGCTGCACCAGCTGCGCGGCCGCGTCGGGCGCTCGCACCACCGCGCTTACGCCTATCTCATCGCCCCGCCGCGCCAGGCGCTGGCGCGCGATGCGGCCAAGCGCCTGGAGGCGATCGAGTCGATGGAGGAACTTGGCGCCGGCTTCGTGCTGGCGACTCACGATCTTGAGATCCGCGGCGCCGGGGAGCTGCTGGGTGAGCAGCAGAGCGGCCAGATGACCGAGATCGGACTGTCCTTGTACCTGGACATGCTCGAGCATGCCGTCACCGCGCTCAAGGAGGGACGCGAGCCGGCACTGGATCAGCCGCTCGCGGCGGCCACCGAGGTGGAGTTGCGGCTCGCGGCGTTTCTGCCGGAGGTCTACGTGGCGGACGTGCACGTACGCCTGTCGCTCTACAAGCGCATCGCCGCGGCCGACAGCGAGCTCACCCTGGATGAACTGAATGCGGAAATTCACGATCGCTTCGGTCCGCTGCCGCCGGCAGCGCAGAACCTGCTGCGGGTGGCGAAGCTCAAACTCGCCGCCCGCGCGCTCGGCGTGCGACGGCTGGACCTGGGTCCCCAGGGCGGCTCGGTGAGCTTCGAGGAGCGCGCGCGCATCGATCCGGCAACCGTGGTGCGACTGATCCAGAGGCAGGCGCGCGAGTATCGTCTGGATGGGCCGCTGAAGCTGCGGGTGACGCGGCAGCTCGCCACGGAGAGCCAGCGCTTCGAGTACGCTGCCGAGCTGCTCAAGCGCCTCGGCGAAGCGCCCAGGGTCCATTAGAATGACCGGCATGGAAGCCCGAATGAGATCCCTGCGCACCTGGAGGGTGCTGCTCGCAACCGCGGCACTCAGCGCCGGCGCGCTGCCCGGACAGGCGCAAGACTCACCCGCGGCGCCGGCGGCGGCCGGCCCCGGCAGCACCGTGTACAACGTCGAGCTCATCGTGTTCCGCGCCACGGGCGCGCAGGGGAGTCCCGAGAACTGGAGCACCCAGGGGGCGAGCGCGCGCAACATCGCCGGCGATGAGACCGCGACCGGCAACTCGCAGGTCGGTCACTTCGTGGGCGTGCTGCCATCCTCGGCCTATCAGCTCGCGGAGCTCGAGAACCGCCTGCGGGCCAGCGGCGCCTACGTGCCGGTGGCCCACGTCGCCTGGTCACAGACGGCCAGTTCCTGGGGCACGCGTGCCGGGTTTCCGCTGCCGCGCCTGGGGGTCGATGTCGAGGGCCTAACGGGCACCGTATTCCTCGAGCACGGGCAGTTTCTGCACCTGGGCATGACGCTCAACTACGCCATGCCCTCACCGCCCCCGGGGCTGAACGCGCCGCCGGGCACCGCGTTCAGCATCAACGAGAGCCGGCGCGTGAAGTTCTACGATCGCAACTACTTCGACCACCCGGCCTTTGGCGTCATTGCGCTGGTGACGCCCGCCCAGGGTGCGAAGCCTCCGGGACGCTGAGTCGCTAGGCGCCGCGCGCCCGCGCACTCGGAGGGCTCACCGGCCTCACGGTGGCATCAGAGCAGCTCATCGCGGGTGAACTCCCAGGTTGCCCCCCCGCGCTCATCGCGCGCACAGCGCACCCGCTCGCGGGAGGCCGCGATGAACCAGGTCTCCTGCAACCGTGGCTTACCGCGCCCGAAGGCGGCCGGGCTCAGCACCGCGGCGCAGCCGGCGTGCTGCGGGTCCCGCACCGACTCGTAGCGCACCACTTCGATCGCCGCCGTGCGGGCCACGCCCGCGAGCGCCTGCGTGTGTGAGTAGTCGCTGCGCGAGGTCCACAGCGCGCGCTCGCGCACCAGCGGTTCGACTCGCAGGTCAAGCGCCATCGCCGTGCGCACCGTGGCGCGAAACGCGGTGTGCGGCACCGGCTTTAAGTCCGGGGTCCCGGGGGAGTCCAGCAGGAACCGCAGCCGCCAGTAGCTCTTCTCCGCCAGCGCGGTGCGCAGCACTTCCGCCCCGTACCAGACCCCCGCCTCGAGCGGTGCGCGGAAGCGCGAGCCGGAATGCGGCCGGTAGCGAAACGGTGTCGCCAGGAGATAGTGCAGTGAGCGCGCCGACTCGGGCAGCTTCGGTTTGCTCTCCTCGAGGATTGATTCCAGTGCCACCTGCTCCTCGATGGAGTCCACCAGGCGCATGGTGGAGGCCATGTGCTGCGCCTCCACCACGCGATGCAGCGTGTGGGCGTAGGGATGGGCCTCAGATGCGAGCGCGCGCGGCGTCCAGGTAGTCAACGGCACGCACCAGACCGGCCGGCTCGCGGATCAGCTCCAGCGGCGTGCCCCCGAGCGCGCTGTTGTCGCTGCGCAGCCAGGCCCGCGCCGCAGCGTCATCCGAACCCACGATGGCATCCAGCGAACGGAACAGGCGCACGAACAGCGCCGCCAGCTGCCAGGGCTTGGAGCCGGCCTCCAGCTGCTTCTGCCCGTTTGCCAGTCGCGAGAGGGTGGCGCCACTGACCCCGATCACCGCGGCGAGCTCGGCCTGCGGGATGGCGAGGAAGCGTGCTGCGCGCACCGTGGCGCGCGAGAGCACCAGCCCCTCCTCCGGAGCGGGGCGGCTGCGG
>Ga0164309_10001477_pt1 | contig 11459 bp, 12 predicted proteins | sample Whisoiple_247_MG_FD_109984 | JGI IMG/M metagenome (GOLD analysis project Ga0164309, IMG submission 109984) | Soil microbial communities amended with fresh organic matter from upstate New York, USA - Whitman soil sample_247_MG | ecosystem: Environmental > Terrestrial > Soil > Unclassified >... | reverse complement strand
CAGACGCTGTTCCAGGGCGCGAAGGCCGCCGGGCTCGACCTGGCCGACCTCGCCTCGCTGCAGCTCATGACGGCCAAGCCGTTCATCTACGTGTTCAACACGGACGACGCCGGCCTGGCCGACACCGCGATGCAGGACGAGCTGCGCGCGTTCGTCGCCCCCGCCGACGCGATCTTCCTCGACGCGAAGTTCGAGTCCGACCTGGTCGAGCTCGAGCCCGACGAGGCCAAGGAGATGCTGGCGGACAACGGCCAGGACGAGGCCGGCCTCGACCAGCTCGCCCGGGTCGGGTTCCACACCCTGGGCCTGCAGACCTACCTCACCGCCGGCCCGAAGGAGTCCCGCGCCTGGACGATCCACCAGGGGTGGACCGCGCCGCAGGCCGCCGGGGTGATCCACACGGACTTCCAGAAGGGCTTCATCAAGGCCGAGGTCATCTCGTTCGACGACCTGGTCGAGGCCGGCTCCGTCGCCGCCGCCCGGTCCGCGGGCAAGGCGCGCATCGAGGGCAAGGACTACGTGATGGCCGACGGCGACGTGGTGGAGTTCCGCTTCAACGTGTGACCGGCGGGCCGTCGCGCGCTCGCGCCCGACTGCTAGCATCAGGGCTAGCACTCGCCGCGGGAGGGGTCGCCGCCATGTCCACCATCGTCGTCCGCGGGCTCGACGAGTCCGTCAAGCAGCAGCTCGCCGCCCAGGCGAAGGAGCACGGCCGCTCCATGGAGGCCGAGGCACGGGACATCCTCACGCAGGCCGCGCGCCGACCCCACATCGGGATGGCCCTGCTCCGGGCGGCGCGCCAGGCCGGTGGCGCCGACGATCTCGTGGTGCCGGAGCGCACCGACGACGCCCGCGCGGTGGACTTCGGGTGATCGTCCTCGACACCAACGTCATCTCGGAGATCTTCCGGCCGGAGCCCGAGCCGCGCGTGGTGACGTGGCTCGAGGCCCTGACCGGTGAGGTCGCGATCACGGCCGTGACGCTCGCGGAGCTCCTGGCGGGAGTGCGCCGGCTGCCCGACGGGCAGCGCCGGTCCGCGCTCACCGAGCGGATCCACCTGGCCGTCGAGCCCTACCGCGCGACCCGGGCGATCCTCCCGTTCGACGTCGCGGCGGCCGAGCAGTACGCGGACGTGCTCGCCGCGCGCGAGCGGGCGGGGCGGCCGATCCACTCGGCGGACGCGCAGATCGCGGCGATCTGCCGCGTGCACGGGGCGACGTGCGCGACGCGGAACGTCAAGGACTTCGACGGGACCGGGGTCGACGTCGTCGACCCGTGGGCCGCGTGACCGAGGACCTGCTCGCCGCGCTGCGCTGCGACCCCGAGATCCCCGCGCCGGACCTGGTCGCGGTCGACGCCGCCGACCGGCTGGTCCTGGACGAGGCCGCGCCGCTGCTCGACGGCGCCGCGCCCGGCTTGGTCGTCGCGATCGGCGACCGGTACGGCGCGGTGACGTTGGGCGCGGTCGACCGGTTCGGGCTGACCGGCGTCCGCGCGCACACCGACCGGCTGACCGGCGAGCTCGCGCTGGCGGAGAACGCGGCCCGGCTGGGTCGCGCCGACGCGTTCCGGTCGCTCGCCGACCTCGGTCCGGAGCTCGTGGCCGGCGCCCGGGTGGTGCTGCTCCTGCTGCCGCGGTCGCTCGACGCCCTGGACGAGATCGCCGCCCTGGTCGCCCGGCACGCGGACCCGTCGGTGGTCGTGGTCGCGGGTGGCCGGGAGAAGCACATGTCCCGGGCCATGAACGACGTCCTCGCGCGGCACTTCGCGGAGGTGCGCGCCAGCCGCGGGCGGCAGAAGGCCCGCGTCCTGCACGCCGCCGGACCCCGCGCCGTCGACGGGGGAGCCCCCGCGTGGCCCGCCACCGCGCGGCACGACGACCTCGGCCTGACCGTCCGCGCGCACGGGGCGGCCTTCGCCGGCGCCCGCGTGGACATCGGCACCCGGTTCCTGGTCGAGCACCTCGCCGACGCCGTGCCGGACGCGCGCACCGCGGTGGACCTCGGCTGCGGCACCGGGGTGCTGGCGTCCGCGCTGGCCGCCGCGCGTCCGGGCGTCGAGGTGGTCGCGACCGACGAGTCCGCGGCCGCGGTCGCCTCGGCCCGGGCGACCGTCGAGGCGAACGGCCTCGCCGGCCGGGTGCGCGTGCAGCGCGCCCGGGGGACGGCCGGGATCCCCGACGCGAGCGCCGACCTCGTCCTGCTCAACCCGCCGTTCCACGTGGGCGCCGCGGTGCACGACGGCGTCGCGCGCGGGCTGTTCACCGAGGCGGCGCGCGTGCTGCGCCCCGGTGGCGAGCTGTGGTGCGTGTGGAACTCCGGGCTCGGCTACCGGCCCGCCCTCCAGGCCGCGGTCGGCCCGACCCGGCAGGTGGCGCGGAACCCGAAGTTCACGATCACGGCGTCCCGCCGGGTCTGACGCGACGGCCTCACAGCAGCGTCGTCAGCACGCCCCCGTCGGCCCGCACCGCCGCGCCGTTCGTCGCCGACGACAGCGGGCTCGCCAGGTACACCGCCAGCCGCGCGATCTCCTCGGGCTCGAGGAACCGCTGCAGGAGCGACGTCGTCCGGGCGGCGGCAAGCGTGTCCTTGAGGTCGCCGGCGGGCACCCCCTGGGCCTGCGCGATCTGCTCGACCGTGCGCGCGACCCCGTCGGAGTAGGTCGGCCCGCCAAGGATCGTGTTGACCGTGACGCCAGTGCCGCGGGTCGTCTTCGCGAGGCCGTTGGCCAACGCGAGCGCCCCGGCCTTCGTCACGCCGTAGGGCACCATGTCGGCCGGGACGTCCACCCCCGACTCGCTGCTGACGAAGAGCACCCGGCCCCGGCCGCGGGCGAGCATCGGCGGGAGCAGCCGGCGGGTGAGGCGTACGCCGCTCATCAGGTTGACGTCGAGGTAGCGCTGCCAGTCGGCGTCGGTGGCCCGGTCGAACGGCGCGACGTCGAAGACGCCCGCGTTGTTCACGAGCACGTCGACGTCGCCGAGCCGGTCGAGCAGCCGCTCCACCTGGTCGGCGTCCGCGAGGTCCGCGGCGATCCCGGACACCGCGACCCCCGGGACGGCGGCGCGCAGCCGGACGACCGCGTCCTGCACCCGGCCCTCGTCGCGCCCGTTGACGACGACCTCGGCGCCCTCGCGCAGCAGGGCCGCGGCGATCGCGTGGCCGATGCCCTGCGTCGACCCGCTGACGAACGCGCGGGTCCCGGTCAGCTGCAGGTCCATGGTGGTCCTCCCCGTGCCGCCGCACTGCGCGGCGATCACTTGCCCAGGAAAGTCAACCTAGGCGGGGAGGACTTTCTTGGGCAAGTCAGGCCGCGCTAGGCTGCCCCGTGTGACCGACGCCGCGCAGCCCCCCACCGAGCTCGAGGGCGACGACCTCGCGACCTGGTCGTCGCTCGCCACCGTCCTCGAGTGGCTCCCGCCCGCGCTCGACGCGCAGCTCCAGCGGGACGCCGGGATCACCCACTTCGAGTACGGGGTGCTCTACGCGCTGAGCCGGGCGGACGACGGGACGCTGCGGATGAGCGTGCTCGCGGACTACGCGAACAGCACGCTGTCCCGGCTGTCCCGCGCCGCGGCCCGGCTGGAGGGGCGCGGGTGGCTGCGCCGGGAGCCGGACCCCGCCGACGGGCGCTACACGCTCGCGCTGCTGACCGACGCCGGGCGGGCAGCGGTCGCGGCGGCGACGCCCAGGCACGTCGCGACGGTGCACCGGCTGGTGCTCGACCGGCTGACGGCGGCGCAGGCGCGGCAGCTGCGGGAGATCAGCCGGCGGATCGCGCGGGGGGTGCGCGAGGAGGGCGGCTGGCGGCCGCCGGCGGGCGGGGTGGGGTGTTAGGCGAGCGGTTCGGGCGAAGCCGGGCCGGGGATCGCCCATGGACCGTGCGGAGCCTCAGCACCGGAGTCGGGGTGAGTGCTCGCTATGTCGTGCCGTCGTTCGTTGGTCACCATCCGAGATCCATAGCTAGGGGCATGAAGGTCATCGCGGCATCTGCAGCCGCGCGCTGGTCGACAGAACGCCAGTCGTCGATGAGGTGTTTGAGGTCCGGGAGTGCATTCGTGATGGCATCGGTGTCCAGAGCGCATATCCCCGAGGTGGCCTCCAGGTTCCAGCTTCGGTCGACCTGGCCCGTGACCAGGCGCCACAGCAAGAACTCGCGAAGGTCGAAATCGAAAATCGCGCCTTCTCGCCGGTGCTCGAGGAATCGGGCGCAGAGTCTTAGGCTTAACGGCTCGTGGAGCGACTCCAGGAGCCACGTCAGGCCGCGCCGCGTGACGAAGTGGCTGACGTTCGATGAGCACAGGATCTCGACAGCTTCGGGGACGCCCCTTGGATCGCCGTACAGCTCCTCCGACCAGTAGCGTCTGAGCGCGGAGTAAAACGGGGTGAGCTCGCTCACGGCGAGCAGAGTGTGTGAGCGATGCGCATAAAGAAGTCGATAGAGGACAAGGGTAGAGATATTCGCGGCGGAGACAAGGTCGAGCAGTCGTCCCACCGTCTGTTGGTCCGAGAGAGGTTGAGTCTGGAGGGCAGTAAACGCGCTCTGCTGGATGACGTCTTCGACCGTGGTGCGGTCGTGCGGCTCAGTGAAGATGGCTGCACGCGAACGGTCGCGCTGTTCGATCACGGCGGCCAGGAATCGGTGGTCCGCGAGTGCAGCCCGGTGACGGTCCACAATGAGGGCCTTGATGAGGGCGCCCACGACGGCGTGCAGAGCGTGGTTCCTCGTTTCGTCGTCGCTGATGCGCTCGGCCGAGTGGACGATCGAGGAGATGACCGGATCTTGAAGGTGTAGCCGCCGATCCACGCCGCGCGCCGATATCAAGTCGGCGAGTGCCTGGAAGGTGAAGGCGGGAAGCATCACGACCGTCGGCGAGTCATCGGGACGGCCGAGCCGACCGAAGGGGTGGTCCTCGAGCGCGGGTAGGTCTGCCACCGGTGTGAGGAGGAGTGCAGTGGCGGTGTCCACGGGCCGGCCCGTACCTGTCCCGGCGTCCGGCAGGCGGGGCGTGAGTCGTCGCCCGAGTCCGTCGTCGAGGATCTGTCCGATGCCTTGTGCCTCTAGCAGACACTGATTGACGACCCAGGCGCGCGCGTCGTCCGTGAACTCCCGGGCGCTGACATGGTGCAGGAGCGCGCGCGTTCTCCCGTATGTGACGTCGTGAGTCCCCCTCAGGCGGGCAACCGCGCGGCGCCGCTGGAAATCCCGCCACCAGCGGAGGTCGCTCTGGGACGTGCGTGCGCCCTCCTCGAATGCGTCTTGAAGTTGTCGGATAAGTTGGTGCCGCTGCGCGACTTCGCCATGGACACCCACGGTGATGCGAAGGTAGACGAGTTGCTCAGCGGCAGGAAGCCTTTGCGCATAGCGCAGATGCCGGCCGACCCAGCTCTCCGTCTCGTAGCGACTCGAGCGCGGCCGTGACGAGATGAGCTTTGCGTACTCCGTTCGGCTTCGGCGCTGAAGCTCGCGCTCGATGTACCGGTCGGTGCGCCAGGGTGCGCGGATGTTCAGCGCAGCGGCCCGCAGGGTCGCGAGCGCGTTGAGGATTAGGACGGTGCCGACGAGCGCAAAGCACGAGCACCACATGGCTAGCGCCATCGTGCGCGGATCTAGCGATGCTGCAGAGACGGGCCCGAACTGCGGCGTCGTGAGCTCTGTCGGGAGTACCGGCCGTAAGAGCGGCAGGGCGAACAGGGCGATGACGGTCACGTGGAACGGCGGGTCGCTGAACAGCCGAGTGGTACTGGACCGGCCTGCTCCGAACGACTTTCTGTTTTCCCCAAGGTATGTACCCGCGCTCTCGGCATCCTTCTGAGCGCCATGTAGCTGATTCGCTGCGAAGAGCAAGAGGGCGAGAAGTGCTGCTGAGGCCCCGAGGAGGGTGGCCGGACCGACCTGAGAGGAGACACCTTCGCTAGTGACGTAGTTCCAGACGCCTAGTTCTGGAAACTTTACAATGAGGTAGGTGGAGGCAAAGATGGATGCCGTAACGAACACTCGAGGGTTGGCTCGAATATTCCACTCGAACCGCGGAGCGCGCAGACGTGATTGATTAGCAATTAAACGCGAAGCGCGGGTCGCGAGCGCGCGCACAAATATCGCCACGCTGAACGCGGCTAGTATCCAGAACGCATAGACCGCTACCTCCGCCATCCGGCTACCATATCGAGACTCTGGCGACTCCGGGGCGGTATCGCGGAAAATAACCGATAATTGGCGTCGCGGTCCAGGCGATTTGGCGCCATTTGTGCCGCAATGTCCGGTCGGGTCTCGAAGTGGTCTGACGGGCCCGGCCGCGGCTGCGCTCGCGTCCGTGCATGCCCGTCTACTCGTAGAGCTCGGCTCCAGGAAGTTCTGCGCGGCTCTCTTCACCCCTCCCCAGCAGCCCGCCGCACCAGCTCCCGGATCGCCGCCTCCTCGGCGTCGCCGACCCGGGTCAGCGCGTACGCGGTCGGCCACATCGCGCCGTCGTCCAGCCGCGCGTCGTCGTTGAACCCGAGCGTCGCGTACCGGGCCTTGAACTTGGACGCGGGCTGGAAGAACAGCACGGCCTTCGTCGCGCCGTAGGCCGGCATCCCATACCAGGTGCGCGGCGTGAGCCCGGGCGCGACCTCGCGGACGATCGCGTGGATCCGCTCGGCGATCGCCCGGTCGTCGTCGGGGAGCTCGGCGATCTTCGCGAGCAGCTCGGCCTCCGGGGCGCCGCCGGCCTTGCCGCGCTTGCGGGCGGTGCGGACCTCGGCGGCGCGCTCCTGCATCGCGGCGCGCTCCTCGGCGGTGAAGTTCGCGGTGGACTCGCGGGTCTCGGCCATGCTCAGTGCCTCCTGCTCGGCGGGGTGCGGTGCGTGAGCCCACCGTAGGAGCCGGGGTCGGCGCGGTGCTTCTCCGATCCTGACGGGTCCGCGTGGCGGCTCAGTCGGACTCGGCGAGGTCCAGGTCGTCGACGATCGCCTGCACGTCCTCGAGGTGCTCCGGGCAGTAGACGCCCACGATCAGCAGCTCCGCCTGGACTGCCCGGCTCTCCGCGATCGTCGGCCGGTAGCCCGGCCCGGTCGCGCCGTTGGAGAGGCCGGCGAAGATCGCGGCCTGGCCCAGCGCGGACGCCGGGTCGCTGCACGCAACCCCGCCGTCGGTGCCGAGGACGGCGGCGACCCGGTCGGCGGAGGGCAGCTGCTCGGCGCCGGCGGCGGCCATGGCGTCGACCAGCTCCTGGGCCTTCTCCTGCGCCTCGGCGCCCTGCCGGGCGGAGCGGAACGACAGCAGGGCGACCAGCACCAGCACCGCGAGGACGGCGATGCTCACCCCGTACACCCAGCCGCGCTCGCGGCGGGTCGAGGTCTCGACGGGCACGGTCATGACGCGCTCACCTCCGGCTGCTGCGCCTCCGCGAGCCGCCACGAGGGCTTGCGGAACCGGTAGAACAGGAACGGCACGAGCAGGCCGAGGCCGAGGGCACCGCCGCCGACGACCAGGACGTAGACCCACGGGCTGCCGGTGCCGAGCTGCGACGGCGGGACGAAGCCGACGAGCAGCGCCGCCGCCGAGGCGACGAACCCGACGCCGCACAGCGTGCGGATGATCGGGGCCCGGTAGCCCCGCGGGTGGTCCGCGTGCAGGCGCCGCAGCCGCACCGCGGCCACGAACATCAGCAGGTACATGATCAGGTAGACCTGCGTGGTGATCACCGAGAACACCCAGTACGCGCTCGACACCGAGGGGATCAGCGCGTACCCGAGGGCGATGAGGGTGGTGACGGCGCCCTGGGTGACCAGGATGTTCTGCTGCACGCCGTTCTTGTTCAGCCGCTGCAGGAACGGCGGCAGGTAGCCCTCCTGCCGGGAGATCAGCAGCAGGCCCTTCGACGGCCCGGCGAGCCAGGTGAGCATCCCGGCGACCGACGCCGTGACGAGCATGACCCCGATGACCGGCGTGAGCCACTGCCAGCCGAACTGGGCGAACACCGCGTCGAAGGCCTGCATGATCCCGGCGGTGAGCGACAGCTCCTCCGCGGGGACGAACCAGGAGATGGCCAGCGCCGGCAGGATGAAGATGAGCAGGACCATCCCCATCGCCAGGAACATCGACCGCGGGAACTCGCGCCCGGGGTTCCGCAGCGAGGACACGTGCACCGCGTTCATCTCCATGCCCGAGTAGGACAGGAAGTTGTTCACGATCAGCACGAGGCTCGACAGGCCGGCCCAGGCGGGCAGCAGGTGCTCGGCGTCCATCGGCGCGGCCGACGGGTTGCCCTGCCCGAGGAACACGACGCCCAGGGTCACCAGCAGCACCCCGGGGATCAGCGTGCCGATGATCAGGCCGCCGGACGCGAGCCCCGCGATCGCCTTGGTGCCGCGGGACGACACCCACACGCCGCTCCAGTAGACGACCACGATGACCGCGGCGGTCCACACGCCGCTCGTCGCGAGGTCGGGGTTGATGACGTACGCGAGCGTGCTGGCCACGAACCCGAGCAGCGTCGGGTAGTAGAAGATCGTCATCGCGAACTGGCACCAGACGGCGAGGAAGCCGGCCGGCTTCGAGATGCCCTCGGAGACCCAGTTGTAGACGCCGCCCTTCCACCCGGACGCGAGCTCGGCGGACACCAGCGAGGTCGGCAGCAGGAACACGATGGCCGGCACGACGTAGAGGAACACGGCCGCGAGCCCGTAGATCGCCATCGTCGGCGCCGCGCGCAGGCTGGCCACCGAGCTGGTGGTCATCATCGCGAGCGCGACCCAGGAGATCCACTGGGCCGCCGGCGCGGGGGCGCGGGGCGGCACCGCGTCGGCGGGCGGCGGCTCGGGGGCGTCACCCGCGCGCCCGTCGCCGACCGGGCTGCCGCTCGTGGTGGGGGTGCCGTCGACGGCGACGCCGCCGGCGTCGGGTCCCGTCGCCGCCCGGTGCCGCGGCGCGGGCTCGCCGGTGGTGGGTGCGGTCTCCGCGGACATGGTGCCCCCCTCTCCGCGCCGTCTCCGGCGACGGGACTCACGCTAGGGAGGCGCCGGAGCGGTCGTCCTCACCCGGCCGGGGTTACCCCCGGGGACGCGTCACCGCACGCCGTAGACCCGCGCGCGGTGCGCCGCGAACCGCCGCCGCCCGACCGTGCGCCAGAGCAGCCGGGCGGGCGCGGGCAGGTTGGTGCGCAGCCAGCCTGCCCGCTCGGCCTCCGGGACGGCGTCCAGGATCCAGCCGAGCTGGAGGAGCATCCGGCTGCGCGGGACCGAGGCCATGCCGTGCTCGTGCAGCTGGTCCCACTCCCGCTGGCTCAGCACGCTCGACGCCGTGGGCAGGATGCGGTCCTCCTCCTGGCCGAGGTGCAGCACGAGCAGCGCCTGCAGCTCGTCCAGCACCCGGGCGACGTCGTCGCGCGCGGCGGCGGGCGCGCCCGCCTCCCACGCGGGCAGCGCGGCGTCGAGGTCGCGCAGCAGCCCGGCGACGTCCGCGTGCTGGGCGCGCATCAGCCCGACGTGCAGCGCGCACGCGGGGGACCGCTGCTCGAGGCGGTCCCACAGGAGGAGGTCCTCGCCCTCGTGGTGGTGGTGCAGGCCGGTCGCGACCTCCCGGACGTGCGCGGCGACGACGCGCATCCGGGCGACGTCGCCGTCCCGCACCCCGCGGACGAGCCCGGGCGCGTCGCCGAACGCGCGGCGGAACAGCTGGTGGATGTGCAGCAGGTCCGAGGTGTCGCACCCGGGACGGTCGGTGGTCGCGGTCATCATCGGCTCGCTCTCGCTCGGTGGGTGGTGCGGCGGGGCAGGGGGCGTCCGGCGCCGGTGACGCCGCCCCTGCGAGCGTCACCGGCTATCGCCGAACGGTGGTGACGACTATCCTCAGGGCCATGTCCGCCGTCAAGAGCACCGACCCGCTCGACGCGCGGGTCGTGCGCGGGACCGCGCCTGGCGTCGCGCCCGCTGCGACGGAGGGGCTGCGCGCGCTGCTCAACACCGACGACCGGTTCCACGGGGTCGACCGGCTCCGCGAGACCGGGCCGCGGGTGCTGGTCGAGGCCCGCGACGTCCTGCGCGGCTACCTCGGCGGCGGCGACGCGACGGCGCTGGGCGCGCTCGCGGCGCGGTACCCGCTCGTGCTGGCCCCCGGCGACCCGGCGTCCGGCGGCGGCCTCGCCCTCGTGCCCGCGCCCGGCGCGGACCGGGACGCGGCGCTCGTCGCCGAGGTGCTGGCCGCGCTGCACCGCGCGGTCGCGACGGGGGAGTGGGCGCGGCTCAAGGCCTGCGCGAACCCGGACTGCCAGTGGGTCTACCACGACGCGTCCCGCAACCGGTCGGGCCGCTGGTGCGCGATGGACGAGTGCGGCGACGTGATGAAGGCGCGCGCGTACCGCCGCCGCGCGCGGGCCTGACGGCCCCGGGCTGCGACCCCGCTGCGACCCGGTCGCCGTACGCTCGCGGCGCCGGTCGGTCGACCGTCGGCCGACCCGCGCTGGAGGCGACGATGCTGTCCGACCACCCCGCGATGCCCTGCCTCGCCGTGCGGGACCTGGGCCGTGCGCGCCAGTTCTACGAGCAGACCCTGGGCTTCCGGAAGCAGGAGCTGCCGGGGTTCACCGACGCCGAGGAGATGACCGGCGTCGTCTACGCGACCAAGCAGGGCGGGATGCTGGTGTACCCGTCCTCCTACGCCGGCACCAACCAGGCGACCGCCGTGACGTTCCAGGTCGCCGACGAGGCCTTCGAGGAGGAGGTCGCGGCCCTGCGGGCCGGCGGCATCGAGTTCCAGACGTTCGAGCTGCCGTCCGGCTCCTGGTCCGACGGCGTGCTGACCGACGGGCCGATGCGGTCGGTGTGGTTCGCCGACCCGGACGGGAACATCCTCAACGTCGAGGCGGTGCGCGTCGCCGCCGCGGTCTGAGCCCCGCTCGTCACGGGCGGCGTCGGGGCCGCCGTCGCGGCCCCGGGCCGCACCACCACGGGCCGCCCCTCCCGTCCCGGGCGGGGCGGCCCCGCCGCGCCCGCGGCCGCCGGGGTGCCGGACCGGCCGGGTCGTGCGACCCTCGTCACACCGCGCGCGGGGACGACGAGGTCGTCGCGCGGGGGACGGGCGGCCGCGAGGTCGTCCCCATAGCACAGGGCCGTGGTTCCGCGCTGAGCCGACGGCCCCCGACGAGGGCGCCCGCCGCCGACGGGCGCTCCGAGCGGCATGTTTCCGCGATGTTACCGGCGGGTTCCGTCTTGAATGCTGGACACTACTGCTCAGTATCGATCCGGTAACGATCGCCCGCTGCGGGGGGATGTGTCCGATTTGTCCTGACTGGGGTCACTAGCGTTGCCCCATCCACGGCGGGACCGCACGTCTGCCGCGCTCGGGACGACCCCGGAGGTCGGCCCACGCGGCGCGAGGACGGGCGGGCGCCACCTTCACAGGAGGAACATTGAAGATCAGGCGAATCAGCGCCGCGGCGGCTGCGGTGGCGGCGGGGGCACTCGTGCTCACGGCGTGCT
>Ga0164309_10001475_pt1 | contig 11468 bp, 9 predicted proteins | sample Whisoiple_247_MG_FD_109984 | JGI IMG/M metagenome (GOLD analysis project Ga0164309, IMG submission 109984) | Soil microbial communities amended with fresh organic matter from upstate New York, USA - Whitman soil sample_247_MG | ecosystem: Environmental > Terrestrial > Soil > Unclassified >... | reverse complement strand
TCCTCGGCAAGGACGCGCCGGGACCCAAGGAGCGCTACGAGCTGATGTTCGCCGACAACCCGCTGGGACAGGAATCCGAGCAGACGCCGATGGCCATCGTCTTCGAGGCGACTTCTCCCTGAAGGCCTTTCGGGCGTATGCCGTCCGGTGGCTTGGGTGCCGAGCGTCAGCTCTCGATGAGCGAGTCGCGCACCTGCTTGCGGAGGACCTTGCCGATCTGCGAGCGGGGCAGCTCGTCGACGACGACGACGCGGCGCGGCACCTTGTAGGCGGCGAGGTCCGCCCGGCAGCGGGCGCGCACGTCCTCGACGACGAGCTCGACGCCCGGCTCGGTCGTCACGGCCGCCACGACGTCCTCGCTGCCGTCGTGCTTGGGCAGCCCGACGACCGCGGCATCGGTGATGCCGGGGACCGTTCGGAGCACGGCCTCGACCTCCGACGGCATGACGTTGAAGCCGCCGGTGATGATGATCTCCTTGATGCGGTCGACGATCGAGACGAAGCCGTCGGGGTCGACGACGACGATGTCACCGGTGCGGAACCAGCCGCCGTCGAGCAGGGCCGCTGCGGTCTCCTCCGGCCGGCCCCAGTAGCCGCCGAAGACCTGCGGCCCGCGGATGAGCAGCTCGCCGCGCTCTCCGGGCGCGCGGTCCCGGGTCGGGTCCTCGGGGTCGACGACGCGGATGTCGGTGCTCGGGAAGGGCACGCCCACCGCGCCGGGCCGGCGGTCGCTGCCGATGGGGTTGCCGAGCGCCACGGGCGAGGTCTCGGTGAGGCCGTAGCCCTCGACGAGCAGCCCGCCCGTCACGTCCTCCCAGAGCTCGAGCGTCTCGCGGGGCAGCGCCATGGCGCCGGAGATCGCGAACCGCGTTGCCGTCAGGTCGATCCCGCGCTCTCGGGCGGCGGTGGCGAGGCGCTCGTAGATGGGTGGCACAGCAGGCAGGAACGTCGGTGGGTGCTTCTTCGCGGCGGTGAGCACGAGGTCGACGTCGAACCGAGGGAAGAGCACGAGGCGAGCCCCCATGCTCATCGCAAAGGTGAGGCACAGGGTGAGCCCGTAGGCGTGGAACATCGGCAGCACGGCATAGACGACCTCCTGACCCGGCGTGAGGCCGGGCACCCAGGCACGTCCCTGCGCGGCGTTGGCCATGAGATTGCCGTGGCTGAGCATCGCGCCCTTGGGGACGCCGGTCGTGCCGCTCGTGTACTGGATCGCGGCGAGGTCGTCCACGGTCGGCCCGGGGGTCGACGGGGCGAGCGGGCCGTGCCTCACGACGTCGGACCACGGGGTCGTGCCCGGAGCCGGTCCCGTGAGCTGCGCGCGCAGCGCCCGGGCCCGGGCGACCGGCAGCCGCAGGGCGAGGCGCTTCGTCCAGGGCATCGACGCGGTGATGTCGACGGCGACGACGTGCTCGACACCGGGGAGTGCGGTGATCGTCGTGGCCATCCGGTCCCACGCGATGGCGACGGTCGCACCGTGGTCACCGAACTGGTGGGCCATCTCGGTCGGGGTGTAGAGCGGGTTGTGCTCGACGACGACGGCTCCGAGCCGGAGCACGGCGTAGAACGCGACGATGTGCTCGGGGCAGTTCGGCAGGACGAGCGCCACCCGGTCGCCCGGACGGACGCCGCTCCGGCGCAGGCCCTCGGCCGCCACGTCGACCTGACGCCCGAGCTCGGAGTAGGACAGCTCGGCGCCGAAGAACTCGAGCGCCGGACGGTCGCCGTAGGTGGTCACGGCTCCGGTCAGCAGGTCGACGAGTGAGGAGTCAGGTGGCTCGATCTCGGCCGGAACACCCTTGGCGTAGTGGGCGACCCACGTGTGCTCCAGTCCCGCCGTCATTCGAGCCTCCGCTCCGGTGGTGCTGCCGCGCAGTGCGGCACGACCAGTATGGCGTGGGCGGCGGGACTGCACGGACGGGCCCGTCCCGGGCACACGGCATACGCCGACGGCAGGGTCAGGGGAGCCCACCCCCGTCAGCCGGGTGCCCGGTGCCGACCGCCCCGTCGGGCAGGTGCGGTGACGAGAGGGCCTGCTGGGACGAGCGCGAAGGCGCCCTCCTCCTCCTGGCTGTTGTGGAGGCGGCAGACGGCGTAGAGGCCGTAGAGCAGCCGCCTCAGCTCGGTGACGTCCTCGGGGGTGACGGAGCCGGGCTCGATCCCGTCGAGCAGGCGGCGCAGCCGCGACACCTGGTGCTCGATCTCCGCGTGCGTCCGCCGCATGGTCGTCGTGGCCGAGCCGCCGAGAGCCCGGGCCACGAGGGGCATGAGCTCTGCCTCGTCGTCCCGCTCGTGGGGGAGCAGCTCGGCCTCGAGCCGGTCGAGGAGCGCGCGCACGGGAGCGAGGTCGCAGGCGTGGGTGTGCAGGCCGTCGGCGACGGCCCGGACCTGCTCGACAGCGGCGATGGCGACGTCGTGGCCCTCGCGCAGGCGACGCGCCGTGGCGACGTCCTCGGCGGACATGGGGACGCTGTGCAGCGGGGTCGGGAGCAGGGCACGCAGGGCGATGCCGATCGCGAGGACGTCGATGCCCTCCTGGAGCACCGCACCCGCCGCCGGCGGCAGCAGGCCGGCCGCTGCGGCGACCATGGCCACGAGCGAGAGACCCATCCCGACCACGACGGCCTCCAACGCGACCCGGCGGGACCGGCGCGCGATGAGGATGGCGTCGGCGACGGCGTCGACCCGGTCGACCGTCAGCACGACGTCAGCAGCCTCCGACGACGCCGTCGCGCCACGGGCGGCGAGGGCGACCCCGACCCCGGCGGCCGCGAGGGCGGGCGCGTCGTTGACGCCGTCCCCGACCATGATGGTGCGCGCGGTTGCCGACTCGTCGCGGATGGCCGCGAGCTTGTCGGCGGGGTCGCGGTCGGCGAGAACGGCGTCGACGCCGACGATCCGGCCGACCGTCTCGGCGATGTCGGCACGGTCGCCGGAGAGCAGGACGGTCCGCCGGATCCCGACCTCGCGCAGGGCCGAGACCATCCGGGGCGCATCCGCCCGCACCGGGTCCTCGAGCAGGAACGCGCCGGCCGGGGCGCCGTCGACGGCGACGAAGACCGTGAGGCACCCGTCGAGCGCGGCCCGGCGGCGCACCTGGCGCAGCCACGCCGGATCGTCACCGACGATCCACCGGGCCTTGCCGAGACGGACCACCGTCGTGCCGACCCGACCCTCGAGGCCGTAGCCGTGCACCTCGTGGACGGCCGTCGGGAGCACGAGGTCGAGGCCGCGGGTCCGAGCAGCACCGACGAGGGCGCTCGCGAGCGGGTGGGGCGAGACCTGGTCGAGTGAGGCCGCGAGGCGCAGCACCTCCGCGGCGGGCGGGGCGCCCGGGGCGACGACGACGGCCGTGAGCTCGGGCCGACCGTGGGTGAGGGTGCCGGTCTTGTCGAAGAGCACGACCTCACCGGCCGCGAGAGCCTCCAGGGCGGCGCCGCCCTTGACGACGACGCCGATCCGCGAGGCCCGGGACAGGCCCGACATGATCGCCACCGGAGCGGCGAGCAGCAACGGGCACGGGGTTGCCACGACGAGCACCGCGACGGCCCGCAGCGGGGACCCGGCCAGGGCCCAGGCGGCGCCGGCCAGCGCGAGCGTCAGCGGGACGAAGAGCACCGCGAAACGGTCGGCCGTCCGGACGAAGGGGGCCGAGGTCGCCTGCGCCTGCTCGACGAGTCGCACGACGTTCGCGTAGGTCGACTCGGAGGCTGACGAGGTGGCCACGACGTCGACCGGAGGCCCGGCGTTGACGACCCCGCTGCGCACGTCGTCCCCGTTCGGGCGCTCGACGGGCATCGGCTCGCCCGTCAGCGCCGACTCGTCGAACGTGCCGGCCGCGAGCAGCCGGCCGTCGACCGGCACGACCTCGCCCGTCCCGACGACGAGCACGTCACCCGGGGACACCTCCTCAACCGGTATGCGGTCCACGCGGGCATCCGTGCGCCGCCGGGCCGTCCGCGGCGTGCGCTCGACGAGCAGGCGCAGCTCCCGGTCGGCCCGTGCGGCGGCCCGGGCCTCGAGCAGGCGACCGCTCGCGAGCATCAGGGTGACCATGGCGCCCGCGAACTCCTCACCGACCCAGAGCGCACCCGCCAGGGCCAGGACGGCGATGACGTCGACCGTGGCGCGGCGCTCGGCGACCGACCGCACCGTCCAGAGGACCGAGAGCGCGAGTCCGAGCACGGTGGCCGCCACCCAGAGGGCGCCGGACAGCTCCTCCCTCCCCGACAGGGCGGCGAGCGCGCCGCCGGCCAGCAAGGCGGCCGACGCGACGAAGAAGACCGCCGGGGAGCGGCCGCGCCACCAGGTCACACCTCCATGATCCGCCGCCCGCGACCGCGCAGACCGCGTTCGGGACAGGCATCACACCGTCGAGAGGCCACGTTCTGCGGGTGCGCTCGCGTCGAGAGGCCACGTTCTGCGGGTGCGCCCGCGTCGAGGGGCCATGTTCTGCGGGTGCGGCCGCGTCGAGAGGCCACGAACCGGGTCAGGCGAGCCCGTCGAAGACGTCACGGCGGATCGGATCGTCGGGGCGCGCGGAGCGGTCGACGAACCACTCGCGGCCGAAGACGAGGTCGTAGAGAGGGCGGGGGATCCGCAGGAAGGCGGCCAGGGTGCGGTCGGCGCCGCCGTCGGCACTGGCCTGCGAGGCGTGGGCGCGCATCGAGGCACGCTTGGCCGCGATGTGCCGGCGGACGCTGATCCGGTGGGTGATCTCGCTGCGCGCCGAGAAGGCGCGGTCGAAGCTTGACCGGTCGAACTCCGGCGGGAAGCGGTAGACCTTCGCCGCGAGGTCGATGGCGCGGCAGATCGTGTCGCGCGGGACCGTCGCCTCGAGCACCTTCGGGGTGCCTGCGAGCTCGGCGGCGCGCGTGCCGACGACGTGGACCTGCTGGTGGTCCGGGTGTCCGTAGCCGCCGTTGGGCTCGTAGTGGAGCAGGACGTCGACGCGCTCCTCGCGGAGGATCGCGGCGAGGCGCTGGGCCGCCTCCTCGACGTCGGCGCGGACGAAGCGCGTCGCGCCCGGCGGGTCCGGTGCCACCTCGGGGCCGAGGCCGCTGTCGGCGTAGCCGAGGTGCTCGACGCGGGCGACGCCGAGGGCCTGGGCGCTCGCGCGCAGCTCGTCCATCCGGGTGGCGGCGAGCGTCCCCTCGCCGGTGAAGTCGGTGGAGGCCAGGCCGAGCTCGCCGTCCGTCGCGACGACGACGACGACCCGGTGGCCCTCCGCGGCGGCGCGCGCCATCGTCCCCGAGGTCAGCAGGGCCTCGTCGTCGGGGTGCGCGTGGAAGGCGAGGAGCGTGTGCGGCACAGTCACCCATCTTGGCCCATGGCACAGTGTCTTCCGTGAAGGTGGCGCTCCTGTCCGACTGTTACCTGCCCCGACTGGGCGGGATCGAGGTCCAGACGCACGACCTCGCGCAGCACCTGCAGGCGGCCGGGCACGAGGTCGAGGTCTTCACGGCGACCCGTGGCGCCGAGGGGGAGATGCACGGCGCAGTCACGGTCGTCGACGGTGTGCCGGTGCACCGGCTCGCGGCCCGGATGCCGTGGGAGCTGCCGATCAACCCGTTCGCCCCGGCCGAGCTGCGCCGACGGCTCGTGGCCGGGGGTTTCGACGTGGCCCACGTGCAGACCGGCGTCGTCTCGCCCTTCGCGTGGGACTGCACCCGGGTCACCGTGGGCCTGGGACTGCCGACCGCGATGACGTGGCACTGCATGCTCGCCGGGATGGCGCCGGTCTTCGACGCGGCCCGCTTCGTGCGGCGCTGGGCCGCGCGCGGGGTCGCGATGTCGGCCGTGTCCGACGTGGCCGCCGAGCCGCTGCGTCGGCTCGTCGGACCGGAGGCGACGGTGGGAGTGCTGCCGAACGGCATCGACGTGGCGCGCTGGGCCGTCGGTCCCGTCACGCGCGAGCCGGGCCCGCTGCGTCTCGTGACCGCGATGCGCCTCGCAGCCCGCAAGCGTCCCGCGGCGCTCGTCGAGCTCGTCGCGGAGGCCGAGCGGGTGGCCGGTCCGGGCTCGGTGTCGCTGACGGTGCTGGGGGAGGGGCCCGACCGGCGCAAGGTCGAGGCCCTCGTGCGAGACCGTGGGCTCGACTGGGTGTCGCTGCCGGGGCGCGTGTCGCGCGACGAGCTGCGCGAGAGGTATGCCGCCGCGGACGTCTACCTGTCGCCGGCCCGTCTCGAGTCGTTCGGGATCGCAGCCCTCGAGGCGCGGACGGTGGGCCTGCCGGTCATCGGGCGATCCGGTTCCGGGGTGGGCGAGTTCGTCACCGACGGGGTGAACGGCCTCGTCGTGTCGAGTGACTCGGAGATGTCTGGTGCGATCGCCCGACTGGCCAAGGACGTCGGCGAGGTCGACCGCCTGCGACGGTGGAACGTAACGCACCCGCCCGAGCAGGAGTGGGCGCGCGTCGCGGCGCTCGCCGTGTCGGAGTACGAGCGGGCCGTCGGGCTGGTGCGGCGATGAGGACCAACGTGCCGGGCGGCCTTCGCGTCGTCGGGGTCCGGGGCGATGGCACGCGTGTGGCCGAGGCGCGACTGGGCCACGGCGAGCACCCCGATGTCGTGCTCGGCGCGGCCGGCTGGCTCGTCGAGGACCCGGTCTTCGCGACGGTGGCGGACGACGGGGCGCTCGAGGTCGGCTACCGCGTGCGCGAGCTGGACGGCATACGCCCTCGGGCCGAGGCGGTGCGCCGGGACGCGGGGGTCGGCGACGACGAGGTGGGCGAGCCCTACCAGCGGGTCGCGGCGTACGCCGTCGTGACGAGCGGACGCGGCCTGCTGCTGACGCAGTTCAACGCCCAGACCCACGTGTCGGGGGACTGGGGGCTGCCCGGCGGTGGCCTCGACGACGGGGAGTCGCCCGTCGAGGGGGTCCACCGTGAGGTGTGGGAGGAGACGGGGCAGCGCATCGAGCTCGGCGCGCTGCTCACGGTCCAGTCGCAGCACTGGGTGGGGCATGCGCCGTCGGGTGTGCTCGAGGACTTCCACGCGGTCCGGATCGTCTACGCCGCAACGTGTCCCGAGCCCACGGACATCGTCATCCACGACATCGGGGGCACGACGTCCGACGCACGATGGGTGCCGTACGACCGGATCGCCGACTACCGCCTGACGTCCTCGTGGCGATTGCTGGCCGCCCTGCACGAGCTGGCGGGTGAGCCGGGGTCCTAGCCGGGGAGGGGCCGGCTCGCGCCACGTACGACGCTCCGTAGGATGTCGGCCATGGACCTCGTCTACAACCTCCTCGTCGCCCTCCACCTGCTCGGCATGGCCGCGGTCGTCGGAGGCTGGATCGCCGTCCGCAGCGGCCGCACCGTCATCGCCCCGATCGTCTGGGGCGCCCGCGCACAGCTCGTCACCGGCCTCGCGCTCGTCGGCATCGCCTCGGCGATCAAGGACGACGACCACACGGTCAACAACACGAAGATCGCCGTCAAGCTCGTCATCGCCCTCGTCGTGCTCGTCGCCGCCGAGATCGGCGCCGCCCGCGGCCGCAAGGGCCAGGACACCGGCAAACTGCTCGACATCGCGGGCGGCGCTGCGGTCGTCAACGTGCTCGTCGCCGCCCTCTGGTGACCAGGGCTCCGCACCCGGAGGGTTGCTGAGATGCGTTGGAGCGCAGGCGTTCTCGCTGGTCTGCTCATCGGCTTGGTCTGGCTGACGGTGGGCCTCGTGCTGGTGGTCGTCGGGCGCCGACGCGCCCGCGCGTCCCGGGCCGAGGGCGCAGGCAACATGGCCGTGATCGGTTGGTTCCTGCTCGCCGTCGGTGGCTTGACGTGGTTCGCCACCCTGCTGCTGGCCGTCGTGCCCGGTGGCGCCTGAGCGCCCGCACGGGCTCGCGGCCTCCTAGCCAACGGTGAAACGTGCGCCGAGGGCGATGACCGGTGGCACCTCGTGCGAGGTGAGGAAGTGCGACACCCGGCGCACGACGCCGGTCTCGACGTTCCACGCCATGATCCACGTCCCGCTGGGAGCGTCCGACACGTAGACGAGGTCGCCGCGCACGGTCCAGCCCAACACGGAGCAGCAGTCCGCCGCTCGCGGCTGCTCCTCGCCGAAGACGAGCATGCGGTCGCGGCCGAGGCTGTTCGTCGCGACGATGACCTGTCGAGGCCTCACGGCCTCCACGTCGCTCGGACCGCCTGCGGCGAGTCTGAACGCGGATGCGAACTGCCTTGCGTCGGAGACGGTCTCGCCCGCCGGTGTGATCCTCGGCCAGCCGACGGTTTGCGGGCGCGTGCCCACGTCGGGGGCGTGCTCGTCGAGGACGGTGCGGCCGCCCTCGACCCGGAACTCACGCGCGCCCGGCCGTCGCGGCGGCTCTGGCCCGGGCCGGCTCGGCGCGACGCCGGGCGACCACAGCCCCACGGCCGACCCGGCCAGCAGGTGGTTGCCCCGCCAGGCCGCCCACTCGAGCGTGCGGGACGGGACGGCCACGGTGTGCACCTGGCGGGTGCCCACGTCGAAGACGACGACCTTGCCGGGCTGGGCGAAGGCGAGCGCCGTCTTGTCGCCCGAGAAGGCCCAGATGCCGAGCGGCGGGTGGATCTGCCCTGAGGCAGTGCGGACGTCCGTCAGCACGACGGTGTCGAGGGTGAGCAGCTCTCCGTCGCCGTAGAGGAGCACGGGCACCCAGCGCCCGGGTGCGCGCCGCTCGAGGTAGACGGCGTCGCCGAAGGCGCCCAGGCCGGTGGGTCGCGGTCCGCTGGCCAGGTGATGCGGCCGCCCGGGGTCGATGACGGCGGGCATCCCCACGTCGAGGACCGGCTGGTCGGCCTCAGCGCCGGCCGTCGGGGCGACGACGTATCTCAGACCGCCGGAGGTGGTGTGCCACACGGCCTGCTGGAGCAGTGGCACCCGCGTGAGACTGACGGGCGACGGTGCCGAGGCAGCGGTGATGACGGGGTCGCGGCCGGCCAGGGTGGCGCCCCCGATGACGAGCGCGGCCGCGGCGACGGCCGTGGCGGCACGGCGCCGCGTCGTCGCCCGGTGCAGCAGCGCGTCGAGCCAGGCGCGCTCTGCCAGGTCGACCTCGCGGACGCCGGCGACCGCGGCCTCCAGGGCCGCGGTGACCTCGTCGTCCGTCAGCGGACGCTGTGCCCCCGGCGCGAGAGCCGCTCGCGCCCGACGCTCGGCCCGGCGCACCCTCTCGGGCGAGCGTCCGACGACCTCCGCGGTGTCGTCCACCGACCGGCCCTCGTACCAGCGCAGCACGAGAACGGCCCGTTCGCGCGGCGTCAGGTCACGCAGGGGCGGCGGCAGCTCGCTCGGGATGCGGTCGGCGTGCAGGTCAAGCTCGGCCGCGGCCACGGCTGAGTGCTGCACGCGCGTCCGGACGTACGCGTCGGGGTCGCCCTGACGGACGTGGTGCCAGTGCAGGGCCAGGCTCGTGAGGGCCGAGAGGACGAGGCGCTCGACCCGCTTCGGGTCGCCGCTGACGAGGAAGGTGGCGCGGAGCAGTCGCAGCTGCCGTGCTCGTGCCCAGGCGGCGAAGTCGGCGTCGGTCTCGCGCATGCGTCCTCCTCCTCCTCCTCCTCCTCCAAGGATGGACGCAGGGCGACTCCCGCGACAGGGGCCGCCCGCTGAGGCGGTGCCTCGAACCGCGGTCAGCCGCCTGCCGCGGGTGTCAGCGGCGCTCGTGGACCAGCTCGCCCCCGACCCGGGTCTGCAGCACCACGGTGTCACGGATGTCGGCGGGCGAGGACTCCTCGAGCGCCCACAGGTCGCGGTCGACGGCGACGAGGTCGGCGAGCTGGCCCGGCATGAGGCGGCCAACGTCGGTGCGGCCGACCGACTCGTGGGCGGCGACCGTGAAGGCGTGCACGGCCTCGGTCAGGGTGATCCGCTCCTCGGGGCGCCAGCCGCCGAGCGGCTGTCCGTCGGCCCGTTGCCTGGTGACGGCGGCGTGCAGGCCGTAGAACGGGTTCGGGTCCTCGACCGGCGCGTCCGATCCGAACGCCACGCGCACCCCGGCGTCGAGGAAGCTGCGCCACGCGTACGACGCGAGCCGACGCGGGCCGATGATCTCGTCCGCGAGCTCGAGGTCGGCCGTGCAGTGGCTGGGCTGCATCGAGGCCACGACGTCGAGCGCGCGGAAGCGCGGGATGTCGACGGGCAGCACGTGCTGGGCGTGCTCGATGCGCAGGAGCCGCTCCAGCCCTTCGGCCCGCACGGCCTCGAAGGTGCTGAGGACGAGGCGGTTGGCCTCGTCGCCGATGGCGTGCGTGACGACGTCGAGGCCGGCCCGGGCGGCGGTCAACGTGCGCTCCAGCAGCAGCTCGTAGGGCATCGCGGCGATGCCGCAGCCCTCGTGGCCGATGAACGGTTCGGTCATGTGGGCCGTGTGCGATCCGAGTGCGCCGTCGCTGAAGAACTTGACCGGCCCGACGCGGAAGACGTCGTCACCCTGGCCCGAGCGCCGCCCCTCGGCGATCGCGAGCTCGAGGTCGGGGTCGCGCGTGCACTTCGTGACCCGCAGCCGCAGGGCGCCGTCCGCGTGCAGCTCGGCGTAGGCGGTGCGGGCGTCCTCGCCGTCGATGTCGGTGATGCTCGTGAGGCCGACGGAGAGGAGCCAGTCCTGGCACCGCTCGAGCCAGGGACGCAGCGGCGACTCCTCGTGCGGGATGACGGCGAGCAGCTCCTGCGCGGACTCGCGCAGGATCCCGGTGGGCTCGCCCGACGCGTCGCGCACGATCTCGCCGCCGACCGGGTCGGGGGTGTCGCGCGTGATGCCGGCCCGTTGCAGCGCAAGGGAGTTGGCCCAGATCGTGTGGCCGTCGACGCTCGACAGCGCGGCCACGCGGTCGCCCGAGACCGTGTCGAGCGCGTGCCGGTCGGGCTGCTCGGGGACGGCCCAGCGGTTGTGGTTCCAGCGGCCGCTGTGCAGCACCTCGCCCTCGGGCAGCGTCTCGGCGTGCGCCCGCACGAGCTCGAGCGTCTCCTCGAGCGACCGGGCCTCGCGCAGGTCGACGGACGACAGGTCGCGCGCGAGCCACTCGGTGTGGATGTGGGCGTCGTGCAGGCCGGGCATGACGAGTGCCCCCGGGAGGTCGACCGTGTCGGTGCCCGCACCCGCCGCCTCGACGGCGTCGCCGCCGACCGCGACGACACGGCCGTCCTCGACGAGCAGCGCCGTCGTCCAGGGCACACCGGCGTCACCGGTCCAGATGCGGTCGTGCCGGAAGAGCGTGCGGCTCATGCGGTGGGCACCAGGATGAGCTTGCCCGTCGTGCGTCGACCCTCGAGGGCCTCGTAGGCCGCAGCCGCCTCGGTCATCGGGAAGCGCCCGCCGATGTCGATCTTCAGCGAGCCGTCGGCCACAGCGCCGAGCACCTCGCCGGCCCGCCACTCGTACTCCTCGCGCTCGGCGACGTAGTGCGCCAGCGTCGGACGCGTCAGGAAGAGGGACCCGCCGCTGTTGAGGCGCTGGATGTCGAAGGGGGGCACCTGCCCGCTCGCCCC
>Ga0164309_10001474_pt1 | contig 11469 bp, 6 predicted proteins | sample Whisoiple_247_MG_FD_109984 | JGI IMG/M metagenome (GOLD analysis project Ga0164309, IMG submission 109984) | Soil microbial communities amended with fresh organic matter from upstate New York, USA - Whitman soil sample_247_MG | ecosystem: Environmental > Terrestrial > Soil > Unclassified >... | reverse complement strand
CCCGAAGAAGCTGCCCGTTGCGGAGCGTTGATAAAACAAGAGCAGCAGAACGCCTGGCACGAGCCCCACCCCGAACCACGCCCAACGCTTGCAAGTGCGCTCGAGCAGAAGCAACGCGAGTATGACGCCTACAGCACCTGAGACGGGGCGCGTCGCGATCAACCAGCCAAGAGCGAGCCCGCTCAGCGAAGCGTCCCAGCGTCGAGCACGGATTGCCGTGAGCGTGCCGGCGCACAGCAGCAAGGCGCACAGTCCGTGCGACATGGTGTCCGCGGTGTGATAGCGGAGCGCGGCGCACAGCACCGACAGCGCGCCTGCCACGCGCGCTACGTCCGTGCGTCCGCTCAACTCGCGCGCCAGTGCATACGTGAGCAACACGATCAGCGCGCCGAGCACTGGCCCCACCAGCATCGGTGCATGCAGCAGGAAACCGGCCGCGAGCACGGTCGCGTATCCGGGCGGAAAGATCACTGCCAGCGAATGCGGCGCGCTCGGTAGTAGAAATCGTCCGCCGAAGGAGCCGAGCGGAGCGGCGACTGGAAACGCGAAGTAGCCATGTGAGATGGCCCGCGCTTGCAAGTAATAGCTGGTGGCGTCGATGATTCGCGGACCGCCACGCAAGTAGTAGCTCACGTATCCCGCCGACAAGAGCGCGGCGCTGAGCATCAGCGTTGCCAGCACGAATTCAGGCTTGATCGCTGGCCTGAGTCGCGCTCGCACGCTCGAGTGGAGTAGCGGCACGAGCGCAGCGGCCAGCGCGAGTGCCGCCCACGCGACGCCGTCCGGCGGCCGGCCCAGCGTCGTGTAGGGTGAGGTCAAGGGGCGGCTACCGCCCAGATTTGGAACAGGGCTCGTTCCGTTTGGCTCGCGGCGAACTCGAGCGTCACTTCGGGGGCGAAAGGGGGCGGTAACGTGACGCGTGTCTCGACCCAGCCATCCTTGGGAGTCAATTGCACGTGCCCCAAGACTCTGCCCGCCGACCGCACGTCGAATTCGGCCTTTGCGGTCGGCGCGCTTCGCAGCACCAAGACCAAGGGTTTATCCGGGGGCAGGTTTCGCAAGCGAAATGACTCACTCACGCCGGGGGGGACGATGCGTGCGGCGTCCCACAAATCTTCACGCGGGCGAGCGGGGTTCGGTAGCAGCTTCATGAACACGAAGCCGATGTGTTTCACCGATAGCGTGTAGCGATGCTCTTTTTCGTTCACCAAGTCGGCGGGGTCGACCGAGTCGAGCACTCGTTCGCCCGGAGCGAGCGAAAAGGGTACTCCGCTATGCTCGAGTGGTTCCCAACGCGGCCGATACAAGACCTTGCTCGCGCCGCCGCAGATGACGTTGCCACGCACCGGCACTTCACCGACGCGAGTTCCGAACCAAAGCGGGAAGTCCGACCACCAACCGGGGTAGATCGCCAGTAAATCTGGGCGCTCTGCGCTGGGGATGCGCTCGATCAACTCTACCGCTGCTGCGATGTTCGTGCGCGTTGCGCGCGCGAAAGGAAGTCCGCGAAAGCCACCGAGACCGATCACGTCGAGCGCTGGCACGTCCGAGGCATAGGGGATGGCGCCGGCGTCGCCGACCAAGACGCGTTTCGACTGCAGCGCGGCGTCGTGTCGAATCAGCGCCCCCGCGGTCAGGTGTTGGTCCAAGATGTTGCGTGAGGCTCGGCCGAAAAACCAGAGCTGCTCGCGAAATCGCGGCGCCTGATGATAAGAAAAGCAGCCTGCGGCGAGCAGGGCCAACGCGGCCACGGCGTAGCTGCCGAGCTTTCGTGAACGAATGGCTTGCGCGAGCAACACCGAAAGGCCGAGCGTGGAGGCCAGCAACAGCCAGGCGACGGCGGGCATCGTGTAGCGCTCGTTCTGCCAACGCACTTGACCGTTCAGCGCGACGATCATCATCCAGCTGATCACGCTCGCCCAGAGCACGAGCGCGGCGCGCCGTGTGCTCGCGAAGAAGAAGGGCACGGCGGCGAGCAGCCAAGCGATCCAACCGTAAACTGGCGTGTCCGAGAAGTGATATTGCGTGACACGCAACACTTGATACTTGAGGTGGAAGAGCCAAGCATCCCAGACCGCTTGCGGCGTGAAGAACGGATGGTTCATCTCCAGCTTCACCAGCGCGCCGGCAGCGGTCGACTCACCGGTGAGGATGCGATTTGCGATGCCATGAGCGAGCAGCACGCACAGCGCTGGCGCGCCGGCAAACGCCAGTAATTTGACGACTTCACGAGGAGCGCGCTGGCGCGCGCGCCAGAGCGCAGATACGGCGAGCACGCACAGCGCAGCCCCGCCCTCGGGCCTGGTGGCGACGATGCCGGCTCCCCATAGACCGAGCAACGCCGAAGCTTTGCTCAGGTTTGCTTGCGGGTTCTGGGCGAGTCGCGACAGGTCGTCCCAGGCGATCACCGCGCCGCCCCAGAGCGCTAAAAATAGCGCGACCTCCATGCCGCTGAACAACGACCAATCGAGCGCTCCGACGCACAGCACGCATGGCGGCAGCAAGTACGTGGTGGCGCGCGGCAGTCCCAGGCACAGCCGCCGCGCAGCCAGCAAGAGCGCGAACACACTCACGCACGCGACGATTGCAGCCCACGCCATCAAATCGAGCTTGCGGAAGCCGAGAAGGTAGCCGACCGCGAGCACGAAGGGATAGAGCAGGCTCGTGCCTCCGCTCGAATAGCCTGCGCCCTCGGACCATTGAAATGGCTTGCCTCGCGCGGTCTCGCGGGCGAAATCGAAGTGAATGAAGACATCGTCGAGCGGGGCCGACCAAGTTCCGAGGACACGCTCTTTGGCGAGCATCGGGTACACGTCCGGGCGTGCCCAGGCGTAGGCATGCAGGGTCTGCAGTTTCAGCGACGCGTAAAATCGGCAAGCGACGAACAGGGTGCAGGCGCCCGCGAACAGCAAATACAAGATCGGCTCGAAGCGCACGAAACGTTCGAACCTATTGGCCGCGCGCTCGCGCTTCGAGTGAGAAGCCAAGCGCTCTGAGGAATTTTCGAGTTCGGCCATGGGCGCCGCGCGCCATTTACCATCGCCCGGGCCAGAGTTATGCGAGTTCCGATTTCCGCGTGGTTTCTCGGCGCAAAATCGCCGGGTTTGCGACCATGAGGGGAAAGTACCCGAACGTGGGATGCCCGAGGCAGCGCTAGACGAGCGCGCCGAACGCACGTACTAGCGCGAGATTCGCCGAAGCCTCGAGCATGAGCGGGCCTTGTTTTTCGCGCTTGGAGCTTGCGGGGGCGGCGTGGAGGCGCTCTACTACGTGCGGTCCCACGTCAGCGGGCTCGAGTTCGAAACGGATATGCGTTGGTTCGTTGAAGTGTCCCGCGTAGGGGAGAACGGTGTCGCGGACGAATACTGCGTCGAAGCCAAGCAATGGCAGGCCGCGTTGCAGGAGGCTCGCAAGCTTCGTGGTGATACCGGCGCGCTCTCCAAGTTCTCGATCGAACTGCTCGACCGCGGCTACCGCGCCGTCGACCCTGCGCTCAAGCTTCGCTACCTGATCAACGAGGCTCCGCCTGATGCGCCATTGACCGGTAGCGGGGAAACCGCGAAGCGCCACGCAAACAAGGCCGAGCACGCGGGCGGAAAGCCGCGCGTCAACGACTCGGTCGCGCCGAGCGTGTATGCCGCGTCGCTCGCGCCGACGCCCTTCACGACCTCGCTCGCGCCACCCGCGACCTCATCGCTCGTCCCGACGGCCAGCTCGAGCCCGGTGCCGCGCCCGTCCCATGCCGCGCCGCGGCAGAGTTCGGTCGTGCCTCCCGCTGTGGCGATCAGTGAACCCCCACGCGCGCCGCAACTCGTTGTGCCAGCTGATCCCGTGCCCCCTGCGCCAGCCGTACCCGGCGGGCTGACGCAACCGCCGCCGCCGCCGGCGGTGCCGAAATTCGAGCTGGTGCGCGAGCGCGCGGAGGAACCCCGTCCGGACAGCCCGATCACCTACCGAGAATTCGCCTACGCCGTAGAACCCGGCAGAAGCCGGAGCGAAATCGAAGCGCTGCTACGCGATCGCTATCAGGCGACGCGCGCCTCGATCGAAGATCGTCCGCCGGGTAAGTTCGTGCAGCTCGCGGTGTTCGATCACGTTTTCAAGCGTCGACCCGAGCGCCCGCCCCTCGCGACCTTTGCCTGGAAGGATTGGCGGGGTGAACCCGTGCTGGCTTTTCCCGGCTTCGGTGAGGAGCCCATGCCGCCGGTGTCGCGAATTCCGCCCGCGCCCGCATCGATACCTCCGCCGTCCAATGGCGTTCCTGTGTCGGCGCCGACGTCAGTCGCCCCCGAATCGGCTCGAGTCGTCCCGATCAAACCGGTGGTCATTTCCTCGGTCCCTGCGCCGCCCGCCAAAGTCGTCGAAGTTGCACCTGCACCTGCACCTGCACCGCTGATTGTCCTGGAAATTCCGATCGAAGAGGCGGCCGCGCCGAGCGTCGACCTCGAAATTCCGATTGAAGACGCTGCGCCCGCTCCGGCACCCAGCGTGAAGCTGCCAGAGCCGGCCGCTGCGTCGGCACCGGAGTCAGCGTCGATTCCGATCGTGGAGGCTGCGCCCACCGTAGCGGTCGAGACTGCAATCCCGATCGTCGAAGGAGGTCGCCCTCCAGTGGTCGAAGCGCCGCCTGTTGCCGTTGCGGCATCCGCGAGCGCGGCAGCGGCTGAATCGACCGTGTCTATCGTCGAGGGGGGGCGAGCACCGGTCGTCGATGTGCCGGTTTCGGTCGTCGAGGGCGCCCGCGCGCCGGTGGTGGAAGCGCCCGCGCTCGAAGCGGCTGCTACGGCCGAGCAAGCACCGCCTGCGCAAGCCTCGGCGGCCCCGAGCTTCGAACTCACTTTCGAAACTCCAATCGCGCCCCCGCCTGCAGCTTCGAACCCCACGTCGGCTGCGCGCGCTTCGCGACCGCGGATTGCGGCTGAGGGCCGTCGCCGCGCCGGTGAGGATCTGATCGGTGAGCTGTTCGAAATCATGCACGATCTCCACTTCGCGGGTGACGTTGCGGACGGCGCGGAGTTCGTGCTCTCCGTGCTCGACGAGCTCCTGCCCTGCGAGGGAGTTCTGATCCAAGTCTTCGATATCAACACCGGGCACTTCGTGGTCGTGCGCGCGAAGGGACCGAACGCGAACCGCGTGCTCATGCAGCGCATGTCCGATCAAGATCCGTTGGTGCGCTCGGTGATGCGCACGACTCACGCCGTGTCCGTGAAGAACGCCGCGGATGATCCACGCTTCGCCGGTCCTCGCTGGCAGTCACTCGGGGTGACGCCGCGCGCTGCTTTGTGCGGCGGTGTGCAGCTCAGCGGGCGCTACTTGGGCTTGATCGAGATCGCCAATCCGCACGGCGATATCCCGTTTCACCAGAGCGAGCTCAATGCGCTCGACTACATTTGTGAACAATTCGCCGCGTTTTTGAGCAAAAAACCGATCGTCCTGAGCGAGGACGTGATCCTTTCGCGCGGCTGACGCGCGGCTGAGCGGTCGTCATGGCAGACCGCCCTAGCCGCGAGCGCTTGCTCACCTTTCTCCTGCTGCCAGTAATCGTGCTGGCGGTGTTGGTCTTGGCGGGGGTGATGTTCCGCTCCAGTTTTCAGCTGGAGAAGCTGCGCGAACAATCGGTGATCGAGGCCACGCTGCTGCTCGCCAACGAGAAGGCGGATCGCCTGGACAAGCGCATCATCGAGCAGGACAACGTAGTGCGCTCCGTGATCGACGTGCGCGAGCGGGAAGGATTCGGGGCGAAGTGGCTCGAATCGGCGGCCTTGCAAACGCCCACCGTGCGCGCGGTGCTGCTGCTCGACCTGAGCTCACCTCAGCGCGACGTCGTGGCCGTGGCATCGCGCGCGCCTGGTCCGGAACACGAGCGTTTCACGCATCTGTTGGTACACGCCATGCTCGGCGAAATGAAGCTCGATCGCGCACCCGTCGACGAGCTTCGGCACATTCACAAGAGCGTGCGAGGGCAAGCTTATCTGCTCAGTCATTGGGAGCAGCTGCAAGACGGTCGGCATTACCTAGTCGTGGTTTGGCACGACGTGCCGCGCATCGTCCACGACGTATTCCCGGCGTTGTACTCGGATCCACAGCAGAGTCGCGTCAACGTGGTCGACGGTGAGGGGCGCATCGTGTTTGGCCCGCCGCTCAGCCGCGGTGGGCTCACGCTTGGTCGACCCTTCGAGACCACGCTGTACAAGTGGACGTTGAACGTCAGCATGACTTCGGCGCAAGAGCTGGCTGCGGCGGTGGCACGGCGACGCGTGCTGGAGATGGTGCTGGTCGGTCTATCGGGCATCGTGGTGATTGCAGGGTTGGCCGTGATCTTGGTGGCCGCCGAGCGGGAGCGAAAGCTATCCAATCTGAAGAGTGATTTCGTGGCCAACGTGTCTCACGAACTGAAGACTCCGCTCTCGTTGGTGCGTATGTTCGGCGAGCTGCTCGAGAGCGGTCGCGTCGAAAATGACGAAAAACGCCGGCAATATCTGCAAATCATCGTCAGCGAGAGCGAGCGCTTGGGCGCGCTGATCGAGAACGTGCTCGACTTTGCCAAGGTCGAACGCGGCAAGGCAGCGTATGAGTTCAGCTCCGGGCGCGTGGGTGAAGTCGTATCGCGCGCCGTCGAGGCTTGCCGCGTGCGCGCCGAGCGCGAACGAGTTGCGCTCGAGCTGAGCGTCGCCGAAGAGCTGCCGCTCGTCGATCTGGACGAACGCGCGATCGAGATCGCGGTCATCAACTTGGTCGACAATGCGCTCAAGTATGCGCCAGACGGGGAGTTCGTCGGTATTGCGGTGCGCCAGCGAGACGAGCGCATCGAGATCCGCGTCACTGATCAAGGCGCGGGGATCCCTGCCGAAGATCGTAGGCGGATTTTCGAACGCTTCGTGCGTGGCAAGACCGCGCTCGGTAAGCAAGTGCGCGGCAGTGGCATCGGTCTCGCGTTGGTCAAGCACATCGCCGAAGCGCACGGCGGCGGCGTGTGGGTAGAGGACGCCTTGCCGCACGGGAGCTCGTTCGTGCTCACGCTTTCGCTTACTCCGAGACCTCGCCCTCGTCCGTCGCGGACTGCATCTTGAGCAGCTCCTTGTCGCTCAAATAGATCGAATTCCCCGAGGAATTGCCGGTAGGAGCGCCAGTTCGGGAGTTGGTTGCGGGTGCCGGGAGCGCGCTCGGCCTCGCGCTGGCGCTGGCCGCGACGTCGACCTCGCCCGCGTTCTCGACCAGGCTCGGATCCTCGGCGCTCGCGGCGGGTGCTGCCTCGGAGCTGGCGGGCGCGGCTTCACTGGGACTAGCGGCGACGCTGGGCAGCGCAGCCGGCAACGCGATCGCATCCAGGAGCGGGTTGTACTTGGCAACCACAGCCATGAATTGTTCGCGTTGCTCTTTGGTCAAAACGCGCATGCCGTCCAAGTTCAGCGTTTCTGCGTCGAAGAATTTACCTTCGCGTTGCGCGCTGAAGTGCAGATGCGGTCCCGTCGAGCGGCCAGTGTTGCCAACGTAGCCGATGGTTTGCAGCCGCTTCACTTTGTCGCCCACCTTGATGCCAGCGACGTAGCGCGAGAGGTGGGCGTAGCCGGTTTCGATGCCATTCGCGTGCATGACCTTGATCAAATTGCCCGCGGGCCCACCCGGTCCGATGTAGCTCACCGAGCCCGGCGCCGAGGCGCCAACGGGTGTGCCCAAGGGCGCGCCGATGTCGGTGCCCATGTGCGGCATGACCTTGTGCAAGATCGGGTGCATTCGGCGTGGATTGAAGGCAGAAGTGATGGCTGCGCCAGGAATCGGCTTTCGCCAGCCGCCTTCGTACGGGCTCTTACCGCTTGCGTCGTAGTAGCCGCGCAGGTTCGCATCGTCGAAGTAGTAGACGCGCAGCGGCTCGCGTTTCGGGTTGGCCGGCACGACCTCGACGGCTTCGATGCCCGTGTAGCGGGCGAATTCGCCGAGCACGGTGACCTCTTGACCGATCAGGCGTAGTCGATCGCCGCGCTCGAGCTCATCCATCGAAAGGTGACCCTGAAGCGCTAGCGCGACGACGTGTCCGAGCCCAACATCGAACCCTGCTCGCTCGGCGGAAGCGTCGAAGTTCTTGCCATCGTAGACCAGCGCGCCCGTCACCTGGTTGCGTTGCACCTTCAGGTCGAGCTTGCTGCCCTTCAGCAGCCCGTCGTCACCCTCGCGCGCTTGGTAAACTTCTTCCGGGTTGACCGAGTATTCGAACGCCTTCAGGCGCGACGAGCCGCGTTCGAGCAGCGCGCTGAAGCGGTCGGACTTGTTGCACTTGTCGAAGTCGCGCACGCCCTTCATGGCGAGGAGTACGCGATACGCCTCCTTTTCGGGCACGCCCGCGCTGCTGAGCGCCTTGATGAACGGATCGGTCGAGATCTTCCCCTCGACCGCGCGCAGGTTGGGATCCCCCTTGCTATCGGCGATCCGCCACGGGCCAGGCACTTTTTCGCGAACGCGCTTGGGAACGGCAGGGGGAGGTTCGGTAGGCGCGACGCTAGCGGTCGCGGCAGGAGAGCGGCTCGCCGCCTTGCCGAGCGGAGCGCTTCGCTGTCGGTCGAGGTTGATCAAGAGCGCAATCAACGTGAGCACCGTGGCGATGCCGATCAGCGTGCCGAACACCGCAATCAACGTGGGCGAGAGACGGTTCTCGGGGCCTGGTGCGAGTGGAAACGAAGGACCACGCCCGAGAGAGTTACCTACGGCGTCTAGCTCTTCGTCTTTGGAATCACGTTCTCCCGAGCGGCCGATCTCGTCCAGGCCGCCGGGCCCCGGCTCTTCCGGTGCAACGTCCGGCCGAGCGGCGTGCGCGCGTGCCAAGAGCCGCTCGCGAGTTCGCTCGCCGCGCGACGCGCGCGCGAATTCATCCGGCGCAGCCTGGTCGAGGGCGGCGGGTTCCGACGCTAATTGAAGATCGGGTTCAGGATCTCCGTCGTCGCGTACTGAAGGATCGACGACACTTCCGACGTGGCGCGATCCCCCGGCTCCCGGAGAAGAAGGCACGAACGCGGGGTAGCAGTGCCCGCCGGGCGGGGCAAGCGCAGTGAGCGGCGACGAGTCAGAATCTCGCGCAATAATCGGTACTTGAAAAATACTTCCGGCGTTGTAAAGCGGCGCCGCGCGGATCCCGCCATGGGGGCGCGCGTGCGTGCTTCTTCACGCGGCTTTTCGCCGCGGGACTTTCGCGGCCAGGCCCTTTGAAACAGACTGCTGCTCATGGACGACCATCTGAAGCAGCTCCTGCTCTTGGGCCGCGAGCACTATCAGAAGCGCGAGTTCGACAAGGCCGATTATTTACTCAAGCAGGTCGTCCAGCACACCGACCGCTTCGCCGACGTGTTCGACATGTTGGGGGTGATCGCGCATGGCCATGGCGATTTCGCCCAAGCGGAGCGCTACTTCGAAAAAGCCGTCGCGCTGAACCCGAACTACACGGAAGCGCAATTGAACTTGATGGTGACGTACAACGATCTCGGCAAGTACGACTCCGCGAGGGAAATTTACGCGCGCATCCGCGGTCGTGCAGGTTCCGGCGAGGGTCCCACCGATTCGTTCGCGATGGGCAAGATCGCCAACATGCACGCCGAAACGAGCCAGGCGTATCAGGATGCAGGCATGCCGGCGGAAGCGGTGCTGGAGCTAGAACGCGCGGTCGCGCTGTGTCCGACGTTCGTCGACCTGCGCACGCGGCTCGCCACGCTTTATCGCGACCTCGGACAAAAGGAGCGCGCGAGGGAGCAACTCGAGATCGCCAAACAATACAATCCGAACTACGTGCAAGCGCGCGTGCTCCTCGGAGTGGCGCTGCTCTCGGCGGGCGAACACGGCGCCGCCATCGAGGAGTTTCAAGCGGTGATCGAGCGCGACGTCGACCACAAGAGCGCGCAAATGTACCTGAAAATCGCCCAGACTCAGCAGCGCAACTCTGTCTACCCTCCTGCGTGATGCAGGACCGCTGGCGGATTGGGCGTGCTGCGCGCTCCCCGCGGATGACGCGGATCGCGCTTGGGTCGTTCGCCTGGGCGTCGATCTTCGTTGCTTGTGCACGCGTCACCGAACAAGAGTCGAAGCCCCCAGTGAGCCACACCGGCGCAACGCTCGTCGATTCGCGGGCAGACGCTGCAGTAGCAGTGGCTCCCTCATCTCCGGCGGATGCGGCCGTGGAGGTCGACGCCGATGCGACGACGGCAGACCCGAGCAGTCGCGACATTTGTTGCGACATGTGGACGGGTGCCCGCTCGCAACCGAGGTGCGTCGACGTGTGGTGCGCTTGCGACGACAGTCGCCGTCAGCTGCTGCAGGCCGCCGAGAGCAGGTGCATTCAGAAGCCCGAGGTGTGTCGCGTCAACGGGGCCGGTGAACTCAACGGGAAAACCTGCTCACCCGAAGGGCCTTCGTGCCACTTCGGCACGGGCTGTTCCTCTTGCGAATGCGAATGCCTGGCGAGTACGCACCGCTTTCGATGCGTGTGCCTTACCTGTTGAGTTTCGATGTCCACGCTGCGCCGGAATTTGGCTCGCATTTGGCGTCGTTTGCGCGGTGAGCGGCAATCCCCCGCGCGCGTCGCGCTGGCCGTGGCGCTCGGCCTGTTCATTGGCTGCTTGCCCGTGTACGGACTGCATTTCGTGCTCTGTTTGCTGGTCTGCTTGCCGTTCGGCTTGGATCTCGTCCTGGCCTATTTGGTCGCCAACATTTCCAACCCACTGGTGGCGCCGTTCTTGATCACGTTGGAGGTCGAAGTCGGATCGCTGGTAAGCTCTGGGCGGCACGCGGCGTTCACCTTGGAGCGAGCCAGGCAGACTGGGGTTTTGGGGTTCGTCTTTCAGGCAGGTCTCGGCAGCGTGATCGTCGGAGCTGTGCTCGCCGCGATCGGCAGCGCGATCGCCTACGCGATCGCGCGCAAGCGTCGTGGAGCGATGGTGGTCCGTGAAGATCGTCAGGAGAGCGAGCGCGATGCGGCGATGCAGCGCACGATCGATCGCTACCGCTCGGCGCCGATCGGCGATCGCATCTACGTCGCGATGAAGCTCAACACCGATCCCATCACTCGCCTTTTGGCCGAGCTTTCGGGTGACTGGGGTCAGGTCATGGATGCGGCTGCGGGGCGCGGTCAGTTCGGCTTGTTTTTGTGGGAATTGGGTCGCTGCAGCAGACTCATGGGCTTCGATTCGGACGCCAGAAAAGTCGACGTCGCGCGGCGCGCTGCAGCGGGGCACGCCGAATTCGAAACGCTCGACCTGCTCGCATTGCCCGAACGCCCGCTCGACACCTTGCTCCTGATCGACGTCTTGCACTACCTGCCGTTGCCGGAGCAAGACGAGCTCCTGCGGCGCGCGGCCCGTTGCGTGACCAGCGGTCGAATCGTGATTCGCGAGCTCGACGCCGGCAACGCCGCTCGTAGCGCCATCACCCGAGCCTTCGAGTGGATCGCGAAGATCACCGGTTACAATCGCGGTCGCGCCGGACGGCACT
>Ga0164309_10001473_pt1 | contig 11471 bp, 12 predicted proteins | sample Whisoiple_247_MG_FD_109984 | JGI IMG/M metagenome (GOLD analysis project Ga0164309, IMG submission 109984) | Soil microbial communities amended with fresh organic matter from upstate New York, USA - Whitman soil sample_247_MG | ecosystem: Environmental > Terrestrial > Soil > Unclassified >... | reverse complement strand
GTAACAACAGCAAAATAAAGCCAATATTTGCAGGAGCTGCTATTTCTGGTCTTTTCGCAATTTTTCATGACGGTGATAATTACTTTAGAATAAAAAATGTTCCAGATAACAAAAAGTCTAGACATCTTTTATATGATTTGGGATTTGGGCAACTTAATGGAGATGTACCATCTATGAAGATGACAGCAATGGACTCGCTTGCTAAAAGTTACAAGCGTTCGAACGTAGTTTGATATTGTTATTGTAAGCCTTGATAAATATATACCCATTATTTTTAATTTATTAACATAGCAACAGTTTTGACTTAGAGCCTGTCCTAAAGTTATTCTCCTATAGATAATAATATGACAGTCTAAATATACTACTACCGCAAAATAGCCTTCTAACTTCTTCTCATACCTAACTAAAAGTTTTCTGAACCTGCTATGCCAAGAGTTGGTTCTTTCTACAACCAATCTTCTAGCATGATGACAATGATTTATTACTACCATTAATTTTTATTACTGATTGTTTCTCTTCTATGTCAAATATGTGGTAGATATCCTTTATTGGTCCATGGACCTCGATCTCTTGAAAGTCATATCCTTTGTCAGGACAAAGATTCTGTCTCTCTTTATTAACCTTGGAGGACGGTCTTTTAACTACGGTATTATCCAGTGTGTTTATAGCAGCCTTCATATCATGTGTATTGGCCGCAGTTATAACAACAACAGATAATGGAAGACCTTGTCCATCAGTCAATACATGATGACGTTTTGTTCCTAACTAACTTACCTCTGTCTGTAGGATTAGGTCCAATCAGTCATTTCCCCTCTAAAGGCGCCTTGCCCTCTTAGTATATCAAAATTATTCTGATGGGTCATTTCCAAAATCACTTTTACCTTCTAGAATACTAACTCTTGTATAAATTTAAAAAGTTCAAGTACTGGTATTTTATTTGAAAATTACTGTATCTTGTCTTCTTCTTTCCACTTCTCTCCACTCTCTCATTATCCAGACCACAGTAGATAAAGTATATGTTGGGATCAAATCTCCTACGAACGGAATAAATTCGAGTGTATTTATGGCGGTGGACACTTTACTTCTCGTGATCCTAAAGAGAAGACTGGTCAGTATAACGTCAAAGATATCTCCGACAAGAGGTACATCAAAAATTGGAGCTGCAATATAGTCTAAAAGATCGCCAATTAAAGATATTGTTAATGCACTTGCAGCTCTCAATTTGAACGTTGTATGATGATATTCGCTAATATCGTATTTGTTAACTGACATTAATTTTCGCATGTTATTAATTTATGCATTAAAGAATATATAGCTATCACTAGAGATATGTATAATGACACTGAGATATTACTCCCATATTCCTTTGTTAGAAAGGATCTGGTCTAGAGTGTTCAAGTATTTAAATATCTTTAGTTAGCACTTTCAAATAGTTACAATATCTGTTTTTTGATATATAAAAAATGCAATAATGAATTGAATCGTAAAAATAATTATAATAATATACCAAATAAATTAGCATCAGCATGGTCTTTTAGAAAGCCTAAAATAACACCCCTTATTGGCGACATATACTTTGATAATGAATGTAATCAAGTAATGACGGAGTTTTTTTAAACTTAAAATAACGATCGCCGTCCGGATCAATGGAATATTTAATAACAAGTACTAAACTCAAAATGACATCTACAACCATTTCGAGAGCAGGATGACCGATATCACAACTGACTCAAATGACAACAACTTGTATGTTCTAACATATTTCGATGGCAAGGTATCTAGAATTAAGCTAGTTGGTAAATAACACATAACACATTGAGCAGATCGTTTTTGCAAGGTTAATAATGCAGTTTTCTCATTAATTCTTTCTATTTTGTAATTCCTTACTTATTTTATTTTATGCCTAAAACCTATCTGACGCTGCTCGAAAAATTCGTTGCTATTGTGAAGCCCGACTAATTCTATAGATAGTTCCATCATCGAATGATAAAACATACAGCATTCCATCTGGCCCTGTCTTAATATCGGTTATACTATTAAATCCCATTCCAAACCTTACTGCGTCTAATTCACTCTTGTTATCTGCTACTAAGTCCGATAACCCTGCAGATTTTTGATTTATGTTAAATTCTATTCCAGTTCTATCTTTATTAACTTTAAAGAAATATAGATTGCCATTATTGTAGTCACCCACAAAAATGTTACTATCATAATTAGGACCTAGTTTTGAAGATTTCAAAAATTCTATTGCGGTGACTGCGACAGGATTAAGCCAACTAAAAACGGGATCAGCATAATGAGATCCAGGAAAATTAACTAAATCGTTTTCAGTTATACCGTCACTTCTAGAAAGAGGACCCATAATTACTTTCCAGCCGCCATTAAATCCTGGTTTGACCAAATTAATTTCGTCATAAGTGTTTTCTCCATTCTCCGTTTCCCAAAGATTACCTGTCACGGGATCAATAGCGATCCCAAAGCTGTTTCGGATGCCGTATGCGTAATATTTATGCATTACAGCAATCTCATTATTTGCAAAAGGATTACCTTTTGCTGCAGAACCATCCATAGGACTCACTCTAAAGATGACACCTGTATCATCAGCATCGGGCCCATCTTTGATATTTTGAAGCTTACCATTATGTCTTAATTCACCAATTATGGTATAGAGATAACCATCATTACCTATGATTAGTTTTCCGCCATTGTGATTGGGTCCAGGCAATCCAGGAAGATCCAGGAATAATTTGGGATTAACTAGTGTTTGACCATTCCAGTCATAACGATAAATCCTATTTCTAATGTCTTCCCCTTGTGACTCCGTATAGTACAGGAATACCTCTTTATTATTAGTGCTACCAGTTGTATTCATAATCGCGATTCCAAGTAAACCACGTTCGCTCCTTACATCAACTGGCGCATGTAAGATAGATTGCTGTTGTAGTTGACCATTAGATACTAGCCTGACATTTCCATCTTTCTCCAAGACCAGAATATTATTGTCATTTAAAAATGCCATACTAGTAGGAGAAGACAAACCACTAACTACTGATTCTACTCTTAGGGTAGGATCGTTTACAATCGTTGGTTGTGCTGACACATACTGAATCGTAGCGGAATAACCAAAAATAAATCCAAGAGTAACGGCAATACTTGTAATGAGAACGGTCATTATGAGAGTTGTTAGATATGATACTCCTTTCTTTTCCATGCTTATTATCTAGTGTGTTTTTATGCTCTATAAATACTATCATCAGTCATGCTGGCTACAATGTTAACATTACTATTGTTATTAAATATAATTCATAAGTTTCGGATCAAAGACCACTGAATGACGAGTGTGTAATATATAAACAAATAACGGTTGAAGGCTGATTCTCACGGAACTCATTTGTATTGTTTATTGCTCATTTCAATCGCCGATGATATCTTATTTGAAAAGCTTAAACAGTTCAAGGTTATATTGTAGGCCTAATTAATTACAAATAGTTATAACTCATTACCTTTCTTGAGTAGTTGGTCTTATCAATATCTCATTTACATTAACATGACTTGGTGTTTGTATGGCATATAATATCGCATTTACGATGTCTTCTGACTGTAATGTTTCCATCTTCTTTGTAGCTTGTATGAATCCTGTCATTGATTCATCCATTATTGATTCTAATAATTCTGTTGAGACAGCTCCTGGTTCAATACATGTAACTCGTATGTTGTACTTCGGACTTAATTCTTCTCTCAATCCTTCGCTAAATGCAGTTATTGCATGTTTAGTTGCGCAGTAGACACTTCCTCCAGCAAATACCACTCTACCTGCTACCGAAGATATGTTGATTATGTGTCCTGATTTTTCATCTAACATATAAGGGATTACCGCAGAGGTACAGTAAAAGACTCCTTTAATATTCACATCTATCATACGATCCCATTCAATCACTTTTCCATTTTTGAAATAACTTAAAGGCATCAACCTAGCGTTATTAATTAGAATATCAATTTTCCCCCATTTTTCGGCGACGGCATTAACAAATGAATTACAATCTGAATTATTTGAAATGTCTAGCTTTTGAATAAGAACTTCTCTGTGGCTGTTTCTGTTATGATCTGACTTTCTAATTCTTTTAGCCGATCTGTACGTCTAGCTCCAAGTGCCACTCTTAAACCGGCTTCTGATAGAGCTAAAGATGTTGCATATCCTATACCGCTGCTCGCACCGGTCACTATTGCTACCTTATTTTTCAATGTTTGATTGTATGCATAATATCTTAAGAATCTTCTTTCCCAAATGTAGTGCTCTTAAAGGATAGTAATACTTACATATCCTTCTTTTTCTGCATCTCCCTCATAAAGCTCATCTCTTCCTTTATCATTTTGTGTATTTCATTAATCATTTTGTGTTGTGTATGAATTATTTCGTGAAGATTCCGATCTTGCCTTTTGTCTACCACCAGTATCAATAAACCAATTCCTAATGAGACAATAATATTCATCTCTCTGTTCTCTATTTGTAGAGGTACCAGGTCTGTGAGATAGAAAAATATCATTGATAAGGTCATTGCTATTAATCCTATCAGTACCAATTGTATTTCTTTCATGTTGTATTCATTTTGCGTAGACGTATTTTTATGTCTTAATGTTTGAAAATGCTTTTCTGTATTTCTTTTCTAAATGCTGTATCCTTTTTTATTAAGACATAAAAACCATAGTAAGGCCTCATAAACGTTTCTAGAGATCAATTCGAGAGTAAATAAACGAAGTTAAATTCTACTTTTAGATGAAATATGGGAAATTTATTCCTCCTCTTTGTGTTTGTGTTCGTGTGAAGCTCCTCTACCTGTGAGAGTACCTGTGTAATCTCCAGTGACTTCCATTACATCGTCAGAATTACATATTTCCTTAAGGGCCTCCAAAGTTAGTCTCTGATTTGTTACATAATGGGTGCCTTTATCATAGATAGCGGGAACCATTCCTGTTCTTTCAAATATCCTGTCCTTCATGACCTCAGAATCTGTTTCAGGTCTTGTAAATATCTCAACCATATAAAACGGTGCACGTTCGGATTTCTCGTGTTCTCGCACGAGCAAATCATGAATCAGTATCGGATCGACTTTAGGGAGGTAAGTTTCATAAAGGGTTTGAAGTCCCCTAAAAACCAATCTCATTTCTTGGAGTTCGGAAGTTCTATCGCCACTACTGGTAGATGTAGAAGACATTTATGTGGATTTATCAAGATTTAGTATATAAAAGATTTCTACAAGTTGTTACATTAATACGTCGGTCGATTCCCTCTTGGTTACATAATCAAGTCCAAATCGAAAATATGAGGATGTAATATTGCTCATTTTACCCCTGATCATAAATTTGATTAATGAAAAATGAGTATATCTTTACTAATTACTTATCTCGATATTGGAAAACATATCATGGTAGATTATATTTGTAGTAAATATTTAGACTCTAAAACCCCCTTACAGCTTCAATCGTCTTGAATTTGTCAAATTATAGTAAGAATATAGGAAAATGAATAATAAAAAGATAAAAGGCCCTACAAACTTAACTTGTCTTGGATTGTAAGAAACCTAATTTTACGGCAGTTCTATGTAATATTGTATCAAATTTGCCAGATTTTTGTACATAGACATATAGATCAATATCATTTCCACTACTTGTACCAGTTTGTTTTATTATGTTGCTATCGGCAGTATGATATCCAAGTGTGCTGAAATGTTTATCAAAATATGCCTTGTCTCCTGCTGGAACTACGAACAATCCTGCGGTTGGCATTGTTGAATTGGTAGATCCATTATCGGGAGCATTTTGTGGGCTTACGACATCAATCGTTCCTGGAGTCGAAGATGGAGACATTGGATCTGAAAATGTATATTTTCCTATCGTATCAAATGTAAACTGTGTCCCATTTTTGTACGGAATTGTCTGATTAGAAAACACAGATTGGCCATTACTATTCTTAACTGCTACACCATGATTTCCTGCTGGATCGCCATTAACCCAGATAACATTTGTACCTTGAACTATACTTGCACCCAGAGGAAGAAAAGTCTGATCTACGAGTTTCTTGTTCGGAACCAAAATAACTAAATTCTTAACGTCGGCATCAGTCTGTATGTTATTTGAGTCAGAAATGGCCTTGGCATTAAATCCAGGAGATCCAGATCCACTAGCCGTTCCGGTAGACGGTTTTTCTGGCTGCGTCCCAGGGAATACTGAAACCTGTGCATTAGCTGATTGGAAAGTATGCGATCCTGACTTTCCGTCTATTCCTACTATAACTAACAAAATAGCTAACGAAAATGTAGTTACAGCTATCGTAGTTGCTATCATTTTCATAACAACTTGTTTTATTTTTATGATATTTAAATTAAATTGTGTTTGTAGTTATTGACCCCTGAATCATATTGATATAATACATCCATTATTAATCTGGACCTGCAGGTTAGATCTAGATATAGTACAATATGTTAGAGGATAGTAGAGAATAGTGATTATATGCATACGTTAGTAAAAGATTTTGTAGTAATTTTACCATGTATCTCTAATTCTTTGTCAAGAAAAATAAAGTCAAAATCTGGAGAGACGTTCCTGATTATATATTAAACCCAAAATCTGTTTTTATTATTAGTTGTTGTTATTTTTGAATATTTTCAAGCATAAGGGAATGACGAAGCTATTATTATGTATTAGCATATCAGGTATTTTTAATCTTTTTCTATCTTTTTCAAATCTTAATCAATATCCTGTCATTAAAGAGATAAAATCTACATCTAATCCACAAATAATTTTTTGGTAAATATAGACTTTTCACAATCAATCTTCTGTCCATTCTGGTTGCTTTTAAGAACAATATTTTAAACCAACCGGCAATATGGAAAGCTAAGCAGTTAAGCTAAAAGAAAAGTTTGATTCGATTTAATTTTCAATCTACATAGTGAATTATTTTTTTTGCTCTAGTATAATTAATAGCCCGTGTAGCATGACGACTTGATGCAGTAGTAGTTGTAGTAGGAATCAATCAACTACATAGTTCGACATAAACTTGACCTAGAACTGATCGGACTCCTATTGGCTTGGCTTGTGTTGATAAGGTTCCATCGATATAATTTTTATTAACACGTGTAATACGTAATATATAATATAAAATATGAAATTTGTAATAATTATGATTTTTATGATTGAAGTTGGCGTTATTATGCCAACGTTTTGCTCTGCATATTTACCAATATTTGCTGATGGTTCAGGGAGTTCAATATTTAATATCATTGCGAATAGAAATGATACTTCTCTGTATCCTCTGTTTAGCCAATTGAGCAGGTCTGTTGTTCAGGTTGTAAGTATAAACCCATCCACTACTAATCTTCCATCTCAAAACACAACAACTGAAGTAGCCGCAGGATTTGCCTATGATACTTTGGGTCATATAGTTACCGCTAATCATGTTTTAGGTGGAGCAAACGAGGTAACTGTTATTTTTGAGAATGGCGATACGCATAATGCCACTGTTATAGGAAGGGATCCTTATACAGACATTGCTGTACTCCGTATTGTTGATCTATTTGGGAGTTATGGTACTGAAAGAGCTAATGAGTTACTTGCGCCAGTTATCCTGGCAAACTCATCCACAGTAAAGATAGGAGACTACGTTACAACCATTGGTTATCCCTTTGCATCGAAAGTAGCTATGACATCAGGAATAGTGAGTCAAACCGATTTCCTTTTATCTTTTTCTTCGCTAGGATATTTAGTTCCAGATACAATTGAAACTGATGTTGCAGTTAATCCTGGTAATTCCGGAAGTCCTTTGATTGATATAAATGGTGAAGTAGTAGGATTAATTTATGGTAGACTAAATCCCACCACGGCCCCTTTAGGGCAGTTTTCTGGGCTGAGTGTAGCTATACCATCTAATGCAATAAAGAAAATTGTGCCATCACTTATTCACAATGGAACATACATTCACCCAGACGTCGGAATTATAGGATCTACTCTTACTGTGGATTTAGCAAAACATTTTCAAAATATTCCAGATAACTTGAAAGGGGTGGTAGTAAATTCAATATCGCGAGGAGGAACGGCTGATAAAGCTGGTATAAATGCTGCTACTACGGACAAATATGGTCAAAGACAGCTAGGTGATATAATAACTTCTTTAGATGGACATAAAATTCCTGATATTGAAAGTTTTCTTTCATACATTCAAGAAAATAAAAGAGCAGGCGAAATAATTTCTTTTATTGTTTATAGAGATGGAAACTACATGAATCTGAATGCAACTTTACAAGCTGTAAACCAGATACAGTAAATCACTGGATTTTCGGATATCAACTATCAACTATCATCATGAGGAATGAAGTAACATTGAAACATTTTCCATCAGCAGTTAAAATAAATTGCAAGTGAAAGAGAAATAAAGACACTGTTTATTATCTATGAATTATTATTATCCATTAAGAATATGGAACCCATAGATATTATGCCTACTGAAAAAGTCGCTTTTATTGCATATAATATTGGAGTATATGAATCTGTTCAGAAGTTCGGAGGATTAATTACGAGTGGAAAAATAACCAATAGTATGGATGTTGGAAAAATTGCGGAATTACTTTCAGAGTCTAGTACGTTTTATGATTCAGAAATGATATCTTCGCTTATTAACACAATGTTATCCTATACTAAAAATTCAACTATCCATAGGATAACGCCTAATCAGGTCAACTACGTAATGAATCAACTAAAGGCTTCTGGGATCTCTTTGCCATAATTCGTATAATATGCATATGACAGCAACGAGTAGGATCGTTTTGAATATCATTGAACATTAAACTTAGACTACTGACAAGACAAATGTTAATACACATTCCAAGTTGAAATCAGATATTTTCATAAAATACAAAAGAATCATACTTTTTAACAAAAACCTACTTCTATCAGGAAGTGTATCATTTCTTATTGGAGTAATAACTACCCAAATTTATACAAGATTAGATAGCAATAACATCTCAAATGTAGTTATTACGCTAATAGTTGGATATTGTATTTATATTCCGTTCTTCGCATTTCTTTTTTATAGGGATAATAAAGCAAGATATATTGATCCAGTAACTAAAAAGAAGAAGTTTAAGAATATAAGGGAGGATGTAATAAAACTATTTGGAACATTTAGTATCTCTGAAGTCGTTTTCATAGTAACAAAACTGTACATTCATTATTCATTATTGGAATTAAACTTTCAACCGTATCAGGCTCTAACAATTGCAGAACTAACAGCTTGGGTAATCTTCCTCGTGTTAATTAATACAGGTATTAACATAGTAAAGCTCTTTAAATAACCGTTATAATAGAATCAACAATTTTCCAAGAAACGAAGTAGGCTGATAAAATGAATAATACGTGAAATTTACTATTAGGGTGCCGTAGAGGGAAAATTCTACACTATGCGAGGTGATCTTATATAACCACCTTTACCCATACTTAACAGGTTTAGGTATTGAACAAATACTTGCATAAGAAGGATGATGATGGGTTGCAGAAAAGAAGAGTGGCTTTTTTTCTGCCCGGTTCCACTGAAATCTTATATGAGCTTGAATTAGCAGATCAAATAGTAGGTGTAACACATGAATGTAATTATCCTGAAGAAGCCAAAACAAAACCTAAACTAATCAATTCTTCCTTCGACACTGCAATCCTACAAAGTATTGATATCGATAAAAAAATAGCAGAAATGATGAGAACAGGTCAAGATATTTATGTTATAGATGACGAAAAGCTAAAAAAAGTCAAGACCAGATATCATTATTACCCAGGGTATTTGTGATGTCTGCACGCCATCTGCTAAAGAAATAGCTCGTGCCGTCACCATTTTAGGATATACACCAGACGTTTTAGTTCTCGATCCACACGATCTTGACGATATTTTACAAAGTATAATAAACATTGCAGAAAAAGTGAACAAGGCCAATGAAGGACATAGGGTGGTAGCATCTTTACAAAAAAGAATCGATTATGTAGTCAAGAGTCTCTAATCAGGCGAATAACACCGTAAAAAGTCCAAAGACAAAAGTAGTATGGATTGAATGGATCAATCCATTTTATACGGCAGGTCATTGGATTCCTCAAATGATAACTATTGCAGGAGGTATAAACGGTATAAGCTCTCGTGGAAAACCATCATGTCTACAAGAGGATTAAAATTCAGAAAGTTTAGTAGGTCCTCAAGTGCACAAACTGAACTTGTAGGCAGGATTGCAAATCCAGACCTAATGCGACATTATGCATTTATAGATATCAATTCTTCCGACCTTTCATATCATAATGTAGTAAAGTCGTCAGAACATATACCTTCAGAATATATCTCAGTTATAATCAAGTACTGTTATACTTGTGGAAAACATTTCAGGCAAACCTGATATTGTAAGAGTATAGTAGGTTCTCACGACCTTAATGATATTAGCAGGTTACCAGACCTTTCTTGCCTATAATGTCATTTAACCCATACTAAATACAAGCTCTGCAATATATTAGATGGCTGCGCGCGCCCATCCAATTTGATTTTCAAATATAGAGGATAAATCACTACTCAGTAACTAAACCACATTATTTTATCTCATCTGATCAAATTCTTTTACTATATGAATCGTGTCAGATAGGTTAGATGGGTCAGTTGGGCTGCAATGCAGTAACAGTTCAATACGATTCAAGACCACGTATTAAGAGATAGGTCAGATAGTTCTTATTTCTGATTTTTTCTCATTATAAAAATAACGAAATTGTGCCTGACAGTGAGCGCAAAGTTTTATCATTTACCGGTAGGTGGACAAGATAGAAGCATTGAGGAACTTATTTAATAGAGTTAAATTCTAGACTCGGAATTCAGTATTGATCTTGCAAGTTGATATCTATATATAGTAGCAGCTAATATATTATACGTTAATCACATCGGGTTTTTAACCCATCCGGATTAATCATCTCGCACATAAAGTTATATTACGATATGAGAAATGGCAGGTTATAAATATTATCACCTAATGTAGACTGATATCATAGGATGGTAATATAATTTATGTATGCTGTATATCATGAGGCGCGCGGTGCCTAAAGATGCCTAGACAACTTGTTCACCGTGAAGAGCTATGCAGATTGATAACCCAAAACTAGTGGCGTCATATAAATGATCAGTGAATCAAAATTCATAGTCAGATCTATATCTATTAACAAAACTTATAGTTGGTATTCTGCACCCATAGGATTTTATAAGTGTCCCCAGAATTTATTGTCTTCATGAAAACAAAGTCCAAGCCCAAGTCAAGTATCATAGCGGCAGCTCTAGCATCAACAATGGTCATGGCATTTATGTCAAGTATAGTCTTACCACAGTTGGAAGTATATGCCATTTCTAAAAATGTAGTTAAGGGATCAATTACAAGTCTGCAGAATGATGAAAGCGGCAAGTCAGCATG
>Ga0164309_10001471_pt1 | contig 11472 bp, 11 predicted proteins | sample Whisoiple_247_MG_FD_109984 | JGI IMG/M metagenome (GOLD analysis project Ga0164309, IMG submission 109984) | Soil microbial communities amended with fresh organic matter from upstate New York, USA - Whitman soil sample_247_MG | ecosystem: Environmental > Terrestrial > Soil > Unclassified >... | reverse complement strand
TTGGCCGCCTCGAGCATGTCGAGCGCGAGAATGGCATCCTTGCCGCCGATGAAAATCCCGGTGCGAACCGCATCCTGCGGCGGGCGCGAGAACATCGCGTCCTGCACGAGACCGGTTACTTCCTTCGCGTCGACATTGGTGTAGGGCAGAACGGCGTCGAAGCCGGCATCGAGCGCCATGTTCACGTCGAACGGGCTCATGTGCTTCAGCGGCGTGATCATGTGCAGGATGAATTTCGACGCCATCGCTCCGCCCTGATATTTTCTTGGCCTTCAGATCACGCGCTCGCCGGCGCGTTTTCCTCGATCATAGCGCCGCGATTGAGCGCTTTGCATATCCTGATGTCCAGACGCATCTCGGCGGCTTTCGGCGCGACGCCGGCGACCAGCCTTTCCGCGGTTTGGCCATCGGGCAGGAAAGCAAAGCCGGTCGGTCCCCATGAGCTTTGGCCGATCCCGGTCGCACCGGCGAGCGCCAGATCGTGCAGCAGAGCTTCGACAGCGCGACTCTTGAACCGCGATGCACCTTGAACCGGCGAGAAATAGTCGCCGACGATCTCCTGGATGGCGGAGACGCCCGAGCCGAAGCTGACGATATCCGCCTCGGCTAAGCCGGGCAGGACCTGCATGAGAACGCGGCGGCAGATTTCGCCCGCATGTGCAGATGCAAATTGCGGCAGTGCAGCGAAAGCGTCGATCTCATCGGCCCCGCTGACGCCCCGTCGTGATCGGTCCGAGACGAGGACGATCCGCCAAGCCTCCGGAAAGATCGCTCGGGCGACGATCGGCGGAATGTTCGTGTTGGCGCCGCGGCCACCATCGACGACGAAGCCCCCGGTCGCGAAAAGCCCTATGCCGGCGCCCGACCGCGCGCCGCGTTGCGTGAGCGCCGCATATTGTGAAAGGTCCCCCGTGCGGCGGGCGAGATGATGCAGCGCCGCGGCGAGCGCCAGCGCGAGTTGTGTGCCCGACCCCAAGCCGATGTGAGCCGGAATGGCAGTTTCGATCGAAACGGCAAAGCTCGAATCTATCCCAAGCACGCCGGAGAGATTCGTCAGAACTTGCCGCGCGCGTTCGGCCTCCATGCCGCACACGCTGGTTTCGGCCGCGCGTCGCACGCTGATATGCGTCTCATAAGCATCGATTGCCAGCCCCAGACTTCCGAACCGCCTGCCGAGCTCGCCATTCATGTCGAGAAAGCCGAGATGCAGTCGAGCCGGCGCGCGGACCGTGACGCTATCGATCATCGCTCGCGGGCGAAAAATGCGCGGGCTTGCTTCGCATGGCTCGGCCTCTACACTGCGCAAAAATCATCGGCTTGCAATACCTGAGTCGCAATGCCCGGAGGAGCCTAGACATGAACGAGAGGGCGAAGGAGCGCACCTATACGCAAGAGGAAATCGAGGCACGACTCAAGCGCGATCTGCCGCACTGGTATTTTGAAGACGGGTGGATCCGGCGGAAGTATCGCACGCATAGCTGGAAAGGCACGCTGATGGTGATCAATGCGGTCGGCCATCTTGCCGAGGCGGCATGGCATCATCCCGACATAACCGCGTCTTATGCGTGGGTCGAAGTGCGGCTGCAAAATCATGCGGCGCGCGGCGTGACCGACAAGGATTTCGAGCTAGCAAAGAAAATCGAAGATGTCGTCCACTGGCAGCCGGGCAAGGAAGGAGGCGCGCTGGAAGGAACGCCCGCAACGGATCAGCGCTTCGGCTATGTGAAATACGACTGATCTGGCATTTAGGAATGCCGCAGAGCGCGTGCTTTATCGATGCCAGGTCCGTCTCGCGTGCCGAAGCGGTGCGCAGCGCGGCAGCTCTGATCGAGGCGAGCCGTTTGCCGGTCTTTCTCGTCAGGGCCTGCGACGTTGCCGGCGCGCGGGCGGCAATCAGGCTTGCCGAACGCGTCGGCGGCATCATCGATCATGTCGATGCCGAAGCCGCCTTGCGCGAGCTCGACGTGATGCGCAGCTTCGGCAAGTTCATCGTGACACCGAACGAGTCGCGCCAGCGCGCCGACACGGTTCTTCTTGTCGGCGCGGGCCTGACAAAGCTTTGGCCCGAAATGGTCGGAAGATTGGGACTGGGTGAGTTGCCGCGTTTGGCACTGCAGCCGGAGCGGCGGAGGATTTTGTGCCTCGGCGGCGATGGCGACGAAACCTCTCTTTCGGGGCTCGTTGATCAGACTATCAAAGCGCCCGACGAAGCGCTTCCCGGGGTGGTCGCGGCACTGCGCGCTTGCGTTGCCAAGCGCCGCGTGGGGCTTTCCGCATCCCACAAAAGCGCTTTGGATACAATCGCAGAAAAGCTGCGCGCCGCGCAATACGGACTGGTCATCTACAGTCCGTTGTCGCTCGATGTGCTCGCCATCGAGATGCTGATGGGACTTGTCGTTGACTTAAACAAAACGACGCGCTTTTCGACGCTCTCGGTCGGCGCCTCCGGGAATGCCGAGACATTGATGCAAACGACCGGATGGATGACGGGTTTTCCCGTGCGCACCGGCTTCGGGCGTGGTTTTCCCGAGCACGATCCTTGGCGCTTCGACACCGCACGGCTGATCGAGAGCGGCGAGGCGGATGTGGTCATTTGGATTGCGAGCGCCGCGGCGGAGCCTCCGTCCTGGGTCTCACGTTGTCCGCTTGTCGCGTTGACCCTACCGGGTTCGGCAGTCGCGCAAGCGAAGGTACAGATCGCCGTCGGCCGGCATGGGCACGATCACGACACGATCGAGTTTGTCCGCGATGTACAGGCGCTCGCGTGGCGCGCCGCGAGCGGCGCAAGCGACCTGCCGAGCGCCGCCGCAACCTTGGACGAGATTGCGACGTCGCTTTCCCGCGAGGCGGCGTGATGCTGACCTGCTTGCGCGGCGGGCGCATCATCGATCCGGCGAACGGCGGCGAGCGCGTCGGCGATCTTTTCATCGAAGGCGAGCGGATCGTCGCGGAGCCTCTCGGCCGAAAAGCGGATCAAATCTACGATGTGACCGGCAAAATCGTGATGGCCGGCGGGATCGACATCCACTCGCATATTGCCGGCGGCAATGTGAATACCGGCCGCCTGCTTTTGCCGGAGCTGCATCCGGGGCAAACGCCGGCATCCGCCAACCTGCCGCTCTCCAGCGCGGGCTGGTCGACCTTCGAGACCGGCTGCCTCTACGCGAAGATGGGCTTCACCACCGTGGTCGAGCCGGCGGTGTCGCCCCACCATGCTTTACACGCCCATCTCGAGCTCGCCGATACGCCGATCATCGACAAGGCGATCCTGACGGTTCTCGGCAATGACGATTTCCTGCTGTCGATGCTGCGCGACCGCGAGACGCCGACTGCGATCGCCCAATACGTCGGCACGATGCTCGTCGGCACGCGCGGTCTCGGCATCAAGTGCATTAATGCCGGCGGCGCGACCGCTTTCAAATATAACGCGCGCGCGTTTTCGCTCGACGATGTCGTTCCGCATTACGGCGTGACGTCGCGAACGATCGTCGAGGCGCTGCAGCGCGCGGTGGTCGACCTGAAAATTACACATCCCTTGCATCTTCACATGAACAATCTTGGGATCGCCGGGAACGTCGACACGGCGATCGCCACGATCGAGGCGGCGCGCGGGATGCCGCTGCATCTCGCGCATCTCCAATTCTATTCCTACGGCACAGAGGGGAAGCGCGGCTTCTCCTCCGCGGCGGCGCCCCTTGCGGAGGCGGTGAATGGCGCCAAGAACATTACCGTCGATGTCGGGCAGGTCATGTTCGGCCCAACTTTCACGGTCTCACTCGACGTTCTGCGTCAGTACAATGGCAGCCAGAACGCGCGGCCGAGGAAGTCGGTTATTTTCGATGGCGATGCCAACGGCGGCGGGATTGTACCTTACGACTACCGCCGAAGCGACTTTTATAATGCCGTGCAGTGGGCCTGCGGGCTCGAGCTGTTTTTATTGATCGACAATCCATGGCGGGTGTTCTTCACGACGGATCACCCGAACGGGGCGCCGTTCACGACCTATCCCGACCTGCTCGCGCTGTTGATGAGCCGCGATCTGCGCGCGCAATGGCTCGCGGAAATGCCGCGCTCGGTGGCCGAGATGACGACGCTCGGCTCGATCGGCCGCGAATACTCGCTTCAAGAGATCGCCACCATGACGCGGGCGGCGCCGGCAAAACTGCTCGGCCTTGCCGATCGCGGCCATCTCGGCTCCGGCGCGCGCGGCGACATCGCGGTCTATGATAATAATAATGATAATCGCGCAGCGATGTTTCGCGATGCACATCTCGTCTTCAAGGATGGCGACCTCGTCGTGCGCCACGGTCAGGTGACGCATTATCGCGCGGGTCGCACACTCGAATCGCGGCCGGACTTTGGTCACGCGATCGAACGGCGGCTCGATGATTATTACGAGGAGGTCTACCGCGCGCCGCGCGATCTCGTTACGATTCACGCGGAGGCGCTGCCGCACGCGGATATGTTTGAAGAAGTAAGCCTTCGCCCATGAACATCCGCGGCGTCGCCATCGACGACACCTTCGCCGAAGCTTTTGCGATGGCCGCCACCGCCATCACCATCACCGGCCCGACGCGGCGCTGGGCCATGAATGCCGCGACCAGCATGACCGGCTTTGCCACCTCGATCATCGGCTGCGGCTGCGAGGCCGGCATCGACCGCGAGCTTCGCCTTTCCGAGACGCCGGACCGCCGCCCCGGCGTGCGCGTCATCATCCTGTCGATGTCGCCGCAGGAGCTGCAGAAGCAGCTCGCCAACCGCCTCGGCCAGTGCATTTTGACGGCGCCGGGCTCCGCCTGCTTTGCCGGCGTCGGCGGCTCCACCCGGCTTAAGCTCGGCGATGCCATCCGCTATTTCGGCGACGGCTGGCAAATCTCAAAGCGTGTCGGCGACGGCCGGCATTTCTGGCGCGTCCCAGTCATGGACGGCGAGTTTCTGTGCGAGGCGACGACCGGCCTCGTCAGCGACGCTGTCGGCGGCGGCAACCTTCTCCTCATGGGCCGCTCGTACCAAACCACGTTGCGCGCGGCTGAGGCGGCGATCGACGCCATGCGCCCAGTCCCCGATGCGATCATGCCGTTTCCCGGCGGCATTGTCCGCTCTGGAACGAAAATCGGCGGCAAGTACAAAGGCATGCTCGCCTCCACCAACGACGCTTTTTGTCCGACCGTGCGTGGTGCGGTCGAGTCCGCCCTCGATCCGAGCATTGCCTCTGTGCTCGAAATCGTCATCGACGGCTTGGGCGAGGCCGCTGTCGCCGGCGCGATGCGCGCCGGGCTCAAGGCGATCGTGCGGCTCGGCCCAAACCGCGGCGCGGTGCGCGTCAGTGCAGGGAACTACGGCGGCGGACTTGGGCCCTTCAAATTCCATTTGAAGGAGCTTGTCGCGTGAAGCCCGTCACCTTCACGCTCCGCCGCGAGCCAGATCAGCGGCTCGATTGCGCGCCGCTCGTTCCGCACCGGCTGGCCGGCCTCGGCGCCGGCGAGATCGCCCGCATCCCGCTGAACACGACACGCCAAAAGGTTACGGCAGGCGACATGTTTCGCATTCGTGCCGGTGATCCCACCAAAATCCACTTCGAAGGCGGGTCCGAGCGCCTCGACAACGTTGCCGAGGGGCTCACGGCCGGCGAAATACAATTCGAGGGGCCGGTCGGAAAAGCTGCCGGCCGCAACATGTCCGGCGGGCGCCTGACGATTGCCGGCAATGCCGGTCCCTTTGCCGGCTCGGGCCTCTCCGGCGGACGCCTCGAGATCAAGGGCAATGCGGGCGAGCTCCTCGGCGGGCCTTTTCCCGGCGAGATGCAGGGCGTTCGTGGCGGGCTCATCATCGTCCGGGGAAGCGCCGGACATCGCGCCGCCGATCGCATGCGCCGCGGCATCATCGTCATAGAAAAAGAGGCCGGCGATTACGTAGCGAGCCGGATGATTGCGGGAACGCTCATCGTTTTAGGCGCTACGGGCCAGTTGCCGGCTTATCTCATGCGCCGCGGCACGCTGTTTTTGGCCGAGCCGGCTTCGCTTTCGCCGACATTCCTGCCAAGCGGTACGTTTCCATTCGGCTTCACGCGGCTTTTCGCCGATCATCTCCGAGCGGAAAGCCGCGCCGCGGCGCGCCTCCTCAGAGGCTCGTTCCAGCGTTATGCCGGAGATATGGCCGTGCTCGGCAAGGGCGAGGTACTCGTTGCTGCAAGCTGATCACCGTACCCGATTTGCGGAGAAGCGGGACGCATTTCTCGCCGCAGCGCGTTCGCGCAAAACGATCATGGGCATTCTCAACGTCACGCCGGATTCTTTTTCCGACGGCGGACGTTTCAACGCGCCGGATCGCGCGCTCGCGCAGGCAAAGAAGCTGGTCGCCGACGGCGCCGACATCGTCGATGTTGGCGCGGAGTCGACGCGTCCCGGGCATGTTCCGATCTCTGCCGAAGAGGAATGGACGCGGCTCGAATCATTGCTCGAGCCCCTTCTCGCTTCTGTCGACGCGCCGTTGTCGATCGACACATATAAAGCCGCAACGGCGCGCCGCGCGACAGACCTTGGCGTGATCGTCGTCAATGATGTCTGGGGCTTGCAGCACGATTCGGCCATGGCCGATACCGTCGCTGAAGCAGGCGCCGGCCTTATCGTCATGCACAACCGCGAAAGTGTCGATCCGGCGATCGACATCGTTGCCGATCTGCGGCGTTTCTTCGACCATTCGCTTGATCTTGCCCGACGCGCCGGCATTCCAGCCGAGCACATCATCCTCGATCCCGGCATCGGCTTCGGCAAGACCAAGGAGCAGAATCTTGCCGCGCTCGCCGCCACGACGCAGTTGCAGGATTACAGCCTGCCGATCCTCATCGGGATTTCGCGGAAATCGATTTTCGGCGCGCTGTTAGGAGCAAGTGTGGAGGGACGTCTTATCGGCACGATCGCCGCCAATCTCGTTACCGCGATGTATGGCGCAAAGGTTTTTCGGGTGCACGATCCCGCCGAGCACCGCGCCGCATTCACTGTGCTCGATGCGATCGTCAATGCCTGATGCTGCGCGTGCGGTGCCGGTCGGGTTGGGTCTCGGCAGCAATGTCGGCGACCGCGCGGCTTCTATCGCGCGCGCTCTCAATGAGATCGAGGCGCGCGAAATCGCCAGCATCACCGCGCGCTCGTCGCTCTGGCGCACGCCGCCCTGGGGCTATACCGAGCAGGAGGATTTCGCCAATCTCTGCGCCCTTGCCGAAACGCGTCTGTCGCCTGCCGAACTGCTCTCCGCCATCAAGCGGTTGGAGGCGGATTTGGGCCGCACCGCCGGCATCCGCTGGGGGCCGCGGGTCATCGACATCGACATTCTTTTCTACGATGATCTCACCTCGGAAGAGGCGGCCCTCACCTTGCCGCACCGGGAGCTTTTTCGCCGCGCCTTCGTTCTCGTCCCGCTTGCCGAAATCGCACCGAATCTGATGATTGGCGGACGCAAGGTCGGCGATGCGGCGCGGGAGATCGAACAGGCCGGCATCAGGAAATGGAATCAATCCGTGAGCGCTGAACCTTCGAAGGATATTCGATGAGCAAACCGGGTTTTGCCTCGACCGGCGATATCAAGGCCAAGAAGATCACCTTTTCGGAGGTTGGCCCCGGTCTCCATGCCTTCACGGCCGAAGGCGATCCGAATTCCGGGATCATCATCGCGGATGATGGCTGCATCGTCATGGACGCGCAGGCGACGCCGGCCATGGCCTCGCTCGTCATCGAGCGCGTGCGGCAGGTGACGGACAAGCCGATCAAATATGTCGTGCTTTCGCATTATCATGCGGTGCGCGTCCTCGGTGCCTCGGCTTATAAGGCTGAGGCGGTTGTCGCGTCGCAGGAAACGCGACGCCTCGTCGCCGAGCGTGGCCAGCAGGATTGGGATTCGGAATACGGCCGATTTCCGCGGTTGTTCGCGGATGCGCAATCGATCCCGGGTCTCACCTGGCCGCATGTCACTTTCACTGGCGAGCTGACGCTTTACCTCGGCAAACGCGAGGTGCGGCTGATGCAGATTGGCGCCGGGCACACGTCAGGCGACATTGTCGCTTATGTTCCCGATGCCGACGTCATGTTCACAGGCGATCTCGTCGAATATCACTCCGCTTGTTATTGCGGGGATGCCTACCTACGCGAATGGCCGGCGACACTCAGCGCGATCCTCGAGTTTGAGCCGCGCGCCATCGTGCCAGGGCGCGGCGATGCGCTTATTGGCAAGACGAAAGTGCACGAGGCGATCGCCATGACTCGCGACTTCGTCAACACGCTGTACGGCACCGCGGAGCTGTCGGTCGCGCGCGGTGAGAGTTTGAAGCAGACGTTCGCCGCCTGCCGCGCCGCAATGGACCCGAAGTTCGGCTCGTTCGCCATTTACGAGCATTGCCTGCCGTTCAACGTGTCGCGCGCCTATGACGAAGCGTCGGGAATCGATGATCCCGTCATCTGGACGGCGGAGCGCGATCGCGAGATGTGGGCGCAGCTGCAGGGCTAAGCGCGCGGCAGAATCGAATCGGACTTATCGCAACCGGCGGAGAGGGCGGCATGGGCGAGAACATAAATCTGACGGCGAAAGACGGCGTGACGATCGGTGCCTATCGCTCCGCACCTGAGGACGAGCCGAAGGGTGGCATGGTCGTCCTGCAAGAGATTTTTGGCGTCAATCACCACATCCGCGCTGTGGCCGATCGGTATGCGGCGGCCGGCTATCTCGCCATCGCCCCGGCTCTGTTCGATCGCGTCGAGCCGGGTGTCGAGTTGGGCTACGGCGAGGCCGATCGTCCGCGTGCGATGGAGATTCGCGGCAAGACCAAACTTGAAGAGACGCTTGCCGATATCGAAGCCGCGGTTGCGCTTGCGGCGGCAGGCGGTAGTGTCGGCGTTGTCGGCTATTGCTGGGGCGGCACGCTGGCTTGGGCGGCAGCGACGCGGCTTTCCGATATATCCGCCGCGGTCGGCTATTACGGCGGCGGTATCGCCAACATGGTGAACGAAGAGCCGCGCGTGCCGGTGATGCTGCATTTCGGCGAGCGCGACAAACACATTCCGCTGAGCGATGTCGAGAAGATCAAAGCCGCGCATCCGGAAATTCCGGTCTTCATCTATCCCGCAGATCACGGCTTCAATTGCGACGAACGCGACAGCTATGACGAGAAGAGCGCGAAAGAAGCGCAGGCGCGCACCTTCGCTTTCTTCGCCGATAATCTCGGCTGATTATTTAAGCATGGCCGGAGGTTTCGGCCAGGGGCGCTGTGCCGGGCGCATGCGCTCCCAAGCGCGCGACATCTGCAACACGCCGAGATCGTCGAAGCGCCGTCCGACGATCTGCAAACCGATCGGCAGGCCGGCCGACGTGTAGCCGCAATTGATCGAGGCCGCCGGCTGTTCCGACATGTTGAACGGCGCGGTGAAAGCAATGTGCTCGAACGGCCGCTCGGGATCGTTGGTCGGGCAGGGCAGTTCCGCGGCAAAAGCCGGGACGGGAGCGGTCGGCATCAGGACGAAATCGCACGTGCGCGTCGCGTCGTTCGTTGCCTTGCGTAAGATGACGGTTTGCGCATATCCCGAGAACACGTCTTCGCCGGAATAAGTGCTCGCCTTCTGCACCCAGGCGCGAATGAAAGGCAGCACCTTGTCGACGGTGGCGGGCGGCAGTTTCAAAAAATCGGAATAAGCGCGCGCACGCCAGAAGCGGTCGAGGCCGTCGATCATCTCGGGCGTGACGAACGGGCGGACTACTTCAATCTGAGCGCCCGCTTGCTCGTATGTGCGCACCGCCGCCTCGATTGCGGCGCCGACTTCCGCCTCGACGGGGAGCCCGCTGCCAATGTCAGGACAATAACCGATCCGCACGCCCTTCACGTTGCGGTCGAGATCGTCCCAGGCGAGCTCAGATGGCGGCAGGTTCATATGATCGCGCGCATCGGGACGGGCTAGCACCGCCATGAGCCGCGCGGCATCGGTGACGGTGCGAGTCATCGGCCCGACGACGCGGCCCATATAGGGAGGATCGATCGGGATGCGCCCAAGGCTCGGCTTCAGGGTGAAAATCCCGCACCATGTCGCCGGCAGCCGGACCGAGCCGCCGATGTCGGTGCCGATGTGCAGCGGCCCATATCCGGCGACGGCCGCGGCTCCGGCGCCGCTCGATGAGCCGCCCGGCGTCCTCGTCAAATCCCAGGGGTTGCGCGTCAGCGGGTGAAAGCTCGACAGACTCGACGAAAGCATGCCGTAATCGGGCATCGTCGTTTTCGAAAAAATAACCGCACCCGCTTCTCGAAGGCGCGCGACCGGCGGGGCGTCCTCAGCGGCCTTCACAAGCGCGGTGGCGAGCGTCCCGAGCGGCACGGGCACGCCTTTCGAGGCAATGTTCTCCTTGACTGTGACCGGAACCCCGTCGACCGGGCTCAGCGCTTGACCCTCGCGCCAGCGTTTCTCCGCGGCGCGGGCCGCGGCGTAAGCGCCTTTAGGATCAAAGGCATAGGTCGCCTGGAGGTGGGGCTCCCAGCGCTCGACGACGGCGAGCACCGCATCCAATGCCTCGACCGGCGAGAGGGCGCGGCTCGCAAAGCGCTCGGCAAGCTCGACGGCCGAGAGGTCGCTGATCTCCAAGAAAGCCCTCGCTAGACCGGCGTTTTTACCACCGCGCGGCTTGGCCAAACACCGGCTCAGTTCGGATTCCCTTAATGATGTCGGGCCATTGTGTCGATTGGGCCGCCAGCAAAGGCGGAGCCCCACGGGCGGGTGGGAACCGATGTCGATCATCGTAATCGTTGACGACCGCGTAACGAACCGGAACATTTTTGCCAAACTCGCCGCCTCGATCGAGCCGGGCGTCGAGGTCCAGTCGTTTGGCGACCCACTCGAAGCGCTGGACTGGCTGCAGAACAACACGCCCGATCTCATCGTCACCGATTATAAAATGCCGCATTTCGACGGCGCCGAGTTCATCCGGCGTTTTCGGGCAATGGAGCACGGCTCCGAGATTCCCGTCGTCGTCATAACCGTCTACGAAGAGCGAAGCTTCCGCCTGAAGGCCCTCGATGCCGGCGCCACGGATTTTTTGAATTCGCCGGTCGATCACTACGAATTCGTCACGCGTGCGCGCAATCTGTTGACCCTGCGCAAGCATCAGCTGCTGCTCGCAGAGCGCGCCGACACATTGGAGCGCGAGCTCGAGCACAGCGAGCGCTCGCGCGAGATGGTGCTGCGCGATTCATCCGAGCGGCTCGTGCAAGTCATCGACACGCTGCCGGTCATGATCAGCGCCAGCGGTCACGACGGCAGAATCCTTTTCGTCAATGCGTGCCAGACGAAGTTCTTCGGCCTGGATAATATCGACTGTGTCGGCAAGCCGGCATCGCTCATGCTCGGCGAGGGAAGCGGCGCGCGCAGCATGGCGCTCGATCGCATGGTGTTCGAGACGGGGACCGCGCTGCCGAGCTTTGAAGAAGAGCTCACCGACAAT